>Ga0209080_1000904_pt1 | contig 16760 bp, 14 predicted proteins | sample JNZ110809AmetaG_FD_184123 | JGI IMG/M metagenome (GOLD analysis project Ga0209080, IMG submission 184123) | Hot spring microbial communities from Jinze hot spring, China to study Microbial Dark Matter (Phase II) - JNZ 110809A (SPAdes) (version 3) ...
ATTAAAGGGGAATGCCTATGATGAGAAGAGACTTTTTAAAAGTCTTAGCTTTAAGTGCCCTTGCAGGAAATTTAAAAACGGGTATTAGCTTGGCTAAGGAAATATTTACCCCAAGGGAAGTAGAATTAATCTATTCTGGGAATTTTCCCTTTCAGGAGAAGTTTTTAAGATTGTGGATTCCTCTGCCCATGGAAACCTCTTATCAAAGGGTTAAGTCCTTAGAGATGAAAGGAAGTTATAGTAAAAGTATGCTCACCAAAGACCCTTTATACCAAAGTCCAATCCTCTATGTGGAATTTCCTGAGAGTAGTCTCAAAGAGATTGAAGTTAGAATGAGAATTGCTCTTCTCGGAAGAAAGAGGGTTGAAATCAAGAAATTGGAACCGAATATAAAGAGCCTTCCTGAGGAGGTAAAACTATTTTTAAGACCAACTGAGCATATTAGAACAGATGGTATAGTCAGGGAATATGCTCAGCGGATTACGAAAAACAAAAGGACAGATCTTGATAAGGTTAGGGCCATTTATGATTGGGTAGTTGAGAACATGTATAGAGATCCCCAGGTAAAGGGATGTGGGGTAGGGGATGTGGCAAGGGCCCTTGAGACAAAGACCTTTGGAGGTAAGTGCACCGATATAAATTCTATGTTTGTTGCCCTTTGCAGGGCCTCAAATATTCCTGCAAGAGAATTATTTGGCTTGAGGGTTCTTCCCTCAGAACTCTCCAAGGGAATATCAAATGTGAAGGAAGATGCCACTAAAGCCCAGCATTGCCGAGCTGAATTTTGGCTAAATAGATGGATCCCTGCTGATCCTGCAGATGTCCGAAAATTTATCTTAGAGGAGAAAGTAGAAGACTTCAGAGACCCAAAACTCATGGAAGTAAGGAGATTCATGCTTGGGGGTTGGGATAATCATTGGGTCCTTTTTAATTATGGAAGAGATTTTTCCCTTGTGCCTCCAACTACTAAAGGAGAGACCATTAACGAATTTATGTATCCTCAGGCAGAGTTAGAGGGAAAACTCCTTGATAAGCTTGAAGTAACCTTTAATTACTCCAAATACACAGTTAAAGTTATCAACTAAAAGGTTTTAGGAGGTTAGCCATGGAAAGAGAGGCCTATTTTGAAATAAAGCCCTATCCCCATATTTGGAAGGAATTAGGGATAAATCTTGAGCGTTTTGAAAAGATGAGATGTGTCCTGGGGGAGATTTATGAGAAACAGTTTCTCTCCCAGAAAAATAGACCCAAAGGTATGGAATATTTTGACTGGATTATCTCAGAGATACATGGTGGACGTATTGTAGAGATATTGGAAGCCAAAAAAGAGGGAAGGCCAGTTGTAGGCACTTTCTGTATCTTTATTCCCGAAGAGGTCATAGTGGGGTTAGGTGGCCTCTGTATTGGGCTTTGTGGTGGCTCTCCTGGCACTATCCCAGATGCAGAAAAGATCCTTCCTCGTAATATCTGTCCCATGGTTAAGTCTGCCTTTGGCTTTAAGGTTGCTCAGGTGTGCCCCTATTTTCAATCAGTAGATTTCGTTTATGGAGAAACCACCTGTGATGCCAAAAAGAAGACCTGGGAAATTCTTAATGATTATGTGCCTACCTATGTGATGGAAATCCCTCAGACCAAGAGGTATCACAATAGGGCTCTCTGGCTTGAAGAGGTAAAGCTCTTTGTAGAAAAAATGGAAAACCTTACAGGGAAAAAACTCACCAAGGAGGCTCTTCTTGAAGGTATAAAAATTGTTAATGCTAAAAGGAGAGCCCTTCAGAGGCTAAACTATTATAGAAGCTTTAATCCACCCCCTATAAGTGGAAAGGATTGCCTCCTTATTGAGCAAATTTCTTTCTACGATGACCCTGTAAGGTTTACCCAAAAAGTAGAGGAGCTCTGTGAGGAACTTGAGGAAAGGGTTAAGCGTGGTGAAGGTGTTGCAGACCCCCAAGCCGTTAGAATTATGATTGCTGGGACCCCTATGGCTCTTCCTAATTGGAAGATCCATAATATTGTAGAGGGCCTTGGAGCTGTTATCGTTAATGAGGAATCTTGTATTGGCACAAGGTATTTCAAAGATCTTATCCCTGAAGAAGATGGAACCCTTGAGGAGCTCTTAGAGAGATTAGTTGACCGCTACATGAAGATTGATTGTGCCTGTTTTACCCCAAATGATGAGAGGATTTCTCAGGTTTTAAAAGAATATGAGGACTCAAGAGCTGAGGGTATTATTTACTATTCTCTTTCCTTTTGCCACACCTATAACATTGAGGCTATTAAGATCCAAAGGGCCTGTGAGGCACGAGGTATTCCCTATCTCTTTATAGAGACAGACTACTCACCAGAAGATATAGGACAAATTCAGACCCGCATTGAGGCCATGCTGGAGACTATTAGAGAGAGAAGGGCTTAGGGGTTGAAGCCCTCTTAAAAATGAAAGTTCTGGGAATAGACTTAGGGTCTCGCACCCTGAAATGGGCTCTCTTTGAGGATAAGTCTTTAAAGGAGTTTGAAGTTCAAGAATCAGGCTATAACCCTGGAGAGAAGGCAAGGGTTGTAGTGGAAAAGCTGAAACCTGATAAAATTGTAGCCACAGGGTATGGGCGTTATCTGGCAAAGGAACTTTTTGGCGCAGAGGTAATAACAGAAATTAAAGCCCATGCCCTTGGAGCCCGCTTCTTTGCTCCAGAGATAAGAACTATCATTGATATCGGCGGGCAGGACTCTAAGGTTATCAAGCTTGATCATGAGGGGAAGGTTGCCCAGTTTCTTATGAATGAAAAATGTGCTGCAGGCACAGGTAGATTTTTAGAGGTTATGGCTATGAGCTTAGGGCTTAGCCTGGAAGAGATGGCCTCAATCCCGCCTGTCAAGGAAAACCCTCTAAAAATAGGTAGCATGTGCACCGTCTTTGCGGAATCAGAGGTAATCTCCTTAAGACATAAAGGCCTTCCCTTAGAGCAAATTGTCACGGCTATTTATAGTTCTATTTTAGATAGGATTTTGGCTATGCTTGCCAGAATTAACCCTGAAGAGCCCTTTTATTTTTCTGGAGGTGTAGCCAAGAATTGGGCCTTTAGAACCCTTTTAGAGGGGGCCTTAGGGACTAAGCTAAAGGTCACTAAGTATCCTGAAATAACTGGGGCTGTAGGCTGTGCCCTTTATGCTTTAAGTAGTTCCCCTTCATCTTAAAATTTTGATAAATCTTGCATAGAAAAGATAGGTCTCCCTTGGGCCAAGAAGTCTACATATAAAAAGATAGACAAAGGCCCCTGCCAAAATGGAAAATAAAACCTTTATAAAGAGGCCCTTTATAAGGGCATCAACGCCAAGAAGAGTTAGCAATAAGCCTCCTGAGGCTACACCTAAGGTGAAAATTCCCCGAAAAAGAGCTCCCCAAAGGAGCCCCTCTAAATACCTTGAAGCAAAGACAAGGAGTAATATAGCTTGAGCCACAAGGGAGAGAGTTGTGCCTAAGGCAACCCCAAGGATATTTAGGACTTCAATAGTTAAGAGGATTACCAAGAGATTTACTCCAATAGAGAGAAAACTTCCTAAAGGGGGTATCTTTGTCTTGTTTAAGGCATAAAAAAGGGGAATTGAAGCCTTGGATAAGCCATAAAAAGGTAAGGCAAGGGCCAAGATCTTAAGGATGCTTGCCGTGGCTTTAGTATCAAAGGCAGTAAAATTTCCCCTTTCAAAGAGAAGCTTTATTATAGGCTCTGAGAGCATGAAAAGGCCTATGGCAGAAGGGATTGAAAGGCTCAGAGAGACTATAAGGGCTTTACTAAAGGTCTCCTTAGCTAAATCTAAGTCTCCTTTAACTATGGAGCGCGTAAGTTCTGGCAAAAGGGCCTGCCCTAAGCCAACCCCAAAAAGCCCAAGGGGCACATACATCACCCTAAAAGCATAGTTATACCAAGAGATAGCTCCTTCACCACAGGAGGTAGCAAAAAAGGTATTTATAAATATATTTATCTGCACCGCTGAAAACCCTACAATGACTGGTAAAATAAGCCATAGGGTCTCTCTAAATTCAGGGATAGAGAAGTTCCATTTCAAGGTTAGGGTAAAGCCCCTTCTTTTTAAAAGGGGATACTGAAAGAGGGCCTGAAGTAGCCCTCCAAGGGTTACTCCGAGAGCCATGGCATAAATAGGTTCCTTTCCCAAGTGTAAAAGCCAATAATAGCCACAAACTCCGATTATAATAGAGGAGAGATTAAAAAAGCCTGATGAAAGGGCTGGCCAAAAAAATACTCCTAAGGAGTTTAAAAGGGCTGCAAAAATAGCAGAAAGGCTAATGAAAAGCAAAAAGGGCATCATAATCCTTGTAAGAGAAATGGTTAGAGAAAATTTTGAGGGATCCTCCTTGAAGGCTTGAGCTAAGAGGGAAACAAGTTGAGGGGCAAAGAGGATACCCAAAAGCACAAAGAGAGAGACGATAAGTGCCCAGTTGGCTAAGAGATATCCTGCCTGTGTTAAGGCATAGGGAAGGCCCCTTTTCTCTGCTGAAGAGGTAAAGACCTTAGTAAAGGCTGAGCCAAGGGCACCTTCAGCAAAGAGGTCTCGCAAGAGATTGGGTATGCGGTAGCCCACTACAAAGGCATCCATAGCCCGCCCTGCCCCAAAGAAATAGGCTAAAACCTGTTCCCTTATTAAACCAAAAATCCTGCTTACAAAGACAGCAACAGTAACTGAAGTGGCCCCTCTGGTTACCTTTTCAAGCTTGGAGGCAGAAGAAGAGTTAGCCAAAGCGTCCTGTTACATAATCTTCCGTTAGTTTCTTTTCAGGATTGGTAAAGATCTTTTCTGTGGGCCCTACCTCAATGAGCTCCCCAAGATACATGAAGGCTGTAAAGTCAGAGATCCTTGCTGCCTGCTGCATGTTGTGGGTCACGATAACGATAGTAATCTTATCTTTAAGTTGGATGATAAGGTCTTCAATTTTTCCCGTGGAGATGGGATCCAAGGCTGAGGTGGGCTCATCAAAGAGGAGCACTTCTGGTTCAACGGCTATAGCTCTGGCTATACAGAGCCTCTGCTGTTGGCCCCCTGATAAACTAAGGGCACTTTGATGAAGTTTATCCTTCACCTCATCCCAAAGGGCAGCCTCCCTTAGGGCCTTTTCCACTTTCTCCTGTAAGATCTTTTTATTTTTTATACCCTTTAATCTTAGTCCATAAGCCACATTGTCAAAGATACTCATGGGAAAGGGGGTTGGCTTCTGAAAGACCATGCCAATTCTGGAACGAAGCTCAATTAGATCCACATCTTTGGCTAAGATATTTCTCCCCCCAAATATTATCTCCCCTTCATAACGATTTCCTGGATAGAGGTCATGAATCCTGTTTATACACCTCAAAAGCGTGGTTTTCCCACATCCACTTGGGCCAATTAGAGCAGTAACTTTATTTTTATAGATCTGAAGATTGATATTTTTAAGGACTGGGACGCTGCCTCCGTAATAGAAATTCAAATTTCTAATCTCTATCTCTACTTTCAATGTTTAAACCTCCTCTTAATGAGGTATCTGCCCACCAAGGTTAGCCCCAAAATAAATAGAGTAATTAGGAAGGAGGCTCCCCAGGCTTGTCTATGCCAGTCTTCATAGGGCCCCATGGCATATTGAAAGATAGTCACAGTGAGGGAAGCCAAGGGTTCTCTTAAATTATAAGAGGTAAAGGCGTTGTTAAAAGAGGTAAAAAGTAGAGGCGCAGCCTCTCCTGTAACCCTGGCTATGGCAAGAATTATCCCAGTAAAGATACCCATTCCCGCTCCACGATAGACAATCTGAAAGATTACTTTGTAATAAGGGGCTCCCAGGGCAAAGGCTGCCTCTCTCAAAGTCCAGGGGATAAGAGAAAGCATATTTTCCGTAGTGCGCACAATGACAGGAATCATAATAAAGGCTAAGGCAAGGGCTCCAGCAAAGCCACTAAAATGCCCTATAGGCTTAACAAAGAGGGCATAAACAAAGGCCCCTACAATAATAGCTGGCACACTTACCATTATATCAGCCAAAAAACTGATTATACGAGAAAAGGCCCAGTTCCTGCCATATTCTGCTAAAAAGGTTCCTCCAAGGATGCCTATGGGGACCCCTATAAGTGTTGCCGTGATGGTAATGAGAGTATGCCCCAAAATGGCATGTTTCAAGCCCCCTCCAGAAACACCTGGAGGGGCTGGATCATTCAAAATAAGGCTTGGAGTAAGGGCTGTAAGCCCGTGTCTGACGACATCAAAGAGGATAAAAAAGAGCCAAAAAAGTCCCCAGACAGCCGTTAAAAAACAGATAAAAAGGGCTATCTGGTTTATAATTTTTCTTCTTTTAATCATTTGGTGCCTGTTCTCTGGATAAAGTATTTCGCTATCGCAAGAATGGTGAAACTCATAATAAAGAGTAAGAGGGCTAAATAGAAGAGGGAAGCAAGGTGGATATCCTTGTCTGCCTCGGTAAACTCATTAGCTAACTTAACAGTCACCGTAGCAGTTGCGGAAAAAAGGGAAGAGGGAAACTGGTTAAGATTTCCCAGCACAAAGGCCACAGCCATGGTCTCCCCTAAAGCCCTTCCCAAAGACAAACCAATTCCCCCAAGAATTCCTAATTTGCAATAGGGTATAACTACGTCTTTAATTACCTCCCATTTGGTGGCTCCCACTCCATAGGCAGACTCCTTTAAAACAGGGGGCACAAGTTGAAAGGCATCCCTTGCCACTGAGGCTGTAAAGGGAATTATCATGATGCTTAAGATCAGGCTTGCGGTAAAGATGTCAATCCCTAAAGGGGTTCCAGAAAAAAGTTTCCCAAAATAGGGAAGAGAACCTAAGGTCTTTTGTAAAAAGGGTTCAATATACTTAGACTGAATAGGGGCAAGGGTAAAGAGGCCCCACATCCCATAAATTATGCTGGGAATAGCTGCTAAAAGCTCAATAGCCATACCAATGGGCTCTCTTAAACTCTTGGGAGCCACCTCCGTAATAAATATGGCTATACCCAAGGCAATGGGAATAGCTAAAATTAGGGCAAAAAAAGAGGTTACCAAGGTGCCAAAAAGGGGAATAGCCCCTCCAAAGTTTTCCTTAACAGGGTCCCAGGAGGAAGAGAGGATAAATCCTAAAAAGCCAAATCTCTGAAAGGCAGGAAGAGACTCTTTGAGAAGGACTAAGAAAATTCCAAGGAGAAGAGCGATTACTAAAAAGGAACTTAGAGCAGTAATAGCTAAAAAGAGGCTGTTAAAGAGGTATTCCCTTTTGAAGGTGGCCATCAATTAGAGACCCTGATTTTTCCAATACTCTCTCACCTTGCTCTTCACTTCTTCAGGTAAGGGCACATAGTGAAGTTCTAAGGCAGTTTTATCTCCAGCTTGAAAGGCCCAATCAAAAAATTTGACCACCTCTTTATTTACCTCAGCCTTTTCCTTAGCAAGCAAAATATAGGTTGCCCCAGTAATAGGCCAGGCACCCTCTCCAGGGGCATTAGTCATCCAGGCATAAAAGTGCTTTGCTGGATCAAGCTGAGAGGTCTTAGCTGCCTCTTTAAAAGACTCTACAGAGGGAGAAACTATTTTACCCTTAGCATTTTTAAGGTCTGCAGCCCTGATTTTATTCTGCACCGCATAGGCATATTCAAGATATCCGAGGCTGTAAGGGGTTCTTTTGACATAGTTTGCAACTCCCTCATTCCCCTTGGCTCCAATACCAGCTTTGAAGTTAACTGAGGTGCCAAAGCCAATCTCTTTGGCCCATTTGGGACAGACATCACTTAAATAGTGAGTGAAAATAGCTGTTGTTCCTGAGCCATCAGAACGATAAACGGGAGTTATAGGTTTTGAAGGGAGATTAACTCCAGGGTTAAGTGCCTTAAGCTTTGGATCATCCCAGTTTTTAATCTCGCCAAGGAAGATCTTACAAAGGGTCTCTCCATCGAGGACAAGCCTTTTATCCCCAAGCTCAGGTAGATTAAAGGATATAACCACGCCACCAATGACCGTGGGAAACTGTAAAAGCCTTTTTTCTTCCACTTCCTCTGGTTTTAAGGCCATATCTGTTGCTCCAAAATCTACTGTTCTCTCAGTAATCTGTCTTATACCACCCCCAGACCCAATAGATTGATAGTTGATCTTGATTCCCTTTTCTTTGTAGTAAGCACTTGCCCAGGCCGAATAGAGAGGATAAGGAAAGGTTGCCCCTGCTCCGTTTAAAGTTTTTCCCGAAACCTTAGGAGCTTCCTCTTTGGCCTTACAGGAGATGAGAAGTAATATACTCAGGATTATAAATAAATATTTCTTCATGTTAACCTCCCTTATAGGATGTTAATCCTATTTTAGGAGAATTTTAAAGGGTTGTCAACATTTAGAAGCCTTCCTCAATTGACAACTCTAATACCAGGCCTCAAGGGGGTTTTCTAAATATTTAAAGGCCCTTTTGAGATGGAGCTCTGAACCCATAAGAATAAGTATATCTCCTTCCATAAAGGTCTCCTCTGGGGAAGGATTTAAGAGAAGCTTATCACCGCGCTGAATAGCTACAAGGGTAGCTCCAGTTTTGGCTCTAAGGTCAAGCCTTCTAAGGGTTAGCCCTATTAAAAGGCTATCCCTCTTAACTAAATAGGTTTGAAATTTCACTAATTTCCACCATTCAGAGGCAAGATGAGGCAAGGCAATTTCCTTTCCTTCCGCCCTTAAGGCCTCATAGTGGCCACCTCTAATTTCCTCTACGAGTTCCCCTATGACATTCTTGGGTATATGGTAGAACTCCATGACCTTTACAAAAAGCTCAATTGAGGTCTCAAACTCTTCAGGAACTACCTCATTAGCTCCCAATTTGAGAAGCTCCTCAATCTCGGCTACAAACTGGGTGCGGGTAATGATATATAACTGGGGATTGAGATTTTTAGCAATTTGTATGATTTTCCTAACAGCCAGATGATCGCTAATAGCTATAACAAGGGCTCTGGCCCTACTTATGCCAAATTTTTTCAATATCTCAGGATGGGTCGCATCGGCAAAATAGATAGGCTCTCTCTTTTTTCTATGGGTCTTTACAGTGGTGGGATTGAGCTCCAAAATAACATAGGGGATCTTTAGAAGCTTAAGGCCATACACTACATTTTTACCGCACACTCCAAAACCAACCACAATAGTGTGCCCTGAGATAGCCTCTTCCTCTCGCTCTCTCCTTTTGGTGATTAGGGCAAATCTTTTGGGAAAGACCTTCTCCAAGAGATAGTCTGAGAATCTATGGGCTAAGGCCACAACAAAAGGGGTGATCATTAAAGTTAAAATAGAGGCACTAATAAAGATCTGATAGGCCCTCTCCGAAAAGAGATTATATTTCTCTCCCTCCAAGGCAAGAACAAAGGAAAATTCTCCTATTTGAAAGAGGTATAAAGCCGAAAGAAGTGAGACCCGGAGACTTTTACTCGATAAAAGCACAACTAAGAAAATTAGGCTCACCTTGACTATAAATATGGTTAGGAAAGAGCCAAGGGCTACCCAGGGATTTGCAAGAAGAATTCCGGGGTTAAGAAGCATCCCTACAGAGATAAAAAAAAGGGCCATAAAAAGCTCTTTTAAGGGTTTAATTTCCGCCATGGCTTGATAGGCAATTTCAGATTCGGAGACCACAATGCCAGCAAGAAAGGCACCTAAGGCCATAGATAGCCCAAGTTTGTAACTGAAAAAGGCTGTCCCCAAAGAAATTAGGAAGATACTAATTAGAAAGAGCTCCCTACTTCTCACTTTTACCACAGTGTGTAAAAGATAGGGCACCACCTTAAAACTGATAACAAAGATAGCAAAAAAGATCCCTATAGATTTAATTAAAGTAAAGACCACACTTTGAAGGGAGAGGCCCTTTCCTGATAAAATTGGTAAGGCAAGCATGACAAAGATCACCGAGAGATCTTGAAAAATCAAGATACCAAAGATGTATCTCCCGTATGGGGTATTAAGTTCTCCCCTTTCCATAAGGAGCTTAAGGACCACTGCTGTGCTACTAAAGGCGATAAGGGCTCCATAAAAGAGGCTCTGAGTAAATTCATATTTTAAAAAGTAATTGGTGGCTAAGGCCACAATTAGGGCAGTAAAAAGGACCTGTAAAAATCCACCCCAAAAAACTTCCTTTCTATAACCAAGGAGTTTTTTAATGGAAAACTCAACTCCCAGGAGAAACATGAGAAAGATGACCCCGAGCTCTGCAAGCCCTTCCACTAAATGGGGATCCTTCACCAAGGCAACTCCTGCTGGACCAACGAGAATACCTGTCAAGAGAAAGCCCACAAGAGAAGGAAGCCCAAGCCTGATGACCAAATAGGTTACAGGAAGGGCAACTAAAAAGGCCCAAAGAAGGGTGGCAAGAAATTCCTGAAGCATAAAAAGATTATACAAGGAAAGGGAGTTCTTACAAGAAATCCCTTCTTTCAAAGGGATTATCTCGCTACCACCTGGAAATAACTGGTATCAAAATAACTATCTCTTACCAAGAGAAAGGTATAATCTCTTTAAAGGTGGCCTAATTCAAAAGGGGTATGTGCCTTTTTTAGCAAGTTCTAAAAGAAAGGGCTTTTAAGTTTTATAATAAATTAATTAAAAAATTGTAGGGAGTTAAGGAGAAATGGCTGAAACCATTAAGAGATTGGCAGAAAAGGGTATTATCACTGAGGAGATGCGTCTTTGCGCAGAAAAGGAAGGGGTAAGTCCTGAATATCTTGCCCAGGGTATAGCTAAAGGAGAAATCGTGCTCTGTAAAAACAAAAAGTCTAAGCTCACTAAGCCTTGTGCTATTGGGAAAGGCCTTAAGACCAAGGTAAATGTGAATATTGGCACATCCAAAGATCGCCCCCATATAGAGGATGAGCTTAAAAAGTTAGAGATAGCCCTTAAATATGAAACAGATGCCCTTATGGACCTCTCAACTGGAGGACCTATAGATGAGATTAGAAGGGCTATTAGAGAAAATTGTCCTGTGCCTCTTGGCACAGTGCCTATTTATCAGGCTGCTCTTGAGGCTGTAGAGAAACATCACAAGGCTATTGTCAATATGACTGTCTCTGAGATCTTTGATGTCATACAAAGACAGGCCGAGGATGGCGTGGACTTTATGACTGTCCATTGTGGTATAACTCGTCATACCTTAGAGAGGTTGAAAAATAAAGAACGCATTCTTGGGGTGGTCTCCCGTGGTGGCTCCTTTATTGTGGAGTGGATGGTCTATAATAATAAAGAAAATCCTCTTTACGAATATTTTGACGACCTCTTAGACCTTGCCGCAACCTATGATATCACTCTTTCCTTAGGTGATGGTATAAGGCCAGGCTGCATAGCCGATGCCACTGATGGGCCCCAGATCCAGGAGTTAATTATCCTTGGGGAGTTAACCCTTAGGGCCTGGGAAAGGGGAGTTCAGGTCATGATTGAGGGGCCTGGGCATGTGCCCTTAGATCAGATTGAAGCCAATATTAAGCTCCAGAAACGGCTCTGCTTTGGTGCACCCTTTTATGTCCTTGGACCTCTTCCCACCGATATTGCCCCAGGATATGATCATATTGTGGGAGCCATTGGAGGAGCCATAGCAGCTGCAGCTGGAGCAGACTTTCTCTGCTATCTTACCCCTGCAGAGCATCTTCGTCTCCCCACCTTAGAGGACGTTAAAGAAGGCCTTATAGCCTCAAAGATTGCCGCCCATGTGGCAGACTTGGTAAAAGGAGTAAAAGGTGCCTGGGAGTGGGACCTTGAGATGGCTAAGGCCAGAGCTGCCCTTGACTGGGAGAGGCAAATTGAGCTATCTATTGACCCTGAAAAGGCCCGCAAATATCGTCTTGAAGGGGGTATCTCAAGAAGCAAAGCCTGCACCATGTGCGGAGAATATTGCGCTATCAAGATCTATGAACATGCTTACAAATTTTTAAGAGAAGGCCATTAAGGAGAGTTTCTCTTAGCCTCTCGGATAGGTAAGACGTTGAAAGAGGGTCCTTCTCCTAAGGAGCAAAAGAAGGAGTAAGAAGGAGATACCTATAAGTCCCCACATGGCTACAGCTTTGAAGGTCTCTTGAAAGCCCCAGCTTAAGGCCTGCACATACTGGGCCCTATAAATAAGAGCACCTACCTTTTTCTCGGCAAGCTCTGGGGGAAAGAACTTTTGAGCTAAAAGAGTCCCCTTTTCCAAAAAGGCTTGTGCTACTTGATAATTTTGAAGTTCCGTGATTCTAAGGAAGTTTTCATTGGTATAGTATTCTAAATGATTGGTAGCCAAGGCTGTGCCAAAGGAGCCTCCCACAAAGCGTTGATAGTGCATGAGCACTACCCCAAGGCCAGTTTTTTTCCCAAGTCTTTTGAGGGAGAGGGCTGTAAGGGGAGCAAAAAAGGTCCCCATAGAGATGCCAAGGGGTATGGTCAAAAGGGTGGCCTTGCTAACAGGGGTATAATAATTTAACTGAGGGATTAAAGCATAGGAGGTAAAGAGAAAAAGTAAGGAGCTAAAGAATAAAATCAAGGCTGGAGAGAGACGATCAGAGAGATAGCCAGAAATGATGCTAAAGGTGCCTATAAAAAAGGCAAAATAAAGGATTTGAAGCCCTGCCTGGAAGGTAGTTAGTCCCTTTAAATTTTCATAATAAAGGGGAAGGAGGTAAAAGATCTGATACATCCCAAAGCCGAGGACAAAAAAGTGCATCCCCATGGGAAGTCCAAACTCAGGGATCTTGTAGATAGAAAGATCAAGAAGGGGCTTTTTAGAACTCAACTCACTCATAAAGTATAGAGTAAAACTGAGTAAACTAATAAAGAGTAATTTCACAATGAGATCCGATTGCCACCAGCCAAGTTGCTGACCTTTAGAAAGCATGATCAATAGGGAAACTGTGGCTGTGGCTATGAATAAATAGCTTAGAAAATTAAATTGAAAGAGCCTAATTCTGCCCAAGGCCTTGGGGAGAAAGAAAAACCCAGCAATCAGGTTGATTATGCCAATAGGGAGATTTACAAAAAAGACCCATCTCCAATTGAGATACTCGGTAATAAGGCCTCCCAAGGTTGGCCCAAGGGCTGGGGCAAAGCTTACTCCGAGACCAAAGATCCCCATGGCAAGGCCTCTTTTTTCTGGTGGATAGATAGAAACCAAAATAGTCTGAGCTGAAGCTGCAATAAAGGCTTCTCCAATACCCTGCAAGACCCGATAAATAATCATTTGAGGAAGATTCTGGGCTGTTCCACAGAGAAAACTTGAAAGGGTAAAAAGGGCAAGCCCTGAGAGAAAGGTGTAGGAATATCCAATATATCTTGCGAAGTTTTCGGTAAAGAGGAGGGCTGTTGCTGCAGCCATCATGTAGCTGGTAATAACCCACTGAACCCCATAGAGATCAGTAGACAAGGGGGCCATCATTTTGGGCACAACGATGTCCACAATGGTTGTGTCAAGAATAGCCATAAAGAACCCAACCATGACCACTAAGGTAATGAAAATCCGCTCTTGGGGAGTTACCCTCTGATAAAAGTCCTGAAAATCCATGAAGAGCTATCTTACCCTCTTAATTTCCACCTCTCCGCCAAGGCCTACTCTTAGGAGATTCTTATTGCCCTTGAGTATTTTAATCCTAATAGGTATCCTCTGAGCAAGTTTTGTGAATTCTCCAGCTGAAATATCTCTTGGCACAAGGGCAAAGGTAGCTGCTGAGGCTGGTAAAATCTCTTCTACTTCTCCCTCCCAGAGCTCTCTCGGATAGGCATCAAGTTTAATCCTTGCCTTGGCTCCCTTGATCACTCCTGAAAGCTTTGTCTCCTCAAGAAGGACAAGGACATAAAAGCTCTCTGGGTCTACAAGGGCATAAATAGGCTCTCCAGGGCCAACCACATCCCCTTCTGAGCGAAACTTCTTAGCAATAACTCCACTAAGAGGGCTTATAAGCTTTGTATAACTGAGATAAAGGTCTGCCTCGCTCTTTCGCATTTCAGCCTCTTTTCGGAGATAGCCTAAGGCCTCCATCTGGGCACTTAGACTTTTAACCGTATGCCTTTCATTTTGTAGGAGTAGTAGATTTTTTTCTAAGGCCTTAATCTCATCTCTTAGGGCCCTTTTTTCAGAGCTAAGGCTTTCAATCTGGTGTCTGAGCTCCTTTTCCTCCGTTTCTTTGGCCTCAAGATCTCGCTGGGAGATAAGACCTTCTTTATAGAGATTAGTTAGTCTCTCTTTGTCCTTAGCAATTAAGCTTAACCTTGCCTTTAAGGCCTCAAGTTGAGCAAGTTTTGCCTTTTCCCTCTCCCTTAAGGCCTCAATCTGCCTTTGCGTTTGCTCTATTTTTAAAGTGATTTCTTTTTCCACTTTACTTTTATTTTCTCCAAGAGAGGCCCTTTCTGCTGTCAAACGCCTTATTTGTTCCTCAAGTTCCTTCACCTTAGCCTGGTAATCTTTAGCCTCAAGCTCAGCTAAGAGCTCACCCTCCTTAACCATCTCACCCTCTGCCTTGTATAGCTTAACAATACGCCCATTCACTTTGGGAAAGCTCACATAAACCAAACGGTCTGCCTGCACAAAAAGGGCATCCGTGCTCACATAGTGATAGCGATACCAGAGATAATAGAGAAATAGGCTTACCAAAAGAATGAAAAGAAGGAGTAGAATATAAAGACCTATTTTCTTCTTAGCCATAATTTCCTAAAAATGTAATTGCACACTTAATTTTCAAGAAGTTTACCTTTAGTCCCCTTTTTTGCAAGTCTTAACTGGGAGAATTCATTTTCTATCTTGCGAGCAAGTTCTACCTGCCTTTCCCAGTAACCAAAGATCTTTCCCTGTGATAGATATTTGCGAATAAACTGGAAGATTTCTGAGGTTATTTTACCAGCTGATTTAAACATGAAGGGAGTCTGAGGCAAGGGCATAAATGTATGGGCATGAATTATAGCCCCTTTGGTAGCTAATTCCTCCATAAAAGAAAGGGTTGCTTTGAGGTCATCTAAAGTCTCTCCAGGAAGGCCAAAGATGAAATCTACCTTTGCCTTTAATCCTGCTTTAAGGGTAAGCTCTACAGCCTTGCGCACATCTTCTACAGTATGCCTCCGCATAAGATATTCAAGCATCCTTTCACTTCCTGTCTGGGCGCCAATGACAAGATTATCGTTAGCACAAAAAGACTTTACAAGTTGAATTGTCTCCTCAGTTACATGCTCAGGTCTTACCTCAGAGGGAAAGCTCCCAAAAAAGATTCTTCCTCCGTAGGGTTTAGCGAGTCTCTGTAATTCCTGAAGAAGGGTTTGTAAGGCCTCTAAATTAAGTGCTTTGCCATCAAGGGAACCATAAGCAAAGGCATTAGGGGTAATAAAGCGCAGATCCCTTATGCCTCTCCTAAGCAAGGCCTCAGCATAGTGGAGAATCTTCTCAATAGATCTGTGTCTTACCTTGGTGCCAAAGAGCCTTGGTGTTTGGCAGTATTTGCAGAGAAAGGGGCAACCCCTTGTAATCTCAATGGGGCCTACTTTGTTCAATTTAAGCGAAAAGGGGTGATGGCTGTCAAGACTTATGGGCAGGGCCTTGCCTAAGTAAAAATGGGTTTCTTCCTTCTGATAGAGAATCCCCTTTATCGAGGGATAGGGCTCATCTCGCCACAAGTAACTCTCTAAAAAGGCCTTTAAACTCTCTTCTGCTTCCCCAACGAAAACATAGTCAAAGCCTAAATTCAGTGTCTCCTTAGGTAGGGCACTGGCATGGGGCCCTCCTGTGATAAGGAGAAGTTTTTCTCTCTCCTCAAGGGAGGTTAGCTTCGTGAGTAATCTCTTTATATCCCAAAGTTGAGTGGTAAAAAAGGAAATAAAGATGAGGATTTTCTCATATGAGGAGGCCTTCTCTTTAAGGATTTGAAAGAGCTCTTTCTCATTTTTGGGAAAAAAGATATTCCCATGGAGATAGAGCTCAAGAATTAATTCTTCCACAGCCCCAAGTAGGGCATTAAAGCTATATCTATTCTCCTTCCAATAGCAAAAAACAAGGGCTTTCATAGATAACCCTCAGGGCTTTACATTGTATGCCTCTTTAGAGCCCCTTGTCAAGGGGTTACAAGCTATTAAGGGAGCCTTTCAAATAAAGCGTATCTATCCATATCTTTCCCTCTTTTTTTATAACCTCTTGCATGGAAGCATCCACCTCTGATAGCATAACTAAATCAACCTTATAAGGAAGATTTGATTCCTCAAGAATAAACCGAAGCAGAGTTACTTCTCTACTTAAATCCTCCTTGCTTTCTATGGCGAGGTCCACATCACTATGCGGCGAGTTTGTTCCCCTTGCTCTTGAGCCAAAAAGATAGACTCTAACCTTTTTGTCAGCAAAATAATTTACAAGATAATTTTTTAGATCCTCTATGGTCTTAAGTTGAGACCTCTGATTGAGATTCATTTTTTAGAATAATAATATTGAGAATCAGCCTTGACAAGGCCTATATTAAAGTTAGAGCGCCCTACAGTCTTTGCAGATGGAAAGCTTGTTAGCTTTCACTTTCCAGAGTGATGAAATTTATTTCATAGGGCTATTAAATTTTCTATTAAAAACCGTTGGAGCATTTCTTGGTCCCTTTTGCCAACCATGCCCTATTGAGGTTTCCACATTATCAGTTCCCCCAAGCATCACATTGTGACAGGTATTACAACTAATCAAGCTCCCCTTCCTTTTTCAAAAGCTCATCATCAGGAGTCTTGGCTGCAAGATACCCCACAGAGAGAGTAACACTTAAAGGCACCACTGCCCACTTAAGTAACCTCTTCATCATATAC
>Ga0209080_1000905_pt1 | contig 16747 bp, 13 predicted proteins | sample JNZ110809AmetaG_FD_184123 | JGI IMG/M metagenome (GOLD analysis project Ga0209080, IMG submission 184123) | Hot spring microbial communities from Jinze hot spring, China to study Microbial Dark Matter (Phase II) - JNZ 110809A (SPAdes) (version 3) ...
CCATAAAGACCATCGCCGTGGGGTGTGACGATCCGGAGTGGAACCTGAAGGTCTTGAACGTCGCCGGTGGTGTGATAGATTACATCTCGTACCACTTCTACACGGGATCCGAGGACTACTACCAGACAGTCTCGACCGTCTACCTCCTCAAGGAAAGGCTCATGGGAGTGAAAAAGCTCATCGACATGAGCTCCGCTCCGAGGAAAAGAGAAATAAAGATCGTACTCGATGAGTGGAACGTTTGGTACAGGGTGATGGACAACAAATTGGAGGAGCCCTACGACCTGAAGGATGGTATCTTCGCCTGTGGTGTGCTCTTGCTCCTTCAGAGGATGAGCGATATCGTTCCCATCGCAAACCTCGCTCAACTTGTGAACGCCCTCGGCGCGATCCACACCGAGAAGAACGGGTTGTACCTCACGCCCGTCTACAAAGCGTTTGAGTTGATCGTCAACCACTCCGGTGAGAAGCTGGTGGAGACGCGCGTGGAAACCGAGACTTACGACGTAGAAGGTGTCATGTTCTTCACCAAGATACCCTTCTCCATCACCAACGTCCCTTACCTGGACGCCACAGCGACCATTTCGGAAGATGGCAAAAGACTCTACATTGGCGTTGTGAATTACAAAAAGGAAGAGGAGATAAGGTGTCCGGTGAAAGTGGAGGGACTTGGGAGGAAAGAGGCAAAGGCCTTCATTCTGACAGGTCCCAGCGTTGACGCGAAAAACACGATGGAGAGACCAAACGTCGTGGACATCACGGTGGAAAACTTGACTGTGGATTCGGAATTCGTGTACACGTTCAGACCGTTCTCCTGCACGGTGATTGAGGTAGAATTGAGTTGAAACAAAAAACGTGGATGGGAGGGTTCCAAAACCATGGACTATCTGTCGTGTCACATCGAAAGAGAACCCTTTGGGGTAACGGATGAGGGCGCGCCAGTTTACCAGTACACACTCATCAACGACAGAGGTGCGATGGTGAAGATCATAAATTACGGCGCTATCGTGAGGGAACTGTGGGTACCGGATCGAACCGGTACCCTTTTTGACGTCGTTCTTGGATTCGATTCCCTCGTGGATTACGAAAGGGAAAACTCCAACTACTTCTTCGGAGCGATAATGGGAAGGTACGCCAACAGGATAGCGAGGGGAAGGTTCAGCATCGATGGAATAACTTACCAACTCGCCCTGAACGACGGGGACAGGCCCAACTCGTTGCACGGAGGTGTGAAGGGTTTTCACACACGCCTCTTCAAAGCCGTACCGATGAAGACGCCAGATGGCCCCTCTTTGGTCATGACGTACTTCAGCCACGATGGGGAGGAAGGTTTCCCTGGGAACCTCGAACTCACAGTGGTCTACACACTCACGCACAAGAACGAACTCAAGATCGAATACTTCGCCAAGACCGATAAACCAACCGTCGTCAACTTGACGAACCACTCCTACTTCAACCTTTCGGGTAATGGGACGATACTGGATCACGAGTTGTTTGTGAACGCCGATTATTACACACCCGTCGACGAAAACCTCATCCCCACTGGGGAGATCGCACCCGTGGAAGGAACGCCGTACGATCTGAGAAGATTCAGAAAGTTGAAGGAGGCGATCGAACCTCTGAAGAACACGAAGGTTAGGGGATTCGACATAAACTACGTCTTAAACGGCAAACCTGGAGAGTTGAAGTTGGCAGCCATTCTGAGGAATCCAAAGACTGGAATAGTGTTGGAAATGTACACAACCGAGCCAGGGCTTCAGTTGTACACTGGGAACTTTCTGAACGTAAAAGGTAAGCGCGGACGTTACTACGAGCCGTATTCTGGGCTCTGTCTCGAAGCACAGCATTTCCCCGACTCCCCAAACCATCCCAACTTTCCATCCACCCTTTTGAGGCCAGGCGAGGTGTACCATCAGCTCACGATTTACAAGTTTTCGACGGAGTGAGGAATGGGGGTGACACCGGTGTACGAAAGAGAAAGGCAAGAACTGTACGAGGCGCATTTGGCACTGGAAAAGTACGGATTGGTCGCCTACACGAGTGGCAACGTGAGCGTCAGAATAGGTGAACACATCTTGATAAAACCTTCCGGCGTTCCGTATTCCTCGCTGAAGCCGGAAGATTTCGTGGTCGTCGACCTGGACGGAAAGGTCATCGAGGGAACCAAAAAACCTTCCATAGACACCGCCACCCACTTGTACCTCTACAGACACGTGGATTGGGCAAAATCGATCATTCACACACACTCCACATTCGCGACGGTTTGGGCGATCCTTGGAAGATCGATACCTGTCCTCTGCACCGCACACGCGGACGTCTTCGGTGAAGAAATCCCCATCACGGAGTACGCACCGGTGGGATCGGAGGCGATAGGAAAGGCGGTTTTGAAAGTGCTGGGAAGGTCTGGAACGGTACTGCTCAGAAAGCATGGTGTGATGGTCGTTGGAACCAGCGTGGATGACGCCTTGAAGAAAGCCATCTTCCTCGAGGAAGTCGCCAGGATAGCCTACTTTGCCACCCTTGCTGGCCGTCCCAATCCGTTACCCGAAGACGAGGTGGAGCGCTTGTACAGCCAGTACCACACTAAATACGGTCAGGGTTGAGGGGGGAGGAGCCATGTACCTGCTCGGAACGGATATAGGAACTCAAGGCACGAAGACGGTGATGGTGAACGAAAAGGGTGAAGTGATCGCGGAAGCCTTGAGGGAGTACGACGTCATCAAACCTCGCCCCAACTGGGCAGAACAGTGGCCTGACGTGTGGGCGAAGGCCGTCTTCGAAACTGTCAAAGAGGTGTTGGAGAAGACCGGTGTACCGAGAAAAGAGGTCGCGGGGATTGCGATAAGCGGGCTTTACGGAGGATCCGGCATACCCGTTGACAAGAACATGCAACCCCTCCGCCCGTGTCTCATCTGGATGGACAGGAGGGCCGTGAAGGAAACGGAGTGGGTGAAGCAGAACGTACCGAGAGAGATGATATTCGGGATCACTGGAAACTACGTGGACTCGTACTTTGGGTTCACCAAGATAATGTGGATCAGAAACAACGAACCCGAGATCTGGAAGAAGATCTACAAGTTCATCACACCGAAGGATTACGTGGTTTACTTGTTAACGGGAGAAATTGTGATCGATTACTCTTCAGCAGGGAACCTGGGAGGGGTCTTCGACATAAGAAAACTTACCTGGTCCAAGGAAATGTGCGATGTGCTCGGGATTCCTATCGAATACCTACCCGATCGCATAGTCAAATCTTCCGACGTCGTCGGGAAAGTGACAAAGGAAGCCTCCCAGCTTTGTGGTCTGTTGGAAGGTACACCGGTGGTCGCGGGTGGAATAGACGCCCCCGTTGCCCAACTCTCCGCAGGCGCACTGGAGGAAGGAGAGCACGTGGCCATGGTTGGAACGTCTACCTGCTGGGGGACCGTGCACGATGGAAAGATCATTCCCTTCGGACTTGTGAACTACCCGTACGTGGTGTACGACACGGAAAGGATCTACACCTTCGGCGGTTCCGCGACCACAGGTGCCCTCGCGAGGTGGTTCAAAGAGCAGTTCGGCGAATGCGAAACAATCGTTGGAGAGAGGACTGGGATTTCACCGTATCAGCTCTTCGACAGGGAAGTTGCCGACATTCCAGCCGGAAGTGAAGGGATCATCGTCCTTCCCTACTTCATGGGGGAAAGGTCGCCGATCTGGGATCCAACCGCAAGAGGTGTTTTCTTCGGAGTCACCCTGTACCACAAGAGGGCGCACCTTTACAGGGCGCTCATGGAGGGAGGAGCGTACGCCCTCAGGCACAACATAGAGGAAGGGTTGAAGGCTGGCCTTAAACTGAACGACGAGTGCTGGATAGTCGGAGGAGTGTCGAAGTCCTCGGTCTGGGTGAAGATCTTCGCGGACGTCACGGGATTCAAGATGAGACAGGTGGCGAGCCTCGTCGAAGCGCCCTTTGGAGATGCGTTCCTCGCGGGACTGGGTACCGGCGTCATCGACAAACCTGAGAGGATAAAGGAGTGGGTGAAGTACAGAGAACCCGTTGAGCCAGATCCGGAGAACAAGAAGGTCTACGACAGGTACTACGAGATCTACAGAGAGCTCTACGAGAGAACGAAAGACTTGATGGCGAAACTATGAGGGTAAAGGATCTTGTTGGAAAGCGAATAGAGTGCACTTGTGGAAAGGTACACGAGATACCAAGGATAGACATCCTTCCGGTTCGTGCGGAGGAAGTCGTTTCGTCATCAACGAAGGCACTCTTTCTGGTGGACGAGAACACCGCTTCCTTGGTGGAAGTCCCAAGGGAGCGGTGTCTTTTGTTGGACGGTTCAGAGAGGGTGCTCGCCACAATGGAGAACGTTGAAAAGACGATGGAAAAACTGAGAGATTACGAAGAGATCGTGTCGATCGGGTCCGGTACGCTGACAGACATAGCAAGGTACGCCGCTTTCCTCATAGGAAAAGACTTCTCCTGCGTTCCAACCGCTCCCTCCGTGGACGCGTACACCTCGACGGTCGCCCCGATCCTCGTGCACGGTGTGAAGAAGACCTTCAAAGCGAAACCTCCAAGGAGAATCTTCCTGGACACGGAGATCTTGAAAAACGCACCCTTTGACCTTTTGAGGGCCGGCGTTGGCGACATAGCAGCGAAAGTGATCGCCAGGATGGATTGGGTGCTCTCCAACGCCTTCACAGGCGAGTACCTGTGCGATTTCGTGTGGGAGGATTTGAAGGACGTCCTCAAGGAAGTTTTCAAAAGCACATCAAACGTTCTCAAGAGAGAGGAAAAGGCCGTGGAGGTCCTAACGGAGGGGTTACTCGTTTCAGGTCTGAACATGACGATAGTGGGGAACTCCAGGCCAGCTTCTGGTGCGGAGCACATGGTCTCACACATGGTAGAGATGTACTACGAGGAAAAAGGAAAATTTCCTCCTTTCCACGGCCTCACGGTCGCCGTTGGGACCTTCGTTGCGATGAAGGCTTACGAGTTGATCGTGAACGGTATCGAGTTGCCCAAGGAAGACTTCTCGCTTGCCGAAAGAAAACGAGAGTTGAAGGAGATGTTTGAAGAAGAGAAAGTGAGGGAATTTCTGAAGACTTACAAGGAAAAGAAGATCCCAAAGGTGGACTTGAACAAGGCAAGGAAGATGATCTTGAGCGTGTACGAAGAGTATTTTCCACTTTTGGAAGACGCGCTCGAAGAGATAGGTGTGAGGGATCTGATCGAAGACTTGGGCAGGGAACTGCTCGCAAAGATCGTGCGCCTTTCCAACACGATCAGGGACAGGTTCACCGTGCTGGACATCTTGGACTCCGAGAGAACGTTGAAGAGTTTTTCGGAGTGGGTCATCCAGCAGGTCTGATTTTCCAAACCGGGATCGACCTCGAGAAATCGACTTCGATCTCTCCCTTATCGTACAGATAACTCAAACAGGCTTGAATCGTGGTACGAAGCAAGAAGAATTGTACCAAACCTTTAACTTCAACTTCGAAGTACTTGAAGACCTTTTCCATCAACTCGTCCGTAGTTAATGGGGCTTTCAACGCTCCCAACATCGTGTGGAGAAGGTGCTCCAAAACACTTCTGTTCAGTAGGGTGAGCTCCACCACATCGCCTGTTGGTGTCCCATGGGACGGTACGTAGAGATCGTATCCCGTGCCCTCCAAGAAAGAAAGGGTTTCAAAAAATGATTCCAGATCGTAGACCACGGGTATCTTGTGTTTTTCTATCGTTTCTCTCCCAAAGACGGCATCCGCACAGAACAGGATCCCATCAACGGCGAAACCGACTTGGTTCAAAGAATGTCCGGGGAGCGCGATCACTTCGATTTCTGAGCCGGCGAGTTCGTACCTTCCAGGAACGACGACACGATCGACATGCGAAGGACTAGCCATCAGAAACTTCGTCAGAAGGTCTCTAGGTGGTCGTGCCCCGAAGAGGTAGAAGGGTTCCAGGATGGGGTTCTCTATCAAGGCCGCCTCTGTCTCTGGTGCGAACACCTCTACGTTGTACTTTCTCTTTAAGAAATCGTTTCCTCCACAGTGATCCGCGTGTGAATGAGTGTTCAGAAGATACTTCGGAGGGCGTTCCAACAACCTGACGAGTTTGCGAGGCACACTCTCGTCTATGCCACTGTCCACAAGGATGTATCCATCCTCCGTTTGGATGACCCCTATGTTCACCGGATTTGGAAAATAAAAAACTTTGTTCGACAACCTCTGAAGGTTCATCCAACAGCCCCCTTTCACTTTTCTTTAACAATCGCGGTGTTAAAATCATCTGAAGAAAACACCAGGGAGGATCAATATGAAGAAACTGTTCTCTTACCTGAAACCCTACTGGCTCTTCGTCGTTTTGGCCCCGTTGTTCATGATCGTCGAAGTCATCTGCGATCTCGCTCAACCCACCCTTTTGGCCCGCATAGTGGATCAGGGAGTGATGAGAGGCGATTCGGCTTTCATCCTGAAAACAAGCCTTCTCATGTTGATTATAGCTTTGGTGGGAATGGTGGGAGGTGTTGGTTGCACCGTTTTCGCAAGCTACGCGAGTCAGAACTTTGCGACAGACTTGAGGAGAGATCTCTTTAAGAAAGTGTTGAGTTTCTCCCCAGCCAACGTCAACAAGTTCCACACCTCCTCTCTGATCACGCGCCTCACCAACGACGTGGTACAACTTCAAAACCTCGTCATGATGTCTTTGAGGATATTGGTCAGGGCTCCCTTGCTCTTCATAGGTGGAATCGTCATGGCGGTTTCCATAAACGCCAAGCTCTCTTCGATCTTTTTGCTCATCATACCCCCTTTGATCCTCCTCTTTTTGTTGTTCGCAAGGAGAGCGGGAGGACTTTTCCAAGAGATACAGGAAAGGGTTGACGAGATGAACCAGGTGGTGAGGGAGAATCTGGCTGGTGTGAGGGTAGTGAGGGCGTTCAGGAGGGAAGGACACGAGAGGGGAAGGTTCAGTAGGGCAAACCAGAACCTTCTGGAAGCGATGAAGAAGGCCTTCTCGCTCATAATCTTCGCGTTCCCGATTTTCATCCTAGTTGTCAACCTCGGATGGATAGCCGTATTGTGGTTCGGTGGAGCTTTGCTAAGGAGGAACGAAATCGAAGTGGGGAGCATCATAGCCTTCACCAACTATCTGATGCAGATCATGTTCTCCCTGATGATGATAGGAAACATCGTCATCTCGATCTCCAGGGCAGGTGCTTCGGCCAGGAGGGTTTTGGAAGTGCTCGAGGAAGAACCCGTCATAAAGGAGACAGAAAACGCCAAAACTCTCCAGAACGTGGAAGGAGAGGTGTCTTTCGAGAACGTGAGTTTCAGCTATTCGAAACTCTCTGAGCCCGTCCTGCGCGATATCACCCTCTCCGTGAAGGCGGGGGAGACGATAGCGGTTCTGGGAGAAACGGGTTCTGGGAAATCAACGCTGATGAGTTTGATCCCGCGCTTGTTCGATGTGGACGAAGGAAAAGTGGAAGTGGATGGTCTCAACGTGAGGGAAGTGAAGTTGAAAGATCTGAGAAGGTTCATCGCCGTGGTTCCTCAAGAGACGATTCTCTTTTCTGGCACGATAAAGGAGAACATAAAGTGGGGAAGAGAAGACGCCACGGATGAGGAGATCGTTGAGGCGGCAAGGATTGCCCAAATACACGATTTCGTCTCGTCCTTACCGGAGGGCTATGACTCGCTCGTGGAGAGAGGAGGAAAGAACCTATCCGGCGGGCAGAAACAGAGACTTGCCATCGCCAGGGCGTTGGTGAGGAAACCCCGAATCCTGATCTTGGATGACGCCACAAGTTCCGTGGATTCGATAACCGAAAGGAGGATCCTGCAGGGTCTGAAGAACTACACGAGAGGTTGCACCGTCTTCATCATCACCCAAAAGGTGAACACCGCCGTTTTGGCTGACAAGATACTGGTGCTCCACGAGGGAAGGGTAGTTGGGTTTGGTACCCACAGGGAACTCCTCGAAAGGTGCGACATCTACAGGGATATAGTGGAATCACAACTTGGAAACGAGGTGTTCAACAATGGTTGATGTGAGAAGACGACCACACGGACCAGGACCCCGCTTTGTACCGCTGGAGAAGCCGAAGTTGAAGTCTCCCAAAGAGACACTTGTGAGGTTTTCGCACTATCTGAAACCTCACGTTCCCCTCTTAGTCCTGGCGTTCTTGCTCACCCTCGTGTCCTCCCTGCTTTGGGTGATCTCCCCTTACATAACGGCGAAGGTGATAGACGACGTGTTCGTTCCGAGGTCTTTTGAAAGGCTTCCGTCTTACACGATCCTCTTGGCAGTGGTCTTCCTCAGCAGTTCCCTCTTGATGTGGTTGCAATCCAAGATCATGGTGAAGGTTTCCTTGGATGTGGCCTCCAATTTGAGGAAAGAGGTCTTCGAGAAGCTCCACACCCTTCCGGTGAAGTTCTTCGACGAAACGCCTCACGGCGACGTCATGAGCAGGATCATGAACGACGTGGACAACATAGTCAACGTCCTCGGAAACAGCGTTATCCAGATCTTCTCCGGTGTCATCACCTTGATCGGAGCGATCGTCATGATGCTGAAGGTGAGCCTTCTGCTCACGTTCGTCACCCTTTCCATCGTTCCCCTCACGATCTTGACGACCACTCTTGTGGCCAGAAGAACCAGGAAGTACTTCTATGAAAACCAATCGGTTCTCGGGAAATTGAACGGTTTGATCGAAGAGGACATCTCGGGTTTGAACGTCATAAAGCTCTTCTCCAGGGAGGAAAAAGAGGAGGAGAAATTCAGAGAACTCAACGAAGCCTTGAGAAAAGTCGGGATCAAGGCGCACATCTTCTCTGGAATCCTAGGACCACTCATGAACATGATCAACAACGTCAGTTTCGTGATGGTGGGTGGATTTGGAGGGTGGTTCGCCTCCAAGGGACTCGTCTCGATAGGTGACGTCGCCGCCTTCATCAGCTATTCCAGACAGTTCACGCGCCCCTTGAACGAACTTTCGAACCAGATAAACATGATTCAGTCTGGCTTGGCAGGTGCGGAGAGAATCTTCGAAATCTTGGATCTTCAATCAGAAGAGGATGAGGGAACGATCGAATTGAAGGACGTGAAAGGTGAAATAGAGTTCAGAAACGTTTGGTTTTCCTACGACAAGAAAGTTCCAGTCATAAAGAACGTGAGTTTCAAGATCTTGCCAGGCCAGAAGGTGGCACTGGTTGGGCCAACGGGCTCTGGAAAAACCACACTCGTTAATTTGCTCATGCGTTTCTACGATGTGGACGAAGGAGAGATCCTGGTGGATGGTGTGGACATAAGGAAGGTGAAGAGGAGTAGCCTCAGGTCGAATATAGGAGTGGTCCTTCAGGATACATTCCTGTTCTCCACGACCGTGATGGAAAACCTCAGGTACGGTAACCCCAACGCCTCCGAGGAAGCAGTTAAGGAATCCGCTCGCTTCACCTTTGCCGACCACTTCATAAGACACCTCCCGAAAGGTTACGACACGATCCTTTCGGAAAACGGCGAGGACCTGAGTCAAGGACAGAGACAGCTCCTTGCGATCACCAGGGCGTTCATAGCGAACCCGAAGATCCTGATACTCGACGAGGCGACCAGTAACGTCGACACTCGAACGGAGAAGCACATCCAATCGGCGATGTGGAAGTTGATGGAGGGAAGAACCAGTATCATCATCGCGCACAGGTTGAGCACGATAAAGAACGCAGACCTCATACTGGTGATGAGGAATGGAGAAATCGTGGAGATGGGAAAACACGAGGAATTGATGGAGAAGAGGGGATTTTACTACGAGCTCTTCATGAACCAGTTCGGAGACGTTGTTCTCTCAAGAGAATGAGCCCCGGGAAGGGGCTCATGGCAGTTCCGTCGTGTGCCAGTACTTCCTCTTGAACTCCTCGGGTGACATCTTCGCAAGTTTGGCGAGTTTTTCGAGGGTTTCAGGGTTTTCCAAATCACTCTTTTCCAGTCTGATCATGTACCTTCTCGCAACCGTGTACTCTTCGGAATGAACATCCACCAAACGCACCTTGGTCCTTCCCGTCCTCGGGTCCATGAAGGCATCGAACGGGAGGATCTGTATCCTACCCTCCACCAGGCACACCATGCCGCCTGGTAGGTTCGAGTAGTCACCTAGCAGGAACCTCACGGCACCGTACCCCAAGGTCCTGGTGTAAACGATGTCGAACGGGATAGGTCTGGCGCTCCTCAGTTCGTAGCCTATGGTTACGTCGACGATGTTTATCTTCTCACCACGATCGGCATACCTCTTCTCTATCGCCCGTTTCAGGATCGTGGACAGCGGAATTTCTGAAAGTCTCAGATGCCCATGCGGGTCTTTCTCGACGATCACACCGGGAATGCTGGCAAGCTCTTCCGGGTTCATCTTCTCGGCGATCCCCTCACCGATGACCGCGACGCCATCGTTTCTTCCCATCAACCTCCTCTTCAGAATCGCCCCATCCAGAACGTCGCACACTTCTTCCAAAGTCACACCTTCCCTGAACTCCTCCGGTATGATCGTTATGGTGGCGCTTGCGGCCTTCCCCACACCGAGCGCGAGGTGCCCCGCTTCTCTTCCCATCATCGTGACGAAGTACCATCTCCCAGTGGTCCTGGAGTCCTGCATCAGATTGTAGACCAACTCTGTTCCGATGTGCCTGGCCGTTTCGAAGCCGAAGGTGGGCATGTTACCTGGAAGTGGTAGGTCGTTGTCGATCGTCTTTGGAACGTGCACGACTTTTATCTCTCCCTTGGACTTCTCACAAACCTTGCTCGCCGAGTAAGCGGTGTCATCCCCTCCGATCGTCACCAGGTACTTTATCCCGAGCTTTTTCAGTGATTCTATTGTCCTGGTCAAAGTTTCCTCCGATTTTGCCGGGTTCACCCTGGACGTCCTAAGGATGGACCCTCCCTCCATGTGGATCCTTGAGACGTCCTGAATCGTGAGCCTCCTCACCTCGTTGATGTTTCCATCCACAAGGTGCTTGAAGCCGTCGTATATCCCTATTACCTCCAGTCCGTTGTTTATCGCCTCTATGGTCACAGCGCTGATGACACTGTTTATCCCCGGAGCTGGCCCACCCCCGACCAGAATCCCCAACCTTTCCGCCATCGCTACCCCTCCTCTTCTGAGGTCTTCGGAAAATATTTTACAATGATATAATCCTTGATATAATCCTTTTGAGAAAAACTTCCTATCGTTTTCTTGGTTTCCTGTCTCTTCCGCTTGGCATATTCTCCGTGAGACTTTTACAAGCGGTTCAAGTTATTTTTCAAATCGCTGTGATATAATCTCTCGAAAATTAATTCATTCGATTGTATAGTTATACAAGTTACACAACGGAGGTGCTATTTTGATCTTCAAAGGTTTGGAAGGGGTCAAAGTTTGTAAGACTTCCATCTGTTACATGGACGGTTCGAACGGAAGGCTCTTCTACCGGGGGATCCCAGTTGAGACGCTGGCCGACAAGTCGTCCTTCGAAGAAGTCGCATACCTGCTGTGGTACGGCAAGCTCCCAACAAAGAGCCAGTTGGAGGAATTCAAGTCCAAGTTTTCGAGGAATCGAGACCTCTCTCCCGAGTCGCTCGAGATTCTCTTCAAACTTCCAAAGAACCTCCATTACGTTGACGTTTTGAAGATATTCCTCTCCATACACGGCTCCGTGGACAACAGTGAGGAAGACCTTCAAGAGAAGGCCATAAAGATTGCGTCAGTTTTCCCCACCATTTTGGCTTACTACTACAGGTATTCCAACGATTTGGAGCTCATACCACCCAGGGAGGATCTCCCACACATCGAGAACTTCTACCACATGGTCTTCGGGGAGAGAGATGGCTATCTGAGGGCTTTGGAATCGGCCTTCATTTTGCTCATGGAGCAGGATTTGAACGCCTCCACTTTCACCGCCATGGTGATCGGTTCCACCCTTTCCGACCTTTACTCTTGCATAGTGGGGGCGTTGGGTGCGTTGCGGGGGCCCCTCCACGGGGGTGCCTGCGAGAAGGTGCCACCCATGCTCGAAGAGATCGGCTCGGAGGACAAAGTCGAAGAGTACGTTCAAAGGTGTTTGGCGGAGAAGAAGAAGATCATGGGATTCGGTCACAGGATATACAAGACATACGATCCCAGGGCAGTTTACCTCAGGGATACCATACAGAGACTGTTTCCAGACAACAAACTCTTCAAAATAGCGAAGAGGTTGGAGGAGTACATCGTTGGAAACAGGATAAAGAACATCTATCCTAACGTTGACTTGTACTCCAGCATTTTCTTCGAAGCGATGGGCTTCCCAAGAAACATGTTCACGGCGCTCTTTGCGATGGCGAGAGTGGTTGGTTGGACAGCTCACGTCATAGAATACGTGAGCGACAACAAACTGATAAGACCGGAGAGCGAATACGTGGGACCCATGGATGTTGAGTACATACCCATAGAACGGAGGGATGAGGATGGGAAAGACTCTCACTGAGAAGATCTTCTCCGAACACACAGGTAGGGAAGTGAAGGCTGGAGAGATAGTCCTGGCGTCCGTTGACATCGCGATGGCGCAAGATGGCACAGGTCCCCTCATGATAAAGGAGTTTCAGGAACTCGGCTTCAAAGAGGTAAAAGTTCCAAAGGCGTTTCTCTTCATCGATCACGCCTCGCCGAGTCCGAGGAGGGAACTCTCGAACTCTCAAAAACTCATGAGGGAATTTGGTAAACAAATGGGTGTCGTGGTTTTCGACATGGGCGATGGGATATCGCATCAAGTGTTGGCGGAAAGGTTCGTGAGACCTGGTGATCTGGTGGTTGGGGCCGATTCTCACACTTGCACCGCTGGAGGTCTTGGGGCCTTTGGGACGGGCATGGGATCGACGGATGTGGCAATCGTCTTCGGCCTTGGGAAGAACTGGTTCAAGGTTCCCGAAGCAATCAGGGTCGTCCTCGAAGGAAAGTTACCTGAGGGTGTGTACGCCAAGGACGTGATCCTGGAGATCGCCAGGATACTGGGAAGCGATGGAGCTACGTACAAAGCGTTGGAGTTTCAGGGAAGTTGTGTGGAAGGGATGGATGTGGACGACAGACTCACTATCTCCAACATGGCCGTGGAGGTCGGCGCGAAGGCGGGTTTGATGCCATCGGACGAGAAGACGCGCGAGTACTTAAAGAAGATGGGAAGAGAGGAAGACTACAGGGAATTGAAGCCAGATCCAGATGCCATCTACGAGCAAGAAATCGTGATAGACGTTTCAAAGCTAGAACCCCTTGTGGCGCTCCCTCACTACGTGGACAACGTGAAACGGGTGAGTGAAGTGGAGAAAGAGAAGATAAAAATAGATCAAGTGTTCATTGGAACCTGCACGAATGGCAGACTCAAAGATTTGGAGATTGCCTTGAAGATCCTGAGAAAGCATGGGAAACACCCGGACGTCCGACTCATAGTGGGACCAGCCTCCAGGAGAGTTTACGCGGAAGCTCTAGAGAAAGGGTTGATAAAGGAATTCGTGGAGCTTGGAGCGGCGATCATACCCCCAGGCTGTGGACCGTGCGTTGGGATTCACCTTGGGGTGATGGCGGACGGAGAGCGCGTCCTCTCCACACAAAACAGGAACTTCAAGGGCAGGATGGGGAACCCGGAAGGAGAGATCTACCTTGGCTCCCCAGCCGTGGCGGCCGCTGCTGCGGTCACGGGTTACATCACCGATCCTAGGAGATTGCTGTGAGGAGGTATGGAAAATGATCAGGGGAAGGGCTTGGAAACTCGGAGACGATATCTCGACAGACCACATAGCACCCGGAAGATATTTCCACCTCAGGAACGACCTAGAAAAACTCGCCGAGCATTTGTTGGAGGATGTGATAGAAGGGTTTGCCCAGAAGATAAACAAAGGCGACGTGATAGTGGCCGGTAAGAACTTTGGACTCGGTTCCTCTCGCGAGCACGCTGCACGCATCATAAAGATAGCCGGTATCTCATGCGTGATAGCCAAATCGTTCGCCCGCATCTTCTACAGGAACGCGATAAACGTAGGTCTTCCCCTTGTGGAGCTGAAGGAGACGGACGAGATAAACCAGGGCGACGAACTTGAAGTGGATCTCGAGAGAGGTGTCGTGAGGAACCTGACGATGGGAAGGGAATACCGCTTTACCCCCATACCCAAGTTCCTGCTGGAGATCTTGAAAGAAGACGGCATCGTGAACTACCTGAAGAAACACGGCACCTTCCCGGAGGTCTAGAAAGAGGGGGTGGGTGCTGTGGAGGAGTTGCTCGAAAAGGCGAAAAGAGTGAGAGAGGCGTGGGAAGTTCTGAAAAGCACGGAAACGAGGAAGAAAAACCTCGCCATAAGGAAGATCGCGGAGAGATTGGACCAGAAAAGAAGGGACATACTCGAAGCCAACAAGATCGACGTCGAAGAAGCCAGAAGACGCGGTGTTAAAGAATCCCTGGTGGACAGGCTCGCCCTGAACGACAAGAGGATCGACGAGATGATCAGAGCCTGCGAAGTGGTTGTGGATTTGAGGGATCCGGTCGGAGAGGTCATCGACTCGTGGGTGAGGGAGGACGGTTTGAGGATCGCGAGGGTCCGAGTCCCCATAGGTCCCATCGGCGTGATCTACGAATCCAGGCCCAACGTGACGGTTGAGACCACTATCCTCGCCCTCAAGAGTGGAAACACGGTGCTCCTGCGCGGGGGATCCGACGCCATCAACTCCAACAAGGCGATCGTCTCGGCTATAAAGGAGGCACTAAGAGAAGCGGGGTTGCCGGAAGGCTGCGTGGAGTTCGTGGAAAATCCGGACAGAAGCTTGGTCCTGGAGATGATCAAGCTCAAGGATTACCTCTCCTTGATCGTCCCGAGGGGTGGTTACAGTTTGATCAACTTCGTGAGGGAGAACGCCACGGTTCCCGTCTTGGAAACTGGTGTGGGGAACTGTCACATTTTCGTCGACGAGAGCGCAGACCTTGAAAAAGCGATTCCCGTCATCATAAACGCTAAGGTACAAAGGCCGGGCACTTGCAACGCCGCCGAAAAGCTCCTCGTACACGAGAAGATCGCAGAGAAGTTCTTACCCGTTGTGATAGCAGAACTCAGAAGATATGGGGTGGAAGTCAGGGGTTGTGAGAAGACGAGGGAGATCGTGAAGGACGTGAAACCCGCCACCGAAGAGGATTGGTACACGGAGTACTTGGACCTCATCATAGCGGTGAAGGTTGTGAAAGATGTAGACGAAGCGATCCAGCACATAAAGAAGTATTCAACGGGTCATTCGGAGGCGATACTCACCGAAAACCTTCGCAACGCCGAAAAGTTCGTCTCGGAGATAGACGCAGCCGCTGTTTACGTGAACGCGTCGACCAGATTTACGGACGGTGGACAGTTTGGCTTCGGTGCCGAGATAGGTATAAGCACGCAGAGGCTCCACGCAAGAGGCCCGGTTGGGCTTAGAGAGCTCACCACTTACAAGTTTGTGGTGATCGGAGATTACCATGTGAGGGAATGAGAAGTGAGGATAGTTGTGAAAGTTGGAAGCAACCTTTTGGTAGGTAGAGAGGGTTTGAACAAAGAGTACATCATGGAGCTCTGCAGGGAACTCGCACTGTTGAGAAAGAACGGCCACGAGGTGGCCATCATCACCTCCGGCGCCCGCGCTGCGGGGTTTGCCCTCGTCGGGCGGGGAAGGCCACAAGACTTGTACATGAAACAAGCCCTCTGCGCCGTAGGTCAAGTTCAGCTCATGAAGGTCTACGAAAGCGCCTTCGAATTCTACGGTATGAGGGTGGCGCAGATCTTGCTCACCCGAGACACCTTCTCCAACAGAAAGAGGTACCTGAACCTCAGGAACACCTTGATAGGCCTTTCGGAGCTTGGGGTGATACCCATCGTGAACGAGAACGATACCGTCGCCACGGAAGAGATCACACTCGGTGACAACGATATGCTGGCTTCCATGTTTGCAATTGCCTGGGACGCCGATATCTTGATCCTGTTCACGACAGTCGATGGCGTCATCGACAAGGATGGAAACCTTGTGAAGAAGTACGATCCCAGCGTGGAGTTGAAAGACTTGGGCAAGAGCAGTTGGGGTACCGGCGGCATCAAGTCGAAGATCGAGGGTGCCCTGATGGCGTCAAAGTGCGGAATCAGGGTGACGATATGTAACGGGAGGAACGTCACGAACATCTCGCGTTTCGTGAACGGAGAAGAAGTCGGCACGATCTTCGAGCCGATCGAAAAGCTCAAGGCTCGCAAGGCGTGGATCGCCTTTCTGTCCGAACCGTCCGGTAAGGTCTACGTGAACGAGGGGGCAGAGCAGGCTATCAGATCTGGAAAGAGTTTGCTCCCGGTTGGTATCGTGAGAATCGAAGGGGAGTTCGAGGAAGGTGACGTGGTGGAGATAGTGGGTGAATCCGGAAAACTCGTGGGAAGGGGTGTGGTGAACTACTCTTCGGAAGAGCTCAAAAAGATAGCAGGGCTTCAGAGTAAAGAGTTGACGAGGGTTCTAGGTTACGAGGGAAGCAAAGTCGCCATCCACATAGACAACATGTGGATAGCGTGAGCCCGCCAAGGCGGGCCCACTCACTTCTTCACCTTCTCTAGGTACTTCTTCCAGTCGCTCAAAAACCTCTCGATACCGATGTCCGTCATGGGGTGCTTGAACATCTTCTCCAGAACTTCGAAAGGCATCGTAACGATATCCACACCCATCAAAGCGGCTTCTATCACGTGCATGGGATGCCTGATGCTCGCGGCGAT
>Ga0209080_1000908_pt1 | contig 16721 bp, 18 predicted proteins | sample JNZ110809AmetaG_FD_184123 | JGI IMG/M metagenome (GOLD analysis project Ga0209080, IMG submission 184123) | Hot spring microbial communities from Jinze hot spring, China to study Microbial Dark Matter (Phase II) - JNZ 110809A (SPAdes) (version 3) ...
TTCTAGAATTCTGTTATAGAATCTCTTTTCGCAATTTATAATAAATATTTCTGGACAACATTATGAATCTGTAAAATTAAAGCGAATTTTCTAGGTTAGGCGGCTGCTCATGGGATGAAAAACGATGATGCAAAAGACAGGGCTTCTGATCCGCTCCCTTCAGGGAGGGATTATGTAGATCCCTTCTTCGAGTGGAGAAATCTCGTCAAAGAGCTTAAGGCTGAGTGGAAAATGTTATGGCGAACTAGGATTGATGATAGGGTTAGAGCTGAGGGTGTTGCCAGTAGAGATTTTCTAAGACTTTTTGTTGATAAAGGTACCGTAATATTGGCGACTAGAGACTGCAAACCACCGAGTTTTCATGAGATACTAAAGCATTATATGCCTGAGATTGCTGCCCAACACTTTAACATTAGTCCGCATGTTGGTGGCTGGGGGAAATTTATTAGGGAGTTTATAAGGGGGCAATCCGGAAAAAGAGAGAATAGAGAAGACCCTAGTAGGTTTAGGAAGAAAGTGAACCTACAGAGGAAGAAAGGTGGGAGAGGCTGGCTCCACTATACACTTGAATAATCCTTTATGGTTCATTATTCTTTCACATACGCGTATTTTTGGGAAAAGGGTTTTTCTAATGCCTAAATATAGGTGTAGGTTTGAGATTATAGCAGATATTCTTTCATGCGCGGCTAGCGGCGCAGCTAGAAGGACTAGGATCATGTATTCCGCAAATTTAAGTCATAGTCTCCTTAAAAAGTATTTATCTGAAACCGTAAGTCTCGGCTTCATAAAACCCAATAATAATGGTGAGTATGAGATTACCGAGAAGGGTTTAGCATACTTAAGGAAGTATAAATGCTTCGTGGATAAATATTCTAAGGTACAAAGGGATCTTAAGATTATAATGTCTGAAATTGAAGAGCTTGAGGATATGTGTGCTTTACCAGCCAAGAAGGATAAGGCTCGCGGTAGTGCTAGGACTATAAGAAGAGAGATGAGTTTAAAAATTTAGCTTTGTATGCTGGTCTATTTTTATGAGACGTAACCCCATACTTTTTTCCCTCATCCTATCAGTCATTTTAGTTTTTGCTTCGGCTAATTATGCCTGTTGCTCTTCTGAATCTGAGGGTTTATGGGATTTGATTAATGAGGCTGAAGCAGAGATTGAGGATGCTTTTAAGGCCGTTCTGAGTGCTGAGTCTGTTGGCGCTAATGTTTCTGATCCAATCAATAGGCTGAATTTAGTCGGAGCTCTGCTCGCTGAGACGTATATGGCTTTGAGAGTGGGCGAAATCTCAGATGCAGCCCTTAAGCTTGAGGAGTGTATTGACATAGCTAGAGGGATTAAGGGCGAGGCCTTATCCCTTAGAGAGGCTGCTTTGGCTGAGGCCGAATGGCTTTTCAAGAAGAATATGACGTTGTCGGCTACTGGCTTAGCCATCTTTCTAACGTTGCTCTTAATCCTTTGGAGAAGGTTTAGAGTATTTTATGTTAGAAGGCTCATGAATATGAGGCCCGAGGTGTCCATGGATGCTGAGTCTCGAAGATTATAAGGCTCTCTTTATGGTTATTGGCTTAGTTGGTGTCCTACTTTTTGCTTCGCCAGCTTTAGGTTTAGTTCTGCGTTTGCCTGCTCGTGAGCCCTTCTCTGAGCTCTATGTTCTTGGTCCTGGTCGCTTGGCTGAGGGTTATCCATTTAATGTTAAGGATGGTGAGGATTACCTCGTTTATGTTGGTGTTAGGAATCATATGGGTTCCTCAGCATATTACGTCGTTGGTGTGAAGTTTAGGAATCAGAGCGAGCCATTGCCTAACTCAACCGCCAGTATTCCAAGCCCCCTTCCAACCTTATACGAATACCGCATCTTCATAAGGGATGGTGATGTTTGGGAAGCACCGTTAAGATTCTCGCTTGTCGGAATTTCATTTTCGAAGAATGCATGCTTGGTTGAGTGTTTAAAGATTAATGGCGTCCTATTCGCCGTCAATAAAATTGCTTTATGGGATTATGAGAATAGGGGCTACTATTATCAGCTCTTTATTGAGCTCTGGATTTATGATGCCAATCTCGGTGCATTTAAGTTTCATAATATATTTGTCACACTATGGCTGAACGCTACCGTCGTCTAATCGAGCTAATGCGGTTTTTAAAGTTTTTGCCTTTTTTGGTTTAGGCTATGCGAGGTTTAGCTGATTTGGTTTGGAAGAGTAATTCCGATATTGTTGTACTTATTGCTGCGCTTAATGAAGAGGAGGGTATTGGCCCTACTTTAGCGGAGCTTAAGGATGTTTTAGCTAATCCTTATTTTCTCGTTATTGATGGCGGTAGTAGAGATAAGACAGTTGAGATCGCCAAGAGTTTTGGCGCTAATGTTCACGTTCAGAGTGGTAGGGGTAAGGGTCAAGCTATTTCTGAAGGGGCTTAGCTATGTGAATTCTGATACACGCTACATTGTTCTTATTGATGCTGATTACACTTACCCAGCCAAATATATTCCGGTGATGATTAAGATCTTAGATTCCGATTCAAACGTTGGTATGGTTGTTGGTAATAGATTTAACAGCAACTTCGATATTAAGAAGTCTATGAGGAATATTTATCATCTTGGCAATAAATTTCTGGCATTAGCCCATGAGATTGCGGGTGGTTTTCACATGAATGATCCATTAAGTGGTTTGAGAGTTATTCGCTGGAGCATTCTTAAGGGTTGGAGACCTAAATCTAAGGGTTTCGATATCGAGACTGAACTGAATTTTCATGTTATTAGGAGCGGCTACCGGATAGTTGAGATACCAATAGAGTATAGGCCTAGGCTTGGTGAGAAGAAGCTTCATTTAAAGCATGGCCTCATAATTCTCAATAGAATAATTTCCGAGGCCTTGAAATGAATCTCAAATATTTATTTATCATTCAGAATAAATTTATACCTGGTTTCGGGAGAATTATCTCTGTGAGATATCTTGAGAAGGTCTGTAACAGTCATATTCTTAATTCCACTTGTAATTGTTTTGTGGATTATTGGGTTGCTCCTCGTTTTCATATCTAAACATTAATTTAAAACATTGTAATACTCTCTAAAATTGATACCCCTATACTTTTTAACTAGGATACTGGCAAAGCACACAATATTGTGCTATAAATAAATATATCTATTTTTGATTATTCGCTAGGAGGGAGTAGAATTTGTTTAGGAATAGGATTGTTTTGGTTTCGGGTTTCTTCGATCCACCGCATAGGGGTCACATAGCCTATCTTAGGGAGGCTAAGGGTTTAGGGGATAGGCTTATCGTATATATTCATAGGGATGCTTGCTGCGTTAAGAAGAAGGGGTATTGTTTTATGCCCTTGGAAGATAGGATTGCCATTATTGAGGCTTTAAGATTTGTTGATGAGGTTGTTATCTGCGAGCCTGAATGCGACCTAACATCATGTAATGCACTCCTTAAGATTAAGCCTAATGTATTCGCTAAGGGAGGCGACAGAACCCCTGAAAACATGCCAGAATCAGAGGTTGAACTATGCAGGAAATTAGGAGTAGAAATTATTTATGGCGTAGGCGGTGGAAAAATTCAGTCAAGCTCATGGCTCGTAGAAAACTACAAGAAAAATCTCATAAGGACTAAAACACGAGTACGATGAAGTGTTAAAGTTTGGAGTAGTGATGGTCTATTTCCTCCGACAATTTTTAAAAGGTCTATAAGATGAAGAAGTTTAACAACTCAAATGTTACAATAATTATCCCAGCTCTTAACGAAGAGAAAAATATAGCGAGAGTGCTTGAGGAATTGAAACAGGAGGGTTACCACCAGATTTTAGTTGTTGATGGGCGCTCAAGAGATAGAACCGTTGAGATCGCTAAAGAATATGGAGCTAACGTTATTATTCAGAACGGGAAGGGGAAAGGTGCTGCTCTACGCCAAGCGTTTAGTAATCATGGTCTTATTAGCGATGCAATTATAATAATGGATGCTGATGGATCAATGAACCCTAAGGAGATAAGGCTGTTTCTTGATGCCTTAAATTCTGGAGCAGAGGTAGTAAAGGGCTCACGTTTCTTACCTGGCGGATATTCTGAGGATATGAGCCTTATCCGCAGAATCGGGAATCGTTTTTTCCTTTTGCTGGTTAATTGGATCTGGTCTGCTAATTATACGGATCTATGTTATGGTTTTGGAGCCTTTAGAAGAGAATCTATAGAGAAATTGCTTCCAATTTTAAGATCGACTGGTTTTGAGATTGAAACGGAAATTTTTATCAAGGTTAAAAAACTAGGATTAAAAATTGTTGAGATCCCAAGCGTCGAGATGCGAAGAAAACATGGTAAGTCAAATTTATGCATTTTTCGAGATGGAATTAGGATATTTAAAACTATTATTGAAGAACTTACTGATAGTTCCTTAATGAGGAGACATCCTTAGATTTAGTCATTTTTCTCGAGGAGAATCATTTTGACTATTGTTTCCGTAGTTATTTGCACTTATAGTAGGGAGCGACTTAATGATGTAGTAAATTGCATCAACTCCTTGAAAGAACAGACATTAAAGCCTAGTGAAATTATTCTTGCCCTGGATAAAAATGAAGCGCTGATCGATTTTTATAGGTCACATATGCCAAGCGATATCAAGATTGTTGTTTCAGAAGGAACTGGGCTTTCTAATGCTCGAAATGCAGGTGTAAAGAATGCTAGGGGGGATATTATTGCCTTCATTGATGATGATGCAATTGCTGATAAAAAATGGTTAGAGAACTTAGTTAAAAACTATAATGACCCGCTTGTTATAGGAGCTGGCGGGCTTATTATTCCTCAATGGGAGAATCGTCGCCCGTATTGGTTTCCGGAAGAGTTAGATTGGATTGTTGGATGCTCTTATAAAGGTTTTCCTAAGCATAAGACCTCTATAAGAAACCCTATTGGCTGCAATATGTCCTTTAGAAAGTATGTCTTTGAAAGGGCTGGATATTTTAAGACTAATGTTGGTCGATTTGGTAGAAAGCTACTAGCTGGTGAGGAAATGGAATTTTCAGTAAGAGCTTTGGAGGAAATCCCAGCCTCGAAGATCATATATGACCCATCAGCTGTTGTTTATCACAGAATCCCAGAATCTAGGGCAAAAATAAAATATTTCCTGAAAAGATCTTTTTATGAGGGAGTTTCAAAGGCTCTTATAGTGAAATCTAAACAGAATTCAAAAGATATTCTATCAAGTGAACAATGTTATATCAGGCACTTGCTTACTACAGCGATACCAGAGAGACTAAAGCGAATTTACAAACCACGTAGTCTCTGTCAGTTATTAGTGATATCCCTATCAATCATGCTGGTTTTAATAGGGTATTTTATTACCAAAATTAAGGATTACTAGGCTAATTATTGGTAAAATGATGTCGCTCTTGATATTATAATAATGATTATAAAATCTCTGGCCACTTATTATTTCCTTGCTTTTACTGCAAGCCTAACAGCATCACTATTAGAGGGGTATATTGTTGGCTGATGTTTGCATTGTAAAATCTACTTATGGAGAGGATTTGCATAATAACCTGAAAAAATGTATTGAACTATGTGGTGGTTTAGATATCGGTAGTGGTGACAGTGTAATAATAAAAATAAACTTATGTGATTTTAGACCTCCTGAAACCGGAGCAATAACTCATCCTTTTTTCCTCAATGCTCTATTAGCTTACCTTAGATCCAATTTTAGAAATTTAAAGATAAAGGTTATAGAAAGCGACGCTACCTCGACAGATGCTGATTTACTTGCTAAATGGTTTGGTTTTCTTTCAATAATTAATAAATGGGATGCTAAATGGGTTAATTTAAGCAAAACCACTTTTTTTGAAAAGGAAATACATGGAAGGCATTTTAAGGTTATGAAAGTTTCAGAAATATTCAGAGATGAACACTTCTTTATATCACTAGCTAAACTGAAGACACACAGTATCACAAAGATTAGTTGTGCTCTTAAAAATCAATTTGGCTGTATTCCTGAGAAAAGAAAGATTAAATTCCATTCTTCTCTTGATGATGTGATTGTTGATGCTAATTTAGCTATGCCGCCAAATTTTTGTATTGTTGACGGTATCATAGGACTAGGGGGTGCTCGTGGTCCTGCATGGGGTCCACCAATATACTCTAACCTAATTATTGCTGGACCGGATCCTGTTTCCACAGATGCCGTTTGCGCTAAAATAATGGGTTTTCATCCAATATTTATTGGTCATATTAGAAAGGCGGAAGCCTCAGGCATAGGTTCTACAAAGTATAAAATTCTTGGAGAAAAACTGACCTCTATTAAAGTTGATTTTTGCTTTAATAAAAAAGAGTGGATATTTTTCCGTCTTGCAAATTATTTGAGTGAGCGCGCTAAAAAAAGGTATCGTGTATGAGAGTTGGAGTTATAGGTTGTGGAGCAATAGCACAAAGAGCTCACCTTCCTACTTTTACCTCATTAGAAAACGTTGAACTTTATGCTGTAGCGGACATTAATAAAAATATAGCAAAAAGAGTAGCTAAGAAATTCAAAGTAAAAAAATACTTTAAGAATTATAAGGATCTTCTTGAAGAACCATCTATTGATTTAGTTAGCATATGTACACCAAGCCAATTACATGCGCAAATGATCATAGATTCAGCAAAAGCTGGAAAACATATTTTAGTTGAAAAACCCTTAGCTCTAAGCGTCAAGGAAGCTTTGTCAGCTTTGCGTGCTGTAAAAGAAAATAATGTTAAACTATGTGTTGCACAAAATTATCGCTATTTTCCAGCGATAAAAGATGTTAAAAAGAGCATTTTAGAGGGAAAACTTGGGCGAATAGTCTCAATATTGGGACAAGCAAATACACCGATTCCACTTAAGTGGACTGCTAGCAACTGGTTATATCATGAAGGAGGATGCGTTGATGATTTCGCTCCACATTTAATTGATGGGATTTGCTGGTTATGTAATAGTCAGGTTAACAAAGTGGTCGCTTTTGGAGGCGATTTTATTGGGAACATGAATTGTATCAATTATGTTCAGATAGTTATGTACTTCGATAATAAAACCATTGCTACGGCCAATATTACATGGTTAACGCCCTATATTTTGTCTATGAACATTAATGGAACAGCGGGGAATATCAATTTAGATTTAAGGTTCAATAACTTTGTGATCTATCACGATTTTCTTGATCCACTTAATGAATTTAAAAATTCTTTTAAAAAACTTTTTAGTTCAATAAAAGCGTCTTTATCGGGAGAACTTTTTATTGGCGCCTTATCTTTTTACAAGAATCTAATTGGCGACTTTATAAATGCTATCGAGAATAATGGCAAGAGCCCAATAAGTGGAGATGAGGTTTTACAAACAGTAGTGGTTTTGGAAGCCGCTAAAAAAAGTCTTAAGCGTAATGAAATAATTATTGTAGAAGAGTTATACGAGGACTTGCATAAAATTAGTTAGGTAAGATGTTACAATTTATTAATCATGTAAAAATTGAACATTCTAAGAGTAGTTAACGATTTATATATAGGTCACTACACCTAAATATATTTTTGTTAGACCGCTATAAAGGTTATGGTCGCCTAGTTAGAAGGTTCATTAACTTATTTATGAGGTGTTGTTTTGCAACGCATCTCAGTAATAATTCCTACAAAAGATAGACCTGGCAAATTAGAAATTCTTTTACGGTCGATAGAAGAAGCTGGTGACAATTATTATGAATTACTTGTCGTTGACAGCAGTACTAAAGAGAGTAACCTTAATATGAATTATCTGAACACGATTAAACATGGCGGGAAACACATAGTGTTTAATGAAAAAGGGCTTTCGAAGGCTAGAAATAAAGGGATTAAAGAAAGTAAGGGGGATATACTTGTTTTTTCCGATGATGATTTTATTGTAAAAAGAGGTTGGATAAATAATCTTATTCCTAACTTTGATGATCCAGAAGTTTTCTGTGTTACTGGTAGAATGATCTCATACAGAAACGATGAGACAAGTAGGCTATATGAGAGAGCAATGAGCTTCGATAGAGGCGCAAAAAAGCGGATTTTCTCGGAGGATGATTTAAAAATCATTAATCTCTTCCAAACTATTACAAAAATAGGGCAAAAAAGATTATACGAGAAGACGCCAGTTCCTTGGGCGGTGGGCTATGGTTTCTGCGCGTTCCGTAAGCAAGTCTTTTGGAAAATCGGTTTCTTCGATGAAAATCTTGGAAGAGGAACTAGAAATGCTGGTGGAGAGGATATTGATATATTTTATAGAATTTTAAAAGCTGGATACAAAATTGTTTATGAACCGAGCGCAATCGTATTTCATGACCACCGTGAGAATCTCGAGCAAATATTTAAAGATGCTTATCAGGGTGGTATTTCAATAAGATCATTTATTGCAAAATATCCAAAAGACCTTTATTTGAGATTTATATTTCTTGGATACGTTTTCTTGACGTTTTTTTCCGGAATTAAGGCCGCATTAGAATCTGATTTCATGCTTAAAAGAATGATTAAAATGGAACTTAGAGGTTTTTTGACGAGACCCTAAGAAAAATAGGGTGGTTGACATTTATACGTACAATTACGCGAGCACTGTTTGCTTGTTTAATCGGGCAACTGTGATATTTGCTCATAAGCATTTATGCGTCAAAAGAAAAAGTGCGTAGTGATTTAATTAAAATTTAATTGAAAGAGGACAAAGATTTAGGAGGTCGATTTATATAGCGCTATGTAATGGATGCGGCGCTTGTTACGCTATTTGTCCATATGATGCAATAGATATGCGGATGAGTCTTGATGGCGTATATAAGCCTTCTATAAAACTTTCTAAGTGCAAAGACTGTGGATTATGCAAAAAAGTTTGTCCAACCTTTTCGTTTGATCAAAATCTGATGATTACGAATACTCTTGGACACTTTATCAGTTGTTATATTGGTTATTCGAATGACACAGAGATAAGATGGAATAGCGCTTCAGGCGGACTAGCTACAACAATATTACTTTTTATGCTAAAGAAAGGGATAATTAATGGCGCCATTGTTGTCATCAATAATATAAAGGACCCACTTAAGCCTTTAATGTCTTTTGTTAAGACTGAAGAAGATCTGAGAACGGCTATGGGTTCCAAATATTGTCCTGTGAAACCTCACTTTAAGGTCAGGGATTTAGTTAATGAAGAGGGGAATATGGCCGTTGTTGGTCTTCCATGCCATATATGGGCCTTTAAAAAGCTCGAAGAAATTAATGAAAAATTACGACAGAAGATAGTAATTCATATCGGCCTATTTTGTGGAAAATGCCCTAACTTTTACGCTACCATATATTTTCTCAGAAAGGTTGCTGGTGTAAATGAAGATAATGTAGCTAAACTGTCTTACCGTGGGAAAGGATGGCCTGGCAAAATTACGGTAGAGACTAGACAGGGATGCAACTATACTTTTGAACTTAATGACTGGTACCAGTTTTCATATTATCCACATTTTATACCAATTCATTGTATGACGTGCTATGATATAACAAATCAGCAGGCTGATTTATCCTTAGGAGACGCGTGGGGATTAGTGCATGATAGAATCGGCACTTCCGTTATAATCACGAGAACTTCTAGAGGAGAGCGCTTACTTCAGCAATTGTACGATGAAGGGAAGATAGTCTTACGTAAGGTGTCCCCGGAACGAGTATATAGTGGGCAAGAATTAGAGGTTAGGGTGAGAAAGACTTTAATTAGGTCTTTTTTATGGTGGAAGATTTTCAAACAACCAGTTTCTCATACCACTTTTACCCTCCACAATCTCTCTGTAAAGGACTATCTCTTTAATTTTGTGTATTGTATATGGTTTTACGCATCTCAAAATCCATTAATACGAACGATGTTATGTAATTTGACACCCTACATAACGAAACTGAAAGAGTTTATGGTCTGGGAAAACCGATGAGTAAGCCAATTTGCATTCACGTATTAGAAGCAGCACCCAGAGGTAATATAGGGTATAGAAGCAATATAGGCACTATTGCGGCCCAGAGAGCTCTCTATAGTATACTTACAAATCTAGGTAAATTCGACATATCAGTTTCCACACGTGACCCAGAGGATTTCAGCCTTTGTCATCCTGAATATAAAGATGGCAAAATATATAGGTCTTTACGTCCAAGCATAGGCAGCGGGGTCGTACGTAATAATATACAATGGGTCATTTTTAATTTTTTAAACTTAAGTTTCCTTATTTTCCTCATACCGTTCATAAATCTGGGGATATTTAGGGCTGAGACTACCGCCAGAATGAAGGAATGCGATGCATTTATAGATTTAAACCTCGAATACCTGAGGGGAATCCCTATTTCTACATCATTAAGGTTAATAAAGCAGAAACCAAGAATCTTAATTATCACCAAGCTGTTCTGGTCATTAAGAATGCTTACATGCCTCTGGTTTATTTTTATCATTAAGAGTATTTTTAAAAAGAAACTGATAATGGGTCCAGCATCCTTTGGTCCCTTTAAAGGTTTACCGTTAATAACCCGATGGTTAGTACGGTTTATTTTAAAAAGATTTGTGGACCTGATACTGGTTAGAGAACCATACTCGGCTAAACTTTTAGATGAATTAGGAGTAAAGAATTATGTAATTATGGCGGATGTAGCTCTTATCGTTAAAGTGAAAACTGCTTCTTCACATCATTCTTCCCTATCCTCTAAACTACTATTTGGCGTCGCTCCGGCAATGCTCCGTTATATTTTCACAAAAGAAGAGAGTGATAACTATGTTGCAGCCCATGCTAAATGCTTAGACGACCTTGCTAATAAATATGATGCAACTATAGTTTTTTTGCCCAGCTCGTCAGAGGACAAACTTATGTGCGAAATGATAAGGGATAAAATGAGCAACAAGCATCACACAACTATAATTGTTACTAGTGACGTAGATGAATACGAAACTTGGATAAAGAAACTAGATCTATTAATAACAACAAGAATGCATCCGTCAATCATCGCCGCCAGAAACTTTATTCCTTTCTGTAGTATAATCTATGACCATAAGCAGATTGGGGTGTTACAACAGATAGGATTACAAAGTTTTTCTATACCGATCAATAAAGTTTCTTATCATAACCTTAGAGCAATAATAGAACATGCAATTCAAAATCAATCTAAGATTAAAGAAATCTTAAAACAGACTTTGCCAAACATTCAAGATAAATCGATGACTACTTTTAAGATAGCGCTTTCTAAGATTATATGCTCCCCAATTAATGACTGAGGGATTATAAATTTGAGGTTTGGCGGCAATCTTTGCATGATAATAGTAACCTGCTTCATTATTATGATGGCAGCGAGTACTCTAATATCTACTTCACCCATCACAATAATTAAACCATTAGAGATAGGGCTGGCAGCAAAATTACCAATATTTTTCTGGGCTGGTCTGCTAATTTTAGGCTTTCTCTTTTATATTGGTAAAGAATCTAAATATTATTTGGCAATAGCGCTAATATTAACTATATTATATTTGTATGTTGTGCCCACTCTTCTCAAGACGTCACCAAGTATAAGTCCACATTCCTACTATCCATTTGGAGAGAGCACATTAATAAGTTCCACAGGACATCTAATTAAGCGTTCTGCTACACTCATAAGTTATCTTTATTGGCCTATCTTCTTATATTATGCGTCCATCTTTATACTTTTGACAGGCATGTCTCACCATATTTTATTAAAATATTTTCCATTGTTAACAATTGCGCTATATGGATTACTAGTTTTTCTAATTTTAAGAGTAAAATTAAAATCATCATTTTCAGTTTATGGAACGGCATGGTTCTTAAGTAGTTTCTTTATACGTCAACATTATTTTGGTCCTCAGGGCATGGCATACATTTTCTTCCTTCTCACACTCTTACTTATTTCATGGATTTTCTTTGACAGAAGATTTAAAAAGAGAATATTAATAGCGCTTCTTTTCTTTTTGTCTATAATAACCGTGATAACACACCCATTAACAACATTTATGTCATTGATGGTAATTATTGCGCTTTATGCCACTCATCAAATTAATTACAAAAGGTCGTCTACTACTTTAATTAAGTTATGTTTATTCTTAGCCGTGGCATTTTTGTCCTACAATATGTTTGCTGCATATGGATTTTTCGCTGAGAGTATCCAAAGATATCACAATATTCTTTTAGGGATGAGAACTTCCACTATTTATAAAGAGCCAAAACGCATTATTGGTTCCACAGCATTCTTAATTAATTACGCGTCCTCCTGGAGTATAGTATTCTTAAATGGCCTTATTGCCTTAATTACAGTTTTTTTAGCCGTGAAAGAAGGAGTTATCAGAAAAGATTATTTTTCTTTCTACTTAATTACACTTATAACACTGAGTTCATTTGGGCTTACAGCAGAATACGGGTCTCATGAAGCATATCAACGCGCCTTCATGTTTGGATTAGTACCTCTTTCATTTTTCTGTGTTTCTCTACTTTCTAGAAAACCAAAAATATTATCAACTATTCTTGTTAGTTTGTTCCTCTTAAATATTCTAGCTCAATATGGGTCTGACACTTATAGAATAGTGACTGAAAGCGAGTTAAATGGTGCACTCTTTTTTGCTGCGCGTACCCCCCAAAAAATATCGGTTCTTTATAAATTTTCACCGTATATTAGATACAGTAATCCATTAAAACAAGTTAAATTTTTGTCACTCGGTACTCTACCATACACCGAAGTTTTTGATCTGGCAACCATAAACAAGGCGATAAACGAAACTGACTACATAATTTTCTCTAACTTACAAGACAACTATTACATATTTTATTTGGGTGCAACACCATTTCAACAAATTTACTGGATTTATTGGGATCCATGTTTTATTCGAATCTACGATAGCGGTAACTTTCATATCATAGGTAAATCTAATGTAACTATATCACCATGATAAAATTATAATTTGGGATCATGCATGAGCAATTCATAGTAAGCTAACCTGGGATTACCTTCAGCATCTTTAAGTAAGTTCCATCCCTTTCCCAACGCTGATAAAGGAAATTGATTCCAAACCCAAGCTAACCATCCATTAACTGGTAGATTCTTTAAGACTTCTAGAGTCCTTCTATAGTCCTCCGCTTGAATATGATCATCATCCGTATCAGAGCCGAATTCTGTCACCCAAACTTTCTTTCCCAGTCTGAAGCAACCCATTATATTCTCCTCAGTTATATTAAGCCAAGTATCATAGAGCTCTCGATTAATATAGATGTTAAAGCTAATGAAATCTAAAGATTCAAAGATTCTCCTATCCCAATTCCACATGTAAGTAAAGTGGTTCCTTGTATACAACTTTCCATCATCGCCAACCCATGGTTTTTGCATGCTAACAAACCTAACTGTTACAGGGCGCCCATCAATAGATTTAATTAGTGAAGATAATTTAACTATCAAGTCTATAAAACTCTCTTTCCATTTTATACCCCAAGGCTCGTTGAGTATAGCCCAAGCCCATACGTTCTCATCCCTTAAATACCTTACAGTATGGTTAACCATGTCAAGAAAAGCTTGTTTCATATCCTCACTCTTAACTATAGCATGTCCATCATTTTTTCCTGTCTCTGGGTCAATTACATAGTCGGGTGTACACCAAGAACTTCCATCGCCCCAAAGTGTATGAAAAGTTACTAGTACCTTAAGGTTGTATTGAGTTGCTATACGGATAAAACGTTTAACGTGTTCTAAAAATCCTTTGCCGTAAGGAGTGCCATCCTCGTAGTATCCATCATAGTCACCCCTCGTATTGCCTTCTAACCGATACCAATAGAGACTTAGACCAATTACATTTATTCCATCATTCTTAAAACGGGAAAAATCTCTATGCAAAATTTCATCAGATACATGATACATACGTATAGTATTATAATTTACACCTTTACCTAAAAATTGCGAATAATTAATTTCGCCATAAGATATAAGCATGTTTTGAGTTTCTTGTAAACCAAGAATCCGCAAAATGTTTAGAGATCCGATAGTGAAAAGAAATAATAAGAAGAAGCGTATAATAAACTTTTTCTTCCTGACTTTTTCCACTCTTAAACTTATCTTACTCATACGGCTTGCTTCCCTCATGAATTATGCTTTTAAAAACTGTAATAATGCTGAACATGAAACCCATTTTTATCTTCATTAAAGATTTTAAACTAAGCAACTAAAAATTATTGTGAACTGTTAAAATATATCTTCTAAATGATGATTATCTTATGTATAATGACACAATAAATCTGCAAAAGTTTTTGGCTATTTTCAATATTGAGGAGTTTGATTTAGGTTGATTCGAGGGTTAAATGGTAGAAGACGCATCTTAGTTCTTAAGATTGCAGTTTTAGTAACTGCCGTATTAATTATTTACTATCAGGATTTAGCGATTATTTTTGATGAGAGTTTAAAAAGCGAGATGTCAAATTATGTTATCGTTGTCCCACCTGTTTTTGTTTACTTAATTTATCGTAAGAGGAAAATGCTTAGGGCTGTAATATCATTTGAGAATGAGAGCGCATTTAGATGGTCTAGACATACGCCTTCGATAACTGGTATATTATTGTGCACGGCGTCCATAGCATCATATTGGCATAGCTTTTATACTTTCACACCACTAGAATATCACATACTTACGCTACCAATATTTACCGCTGGATTAATACTGATATTGTTTAATGCGCAGATATTGCGTCAAGCAGCTTTTCCAGTAGTATTTTTAGCTTTTCTGGTGCCTCCGCCATCCGAGATTCTATACGCTATTGGTTCAACGCTCTCGGTAGTGAGCTCTGAAGTGAGTTATTCGATAATAAGGATTTTGGGTGTTCCGTCAACTTTATCAGCTGAGTATGGGAATCCAGCTATAGTAATAGTGAAGCCGAGCGGTTCAATAGTATTCGCTATCGACATAGCATGTTCCGGAATATACAGTCTAATAGGGTTCTTGATTTTCGCGGTTTTCACAGCTTATATAACGAGGGATAAACTGTGGAAGAAGATTGCAGTATTTCTGATTGGTATACCACTGATGTATGCGCTGAACGTAATCCGCATAACGATAATCCTGCTTCTGGGATATTATTATGGCGAGCAGCTGGCGCTAGAAGTATTCCATTTAATGGGTGGATGGACGTTAATATTTTTTGGAACATTATTGCTCCTAGTGCTAGTAGAGAAATTGCTAAGAACAAATATATTCGTGAGAAAGCAGCAGATAAAATCATGTGAAATGTGCAATCCAGCAGCAGAAATAAAAGAAGATTTTTGCCCATACTGCGGTAGGCTAATAAAATATCCTAGGATAAGATTGAAGAAGCAAGACATCGCAAAGATGAGTGCGATAATTGCTGCAGTAATATTTTTGATGTCAATGCAAGTGCCAGTGTTCGCGCTAACAGAGGGACCGGCCCAAATAATAGTACAGACGCCAGCTGGTGAGGTTGGAAGCACGCATATATTGCCGGAAATCCCCGGATACGAGCTGAAATTCATCTATAGGGATAGGAAATTTGAGCAGAAAGCTAAGCAAGATGCCTCACTAATATATATGTATATGCCTGAAAATAAATCCAAAAATTCTATTTATGTGAGTGTTGAGATAGCACAGGCAAAATCGTCGCTGCATAGGTGGGAAGCATGTCTAATAACATATCCATTATCACGTGGATATCAGCCAAATGTGGAGCAACTAGACCTGAAGGATATACAGATTCTGGACAACCCACCGATAATTGCGAGGTTTTTCGCATTCCAATACATTAAGGCTAATATGATGCAGACAGTCTTATATTGGTTTGAAACATCACTTTTCAAAACGAATAGCACGGTTCAACAGAAATATGTAAAGATAAGTTTAATAGCATTCCCAAAAATGCCTGAGGAAAATCGGGAAATAGAAGAGGAATTCACGGCGATAGCCAAGGCGATAGCAGGCTATTGGCAGCCAATAAAAGCATGGTCACAAATAGCCATACTGTTAAGCCAGAATGGACAAATATTGACGGTGGTGACAGTAATATTATTAGCTATAACACTCATATATCAAAAGATCGAAGTATGGCGGGAAAGAAGATCAATCCTAAGACTCTATAACAAGATCGCCCAGCAGGATCGGCTTATATTGCAGGCAATATATGCGGCATCAAAAGAGAGGCAGCATGATCTTAACGCTATAATTCTGCATTATCAAGAGCTGGCCGGAAGAGTTATAGAGCCGAAAACCTTGATAGAAAAGCTTAAAGAACTGGAGAATGCAAAACTGATAAAAAGGGAGATAATTGCCGAAGACGACGAGCCGATATCTGTATGGAGAAACTATAAGGAATTTTTATAGAAAATATTAATAATGTTTCATAGTCATTTATAAGGATCATCCTTAACTTTTATATTGAAGTGAGCTTGAATGAAGCAAATAAAGAAACTAATGGTAATAGCCTTTGCGACTATCGTTGCTTTCACCTTATTAGCTGCCAATGCAAAAGCGGATGATCAGCAGTTTCCACATAATCCGTGGGTATGGGTAACGGATGTAGATGGCAACGTTCGTGATGAATTTAATTTAAATGAACCAATAGTAATACATGCATTTGCCTCAGACTCAACGCCATATCTAGTTACATTATGGAATCCAAGTAACAGCTGTGTATGGACGGGATCATCTACTGGCGGATATGCTGAGTGGACGCTAGAAGGGGTTATTGCAACAAATATGATCGGATTGTG
>Ga0209080_1000912_pt1 | contig 16663 bp, 16 predicted proteins | sample JNZ110809AmetaG_FD_184123 | JGI IMG/M metagenome (GOLD analysis project Ga0209080, IMG submission 184123) | Hot spring microbial communities from Jinze hot spring, China to study Microbial Dark Matter (Phase II) - JNZ 110809A (SPAdes) (version 3) ...
CATCGGCTCGGGAAAGCCTACCACGATCGAGGAGCTCGCTAGAACCATCATGAAGCTATTGGGCAGGGAGCTACCGATAGTGCGTATGCCACCGAGACCTGGAGACATAACACACAGTGTAGCCGACATCAGCAAGATAGTTAGGCTTACCCAACTCAAGCCAACACCACTCGAAGAAGGACTTAAGAAGACCATAAGCCAGCTAAAAACATACAGTACCCCAGGACCCTAGTTCTAGGTAGCCCAGAGGTCGAGAGAATACCGTTGTATCAGTGTTCTCGCCTCACGGGAGAGCCGGTGCAAGTACTAAGTGGTGGAGCTAAACTTTGCCAGGATTAGCATACCAAAGCGACTCAGAGCGCGAGACTTAGCACCAGTTCAGACATCTATAGCCAGCAGGATACAGACTACCAAGACATATAGGGGAAACAACAGTATCAGACATTATGGGGCTACGACAATGAAGAGGACCAAAGAAGATGATGCAGAGGTATGCTTGATTGCGTTAAAAGAACCGATCAACGAGGTTGTAGGATATTAGTATACCCAGTTAAGCTATACTCGGTAAAGACCTCCCTACACTCCTCCTAAATTCGAGGTTCAGTAACGTTAAACCAGTTATGTAATCTTTAAAGTTATCTACATGTCCCTGGGTCCTCGTACTACTACATGAGCCTAGTTTGCGGATGATCTAAAAGAGGGTTTCTCGGAAGGCTCGACACATGATCTCCCATTATACGGATCTGCTGACATTAACGTATTTGAGGCTCTGCTTTAATGACGTAGTTGAACATGGTCTATTTGCGCTTGCTACCTCGTTATCCTCTTTGTAAAAACGCAGACTCTGTTTCCATGTTTCACGGCTCGGTCATCAATATGTTTTTCTTTTGATTCTCCAGATTAGCTGCTGCATAGTTCTCTTTCTCATTGCGAGTCTTAGTGTATTTATTGTTGTTGCTCTAAAACTCGAGTCTTCTACGAATTTTCTCGCTAGGATCTCTATCGACTGTACTGGTGTGAATTTTATTGGTGCCTCTACTAGACCCTTCTCTATTTGCTCGTTGAGTCTAAGGGCGGTTTCCACAGCCTCCCCTGCTTTGAGCTCTCTTGCTAAGCCTAGTGCTTTAGTGTTAAGCCACTCCCTCGTTACATAGTAGTCCGACAGGAGGTACATGTGCTCCTTGTATATAGCGTGAGCAACTGTAGCTATAGCTTCAGCCTCCACGGTTAGCGCTCTCACCTCCACACCCACAGGGTCTATCTCGATAGTCTCCACCTCCTCTAGCAAGCGCTCACCATCTAAGTACACGATCCAAGCAAACGAAGGGTGTGTGTATAAGTCCACTATCGCTTCACCTCTAACCATAGTCACGGTGTAAGGCTCTAGAACCTCTACCCTAAAGCCTATACTAGCCAACGCTTTAACGGCTTTCAAAAGATGCTCGTAGCGTACTAAGACGTCTATATCTACCGAGACGTGTTCTATCGGCTTCCTAAACTTGTAGAGTGCGTAGTCTAAGCCTCGTAGAGCCTTAGTCACCCTAACAACTTCAGTCATGTAGCGCCTGTAGAGGCTCTCCTCTACGACCCTGAGGGGACCCTCGTAGCCCACTCTCCTTAAGAAGCCAAGTAGGACCTTATTGAGTTTAGCTAACTCAATCAACTCCCCTATACTGCCGCCCGCAATTCTGCCTGAATCTATGCTCTCCACGAGCTTCAAGGTCTTCGTAGGCACTTCAGTAGCTCACCTAGAGACTCCATAGGAGTTCTGCTAGTTGTGTCTATAGTGTGGCTAGCGTAGTACTTAGCCAAGACGCTGTAGCAAGCAACCTCCTTAGCCAAGAAGGATGGTGGTATATCAACTACACGTCTAAGTAGAGTAGCAGGATCAGCCTTAACGTAGACGTTCTTCTCCTTTACCGCCAACCTAGCGAGAAATCTTCCAATAAAACTGCTGAGGAACCTAGGGTAATCGAGAGTTACAATAATCCATACCACGAAGTCCAACAAGCCGCGGTCACCGATCACCGGGTGAAGTAGTGAGAGAAACCTCCTAAGAAGATAGTGTGGTAAAAGCGAGGAAAACTCTACCAAAACCCACAGAGGTCTGAGCTTCGAGGGTACAATGATTCCATAGTATGGGTTTCTATACCCCTTAAACGATGTAAAGTGAGAGAGAAACCTTGCGAGAACCGATGCAAGCAAGTGAGAACCCCTAAACCATGAAACATGAGCGTAAACACCCTGCGAATACAGGTAACCCCTTAGAAGCCTAGCCAGAGTACTTTTACCAGAACCATCTGGTCCAAAGAGGCAGATTGTGAACGCTCGATGTGTATTTCTCACAACAATTCACCACCCCCTCTTACAGTCATACATATCGCCTTCATCGCATGTGACCTCAGCTCATACCATTTCCAGGTCCTACAAGCGATCCTCATATTGCGGGCTGTTCATCTCCTTACTAAACACTTAACACAGTACCTTATAGTGGTAGTTGTGCCGAAACCGCCTTAACAACCTCCTCCACCTTTAACACCTGGTCTCGCTTTGCTCAACACTTTTCAGCCATCATTTCTCTCAATACGCTCCCTTCTATAGAAGAGGATCGCTCTGCATCAGCAAGAAGCTCGATCTTGGGGGTTGCAGGGATCGCGAAGCTACATCTCGACCAACGTTCAGCCCACTACTCATGAGTTTAGAGGTACAACTACGTATTAAGCCGTTTCCCGCTCTTAGCTCTGTAGGTTTTCCTAGGCGGATCGTGTCTCTGCTCTATGCTTACCGTGATTACTAGTCGCTTCATGTGGGGATCTAGAACAGCGTTCAAGCCTAACAGTGTCCTTCAATAGCTCTCCGTTAAATGAGCGGATATGTGGCTCGTTCAAGCTCTCTTGTTAATGGGTTTACCTTAAGCTCGAAGATCTCTAGAGTTGTTATTCCGAGGACGGCTGCATCTCCTTCTTCAGCAAATATGACTGGAATATGCCTCCTCTCTCCCATAAGTTCGACAAGAGCTTCGCCAACAGCCCTCTCAATTTCCTTTCCCTCAAAAGTCCTATACCTTCCTACTCGTAGTGGTTTTATATTGAGCGCCTCCAGTTTTCTCCTAGGAATGCTCGTATGAAGTGCACCACTATCTACCATGAGCTCAACCTCTTCAAACCTTGACGGGTCCGTTGGGCTAAAAACTTTGATTTTTACGTAGGTAAAGCCCACCTCCGTACCCCTGTTTAAAGCCTTCAAATCTTCCTATGCCACTGACTAATTTAAGCCTATACTCGTGTTCCAAAGGATTTCCAAGGTCTACTTCTAATTTGGATGGTGCAATGCTTGGCGGCATGATCCGGTTGTAACCTTCCTCTATGAGAGCGTTGATGATAGTGAAGCTCGATACGTTCTTAGCGAAATCTTGAATGAATATTATGAGGACCATTGTGTCTTTATTCACAGCCTCTATAAAGGCTCTCAAGCCCTCATAGGCTTTAAAGTAAGAGTAAAGCTGAAAATATCGGTTAAAGGCTTGGAGAAGTCCTGCGAAACTGTGGCTTTAGTTAACTCTGGAGTGACGTTTATGAAGGATAAGTCGCTTACTTCAGTATAAAATGATTTCACAATTTTGAAGCCATGATCTATGAGGACTTTCTCAACCTCACTTTTAGTGTATTCATGGACGTGTAATGTGTATTGCGTTGCATTCAAGTAGCAGCTTTATTCGTCTAAATAGTGATGCGATATTCGGAGTCGTTATCACACTATCCAAGCACGATTAGCTCTTGAGCTTTCGTAGTAGGATCTATATGCTTCGAGAGGATTTCTCAAACTAGACCTAGTAAGCTATCCATTACTTGACTCAACTAGTTGCTTCATTATCTGCTGATGTGTCTCTTTCATGCTTTGTCCAGATGTATTCACATAGAGCAGTTTATTGAGCGAGAGTCTTTTTGAGATCGATAAAAGCACTGTGCGTTGAAATTTGAGGTAGTCATCTCTCTCATTGAAACTCTTTCTTCGAATCCAGCGATGTTTCAACTCAATGTCTTCAGCATCTAGGAAGATTATCTGTGCAGGACCTAAATACATTAGTTTTTGCAGGAAAGTTATAGCAAAAGAGCTTGGTCTAAGTGTAAACCCAGTAACCTTGCTTAAATAGAGGTAGTCGGAGATCGTGGCTGGAATGTACTCTTCGACTAGTATTGTATAGCCGAGCTTTAGAGGAAGGTATATGCTAAATAAGAACTTTAACGAAATGCTAACTACATCTAGGGCTAGCCATAGCTTAAAAACTCTCCTGAAGATATGTGGCTTCTCTTCGATTAAAGCCCTTATCGGAGATACGTCACCTCTCTTACCAACAAGCATCTTGGCTAAAATGATGGTTAAGAAGTAGGCGATAATGTGTCCTGTCTTCAGAAAAGATAGCTTAACCTTAGTTCCCTTACGCTTTAGCTCCGAAGCTAGTAGTCTCATCTGAGTTGACTTGCCAGACCCGACCGTGCCCATAAAAGCTATTATACTGATTTTATCCAGCACGTACTTAGCCATGTCTGCGCCTTTTCACAAAGGATCCTGGACCCATATCACGTGCTTCCTATCAGGCATAATACGCTGTGCAAGGTATGTTTCAACAATAGAGATCATATACATCAGCACACGCCTTCCTAATTGATAGAGTAACCTTACCTTAGTATAATCAATCAGGTGTTTAAGCGATGATCTGGAGGTAAAGTCATAAGGATAGCTCAATATCTCCATTTCATCGATCTCGGTTAAGAACTCCGCCTCTGGTTCTCTCCAGTAAATCACCGAAACGTTGTACCCTCTTTTCACAAGCCCTCTTCCAACTACACGAACTAGTTTACCAAAATCACCCCGTCTCCTACCGACAAATATTTCGCTAGTGATGAAGCAGATTTTCATGGCTAGTCCTTCATGAGAATTTACGAGATCCCTGGGCATTTATAATTATACTACCGCTATTTTTCCGGCTCGTTCTCAGCTTCATGGAGATTTGATCTTGGCGACTATTTCCCATTTAACTTTAAGCACATTGTTAAGCAGATAACGAATCTCCATCAAAAGCGCGGTTTATGAAACTCGGGCTTTCTCATGCTTGTCATTTGTATCATTCTGTGCTGAACACTTTTATTAGCTTTCTCTTTACGACCTCTGGATCGAACTTCTTCAGTACAGCTTCTCTAAGCCTACGCCCCACATCCGCTATCTGCTCACTTGACATGGTTAGAACAGATTCCATTCTGCTCACCAATTCTTCAACATTTCCAGGCTCGAACAACATTTTTTCGGCATAGGTTCCACTAACGATCTCGGGTATTCCACCGACCTTGGAGGCTATAGGGATTGTCCCCATGAGCATTGCCTCCATGACCGCGTATGGCAAAGGCTCTTCCCAAATAGATGGAAAAAGTAGAGCTTGAGCTAGAGAGTGAAGCTTCAAAACCTCCTCGTACTCAAGATAACCAAGCAGACTGTAAGCTTTTCCAAACCTCTTAATCACCGACGCGGTTGAGTCCCTAAACCTTTGCGTAAGCAAGAACCTCGCATTAGGGTACCTCTCCAAGAGTTTCTTAGAAGCCTTTAAGAATATATGGAAACCTTTAACGTAGCTGTCTCCACCTAAATATAGGAACGTTGAGTCACCTAAGTTCTTCTCAACTAAGGGTGTGTTAGGCAATGGATTGTAAACGACCTTCAGTTTTTCTGCTAGCTCTGGAGCCGATTTACTGATGAGCTCTGCTTGCCTTCTCGAAACGCATATTACTGCATCCGCATCCCTAAGCCAAACCCTACACAACCTATTCACAGGTGAGGTAAACCCCGCAAAGAGCGCTCTCGCGATACTTCCATGCTCTAGGACCTCGAAGCTTACCGCGTTGACACTGCTTCTTACATGCTCGCTAAAAACAATGGAGTTATAGGATACTGGCTGGTAGTCATGGAGGTGGACAACAACCCTCTTGCCAAGCTTTTTCGCAACCGGTATCAGGGGATAGCAATACCTGGGAACGTATACGATATCAGAACTGTCGATAAGCTTGCGGAACCAATGCTCTTTAGTCAATATTGAGCAGTTGAGCCAAAGCCTATGCTTATCCCTCACGCTCAAAAGACTTGTATAAACATAGCGAACACCATTAAGTTTCTCAGGTTTTCTAGTGCCATGAACAACCGTTAGTTTAAACTCTGCATTCCGAAGAAGCTTAGCTACGAGGTGAGAAGCCAATACTCCACCCGTACCATCAGGCCACCAGCGCTCGGAGATTACTGAAATATTCATAATACAGTTATTCTCTTGTGTCTCTCTATATTTAATGGTGGATGAATTTTACATTAATAACGCACATACATTTCGTGATGGGTTTCGTGATTTTTAAGTTATCCCTTAAGATTGAGATCTATGGAAATCTCATCTAAATATCTTGCGATATAGTGGAATTCTCTGGTATTACGAAAGTACCTAAAGTACTCAATAACGTCCTCACGAGTAAAGCCAAATGATTTTGGGTCTACCATAGTTTTATAGGTCAAAAAATCAACTAGAAGAGCGTTCGTTGATATATGAGAGAAGCCTTCTGTTTTATTCAGCTTCACGTATATGAAGATAGGAAGGTGTAACATTAGGTTTAAGGCAACCTTGATAATATTATTCTTGTGAACATGCCGGTGTTCTCTTATAAGCTTTCTTGGTGTAAGCCCATATGCCAATGCTCTATCCTTAAGCAGAGAAAGCTTTCTGTACATAAAATGCAATATTGATCTAGAATACCTCCTCTCTCTCAAGACCTCTGCAGACCTTAAATCAGAAGCTACCTTAATAGGCAGAGATATCGCAACATTATTATGGAGGATCCTTGCCAGTAGTTCAATATCTTCACCGTAGTTTAAGTCTTTATATCCACCAATCCTTAAAAGAAGTTCGCGTGGACAGATTAAATGAACACCAGGATTTGCAAGTATTAGGCATTTATAGACCTTAAGTTCTCGATATTTTGAAATAATCTTGGCTAATTTATCAGCATCTATGCGAATATCCAGGTCTATGGGAATCACATATTTACCTCTTGCTAATCGCATTGCTAATTGCCGCCCAAGACCTCGAGACGACCTTAGCCTTACCACCAAGAACCTCTTGAGATTACGAGTATTCATTGCCTTAGCTTTGAAATCCAACAATTTTTCATAAGTTCCATCATGTGAAAAATTGTCGACGATTACTATTTCAAAGCCTAAATTAGGGAGTTTCTCAATAACTTCGATAACGCTTTGTAAGGATGCTGATACGGTGTCTACCGAGTTATACACGGTTGCTATAAACGAAACATCAACCATGTTTTGTTGCTGGTACAGCATGAATGTAAATAATATTTTCTTCCTTCATATCAGGCAATAGCTTGATTTCATACCCATATCGATTCAGCGTTTCCATCAGGCGAGCGATATTTGATGGAAGGACTTCCACTACTAACCGGGGTTTATACTTGTGTAAAGTTTCTATTGAGCCTTCAAGCACTTGCAACTCAGCACCTTCTACATCAATTTTTATTAGATCTATCCTTCTGAGTTTTAGATGTTTAACTATATAGTCGAGAGGTAAACCTAACACTTCAATAGATTTTCCCATCCTAGGTTTAGATAGTATTGAATGAGAATCAGAGCTCCTACTTAAGTATAACCTAAGCTTTTGTCTGCTATTATAGGCTGCTGCATTTACACAGATTACTTTTTGTTCCAACATATTTTTGTGAACTGCTTTCTTTAAACAATAGAAATTTAATGGGTGAGGTTCTATAGCAATTACCAACGCTCCTTTACGTGCAGCCAACAAGGTATACTTACCTATATGAGCACCTATATCTATGAAAACAGAGTCTTTGCCTAATGAACTAATAACCCTAAAAACGTTAGGTTCAAGTACATGAGTAACTATAAATAAACCAGTTAGGTCAGGTGTGTAGAACTTAATTAAGTCTGCACAAATACAAGCTCCGCGTACAACGTAATCGCCTAGTAACCTTAAGGCTCTTAAAGGGAAGATGTTTGACTTACAAAACTTTAACAGTAAATGGTACAAAGCATTTATCGTTCTTCCAATACTTATTCTGAGAGCACTCATGAAATCGCAGGCTATTTTGTATTTCAGCTTCATTGGTTTCATGGTTTTAACATTTAGCACTTAATCAAGAGGTATTTAAATGACGCTATATCCTTCAAATTAAATTTGTAAGGGGGTATCCTGCCAAGCATATAGGTGTTTGTCGATAAGTAGTTAAGATGTGGGTCCAATGTTACAGCTGCTTTAAACCCGCTAGACTTAACGACTTCAATGACGGAGTCATTATATATTCCGAAAGGATATGCAAACGTGTATATGCCTTTGTATAATGTCCTCACAAAATCAAGTGATTCCTTAACTTCCTCGGTGAGTCTATTGTTGTTAAGGATCGATAGATTTACGTGCCAAAGTCCATGACCGCCAACCTCAACTCCATACTCCACCATTTCTTTAATTTCATTTAAATCCAGCATAATGGTGCTGTAGAGGTCTTCAGGAACCTCTATGCCAAGAGTTTCTGAGAGTGTGTTAACTAGGCCTCTCAGTTCATGAACATCCATCGCCCGCACGACATCTTCTATCCATGACTTCAGATAGATTGCCTGCGTTCCACGTAGTCTCCACGAGCTTCCCCTTATTTGACTTATTAGTCGAGTTAACTTATGCAGTTTTCCTTCCTTTTCTGCCTTACTAATGATGTAGTATAACTGTTCCCACCATGGAGCAACTCTATGTCTGACAAATCCCGCAGTTAGGTACAGAGTTGCCTTGATACGATACTTTCTAAGTATTGGATATGCGTATTCATAGACACCCTTGTAGCCGTCATCAAAGGTTATAACAGCTATTTTCTGTTGGGGGTTCTCAGCTAAAGTACTTAACGCTTCTCCTAAACTAGTTACTATATAACCACTTCTGAGAAAGAATAGAATCTGTTTCTCTATAAGGGCTGGTGTGATAGGTTCCTCAAAAGTTTGAACGTATGAATCATGAGAACCTACGTTATGGTAGGCTACCACTACGAGATTGGGGGATTTTAATTTTATAGCTAAATCTAGAAGTTTTACCTTATCTAAGATTAGCAGAACCCTGCTAAGCCTTAACATATCTTACAAACCACTCTAGTGTTTTTAGATAGGCTTTATACTCGCATCGGGCTGCAGCTTCATGAGTAAATTTCCTAGAAAAAGTTCTAGCTCTTCTACCCAGTTCCTCCCTTAAGCCTTCATTTAATAGAAGAGCGTGGATCGCCTTAGTCATTTCTTCGCTACTTTGAGCCGTGATGACGTAATCACCGAAGAGATGAGCGTAGGAAGAGTTAAAGATTACTGCTGGAAGACCTACAGCCAACGCTTCAAGTAAGCTTATAGGGAAAACATCTACTCGTGAGGGATACACGAACACTTTGGCTCTAGATAGCATTTTATATTTCTTAACACCTGAAACAAATCCTGTGAATACAAAATTTCTTAAAACGTCAAGTTCCTTAGCATATTTTAAGAACCTCTCTTTAAGCACTTCATCGCTGAATTCCCCTATGACCATGACCTTAGCGTCGATGCCAACGCGTTTTAACAAATAGACAACACGTATTAAATCTAAGACTCCTTTTCCCCAAGCTATTCTGGCCATGTATGCTAGGTCATACTCTTTTTCGGGGATCTCCTTCAATGCCTGATCTATGAGCTCGTATTCTAGTCCAACAGGTATATCAAGCAACGAATAGGACTTTAGGTTAATGCCTCTCGAGCTGAGAGTTTGAGGTATTGCGTCAGAAACCACGTGGACGAGTGTTTTATTCAGAAGGTTAATGGATACTAAAGTACGTATCATAGTGCTTACTGATAAGCGGTAACGGAAAGGATCTAGCCATAGGTAAGATTGAATAATTACTGTCCAAGGTATTTTGAGTAGCTTATGAATTACGTAGGCTACTTGAACGTACTTGGAGTGCTCACTTTGCGAAATCACTAGATCATATACACCTCTTTTCAGCATTTTCAATTTCGAGAGTAGTAAGTTAGCCAGGTATTGTTCATTTTCCATGATTTTAGAAAAACCCCTGACTGTAACGACTCTATAGCCTAGTCCCTCAAGCTCATGTATTATATTGTTGGGAGTGTTGTCGACTATTAATGTGCTATCCTCAATGAAGTTTCCCCTGATTAGCTCTCTTAAGACATAGTAATTTCTAACTTGCCCACCAGTTCCCAACGGATTCGGCGATGTTATAATGAGGACTTTAAGCATGATAGATCATCACACCATCTCAGTGGGCAATTCTGAGGTTATCTTAGTGAAGCTCTTCACTACTAAGTAAGAGCTTAATAAGGCTTTTTACGATATTAAGGTAGAAGTTTTTGCAAACGTGTTCTCTAGCCTTGCTACACATAGAGGTATAAGCTTCTTTATCAAACTTCCAGAGCATGTACATCTTCCGCAGAGCTTCAACCCATTCATCTATCTCATAGCTCTTAACTCGAAAACCTGTGACACCTTCTTTTACCGTCAACCGAAAAGAAGGCAGATTAGATGATATTACTGGTGTACCGCAAGCTTGAGCTTCCACAGCGACAAGTCCGAAAGGTTCCTCTCTGCTCGGCATCATCAATACATGTGATTCACTATACAACTTAATTAACTCCCTGTCGGCTACAAACCCCTTGTAGTCCACTAAACCATTCTCAACATACTTTAAGACTTCTCCCTCCCACGACCCTCCATATGAGGCGATGACAAACTTAGTCTCGGGAAAATCTTTTTTAAAGCGCTCGGCTACTTTTAAGAAAATGTCTATTCCCTTCTTAAACTCTAGGGCACCTACAAACAGTACTTGGAAACTATCTTGTCTCTTAACCACTATAGGTCTGAACACTTCACAATTAACAAAATTAGGGAGGTAAACTACCTTAATCTCCGTTAATCGCCTTAGCTGAATTAGGTCAACTGGGTTTACTACATGGATGGTCTTTACTATGTGTAACCGCCCAAGGATTCTGAGTAAGGATTCGGCATAGTGTAACCTTTTCCCATGTGGGCTAACGTGAAGTCCGATGATTAAATCTCTCTTTCCCATGATAAATGCTAATGTGGAGAAGAGGATGCCAAAAAAGATGTCGCCAGCAACGTATATTCTCTGATGTTTACTCACCAGCTTAAATAGTTTAAACAGGGAGACCGGTATTCTTCTAATAATTTTAAAGTTTGTCTTTACAGTTCTAATTCTATGATACTCTATTCCAAGCTTAACTAACTCATTTTGCACTAATTCTAAACGATCGGGTCTTAATTCCTCTTGGCCAGATAATGCTACTATCGCTACCGGAGAGAAATTCTTAACTAGTCTAGCTACCTCTATAACCCACCTTTCCCTTCCTCCATACGCAGTTAAGTCAGTTCCCGATACCAGCAACACTCTGGTCAAGTCCACGCTTTCTCGTTTATTTGCTTGAGTAAGTTGACGATTTTCAAGGTCAAGGTGTAATTTAGTTTTGGTGAGAAATATCGTGCGTATGCTCTCCTTACCTTCTCTCGTAACTCCTCACGTTTACTACTTTCCCTAATTAGTTTCTCGACATTCTCTTCATAATCTCTCGCATCACGTGCCACGATGACCGAGCCAGCGAGTTCTGGATGTAATGTTAATGCTAATGTGTTTGTTACAACTGGAGCATTTAAAGCTATCGCTTCAAGCAGTCTGTTTGATATGCTCCTATTGCTAATATATGATATAGCCGCAATGCTGTGCAGATATAAGTACTTCAATGTGTCATCAGTAAATCCTCTTCCTAAGAAAATCAGGTTTTTTGGGATTTTATCACGTAAGTGTGTGAAAACTTTTGCAAATTCTTCACTTGTACTGCCTCCTATTAGAAAGTTGATTTGAGGTATTCTCTTGGCCAGATGATAGAATAGTAAGGCAGAGGGTTTTGCTTCGAATTTAAGGTATGCTCCTCTTTTGCTCAGTACAGTCATGCCAATAATATATGGTTCAGAGTCCTTAGCCAACTCAACTAAATTATGATCTAGCCGTCCGCTAAGACGGAAGCCTGCGGGAGGGTAAATCTTTACTATTGGCTTAAGGCCGTTCAGGCCGAGATTTTGAAGAGCATTGTACATAACGTTATCTATGACCATAGCTCCATTAGCGAGTAAGACTTCAGTAAGATTAGAGGCTAGGCTCGGCATGAAAAGCATTAAGTCTCCATATGCTCCATACTTTAAATTGTCTATTAACTTCAGTGCCCTAATGCTCCAGAACCTTACAATAAGCGGTATCTTTAATCTTCTAGAAGCTTTGTATGCTAACATGTAAGGCTTTCTGGGCAAGGTAATTATGGACTCTATCTCAAAGTCTAACAATAATCTAATTAGGAGAGTCTCACAAGTGAAGGTACCTGGCAGTTTTACTACAGGCACTTTGACAATGTTACCATCGACCTCGAGCACTTCTTCATAAACTACCTGGTCACTAGCACTCTCATCTAAAAGTACGACTAAGGGGTCCACACCCTGAGACTTCAGTGAGGCTACATAACCTCGCTCATGTCTAGAGAACAAGCTTTTATCGTATATAAGAGCTAGTCTCATCTTATTTTCACATTCACATTAACGGCGTTTAAAGGAGGCTAAAGTGCGCACTTCCTAGACTTACTGCTTAGTGAAAGCTCGGCCTGATTCTATGCCGCTTAGGAAGTAGCGCCTCCAACTAATGATCTTTGCGATAGTTTTGAATGGAAGTTTTAGTATTAGATTTCTGGTACGCTGGTCATAAAACAGCAAATAAATGGATAGTAAGGCTGCACCTCTTACTCCATGTCTTGCAAGCACACCTACTATGCCCTGTCTAATATAGGTTTTTAAGCATTCTTCGGTTACATTTCTGTTGGGAATAGGTCTTTGCGAAGCCTCTGTGGGGATTTCCTGTATCCCGATGTAGCCATCTCTTGCTGCCTCTTCGACAAGGTTTAACCCTTTCTCTGTGAGTATGCTAATTAGCGAAGCGCCTTTGTTATCTGTTTTAACTATATGGGGTAACCAAGCATCCCCAAACACTATGTCAGCACCGAAGCCATCATGGTTTGCGCATATAGTGCACCCGAGCTGAGCAGCAAGATTGGTGGAAGCCAAAGGATTCCACACACTTAGATTCCCACCAATAAGGGGCAACTCGAATTTCCCACGCTTACTTAGGATAAAGATTCTGCCTGGCCAGCCAAAACCCCTCGAGGAAACCGCTATAATCTCTTCTTTTTCTAGCCCAAGAAGATGTAGCATGTAGTCTAGATACCAATGTGCGAAAACGCTGTGACATCTCAATGCAAATAGGAATGCTATTTTATCCTCCTTTAAAATGTTCTTCTTAATCATAATATTGATGGAATCTATCTGGCAGGGAAGACCAACGATGACATATCTTCCGTGAGCATTCATGATCTGCCTTACAGATTTAATGCTGTATGTAGGGAAGTATATAGAGCCTTGAGCTCTAAGTATTTCATCGACACTCCTAGCTATATATGCCTCAGGGTCCAACCCCTTCATCCGAACAACAAGAGCTCCTTCAACTATCTTCTTCTCTAATAAGTATTTAAGAAGCGCTGTGACAACGCCTCCAGACGCACCCCTGTAACGAATTCTTTCATCTAGTGCCCAAGCCAAATATGTTTTAAGTATGTATGGTGAGAAAAGCCTAGAAGGAGTGTTTCCCGCTAGGTAGTTAATTATGGGGCAAACTTTTAGGCAGAGGCGGCAAGATATGCATTTACCCTCATCTATAGCTATTGAGAAATAACCCGTATTAACTATAGGTAATATGGCACTAGCTGGACAGACGGTGATGCAGGCTCCGCATCCAACACACAACAACTTCATTAGCAAAACTATTTTTGTTAAAGGCATTTACGCACTCACAAGTTCCTTAAGGTATCTACCTGGTAATTCAGCTAGACTGCATACTAGGCGGTTTCTTTTGATTATGGATTTCCTTATTGTAGAGTGTGAATGAATCACGTCTCTTATTATATTGGTAAGTGTGTCGGAGAAGTGAGCAGGATTTAAGGTAGCACTTTCTACATCAAGGAAGTAGTGCTCCATGTCATAGTGTCCTAAGATGTCCATGAACTTTAGGTCGCTCTTACGATTTATCATTATTATTGGCGTTCCGCTAGTCAAAGCAAATATCCCAGCATGAGATCTAGAAGTAACTACAAGCTCGGTTTTTTGGAATATTGACTTTATCGCAGGAAGAGGCATTTTGCTTGTGTCTAACACAGTACATCTACTAGAGTTTACCCGGCGATTAAGGAGCTTAACATATTCTATGTCCCTTACTTCCGTAGGAACTATGTAGATATGATCGAAGAATTTCAACATCACATCAACAACTTTTATCATAATGTCTTGAGTTAGAATGGGGTGCGGTACTAGTGCAGCGCTATCTCGTTCAACCTTAATTTTACAATTATAGCTCTTCTCATAGTTAAGTAGAAACGAGGGATCAGCGGATGTTAAAACTTTATTGGGGGGTATCCTTAGTTTTTGCAGTAACCACTTTGTTGTATAGCGACCTCTAGTAAAGATTATGTCCGCATTCATAAGGGCTTCTCTAATAAGAATGCCGGACCTATTTCCTAAATGAGCTTCCGTCGTTAACGAAATAGGGAACGAAACGAGAGGACGCTTATTCAAAAGTTTAGGAATAATAAACGAATAACAAAAAAGTATGTTTGCGCTTTCAAATGGAAAAGATAAAGTCACATTGACGTCTGCCTCCTTTATATAATTAACGGATCTTCTTCTATTCGGGAAACTAATCAACATAGTGAGTAAAAAGTTAGAGAGATGCGGATGCGAGTGATAATGTAGGAAGCTTAACAACTTCCAAAACGGATCATCTCGGTCCTCCCCAATAGTATCCAATGGATGCCATACTATAATATTGGATAGTTCGGTGAATACATCTTTCTCCATAGTCCACGGAGATTTTACTCCCTCATAATACCATCTAGGCGGAAAAGCTAAAGCTATCACACTATCTGGTAAATACCTCCTGATTAACATAAATGAAGAGATATAGATGGCTTCGTCTCCTTTATTGCCTACAGGTGGAAGAATTCCAATAGTGTATACTAAAGGATGAGCTTTAAACGATGATGTCACCCTAGTGTTTACACATTTATCCATCTGTTTAACAGTTTAACGGATTTTGTCAGTCGTTTTGATGTCGTTACCAACTAAGCCTTAAATCGGTGGCCACTATACTTGTAGGTTAACGCGGACACCATCATATACTTTATTACACTGATCATTCGTATACTGCGTAATATAATTGCTATACTAGCATAAACGATACTTAATAATTTCGCACGATTGTTAAAGCACTCACTCAATGTTATTGCAAAAATCACCAATATAACAGTAAGTGCCAGTATAGTGACTATCAGTATATTTAACAATAACGATACTATTAATCCTAAGATTGCGATAGGTATTAAACTGTATAAAAACCATTTGATTTTTTCAAATATAGGTAATTGCCTTATGAATTGATAGTAGCTCTGCCCGTACCAACTAGTGAGGTAAGAAAACAAGTACCGAAAATATCTAGGAAATCCATTCTCAAATTTTGCTATTCGTGAAACATCAAATGTACCTAAATCATGCTCAGCTGAAAAATGTTGTGCAATAATACTGCGATATCTACATATCTTAAACCCTTTGCGTTTTATTCGCGCACCATACTCTATATCCTCGTGTAGCGAGAATGGGGGACCCATTTCCTCGTTAAAGAACCCTACTTTCTCGATTACTTCTCTTGATATTAATGCAGCATTTGTCGCATAATAGGTGTCGAGGCTTTTATAGTCAACTTCTCTAGCTATTCGTATTTTAATTTCATCGAGTTTAGATAGATGTGAAGGAATCAAAAATGCTATTACAACGTCGCAATCACTTAATTTCTTAACCATTAATTCGATTGCGTTATATGCTAACACAACATCAGCATCAAGAATTAGAATGAAATCACCTTTCGACGCTTTTATTCCATCATTTCTTGCTTTGGATACGCCGTAGTTTTTATCGTGGATTATGAATCGTACCGCTTTGAATTTATAGGAATTTTCTTCCAAAAACTTCTTAATTATATCTATCGTCTCATCTCTTGATCCACCATCCACTATAATCAATTCCATTTTATTTAATGGATATGTCTGTTTAAGTATGGCGTTTAATACCAGCGGTAACGTTGTTCTTGAATTGTACGTTGTTAATACTATGGATATTAGGGGTTGATCCATGATAATAAGACCTTCACTAAACCCGCATCCCATATGATATTATTCATGGAGTATTCTCGATCTCCTTCAATGGCGTCGAATGGACTCCTTCCTAAGAAATCCCAATAGGATCTGGCTTTAACTATGCCACTTAATATAAGCTTATCTACGATTAGGCCTGCCTCCCCCATGCTCCTAATGAACCCGCTTTGCTGATCGATGTATAATTTCATGTTTGAAGTTCCTTGAAAACGGTTGATGACAAAATGGGGATCCAATTTTTCAAACAGGGACCTTGATATTTCGAACA
>Ga0209080_1000915_pt1 | contig 16641 bp, 11 predicted proteins | sample JNZ110809AmetaG_FD_184123 | JGI IMG/M metagenome (GOLD analysis project Ga0209080, IMG submission 184123) | Hot spring microbial communities from Jinze hot spring, China to study Microbial Dark Matter (Phase II) - JNZ 110809A (SPAdes) (version 3) ...
ACTTCAACAAGATGAGGGAGGACTTCAACAGGAAGGCTGAGGAGGACTCTAAGAGGTTCGCCACCATCGAGGCTGAGATAGCTAGGTTGAGGGCTGACATGATCGCTGGCTTCAAGAGGCACGACGAGGAGCTCGCCAAGCTTAGGGCTGATATGATTACCGGCTTCGACCTGCTTAAGAGACATATTGATGCTTTAGGCGCTAGGTGGGGGTTGCTTAGCGAGCGGGCATTTAAGGAGGGGCTTAGAAGCCTGGTTGAGAAGGAGTTCGGCTTCAAGGTTGAGAAGTGGGTTAAGTGGGATGGCGAAGGCTACGTTCACGGCCACCCAAGCGACGTCGATGTAGACGTTGCGGTGCACGATGGGAAGGTCGTCCTAGTCGAGGTCAAATCGCATGTGGGCCGACCGGACGTCTCAACGTTTAAGCGTAAAGCGGAGTTCTATGAGAGAGCCGAGGGCAGGAAACCCTATAGGCTAATAATCGTCACGCCATACGCTGACGAGAGCGCCCTGGAAACGGCCAAACAGCTCCAAATAGAGGTTTACACGGGAGTTTAGTGTAAGCCCAAGACGCCTAAACCGGCCTTACACTCATCGTTCATCCTCACTTCAACTGCTCCCGAGCCCTGCGTCAAGAGGGCGTTGCCATCCCTCCTAGCAGACTTAAACGCCCTGAGGCCCTCTCGAGAGACAGCTTCACGCTAAGGAAAGTATATCATGCTGAAAAGCCGAGCGACGACGAGAAATCAATGTCGAGACTACACTATATAGGATTCGTATTCTAATTCTTCAACCTCATCCCATCCCTAACAATCATAGAGAACATAGAGCTACCAATGGCTTTAGCGGGATGTGTAGGAAAGAGAGGAGGGAAAGAGCACTTGAACTCCTAAAATACTTCGGCTTAACGGGTCTGGCTAAAGGTTTCCAGAAACCTTAAGCGGTGGGGGAGGCAGCGCATAGCGGTCATAAGGGCCTTAGCGAACAACCCAAAAATCGTATTGGCCGATGAGCCGACGTCAAGCGTAGATGACGAAAACTCACGGCTGATCATTAAACTATTAACGCAAATCAATAGGGAGAAGAGAGGCTGCAAGGTCTGATCGTGGTGCGCGGATAGAGATACCGTGGTTGAGCCCTGAGGAGATCTCCAAAAGTTGGCTGACGCCCTTAGAGACGAGTTCGTGGGGATGACCCCCTTTGGTAGCTAGGCTCGAGGAGGCCGGGGCTGAGGGGCAGCCCAGACTCATACGCTAGGATCGAGTACTAAACGTCGTGAAGACTCGTAAATCGGGAGAAGCATCGCACGGTAGAGGAAGCTTTATCGGAAGCGGTAGATAAACTTAGAGGTCGAAGAAATTCGTCATTGAATGGAGGTAGTAGCTTATGGGTCATATCTGGGTCGACGTCAAGTTGTTGAATCCCTTAACGGGTGATGGGATCGAATCCAGGGCGCTTGTGGATACCGATGCGACCTTCACGGTCATACCGCGCGAGGTTTATGAAAGGCTGAACCTCAAGGTCTTCGGGAGGAAGGAGGTTGAAACCGCCACGGGGCTTGTGGAGCTCGATGAGAGCTTCGCCGTCTTGGAGGTGAAGGAAAAGCGCGGTGTAACGCCCATCTTGATCTCAGAAGACCTAAAGGATATCTTGATCGGGACCCTATCCCTAGAAGCTTTGGGCTTGGCAGTCGACCCGACGACGGGCGAACTCAAAGAAGCTAGGATACTCTTACTCTGAGGGGTAACGCTAGAGCCGATAGAAGTCCTCCTGAAAGACGTAGGATGGTTAGGCTTATCGGAAGGATTGGCGATGGGGAATGGGCGGGGATGGTGGGCTACGGTAGGCGCTGGGCTGTTGAAATAGCCTCCTTAACATTCAAGCGTATGTTAATAGCTCCTCAACAGTATGAGGAACGTATTACAACCACCTAATTTTTAAGGGCGTCGATTAGGTATAATAGCGACTTACGATGATCCGCGTCCAACAATCTTTTTCCTTCCTTAAATCAATGGTTTTAAAACTTAAAACCTTAGTCTTACGCGGCCAATATAAGTTTAACGTGTTCTACGATTTAGTTTCCTTGAAGGAAGGGTTTAACGTAGTAGTTAACGTGTTCCTACGTTTAGTTTATATGTTTGCTTTAATCTTTTCCGAAGGGGGTATGGTTTAGCCTTTGAATGTTGTAGGCGCGGTTCTATGTGGAGGTTGGGGTAAGAGGCTTCACCCAATTACGTTATCTATTCCTAAGTCCCTTATCGAGCTTAAGAACGGCTATACCGTCTTGGATAGACAGCTTCTACAGATGAAGCATAGCGGCGTAGACGTCGTTTACCTATTAGTCGGCTTCCTCCGTGAAAAGATTAAGGATAGGTATAAGGATGAATGGAGGGGGGTTAAGCTTAGGTACTTGGAGGAGGATAGGCCGCGTGGTACGCTCTACGGCATAAGAAGCTTGATGTTATTTGCTGAGGCGGACGCGTACCTAGTGATGAACGGCGACGTAGTTACGGACATTAACCTAAGGCAAATGCTTATGGAGTGGAAGCCGGGCACCATGAGCATGGCCCTAACGAGGATGGTTTCACCCTACGGCATCGTCGATATAGTTAACGGTAAGGTCGTAGCCTTCAAGGAGAAACCCCTCCTCCCTTACTATTTAAACGCTGGCGTATACGTAATTGATAAGGGGCTTAAGCCCTACTTTACAATGTACGAGGGGGGCGACGTGGAGAAGCTGGTTTTCCCTAAACTAGCCGAGGAGAGGCTTATAAACTGCTACGTTGAGGAAGGGGTGTTTTGGCGATCCATAGATTCCCCTAAGGACTTGGAAGCCGTGAGGGAGGAGTTTTCCAATAGGGATGATAAGCCTTGGGGCTATGAGAAGCTGCTCGATTTAACCGGAGAGCGGATGAAGAAGCAGGTGTACGTTATGAAGGGTTTTAGGACTCCGTTACATTTCCACGAGCGGAGGCATGAAGCCGTACACGTAGTATCAGGTGTAGGATACATCCACATCGAGGAGGAGGACGTTAAGGTGAAGCAGGGCGATGTAGTAGAAATAGGGCCAGGGAAAAAGCATTATATAGCCGCCGCCGAGAACCTTACCCTACTAGAGTACTCTACACCGCACCCTAATGACGTGGTCAGCGTAAACGGCTCCATCACGATAAGCCTTAGTAAACTGTCGACGGTTTAAGCCCCTTAGAAGCGTTAAGGGTCCTTTACGCTATAACTATCCCTTTAACCAAGGCCTCTAGATCTATTTCAGCCCTCGCCCTCCAATCTAAGCTTAAAAATCCGTCTTCATCCTCAGCTAGATAGCCTGTCCTTACGAACCTATCGATTAAGAGTTCGACGCGCCATTTAGGTAGTTTTTCGCTTAATAACTCTTCAACATCACTCCTCTTAACCCTACCCTGCCTCGACGCTATGTAAGCGGTAGCGGCGGCTAACGCGGCGACGTCATCTATACGCCAGCCAGCCTTTAAGGCACCGCTAACACCTACTGGCTCCTTGAGGGTTACTAGGAAACGGGCGTAATCGTAGTCTTCCTCCCGCCCTTCAAATATTACTTTAACCTTTAACCCTAGCTTATCAAGCTCCCCATCCAGCAGTTGAATGATCTTTAAGTAGTTCCTACCGAGTAGCCTTTTAAGCTCCCAACCCTTAACCCCGGGCTTCCTATGCCTTTGAAATAGGAGTATTTGCGCCGCCTTCCTCACTTTACCTCGATAGGAGGCCTCTTCAACCGCCATCCTTAACCGCCTCAACCGGGATCGGTATGGATTTAACCCTTTCAAGCTTAGGGCTCGGCTCGCTAGGCGTTAAGTAGTATTGGCCGGTTACAGGATCCAGTTCGAGGTCTGCGTATCCATAGGTTACTAGGAAGCTGGTGATGTAGGCTCGTAAAACCGTCTCCCCGTAATCCTTCCCAGATATAAACTCTAAGTAGGGTATCTTGCCTTTAACGTCGGCCTCCCTCTTAAGCTTGGACTTAAACTCCGCTATGAAGTCGTTGAAGGACCCTTTAAGCGCTAGCTTACTACTTATAAGCTCGTCTAAGGAGGTTAGCTCCACGCCTTCAACCGGTTTAGGTAGCCCCTTCCACCTACCTTTAAGCCTAGGTAGCCTATTCCAATAGGCGATCGCAGCCTCTAAAGCCTCCTTAGTAATCTCCGAGAAGCAGGCTATAGGGTGCCAAGACCCGGTGAACGCCTTAACGAGGCCCTTAACCTCGGCTCCCCGAATCCTCCATTCCACTAGGGAGGGATCCACGTATAGCTTAGACGTCCTATCCTTAACCCAGTCGCTTTGAAGCTTAACAACCTTGGAAACGCCGTGAATAGCCTTCGCGTCTAGGAGGTAATCGTCGAAGGCTATAAGCCCATCGAGCCCCGACTTAAGCTCTTTAAGGGCCTTCGGCACGTCGAGCATGAAGGGGTCAAGCCTCCCCTTCTCTATCGCCCTACAGGTTTCAACTATCCCCTTCACCCTTCGCTTCCAACCCTTCACCGTTTAACCCTCCCAATGAGGCTAAACCGTAAGCCGCCGGATTAATCTACTTAAAGCTCCCCATATATAGCGATTCCCTTATAGCTACAACATACGTATTTCGAAGCTTAACGCCATCAACCTGTACTTCCACTCAAAAACTCCGATGGAAATAAAGGTTGCGTAACTAATACTTCCACTCCAGTTTTCCAGCGAGCTGTTGTAAAACTCCATTACTTAAGTTAATCGGTAAAGCATTCGTTAAGTGTTTTACAATGGCTTCTTTGTCCGAATTTAGCAACAGGCTTACTATTCCTAAGACCGTGGACTCCTTTAAAGTTAGCGTGCAAGCCCTAGAAGCTTCTTAACCTTTCCCTCGTAACCCTGCTTTAACAACCTTTGCATGGCGAAGTAGTTGTTTAAAAGCTTTTTAACTTCACTTTTGAAACGCCTCTTACGCTTTGAACCACCACTACGTGCGCGCCGGTCTTTAAGGGTAATATTGGGCTCGGCGTTATAACTAGGAGCTGTGAAGAAGTATCGGTGCTAACGGCGTTTACCATGGCCTCCGTTACCAGTTCCCTATTCCTAGCGTCCATATGGACGTCGAACTCGTCAACAGCCCTAAAGGGCGACTTAATAAACCCTTGGAGGGCCAATAGGAACGCTATTACAGCTACCGCGCGTTCACCACCGCTTTGCGTATAGCCATCAAGTAGGCGCGGCTCCTCACCCTTAAACCCTACTAGGAGTTCCAATCCAGCCTCATCCACGTTAAAGGGGTTCAACAATCTAACATTACCCACCGCTCCAACCCTCGATAATAGCTCTCGATATGCCGGGTTAACGGCGTCTATAACGCTTTGAATAGCCTTCCGCCAAGTAGCGCTCCTAGCCTCAATCTCCTCAGCTAGTAACCGCCTATTTTCAAGTAGTTTAGTGGCCTTCTCCTTTAACTCCTCGTACGTCTTTAGGTAGGACTTATATACTTTCTCAGCCTCCTCCGATACGGGGCCTAAGGCTTCAAGCTTAGCCTTCGACACCTTAAGCTCTTCGAGTACTAATTGTGCATCTCTAACCTCGGAGGGCCGTAAGCCTAGCTTCTCAGCTTCGCCTACTAGGGCCGTGTACTCCTTAACCTCCCGTTCAACCGTTCTACGTAGATCCTTTAACTCCTCTTCAACCTCTTCGCGTTGATAGGCTACTAACTCCCTCCTAACCTTATTGGCCGCGTAGCTCTCGATAAGCTCCGTTAGCTTCACCTCTAAGGCGTCGACTTCGGCTTTAAGCTTAGCCATCCTTGAAGCGTACTCCTCGATTAAGGCTTCCACGCCTTCAGCTAAACGTTTAGAGGCCTGCTTTAACCGTTCGGCTTCAATGAGCCTACGCCCTACTTCGTACTCGACCAGCTTGTAGAAGGACTCCTTAAGCTTAACCCTAGTCGAGGATAAACGCTCCCTACTCTTAACGACTTCGCCATCCAGCTTCTCCAGCCTCTCCAAGAGTAGTTTAACCCTCTCCTCCTTACGCTGTAGGAGGGCTTGAAGCGATTTAACCCTCTCCTCCTTACCTAAGGCCTTCGACCAGGCTAGTTCAAGCTCCAACCCGTTAATCCTAGCCTTCAACTCCATTACCGTTGAAAGCTTCTCGTATTCCTCCTTCCAATAGTTTAAGGTTTCCTCCGCCTTAGCCATTAAGGCTTGAACCTCGCGTTCCTCGCTTAAAACCTTAGCTAGCTTATCCTTAGACTCCTGAAGCTTAAGGCGGTACTCGGAGAAGCCTATGGCGTCTTCAAGCATTCGAAGCTTACTTTGAGGGTTTAAAACTATGAACTCCTCCACCATCCCCTGATGCATAACTATCAACATATTGTTCGGGTTAAGCCCTACACCCTTAAGCATCTCCTCAACCTCGGCCTTACTCACTTCGCGACCGTTAACCTCAAACCAGTAGGTTCCGTCGCGCCTTATGTAACGCGACAGCCTAACAGTGTTCGCATGGATGCTTGGAAAGGGCCTTTTACCGGTTGACGTAGGCGCGTTATCGAAACTTATCGATACGCGGGCTATATCCTTACCCCACCTTACGAGGTCCGCTAACCTACGGGATCGCTCCGTATACGCTTGACCCATAGCCACCGATATACCGAGTAGAATACTCGACTTACCCGCTCCATTAGGGCCGCAGACAACGTTTAACCCAGGCTTTAACGGTATCCTAGCGTACTCGTAGCTCATAAAGTTCTCCAGCGTAACATCCATTAATAGCAAGGCTAACCCTACACTCCATACCTACGCTAACGGTATTCGCCGGGAGGACTTAATACTTACCCTCCCCCCTTAAACCCTCCTCCAAGGGCATCCACGGTGTTCATAGGTTGGCTTCACCTAGAAGCATGCCTCCAACCGTTATCCCTACGCCCCATCCACCGTTTAAGGCCCTCGCCATACGTACACCGATCAATGGTGTTACTTTTTTCCCTTTTAGTAAGACTTATATTCTCGATTTCATAAGAGAGTAGGGTCACTATATGAAGGGCGCTAAGTACGTTAGCATAGTCGCGATGTTTACAGCATTCATCTCAATTTGTGGTATTATAGCCCATACGATGCCGTGGATTGGCCACCCTACGATAGGAGCCATCTTAATAACTTTCCTATATTCAACCGCGTTCAGCGTGATGGGTAAACTTGGAACTACGACGAATATTGGATTACTTGTAGGGGTCGTGAACAGTTTCGTGTTTGGCTTATTACTATCCATTCCCGTACATCTCGTTAGAGGCGCTACTTTTAACCTATTCCTCCTAATAACCCGTCATAGGTTACGCTGTAAGAAGCATGCCATCACGTCCTCCATGCTTTCGTTTTACCTAACGATGATCGTGATATACGCGCTTCTCATTCCACGGTTTATTTCTTGTTTTTCCTGGCTCATAATGGTAGGCGTGCCGAGCGTCCTTTTAACGATTCTAGGAGGCTTGCTTACGTTAAGGTATAAGGAGAAGTTTCAACAGCTTTGGAGGGCGATGAGGTGAATAAGTGTAGGATAACTATGGTTGGCTATCAGTTTAGGCCTTGCCTCTTAGAAGCCGTGAAGAAGGTTAACGAGGTTACCGGGGGGATCCTTGAGTTTCGCTTTTACAACACGTACGACGTTGATAGAGAGCTTATTGACGTAAGCAGGTTTATCGAGGATTTAAGGGTTTCGCACGTTGTTTTAATCGACGTTAGAGGGGGCGACGTTGTAAGTAGGATCGTTTACGGAGAGCTTAAGGATCTGAAAAACACCGTTGTCGTTTTTGTAGGCGGTTCTCCTGAAATAATTAACTTAACGAGGCTTGGTAGTTTCTCCTTTAGGAGTTTTACAAGCCTAAGGGAGAAGCCTCTACTCGGAAGGGTTTTTAAGAAGGGTAAAGTGGACTACGGGACGATTTTAAAGATGCGTGAAAGGTTTGAGAAGATCGGAGGAAAACTACCTATTGGAGTGCTTAAGCACGCTAGAAACTACAGTTTACTTATAAAGTACTACGAAAACCCGGGGCTTCAGAACTACTACGCGATGTTCCTCCTACTGCTAAAGGAGTACTGTAGAGTGAACGTTAACGTAGCCGTCCCCGAGCCCGTTGTTACGCCCCCCATGGGCATCAGGAGGTTTGAAACCGACGAAGTCTTTATGGACGTTCAGACGTTCCTAGAATCGTACGAGTTTAAGGACCGTCCGTTAGTCGGCGTACTCTTTTACGGCGGTTTTCACTACGATCAGTCTTACCCAGCGGCAAGGCTCCTTACGGAAAAACTTGAAAAGTACGGTTTAGGCGTTATACCTGTTTTCTGTTCGGATTTAAGGTACTACTTAGCGATAGAGAAGTTCATGTTCTTGAACGGGAGGCCCATCGTTAACGCTTTAATCGACTTACTATGGTTTAGGTTGGCGGGAGGGCCTATTGGAGGCGATTACGCTTTAGCGAAGGCCGTACTTTCCAAATTGAACGTTCCAGCGTTACACGGAGTCCACCTATCCTCATACACCGTGGATGAATGGCTTAAGTCGAAGCACGGCCTCCCTCCCGTAGAAGTCGTTACAACGGTCGTCCTCCCCGAGCTGGATGGTAGAAACGAGCCGATCGTAACTCACGCGGTTAAGAAGGTCCTTACTGAAGGTGTAAAGCTTGAAGAGTACGTCGCCATCGAGGACCGCGTCGATAGGCTGGCGCGGAGAACCGTTAAATGGGTTAACCTTAGGAGGAAGCATAACAGCCGAAAAAGGGTGGTAATAATCCTCTACAACTATCCGCCTGGGGAGGAGAACGTTGGAAAAGCCGCTTATCTAAACGTTTTCGAAAGCCTTTCAAGGATTTTGAAGGCGATGAAGGATAAAGGCTACCACGTTACGGATACTCCTTCCGGCGAGGAGCTAAGGAGCCTCTTCATTTCGAAGGGGGTTGTTAACTCAGGGGAATGGGTACGCGTAAAAATAGGTGAAGCGATAAAGGTTTCAACGGAGAAATACCGCGAACTACTACGTGAAGTACCGGAGAAACCTCGAAACCTCATACTTGAGCATTGGGGTGATCCACCAGGAGAGGTAATGACGTATAACGGCTCATTGATAATCCCCGGATTATCCTTTGGAAACGTGTTCGTGGGGCTTCAACCCTCTCGAGGAGTCCATGAAGACCCGTCTAAAATCTATCATAATAGGGATTTACCTCCCCACCATCAATACGTGGCGTTCTACAAGTGGGTGAAAGAAGTATTCGGAGCGGACGCGGTCGTACACCTTGGGACGCATGGTACGCTCGAGTTCCTACCCGGGAAGGAGGTCGGCCTCTCATCGAATTGTTTTCCCGACCTGCTTATCGCGGACCTCCCAAACATCTACGTTTACCATGCAACCAACCCCTCTGAGTCGTCGATAGCTAAAAGGCGTAGCTACGCGATGATAATCAACCACGCCAGCCCACCAATGATGTATAGCGGTTTACACGGAGAATTCGAGGAAATAGAGAGGTTAATTCTCGAATACTTTGACTCCATGCAGTACGGCGGGGAGAGGGTTGAAGAGGCTGCGAGAAAAGTGTTGAAGAAAGCGGGGAAGTACGGCTTAGGGTTAAGCGTAGAGGAAATCTACGATAAGATACAGGAGTTTAAGCGTTCAATAATCCCCAGGGGGTTGCACGTTTTAGGGGATAAACCGTCGCTGGAAGAGGCCATTACCTACTTAACGTTTTTATCGAGATACGATAGAGGCGAAACCCCAAGTTTACAAAGGATTATCGTAGAGTCTAAGGGGTTGAACTACGCCGAGGTTCTCGAAAAGCCTCATAAAGTAGCTCCGGACGGAAGGAGGTACGTGGAGGTATTGAAGGAAGCGGAGGAAGCCGTTAGGGGACTTATAAGGGGCTACGTCGTTAAGGGTTTAATGCCGCGGTTAGGGAACGTTAACGAGGACGACGCGATGAAAGCGCTCGACTTCTTAAAAGCGGTTTACGAGAGGATGATGTCCTCCGACGAGATCGGCGCGGTTTTAAGGGCCTTAGAAGGAGGGTTTATAGAGCCGGGACCGGGCGGGGACTTCATTAGAACGCCCGAAGTCTATCCGACCGGTAGGAACACGTATCAGCTTGACCCAACCAACATACCCACGGAAGTCGCCATGGAGAGGGGTAAGAAGATAGCGGAGGATTACCTTAGGAGCTTCTACCAGAAGCATGGAAGGTATCCGAGGGCTATTAGCGTAGTCCTATGGGCTTTCGAGACGATGAAGACCGGAGGGGAAACCTTAGCGGCTGTCTTCCACCTGTTAGGCGTTAAACCCGTTTGGAAGAGCCTATACATCAGGGAGTTGGAGCCCATCCCCCTTTCAAAGCTAGGTAGGCCTAGAATAGACGTAGTTATTACGATTTGCGGGATTTTCCGCGACACGTTTTATAACGTAGTGGAGCTCTTAGATAAAGCGGTACGAACGGTAGCTAAGTTGGATGAGCCGGAGGACATGAACTACGTGAAGGCCAACGTACGTAGGATGGAGGACGTTTACGGGGAGGACGCGTTCTTTAGGGTTTTCGGCCCACCTGAAGGCTTATACGCTACAAGTCTAACCAAGCTTATTGAGACTTCCCAATGGAAGAGTGAAGCTGAGCTTGTAAACGCGTACGTGGAGAGCATGAAGTTCGCCTACGGAGAGAGGGGGCGAAGCGTTGAATCGGGAGAGCTATTAAGCACGCTGCTATCGAACGTCGAGTTAGTTACGCAAGTAAGGGATACCGTGGATTACGAAATCACCGACCTAGACCACTACTACGAGTTCTTAGGCGGGTTAACCAAGGCCGTTGAAAGCCAAAGTGGGAAACGGCCCCTAGTCCTTGTAGCGGACACGACCAAGGAGATCGTTAAGGTGGAGGACGCGAAGGAATCCGTTAAAAGGGGGATAATAACTAGGACCGTAAACCCCCGATGGCTCGACGCGATGCTTGAGCACGGTTTCAACGGCGCGGCGAAGATAGCCGATAGGGTCGAGTACATGATTGGGTTGGCGGCAACCCTTACAGGTATTGAGGATTGGGCGTGGGAAAGCGTAGCCGAAAACGTCGTGTTTAACAGGGAAAGGGCGGAAAAAATGAAGAACGTAAACCTTTGGGCTTTTCGAAAGGTTATTAAAAGGCTTATCGAAGCTGCGAAGCGTGGATATTGGAAAGCTGAAAGGGAAATCCTCAATAAGCTTGAGGAGGAGTACTTAAAGACCGAGGAGGTTCTTGAGCTGGAAACGTGAGGAGCTTATGCCACATCACATAAGGTTTACCTTCCCGTTTTCCGCGATCGTAGGCCAAGAAAAGATGAAGAAGGCTCTACTCCTAAACGCGGTAAACCCGAGGATAGGCGGGGTTCTAATACGTGGGCAAAAGGGTACGGGGAAATCAACGGCCGTCAGGGCGTTAGCCGACCTCCTCCCTAAAATAAAGGTTGTGGAGGAGTGCCCCTTTAACTGCAACCCTGAAAACCCGCTTGAAATGTGCGACTCCTGCTACAGTAGGTACGAAAGGGGTGAAGAGCTAAAGTGGGTTGAGAGGAAGGTTAAGATAGTAAACCTACCCCTCAACGCCACGGTGGATAGAGTCGCGGGGACGCTTAACATCGAAAGGGCTTTAAAGGAAGGGATAAAAGCCCTCGAGCCCGGGCTTTTAGCCGAGGCGAACAGGGGTATACTTTACGTTGACGAAGTCAACCTACTGGACGACTACGTAGCGGACGTACTACTCGATGCGGCAGCGAGCGGCGTAAACGTGGTTGAAAGGGAAAACGTTTCCGTATCGCATCCGAGCCGTTTCATCCTAATAGGCACAATGAACCCCGAAGAAGGGGAGCTTAGACCGCAACTACTCGATAGGTTTGGGCTACAGGTGGAAGTGGATACAATAACCGATCCAGCCCTCCAAGTTGAGATCGTGAAGAGGGTTGAAGGGTTTGAAGCGGATCCTGAAGGCTTCATCACGAAGTACCGAGACGCGCAAAACGAGTTAAAGGCTAGGATAGAAAGAGCTCAAAGGCTCCTCTCAAGCATCGAAGTACCCGAAGAACTCCTCTACGAAATCGCGAACATTTGCGCGAAGCTCGCCGTAAGTAACCGGGCGCCGATAGTGATTACGAGAGCCGCCAAAACCATTGCGGCCCTTTCAGGGCGAAACCTCGTGAATAGAAACGACGTTTTAGAGGCTATGGAGTTCGCGTTGCCCCACCGTATGAGGAAGAAGCCGTTTGAACGCTCACTAACCCCGCAAGAGCTAGAAGAGCTACTTTCCAAGGAGCTTTACGATAAGCAAGGCGCCGGGGGTGATCAAGCCAGCGGTGGAAGGCGCGCGGCGAACCCGCAGTTAAAGGAGAAATTATTTGACGTAGCCCCTCCTATTTCCATTGACCTTCAAGCTAAAGAGCCGCGAAAAGCGTTCACGGAGGGAAGCGGGAGAACGGTCAGTACGAAGTCGGCGGGGAGTGAAATAGGGGTCTACGTTTACAGTACAATACCTAGAGGTAAACCGAAGGACGTAGCCATCGACGCGACGATAAGGGCCGCGACTGCTCGCGCAGCGGGTAGCTGTCAACTACCATTGAGCGTTCACGACGAAGACCTCCGCGAGAAGGTAAGACGATTTAAAACCTCTTCACTTATAACTTTGGTCGTCGATGCGAGCGGCTCGATGGCGGCCGGGAAAAGAATGGAAGCCGCGAAAGGAGCCGTTTTAGGGCTACTCGCTGATGCTTATAAGCGTAGAGACAAGGTAGCTTTTATAGCGTTCCGCGGAGAATCCGCTGAAGTCCTACTCCCTCCAACAAGCAACGTGGAACTCGCGGAGGAGGCTCTGAAAAAACTACCGACGGGGGGAAGAACACCGCTATCGCACGCATTATTCACCGCGTTAAACGTCATTAAAGCGGAGAAGGTGAAACGAGACCTTAAACCGTTAGTCGTCCTAATCACTGATGGGAAAGCGAACGTTTCTATGGGCGGGGAGATCAGACGGGAAATAGTGGATTTATGCAGAGAACTAAAAGAGGTAGGGAGCCAAGTGACGGTAATCGACGTTTCCGAAGATCCGTTCACCCCGAACTACATTGGAGACATCGTTGAAGCGGCGGAAGCAAGACATGTAAAAATGGAAAAACTGACAAGCGTGAACCTTCAAGAAGTGATAAAAAGGAATGCTGTGAAAACTTCGTAGATAAACGTTATAACTCCGCTTAGTGGCGCCCCGTAAAGCGTTTCAAGCATCGTCACTTCAAGTATTTTCGCTAGGTGTTAAGGCTCGGGATAGGTTTATATGGAGGTAGGATAATTATCCTACCTCGTGACGTCTATGGTGCAGCCGCGGAAAAACACTCTAATCCTCCTCGTAGTAGCGGTGCTAGCGCTTATCGTTTCAACAGCTTCCACGGCGGCTTTAAGCTACCGTTTGGCGGACCATTTAACGGCTTGGAGCCCAATCTTAGACGGCTTGAAGGGGCTAAGCGAGGACCTTAAAGCCTTATCCGATGAACTTAAAGGGTTTAAAGAGCTAAAAACCGTCGAGGTTTCAACGTATCCAATCCTCATATATGACGATTTCGGTACGCTCGTTAGGATAGAGAAGGAGCCGAAGCGCATCGTATCGATGGCCCCGAGCTCCACGGAAATACTTTACGCGTTAGGCTTAAGCGATAGGGTGGTTGGCGTAACGCGCTACTGTAACTACCCGCCGGAGGTTGAAGAAGCTAAGAAGGGTGGAAGGGTGGAAGTGGTGGGCGGCTTCGTCGATATTTCAATCGAAGCCGTCTTATCCCTTGAACCCGACCTAGTCGTAGCGGCCACCACTCTACAACTTAAAGCTGTTAAAGCGTTACGTGATAAAGGCTTAACCGTAATACACTTAAACCCTAAAAACCTGGATCAAGTACTCGGTAACGTACTCCTACTAGGAACGGCTACGGGTTCAAGGGAATCCGCGAAACTACTAGTCGACCAGTTAAAGTCTAGGATCGATAAGGTGATTAGTAGGGTTAAAGGCTCACCTTACAAGCCTAGGGTTTACCATGAGGCTTGTCCCGACCCCCTCATAAGTGTAGGCCCTGGGAGCTTCATACACGACCTAATAGTGATGGCTGGTGGGGTTAACATATTCGCTGACGCTGCTACACCCTACCCCATTGTAAGCCCCGAGGCAGTAATTACGCGTAACCCGGAGGTCATAATCCTCCCCGAGAAGCATGGAGAAACCAAGTATACTAAGGAAGAGATTAAAAGCAGGCCGGGCTGGTCCGCTATAGACGCCGTTAAGAATGATAGGATCTACATCATAAATCCGGACCTCATTAGCCGCCCAGGGCCGAGGCTTGTTGACGCCCTCGAACTAATAGCGAAGTGGTTACACCCAGAGCTCGGCGAATTAACCATTGAGGTAACGCCGCTGGTAGCGTTAAGGTCCGCGGCCCTCCACCACTAGGGGCGGTGAAAAGGCGTAATGGGCTTAAAGTACCTCGTTTGGATGTGTACGAGGGCCGAGGAATACGAGTACGCCTTCTCCTTGGGGGGTGGAAAACCCCTTAGCGAAGAGCTTACCAGCGAGGAGGCTAAAAAGCTGTTTAACGCAGCCGCTGACTTCGGGGTTGAAAACCTATTCATCACCGGCGGGGAACCCCTCCTTAGAAAGGACCTGCTCGAGCTAATCGAGTACGCTTCAGCCTTCGGCCTTAAGCTCTACGTTAAGACGAAGGGCTGGCGGATAAACGAGGAGGTGGCTAGAAAGCTGGCCTCCAGTAACTGTAAGGTGATCGTAAGCGTAGCCGGGCTGGAGAAGGTGGATGACACGCTCCGCGGTGAAGGCGCTTTTAAGCGTAGCATTAACGCGGCCTCCCTTTGCTCTAAGCAAGGTATTCTTTACTCCTTAAGCGTTATGAACACCAAATACGTCGTTAACCAAGTCCGCGACTTAGTAGGCCTAGCCTTAAAGCTTGGCTCCGAAGGCTTTAGTTTAGAATGCTTAATCCCGAGGCCAGTGCATATTGAAGAGCAGCGGGTAAAACTCGTACCCTTAGAGCCAACGCCTGAGGAGCGGGAGAAGGAGTTAAACGAGCTATACCTTTTAAGTAAACAGCTAGGAGGTAGAATAAGGATCACGCCCTACGACATGCAGTACAACCGCGTCTTAAAAACGAAGGAGCCCTGGTTAACGCTTAGAGGCAGGTGTGAGATACGTAATAACCTTGAAGCCGATGAATGGCTGGAGGTACTAGATGATGGAAAGGTTTACTGCTGCAGCCCATTAGGGTTGGCGTTCGGAGATGTAAGGAGGAACCCGCTTGACGACGTCATGGAGAGGGTGCGGAGCTCCGATTTGGTGAGGAAGTTGGCTGATCGAATCAACATTAAAGGTAAGTGTAGAATCTGCGAGTTCAACGGTATTTGTGGGGGTTGTCGAGCTAGAGCATACGTCTACACCGGCGACATGTTCGCTTCAGACCCAGCTTGCCCTTATAGACCAGCTACCTTTACGGTGTAAAGGCGTGAAAACAAACGTCTACCACATCTCCTTCCACACTGCGCATAGGCTAGCCGTCCTCTTCTTCTTCGGCTGTAACTTCGCGTGCCGGGGGTGCTTAAGGAGGGCTGAGCCTTTCGACTGCCACCTTCCGGAGGGCGAGAAGCCTAGAAAGCCATATTTGGCTACCCTTACGCTGAACGAGGTGGTTAACGCCTTAAGGGAGGTTAAGCCCGAGGTCGTAGTCTTCGAGGGCTGGGAGCCAACCCTCGATCCGAACCTACCCGAAATCAGCGTTACCCTGAAGAAGGAGCTGGGCGTAAAAAACCACCTCTTAACGAATGGCTACCTCCTCCCGAAGCTCGACGGATTGGACGAGGTTAAGGTTAGCTTAAAAGCGTTTTCCGAGGACCTTCATAGGGAGTACACGGGGAGGTCGAATAGGAGGGTTCTACGTAACTTCGAAAGGCTTTACGGAAGCGGGGTTAAGTTAAGCGCTGAAACAGTCCTTATCCCGGGCTACGTAGATAAAGCGGAAATAGGGAGGATAGCGGAGTTCATCGCCTCCGTAGACGATGAAATCCCCCTACGAATAGACCCCTACTGGCCCGTGGCCTCCCGGGAGTGGAGGGCTCCAACGGTGGAGGAGTTGAAGGAGGCTGTTGAGGAGGCTAAGAATCACTTGGTAAACGTTTCCTTCCTAAGCCCGAAGGCCGGGGTCGTTGGGAGGGTTATAAGGTTAAGGTGATGAGCGGTGTCCTTAAAGCCTGTTTTCTTCCCAAGGCTCGTTTTCTGGTACGCAATCGAGAAGTGCGACCTTAGATGTGAACACTGCTACTACCCGCCTTCAGGCGGTAAGGAGCTTAATACGCGGGAGGCGAAGCTACTTATCGATAGCCTAGCCAGGGTAGGCGTTAAGGCGCTCGCCTTCATAGGCGGTGAGCCTATCCTAAGGGGCGACGTCTTTGAGCTTTGCTCCTACTGCGTTGAAAAGGGTTTAATCCCACACTTCATCACTAAGGGGAAGTCGCTCACGAGGAAGGACTGTGAAAGGTTTAGTAGGATAGGGGTTTGGATAACCATCGGCGTTGACACCTTCACCCACAGAACCGCGGGCTTAATCTGCGGAGTCGAGGA
>Ga0209080_1000919_pt1 | contig 16589 bp, 14 predicted proteins | sample JNZ110809AmetaG_FD_184123 | JGI IMG/M metagenome (GOLD analysis project Ga0209080, IMG submission 184123) | Hot spring microbial communities from Jinze hot spring, China to study Microbial Dark Matter (Phase II) - JNZ 110809A (SPAdes) (version 3) ...
TCTGCTGGGGAGGCAGTGATTTTTCTCCTTAAAGAGGCTATGAAGAGTGATCCATTTGTAGCCCTATGGGAGAACCCAAAAATATTTTATAATGAAATGGTTAAAGTTTTTGGTGAGGGCGCAAAGATACTAATCAACCTTCTAATAACAACTGTTAACCAAGAGTGTGGGTTAAATATGGATCCAAAACACTTTTTGGATCTTATGTGTGAAGGTTCTCAGAAATCCCTAAATGAAATTCGCTCCTTTATAAGGAGAGTCGCTGAGATCCGCGGCGGAGGCATAAAATCATGAGTGCTGCCAGCGCTGATAAGATTCCAACTGGGATAAATGGGTTGGATGAGGTTACCGGCGGGGGTCTTCCGAAGGGCGGCTTAATAATTATAGCGGGAAACCCTGGAACAGGTAAGACTTTGCTCTCAGCGGGCTTCCTCTATCATGGTGCAGTAAACTATGGTGAGAAGGGTATATATGTTAGTTTTGCTGAGAGTAAAGAGGCTTTCTTCAGAAATATGCGCAGTTTAGGCCTAAACTTTGAGGAAATCGAGAGGGAGGGAAAGTTCCGCTTCGTGGACATGTTGACGGTGAGGGGAGAGGCAGTTTCAGCTGTTCTTGAGATGATACTTAGGGAAGTTGGGGAGTTCGGGGCTAAGCGCCTTGTAATAGACTCCTTCTCGGCGATGGCTCAGGCCTTCAGGGAGCCCCATGAGGCCAGGGTGATCTTACACACAATCTTAAGCAGGGTTACAAGGCTCCTTGGGTGCACAACGTTACTCATTGTCGAGGTTCCATACGGGGAGAATAAAATTGGTTTGGGAATAGAAGAGTTTGTTGCAGATGGAATAATCCACCTTAGAAGGAATGAGCTTGAGGGCGGGAGAATAATTAGAGATTTAGAGATACTGAAGATGAGGGGCGCGCCAATATATGAGGCGCGCAATATATTCACGCTTAAAGGTGGTTTTAAAGCGCTGCCGCCATTTGAGGCTAGATTTACTGAGAAGCCGAGTAGATTTAACCCGATTCCAGATAAAGGTGATTACTTCTCCACAGGATCCCCAAACTTGGATGAAATGCTTGGAGGGGGCTATCCTAAGGGCTCCTCAGTCTTAATTGAAATAGCCGATCCCTACGTCTCAACACTGCAATACCACCTAGTAATATACCCAACAATATGGAACTTCCTTGCACAGGGTAGAGGTGCAATAATATTCCCATCTGCCGGAATAGACTATAGTCTCATTTTGAGGCGGGTTAAGGGGGCTGGATTAGGAGATGAGGAAATAAATGATTTGCTGAGGATATGCGTTAAAGAGTATGCTGGGCTTAAGGAGGCTCCATACATCGTGAGATGTAGGGGTGTAACCTTCTCTGAAGACTATGCGAAATGCGTTGAAGTTGAGCGCGATATCCGTGAGAAAACCCACCAGCCACTACTACATTTTGTCGGCGCAGATATGCTCATAGACACGTATGGGCAGATGGAGGCCCTCTCAGCTATTAGAAATCATGCGGCGAGAGTGAGGGAGAAGGGGGACTTATACATGATACTAGTTAAGCCGGGATACGAGAACATCTCTCAAACCCTAGGCGCCTTCTCAGAGGTCTATTTAAAGGTCACGCGGAGGTACGGTTCTGTACTCGTCTACGGCGTAAAGCCTAGAACACCATTATATGCGCTTGAGATGGATGTGTCTAGGGGATACTTCATGCCGAAGCTCACACAGATAATATAGCGCCTCCAAGATTAAGATGCCTCGAAGCCAGCTAAAACCACTTTAATATAATCTCCAGACAACTTATTAATCCCGCTAGAACCACTCTTGTTTTCCCCAATAAACCTAGCCCTAAAAGAGGTTATGTTAGAGTATACAGGATTATCGTGGGGCGCCTCTGTGTTCCACGCGACTAACACCCAGCCTCACAGCCGGAGCGGGCTACGCTCCCCTCAGCTGAGCTCTCTCACACGTGGAATTTTCGGCGCCCCACGCCCGCCGTGTCCCGCATCTGGGTAACCCCTTCCTCATTGTAGGGCGGCTACGCCCCCTTGGTTGGGTCCGTCTCTGCGGGCCCCAGAGGGGTTCCGGCGGGATTAAGGCTCATATCATCGCCATTTTCTTCATAAATTTTACAGGAATAATAAGTTTTTCTCTAGCGTCTTCTCTTAATTATCTGCCATATGCTGCTGAGATTTATTTCTAGCGCCGCAGCTGGGTTCTCTAGGCCCCAGTTTTCCAGCACTTGTGGGTGTATCTCCCCTATTATGCCAACCTCCTCACCCTCAACAACTATTATCCCGAAGCGGCCCTCGATGAAGCTTCCATGAACGTCTTCTCTCAGAGTATATTCTAGGTTGAGGTTCATGAATAATGCGTCTAAAACAGATTTTATTTCAGAGAAGCCCGCGCACGAGTGAATTGTCACGCAAGCTAGTTTCTCCACGTCCCTGGCCCTATTTGGTAGTTTATCATCTCGTATGACGCAGTATCCCACCTCAAATATCCTCTGAGGATACTCTACATGCGTGTTATGGCTTAGGAGCTCCATTAGGCTTGGTATGAGCCAGTTTCTGAGGCATGTCATTGAGGAGATCTTTGGGTTGACTACTTCGATGACGTCCTCGCAGGGAACGTTCATCTTCGTGAAGAGTGTTGTTGGGTTGCTCATGGAGAATGTTAGAACCTCCTGGTATCCTAAGCCAATCATCACCTCTCTAACAATGTTTCTCAGCTCCGTCTCCCTAGCCAGCCCACCCATAGTTACCGCCTGCGGCCACCTTGGCTCCATCCTATTCAAATCGTAGGCTATTGCGATATCCTCAACGACATCAACTGGATGCATTATATCCGTACGGTAGCATGGTACCTCAACAACGACTTTCTCCTCATCCGCCTCCAGCACACCATACCTAGATCTCTCAATGAGATCTATGATTTCACGTAGGGTTAGCGGTATGCCTATAACGCCCCTAATATAATCGACTTTTATCTCCATCTTTTCTTTCTCTAGGCTTGGCGTGGTGGCAACCCCGAGATCCTCATATGGATAGTGTATCTCAGCTGAATATATTTTCCCTCCCCTATCCGCTAAGGCTAGAACAACGTTTGTCAGCGTATGTAGAACAGCTTTAAATGATGTTCCAGTAACCTCTACCAGAACGTTCCTTGTATCAATGGTGACTCTGCCAAGGTCATTCGAGTTGATTATTGGTGGGAACGATAAAACTTTCCTCCTTGAATCTATAAATATCGGCCACATTTCAAATGGCTTAACTATGTGCCCATACTCCACGCCCTTCGGATGCCTCTCTAAAATCTCCTCTAAAGATAGCTCCTCACTGAAGCCTAGGGGGATAAACCTCGTCTCACCTGGCTTCGACACTGTATAGTATAGTGGCGGCGCAATTAAGTCGAAGTTGTATAGGCCTATGGAAGTCCTACGTCTACCCCGACCATAGGTCTGATCCAGCTTATCCTGGAAGCGCATGAGGTTACGTATCGCGGCATCGCTAAGCCTAACCCCCTTAACCACCGCGCACCCAATATACGGCCTTATATTCCTAAGTCTCTCATCAACATACACTATTACGCCGGAATCTCCTTCAACCCTATACTCTTTGAGCCCCCTCTCAATGCCAAGTATTCCCCGCAGGGCTCGAGCTATACCCTCGGCGCTCCAAAGGTCGGCGCGGTTACTATCCTTAATATCTATTTGGATCTCAGCATCACTGAGCTGCTTAACCTCGCCCTTCACGAAGGATAATAAGTTGTCTAGCTCCTCTGGATCATCCGGCAACTTGGCTCCGAGAAGCTCCTCTAGGTCCCCTCTCTCAACCTCTATTGTCGGCATACTATATCAGCCCCTTACGCCTAAGCCAATCTAAATCATGAGTAAATATATAGCGTATATCATCTATCCCAGCCCACATCATGAAGAGGCGGTCGACCCCAAGCCCCCAAGCTAAGACTGGAACATCTATTCCGAGGGGTTTAGTCACCTCGGGCCTAAATATTCCAGCCCCACCGAACTCCATCCAGCCATACCCCCTCTTATAAGCCGAGAGCTCAACGCTCGGCTCAGTGAATGGGAAGTAGTCCGGCTTGAACCTAACCTTATCCGCCCCCGCAATATCTATTGCGAAGCGCTCAAGTATGCCAAGTAAGTCCCGTAGCGTTAAGCCCTCGCCCACAACTATCCCCTCAACCTGGTTAAACTCGCTTAAATGCTCCTTATCGATGAGCTCCGGCCTATAGCAGCGGCCTATCGCAAAGTACTTCCCCGGCATCTCTAGCTCATCACTTATAAGCGTCCTGGCGCTTACGGCGGTTGTATGGCTCCTCAAGACAAGCCTGGCGGCAGCTGAGACGGAGAACCTGTATCCCCACCCCTTGGAACCAGTTCTCCACCCGTTTTCATGCGTCTCCCTCACGCGTTCCACAATCTCCATGTAGGGGGTTAGGTCTCCGAACTCAGGATCCTTAACAAAGTATATGTCATGTATCTCCCTCGCCGGGTGGTCTTGGGGCATATACAGTCCATCGCAATTGAATAGGCTTATCTCAACAATCGGCCCCCTCATCTCCTTGAAGCCGAGGGCTATGAGCTTCTCGCAGACCCAGTCGAGAAACCTTAGGTATGGATGCTTCTTCCCAGGCCATGCTCTTGGAGCTGGGGCGTTAATATCATACCTCGCTATAACCTTCTCACGCCACCTTCCAGTAACTATTAGGTCGGGCGTTAACTGCGTGACCTCCTCAACGAATTCTAGGCCCCTCTTAAGCAGGCTCCACCCATCGCCAGTTAACTCTACCTCGCGGATCGTCTCCTCACGCAAATTAATTATCTTTCTACTCTTTAGGATCTTAAATGCCTCCCTCAAATCATCTCCTAAATCCTCTAAGATAAGTTCACCAGCATCCTTGAGCATTTTCAGCAGCTTCTCGTCTCCCCCCTCTTCAGGAACCCTTAAAACCTCAATTCTCTGGTCTTTTGGATCTATTCTCGCCCAACCCTTGCGCACAAGCCAGCCCAGGGCTATGGGTAGTATTTCGCTCCCCATGGATCTCGAAGCTTCCGCCAATAGTTTTTCTCTCGGGGCTCCGCCGCCTAACCTCAATAGAATCCCAAGCAACCTTCTTTCAGGGAGCCCCTCCTCAGCATACCGTCTACCCTCCTCATTAAGCGAGAACTTCGTTATCCTCCTCTCATATATCCTAATAAGTTTTCTTGTCTCAAGTGTTAGGGCTGCCCGCATTATGGCTGCTACGGCTAATCCACTTGACTCCGCGATCTCATCAACTGTTGCTCTCCCACCAGCATCCCTTAAAGCCATAAGGAGCCTTACCTCGTTCTCCCGCAGACCCATCACCCATCTTCCCCACTAAGATGTTTAGCCATCTAGTCTAGTGAATATTACACAATTAAATTTTAACCTTGTAGATCTTAGAATACGCTAATGAAGGTTTATGCCGCCTAATACGGCTACTAAAGGCGTTGGAAGGATGCTGGGCGGCGGGTCTTCAACCGTTAAAGGGGATGGGAAGATCGTCTTTATCTCCTTCTAAACCACTCTTCAAGAGTTCTCTTCGCCCTAGCCTCCCTCATACCCTTTATAGCCTCTTCAACAGCCTTACGCACCCTGTCTTCTGAGAAGTCCCTCTCACCGCAGAGGAAGTCTACGATGCCCTCAACGTTCGGCTCCCTCCACTCTATCCTATAATTGTCCGTCACATTTGGGTTAAGGAATATCTCCTTTATCTTACTCGGCTCAACGGGGAACTCGGCGCCCTTAAGGGTTGGTAGGACCCTCTCTAGGCTCCCATACATCTTTATTAGCTTAAGCGCGGTCTTCGGCCCAACCCCCCTAACGCCCTCTGGGTTATAGTCTGTTCCTATAAGTATGCCAATATCAATTAGCTGTTCATGGGTTATATCCAGCTCCTCAAGGACCCTTTTAAGCTCAATCACCTCTGGGTTAACCTCGACATAAACCTCTTTCCTAGGGAGCTTCCTCCTCCCACTTATCGTTAGGTTTCTTAGCAGGCATGGTGCGCCGAAGAGTAGGCTGTCATAATCCTGGCTTGCACAGTAGTCTGCATCGCCCCTCTTCACCAGGTGCGCTGCCTGAGCCTCCCCCTCAGAGGGGGCTTGAACCCACGGCACACCCATAAGATTTAGTAGGCGTTTTGCATCCTCAGCCATATAATCCTTTAAGTGGGCTGTCATCTGGGCGTACTTGCGGGCCTCCTCTATCCTGCCCTCCCTTAAGGCAGCCTCATACTTCTTTATGGCGTCCTCCTTCACCCTCATCCTACTTTTAATCTCAGCCTCTTTAAGGGCTGGCGGCTTACCGTCAAAAACATAAATGGGTTTTATACCAAGCTGAAGCAGGTTACATGTCCTATAAAATAGCCCGCTTAGGTGGCTCGTTATCCTGCCAGCGCTATCCATTAAGGGGGTTCCGTCAGGCTGCCTAATTATTGCGAGAAACTGGTAAAGCGCGTTGTAAGCGTCTATAGCAACAGATCTGCCGCGGAGGCTGGCAAGGTCTATAATTGTTCTAGGAACAAGATCCCCTAAATCAACACCCATTAATCAATCTCCCATACTTACTATGAGATGATAAGTAAATAAATGTTGATGTGCACGTTTATGGGACGCGGCTAAAACAGGAAAACATTTGTTGGCAGCATGCCCCAATGGTTATGGCGTAGCCTCGTAAAGGTTTTATGTCTGGCTGGATTATCAAGGTTAGAGGAGAAGACTGATGGATGGTATTGCTCCCTTCAAGCTCCTTGTCTCACGTGAAGAGGCTCTAAACATACTCTTAAATTCTATTAAGCCCATTGATCGGACAGAGCTTATCCCTATTGAGAGGGCTGTTGGCAGGGTTCTAGCTAAGGACCTCGTCGCCAACATGGATATTCCACCATTTGATAGGGCTGCTGTCGATGGCTACGCAGTTAGGGCCGAGGATACCTACGGGGCTTCAGAGTTTAACCCCAGAATCCTGAGACTCGTTGGCGTACTACGCGCTGGGGAGTCTACTGGGAGGCGCCTAGGGTCGGGTGAATGCATTCGTATAGCAACGGGCTGCCCAATCCCGCCTGGAGCTGACGCAGTTGTTATGGCGGAGTTCACGGAGGAGAGGGGGGAGGAGGTTCTGGTCTATAAGCCAGTCCACCCCCAAGAGAACGTTTCCCCTAAGGGTGAAGACATAAAGAGGGGTGAGGTTGTCTTGAGGGAGGGCGAGGTGTTGACACCAGCCAAAATAGGGGTCTTCGCAGCTCTCGGCTTAAGGAAAGCTCCAGTCTACCAGAGACCTAAGGTGGCGGTTATACCGACGGGGTTTGAGGTTAAAGAGCATGGCTTCGCTCTTGAAGATGGCCACGTCTACGACATAAACTCTTACACGCTGGCAGCCGTCTTAATGGAGAATGGCGCCACTGTAACCAGAGCTCCAGTAATCCCAGACTCCTACGAGATGCTTAAATGGGCTCTACATAAGTATCTGGATCACGACATGATAGTCTTCTCGGGCGGGAGCTCCGTTGGGGAGCGTGACCTCCTAGCTAAGGTTATATTAGAGGAGGGGAAGCTCCTTTTCCATGGGGTTCAGATCAAGCCTGGGAAGCCGACTCTATTCGGTCTAGTGAATGATAAGCCAGTTCTCGGCATGCCGGGCTATCCGGCTTCATGCCTAAGCAATGCCCATATCTTCCTCATCCCAGCAGTGCGGAAGATGGCTAGGCTCCCACCAAAAAAGCTAACGGTGGTTAGAGCTAAGATGGCTAGGCGCTTCGTGTCTTCAACTGGACGCGAGCAGTTTCTTACAGTCAAGATAGTTGATGGGAGAGTTTATCCCGTCTTCAAGAAGTCTGGGGATATAACGAGTCTCTCAAAGGCGGACGGATACATTATGCTGCCGGTAAACCTCGACGTTATAAATGAGGGGGATGAAGTGGAAGTAATACTGTTTGAGTGACATGCTTAGCTCGATAGCTTATGCCTTCTAGATGTCGTAGATAAGGGATTAAAATCTCCGATCTTACCCCTCCTCACGCTAATATAGAAGCTTATGACGTCTATAAGGGCTCCTAAAATCATCCCGGAGGAGGAGCCCGCTACGGCGCCAGTTATTAGCCTAACTAGATTTATGCTATTCCAGAACCCTATGAGGTTGCAAAAGTAGTCGATTATGAGTGGCGTATAGCCGATAAAGACTGCTCCCAGAACCCTCTTATGAACGTTTTTGTCAATGTTGATTTCGCGGACTATAGATAAAATTATTCCAATGGATATGCCTATAAATAGTCCGAAGCACCTAGCGCATACAGCCATCTGGTTCCCGTTAATGAAGATGGTTCGCTCTCTCATCTGGTGGCACCAGATGTCTCCGAAGAGGTAAACCTGCTGGCATGGGAAAGATAACTTCGATATCACTGAGTAATTGTCTATAATGCCGACAACCCCCGTTAAATCATTTATCATATCCCTTGGCTGGAGAATTGGGCAAAGAATTAAAAGAGATGTAAACATTGCGGCGATTATAAAGAAGATTGCTTTCACGAGTTTAGAGAATGCGCCCATAACTGTTCCACAAACAAAAAATAAATGGAAGTTGGATACGTTGGCCCACACTATAGGTATTACTACTTTTCTTTAAATCATCTTGGGCCGTGGTTAGTTTAAGCGCTGGATGCTGGGGCTGCTGGTGGCGGCGGTGGCGGTGAAGGCTTCCATAGGAGCCCAAGTATTCCACCAATTAGCCCGAGGATAAACCCGAGGAGGAAGCCACCATTGCTGAAGATGAGGCTTAGGATCGAGAATACTAATACGAGTATGCTGCCGTTCCTAACACTTGAGGGGGTCGCTTTATTTATCATTGCTGCCCCAATAATCACAATTATGCCAAATATTACCCCAACTATCGTGGATAATATTATTAGCCCTCCTATAAATGCTGCTGTTGGCACAAATGGTTCGAGGGAGCTTATCATTGCGCCACAAATGGCGCCTATAACGGCAGAGGCTATTCCACCTATCAAGATGAGTATCCCGCCTATCAGGGACAATACGAATGCAGCTGTAGGTTTCTCCGCCATTGATATCCCCTCACACCAGACTAAAAAGCATTATTTCCCATAATCTATATAAGACTTTGGATTCTCCTCCGCCTGCAACATATTTAAGTGGGAGGATTTATTTTTAATTGAGAGTAGTGTTTGAGGAGTCCGCTTGGGTAAGAAGAAGGTTGTTAGCGAGGAGGAGATTAGTGAGGAGCTGGTGCTTCCATCCGGAAGCGATTGTCTAGGTATAGTTACGAAGATGCTGGGCTACGACCGAGTCCTTGTTAAATGTCAGGATGGTCATGAGCGCCTATGCCGCATAAGGGGTAAGCTTAAGCGTAAGCTTTGGATTAGGGTTGGTGACGTGGTCTTAGTATCACCGTGGGATTTCCAGAGCGAGTCTCGGGGAGATATAATTTGGAGGTACACTAAGGGACAGGTGGAGCGCCTCCGCCAGATGGGCATCCTTACAATGCAGTAACAGAGGTTGCTTAATGTCGCTTAAGGATAAAATTAGGAAGGCTGTTGAGCGGGAAGAGAGGGAATACGAATCTGAGCAGAGGATGAAGGAGAAGAGGAGCGAGGAATACGAGGTCCTCGAGGAGGTCTTCGACAAGTCAACCCTAATGACCATATATGAATTCATGAATGAGGGTGTAATCAGGGAGATTTATGGGGTTGTTAATTCTGGGAAGGAGTCAAGGATATACTGGGGTATCGGATCCGGCGGTGAGGAGATAGCAATAAAAATATTCTTAACTGTTTCAGCCGAGTTTAGGAGGGGTAGGCTCCCATATATTATAGGTGACCCAAGATTTAGGGATGTGAAGAGGAATCTGAGGCACCTAGTTTACCAGTGGGCGCAGAAGGAGTTTAGGAACTTAAAGCTAGCTTACGAGGCTAAGGTTAGGGTTCCACACCCAATAGCCATAAAAAAGAACGTCCTTATAATGGAGTTTATAGGCAGGAATGGTGTAAGCGCCCCGCTCTTAAAGGATGTCGAGTTAAAGGATCCTGAGAGAATGTATCGGAATATTCTCCTCCACGTTAAGAGACTTTATAGAGGCGCAAGTCTCGTTCATGGCGACTTAAGCGAGTATAATATTATGGTTTGGAGGGGGAGACCAGTATTATTCGATTTTTCTCAAGCTGTCTCCCTGGAACACCCCGCAGCGAACCAGTTTTTAATGCGGGATATTGAGAACATAAATAGATTTTTCTCTAAGCTGGGGGTAAATGTTATCGATGTTGAAGAGGTATATAGGGTGATTACGGGTGGCACAGCAGATCTTCGTGAAGATACCTAAGGAGAGGGTTGGAGTCTTAATCGGCGTAGATGGCGGCGTCAAAGAATATATTCAGAAGAGGCTACCAGTTACCCTGGAAATAGACAGCGCCACAGGCGACGTCACAATAACATTGAGGGAGGGGGTTGAGGATCCATCCCTCCTATTTAAGGCTAAGGATGTTGTCTTAGCAATTGGGAGGGGCTTCTCGCCGGAGAGGGCTTTTAGGCTCCTTGACGGCGACGACATGATCTTAGATATAATTGATTTGAGGGAGTATGTTGGGAAATCCGAGTCTGAGCTAACTAGGATTAGGGGTAGAATTATTGGCAGGGAGGGGAAGGCTAGGAGGATGATTGAGGAGCTGAGCGGAGCCCTAGTTTCGGTTTACGGGCATACAGTTGCAATAATAGGTGACTTCGAACAAGCTAATATTGCTAGGGAGGCTGTTCTAAAGCTGATAAATGGCGCAGAACACTCGACAGTATACAAGTTCCTTCAGAGAAAGCGGCAGGAGATGAAGATGAGGCGCTTTGGGCTTTGGGAGGGCGGCTCCATGAAGCCCGTATCTGAATAATAGTTTTAGTATTGCTTGGCATGTTATAAAAACAGATACAATTAAGAGAAGAGTAGATTGTGATGCCTTCCCCCGGGGGTGCGTGTAATAAGCCAAGCTTTTCAGGAGATAAGTCCGGCAGACTTCTTTTATAGGAATAGGGAGATAGCTGGATTCTCTAACCCATCTAAAGCCGTCTTCTCAGCTATTAGGGAGCTTGTTGAGAACTCTCTTGATGCAACGGAGCCTTTTGGGATTCTTCCAGACATCTATATACGCCTTTCATCCACATCCAACAATGAAGTTGAGGAGGGCTTCTACTCCCTCATCGTTGAGGATAATGGTATAGGAATACCTGGAGAACACATTCCGCATGCCTTCTGCCAATTCCTATTCAGCTCAAAATATAGGCTTAGACAGTCCCGCGGAACCTTCGGCCTAGGTGGCACAATGGCTATACTTTATGGACAGGTGACGACAAACAAACCCGTCAGGGTGGTATCGAGCACGGGGGATCAAAAAATCTACGAGTTTCTTCTTATGATAGATATTGAGCGGAACCGCCCCATAATCCTCGGAAAAAAGACATATAATAATGATGAACAGTGGCACGGAACCATTGTTGAGATAAGTCTTGAGGGGGATTATCCCAGGGCGAAGCCTAAAATAGTTGATTATCTTAAGCAGACAGCTATCGCCAACCCCTACGCCAACATAATGTTTGTTGATCCGAGGGGCCGCCTATATAAGTTTGAGAGAACCATGTCGACGCTGCCGCCGCAGCCTAAGGAGACCCTCCCACACCCACACGGCGTTGACGTTGAGACGATGCACCGCATGGTGCGGGCGACACAATGCAAAACACTCATAGACTTCTTGGAGAAACACTTCCATAGGGTTGGAAGGCAGACGGCGAGGAGCTTCTTGGAGTTCGCCGGCTTCCCAGAGGATATGGATCCAAAAGCTCTTAAGCCTGAGGAGATTGTTAGGCTTGTTCAGGCTATGAGGAGCTTTAATGGCTTCCTGCCCCCGGATGCGAGCTGCCTATCGCCTCTGGGCGAGGAGATACTTAAGGCCGGGATAGTGAAAGAGCTGGAGCCGGAGTTTGTCGCAGTTACTCAGCGTAAGCCCTCCGCATACTCTGGGCACCCATTTATTGTTGAAGTTGGGATAGCTTATGGCGGTAAGGTTCCAGTTAGAGACGACGGTGATATAACACTATATAGATTCGCCAACAAGATACCGCTCGTATATGATGAGTCGGGTGATGTTAGCTGGAAAGTTATTAAGTCGATTGAGTGGAGGAGGTATGGGGTTGAACCAGGTATGCCATTAGCGGTCATAGTCCACATCTGCAGCACAAAGGTTCCATGGAAGACTGTTGGCAAGGAGATGATTGCTGATAGGCCTGAAATAAGTCATGAGATACTTTATGGCATTAGGGAGGTTGCACGTAAGCTTAAGCTCTACTTGTCTAGGAAGGAGAAGGCTAAGCATGAGAAGGCCCGCCTCTCAGTCTTCGCAAAATATCTGCCTAAGATAGCTGAGTTCTCAACTAAACTCGCGGGCGAGAAGAATGTTCCAGATATAAAAGGTCTTTTAAGGAGGGTGAGGAGGCTTGAGGGAGATTAGCTCATCCACGAGGGAGAGGAGGAAGGAGGTTCTTTTAAGACTCGAGAATTTTGGGAGGGAGATATATAAACAGATTGAGGAGGGCTTCTTCCCAAAGATTATTATGCCCAGTAGATCCACCGACAACATATTCTACGACCCAAGTCTCAGACAATATGTCCTCGGAAATAAGAGGAAGAGGAGGAGCGCCGGAAATATAAGGCATATTAGATCCGTCACGCAGCTCGTTTGGATGGCATACTTTGTCCATGAGCTGACGTTAAACCAGAAGACATCGACTCTAAGGGATGTTTTCTACTCGGCTCAGGCATACGATGTGCCCTTTGAGAGCCAGGATGAGTCCGACAACATAATAACAGACTTAGAGAGCATCCTAGGCTACGCTAGAGAGGACTTCAACGTCTTCCCGGAGGAGAGGTCGGCCGTCTTTGGAGACCTAACAATAGAGTATACTGTGCCAAACTATGAAGGGAGGCGCCTGAACCTAACATCCCACCCCGATGGAGTGATGATCGGCCCAGCCCTTACATCAGCCGAGTTCATTGAGACCAGCGCAGATAAAGTTATAGCCATTGAGAAGGGCGGCCTCTTCACGAGGTTTATTGAGGAGAGGGTTCACGAAAGGTTTAACGCCATACTGGTCCTTTTAGGCGGGCAAGCCCCAAGATCAACGAGATACCTCATCCGCAGACTCAACCATGAGCTCGGTCTCCCAGTCTACATATTTACCGACGCTGACCCATGGGGCATGCATATAGCTATGGTAATAATCTCAGGCTCGGCAAATGCCGCCCACCTAAGAGACCTAACAACACCGGATGCTAAGTGGGCTGGCGTATGGGCCTCAGATATAGTAAAATATAAGTTGCCTAGCGAGAAGCTAGATGACATTGATGTGAAGAGGCTTAATGAGCTTGCGCGCGATACGAGGTATAAAGGTGACCCGTGGCAGAGGGAGCTGAATATGTTCATGAAGATACAGAGGAAATGTGAGCTTGAAGCCTTCTCTAGGTATGGGTTAACCCATATAGTGGATAAGTATTTGCCGGAGAGGCTGGGAGAGCTTGAGTGAATGTGGGTGGTGGCTGCCTTGAGTGGGAGGCGTGTGGTGGGCGAGCCCCTACTATTAATTCTCATGGAGCGTTTAATCGGCTTTATACTGCTAGTCACTGGCATAATACTGCTTTATGGAGCCCACACTAATCAGGCTAGCCTTGGGGGAGCAGCTGCATCCCTATTCATCACAATGGGCGTAGCCCTCATAATCCTGGGCATAATAATGCTCATCTCGAGGATAAGCGAGTCCTAGCCGCCTCAGCCTCTACTCCATTATGTATTACGCTTTATCTCGACACAGCTTCGGCTGGAAAAGGTAAATATTTTGTTGTTGAGTTAAGCTATTATGGTTTGGTTGTGTTGTAGGATGCGGGTTATCGCTGACCTACACATCCATAGCAAATATAGCCGCGCCACAAGCACTAGCATGAATGTTCAGGAGATAGCGCGCTTCTCCCAAATAAAGGGCTTAACAATAGTTGGGACTGGGGACTTCACGCATCCAGAGTGGCTTCGTGAGCTGAAGAGCGAGCTGGTTGAGGTTGATGGAACAGGATTATATAAGCCAGCTAAAATGCCCGGTTCACCAGTATACTTTATGATTACCAGCGAGGTCTCAACGGTTTTCACGTTCGCCGGGGAGACGAAGAGGGTTCACCACGTGATATTAACGCCGAGCATAGAGGTTGCTGAGCAGATAAATGACCGCTTATCTAAATACGGCGACCTTGGGGCTGATGGAAGGCCAACATTAAACATGTCTGCAGCCCACCTTGTTGAGGAGGTTATGGAGGTGTCGAGGAGCAATGTCATCTTCCCAGCCCACGCCTGGACACCATGGTTCAGCATATTTGGAGCTTTCAGCGGCTTTGATAGGATTGAGGACTGCTACCAGGACATGACTAAACATATATTCGCCATTGAGACAGGCTTATCCTCCGACCCGCCAATGAACTGGAGGCTCAGCGCCCTAGACAAATTCACCCTCCTCTCCAACAGCGACTCCCACTCCACATGGCCATGGAGGATTGGGCGGGAAGCTAACCTCTTTGAGCTCGAGCGCCTAACATATTGGGAGGTTGTAGACGCTATTAAGAGCAAGGATCCTAGGAGGCTTAAGTTGACCATTGAGACTGACCCCGCTTACGGCAAGTATCACTGGACTGGACATAGGGCTTGTGGGGTATCGCTGCCACCATCTGAAGCCATTAAGCTCGGTAACAGATGCCCGGTCTGCCACAAGAAGCTAACTAAGGGTGTGGAGCAGAGGGTTGAGGAGCTCGCTGATAGACCCCGTGGATTCATACCGGAGAATTCTCCGGGATATATTCATCTCCTACCCCTCTCAGAGGTTCTGGCAGCGGTTCTCGGCGCAGTTTCTCCGGACTCTCAAAGGGTTTGGAGCATATATAATGTTCTGGTCTCAAGGTTTGGAAACGAGTACGCAGTGTTAATGGATGCTCCATATGAAGAGGTCGTCCGCCTCTCAAACCCAACCGTTGCCGAGGCGATTATAAGGGTTCGTGAGGATAGGGTTAAAGTTATACCGGGGTATGATGGCGTATATGGACAAATAATAATCTTCCCCGAGAGGGGTATAGGTGTGGCGAGGGAGACTGAGGAGACTCGCCCAAGAGGTGGCGGGGATAAAGGTGTTAAACAGAGGTCTCTGGCAGACTTCTTTTAATCTCTAACCGCCATTAGCACTATATTAAATGCGTTTTCAAGCTTCGCCCCTAGGCTGGCGGCTTAATCATATAGGAGAGGATAACCTTCACAATTGAGATGAGTGAGCTTAAGAGGAAGGCTGGATAATATGTTCCATAAATGTCGTTTATTAGACTGAAGAAGTATATTCCAAGCGAGGTCCCCACAAAATGTGCGAAGTGGAGGAGCCCAAGCAGCCCACCCATAATCTTCTCCCCAAACACCTCTCCAACCCAGGCTGAAGACAACGGCACCATCCCAAAGAAGCTTATGCCCAACAGAACCGTGAAAATATAGTATCCTAAAATCGACTTAATTGAGAGTAGGGCGGTTATAAGAGAGAAAAATCTAATAGTGTATATTGCTGAGAGCGATATATTATAGCCGAGTCTTCTCTGCAATGGCCCCGTAACTATGGTTCCAGTGAACACTGCCAAGGCTAGGAACCCAAACCAGTGTGATGCCACAACCTCACTTACACCCCACTCTACGCTTATTGGCATCCAAAGCTGGGAGAAGGGGAGATCTGTGATCCCGCAAAGGAATAGGAGCCACCCAAGAGTTATGAAGAAGGATGTTTTCACAGCAGCTTTCGTGGAAGGACCCCCAAATCCACCACTTCCTGGGATGCTGGTGGAGCCCTCTGGTTCGTTGATAAAGAAGGCTGAAACAATAACTATAAGTATATAGATTAAGCCAGTGAGGAGCCACATAGGCCTCCAACCATAACTCCATATTAAGCTCCCGGCCACCGATGCCATACAGAACCATCCTAGCGGTCGGGCTGAATGTAGGATGCTTAGGGGCAAGCTCCTCCTCTCAGCAAACCACTCGGATATTAATGTTGTTAAGGCGACGACATTAGTCCCCTGCCAAGTGATGCCCAGTAAAACCCCATAGAGCAGGTAGACCTGCCAAACCTCTGTGATGAAGGATATGAGGAGCGTGCTTATACTTGCTATGGCGTGTCCGAGGAGGCTGATAAGCCTGGGGCCATACTTATCCGTCATTTTTCCGCTAGTTAACATTGAGATGCCGGTAAATAACATGAAGACGCTCATAGCCTGGCTTAATGTAGATGTGCTCCACCCCATCTCCCTAGATATGGGCAGGAGCGATATGGGGAACAATGTTACTCCCCCAGAACACATGAAGAACATCGCGAAGCTTAAGCCTAATATAAGCCATCTCCCCACTCGCCGTTCTGATCTAGTGTTAACTTTCATCTCTTCCCTCCTCCTTTCATGGGAGGGCTTTCGCCGTGAACGGTTGAAGCCGGCACAT
>Ga0209080_1000922_pt1 | contig 16576 bp, 13 predicted proteins | sample JNZ110809AmetaG_FD_184123 | JGI IMG/M metagenome (GOLD analysis project Ga0209080, IMG submission 184123) | Hot spring microbial communities from Jinze hot spring, China to study Microbial Dark Matter (Phase II) - JNZ 110809A (SPAdes) (version 3) ...
GAACTCGTCGGCGTACTGTTGGTTATCGAAATTCTACCTCGACGCTGGGTGGTGTGTAAAATCTCCAGCATTTGCAGATGGCCGAGGACATTATTAGCAGCCCGCGCATTGCCTCCCTGGCGAGCTCGTCGCAATTCGGGTCCTCGAGAGCCCTCATCGCCTCCTCGGCGAGCATCATCAGCGCCTCAGGATCATTTCGGCGGGAGATCTCCATCAGCAACACGCGGCGCTCCCCGTTTCTCCCTCGCATCCTACTGGATGACTGCTAAAAATTAATCCAACTCTAATCTCTCAATAAACATGGGGTGACAGTTGGTGGGAGCTAGAACCACAGCGGCAATGGCCGTGCTAACGATACTGATGCTCATGGGCTGGATGTTCTGGCTTGGCACATCAATCAGCATGAGCAACTGGTTAGAGGAATTAAATTCTAGATATAATGGGCTGAGCTCAGAATATTCGCGTCTCAAAAGCGAACGCGAGAGTCTTCAAAGCAATTATAGAAGCCTTCAAAGTGAATATGATAAGTTGTCATTCTCGTACGGTGCTCTTGAAAGCGAGTACAGTATCCTTAGGATAGAGCATGAGATTTTGGGATCAAAGCATTCTGAGATCCAAAGCGAATATTTCCTTATGAGATCAAGCTATGAATCAGAGTATTCTAAGTATTCTAAGCTTCAAAGCGAATACTCATCCATAAAATCAAGCTACGAATCATTGATGAGAGAACATGAAGAGCTGGAGAAGCAATATGAGATCTTAAAGTCAGTTTCATGGATTTCGGAAGATGGTAGAATCAAGGTGACTTATGAGCTCATTCCGCAGCATTGGTGGAGAGAAATAAGTTACTACGACTTAAAAGTGGATGTGACAAACGTTGGTGACAAGCCGCTGAAAAATGTGCTGGTCTTCGTCTTTGCATACGCTGATGGTAGGCTGGTAGAATGGAAATACTATAAGTTTAATGACCTCTACATGGGTGAGACATTAACGTATACCTTCCAGCATCTATCCAAGGAACTCACATCATATAGGGTTCTGGCGATCGGGAGCGAATAGCATAAATCTTTGCCAGGCAAGGCTCTAGCTCCTATCAGCATCTTTCAAGAGAAAGCTTATAAGAATGTGAACCTTATTCTATGTGATTAGCCGGAATGGCAGTATTTTATATTCCGGGAGATAGCTGAGGGGGAAATAGGGTGTGAGCCGTAGGGGTAGCTTGCTTGAAAGGGATGTCGCGAGGATCTTCTCGCTCATCGGATTAAGGCCCAGCCTCAATGTACGCCTAGACGGGCACGAGATCGACATTCTAGTCACTTACGATGGTATGAAAATTGCTGTGGAGTGCAAGCAGTATGAGAGCGGGAGGCTGGGTGGTAAGGGATCTGATATATGAGTGGGCTACCAAGAAGCGTGAGCTTGGATTAGATAAAGTTCTCCTCGTAATAGTCGGATGCGAAGTCAAGCCTGTTAACAAGATGCTCGCTAGCAAACACGGCATCGCGATCTGGGATAAAAATGATTTCGAGAGATTCTTCACGAAAGCCATCGAATATAGGGAGGTTGCTAAAGATGATGTGCTCAGGAGCATCGGCATAGAGCCTCCTATGCAACTCACAAAATCCTCCGCGGAGCAGGAGCTCGTGGAGGAGCTATTGCAGCCTGTCGCCGAGGAAGCTCTTCGCCCCGCTGGACTGGGTTTCTATGAAATGATGAAGCTCGTAGCCTTGGTGTGGATATTTCTCGGCTGGATTTTTATGGGTTTTGTGGCTCTACTCACCCCGCTTACTTTCTCCCAAGCTCTCTCAATGTGGCTCATGATAATGATCCCACTCATAATAGCCGTAATCTGCTTAAGAATGTGGGTCAGCAAAGAGAAAGAGAAGGCAATCATAAAAGCTCTAATGTATCTTTCAGGAGGTCAAGAGGAAGTGCCGAGCTGGGAATTAGCTCAAGCACTTAACATGAAGCAAGACAAGATCGAGAAAACCCTAAACGCCCTACTACGAAAAGGAAAGGTTAAGCTAACTGATGGCCGATGGGAGCTGGCATAAGCGGACCATCCAGCTCAATAAGAAAATTATTGACTAAGATATTTTGGATCAATGCTTCCACCACTCTGAACTTCGAAAAATATAGCCGACCTCTCCGAGATCGGCTATTCTAGCCTGCCAAAGAACATAACCCTGGCTCCTTTAGCTGCCTGTACCTCACTGCTGGCTTCGAAGCTCAGATATTATCACAACAGCAGACACTCAACTTATAAAGGGCCAAAAATAATCCCACAGTCCAGAAGCTCGTAGTAGTGGCCAATACAAAGGATTTAAAGAAGATAAAAGATGAGGTGGAGTCTTTGAGTGAAGAATTCAGGAAATCCATAGCATACATGGAGGCTAAAGATGTGTTAAGGGCCTCGGAGCTGCTAAGCGAGCTAAATGGGATAATAAGCAAGCTCGAAATTAGTGAAAAGCTTCTAAATAGCACACAACTCCTGATAACCTAGAGAAATTTTCCGCAAAATTGCGTCAGAAGATCTAGGTTCATGATAAGGCAAAGATGGAGACTTTGCATTCAATCCCAGTTTAGTCATATCTAAAAAGAAACTATCACAACTTCTTGCAACTATCAGGAACTTACAATACACATAATACTATTAGAATACTTAGAATGCTATGAATACTATTAGATGCGCTATAGCCCAATATGAATTTAAGAGCTGAACATCAGCACCATGGGTTACAACCAGTCCCGATTATGAAGTTCCTACTACTATGATCCTTCTTGTCCCCCTTTTCGATGTACTTCTGAGAGTGAACTAAATGCCCCGAGGTTGCACTTTTAAATTGCCTCAACCCAGCTGTAACATAAAAGATTAATAGCGCAATTTACGAAACATATTTCTGTGAAACTCTCATCATCGATTATCGCCATTTTATCTATTATGGTGTTTATCTCAGGTTTTATTTTGGGATCACTTATGATTGCTCCCACTGGGACCTCAACTGTCCTTGTTGCTACTGAAATTGAGACTTTGAGGACTTACATAACCGTGGAGAAGACCATTACTAAGCCTACAACCATAATTCCTTTAAGTGAAAAGACAATTCCAGATACGTTAACTTTCGTGACCACTGAGACATTCTATGAGATTAATAGAGGTATCGATGCATCATGTATTACCTTTAAGACGAATAAAGACGTTTATAAGATTTCCGAAAAAGTCATCTTAGTTTTAGAAAATAACTGTGATTTCACCTTGTTATTACCAAACTCAGCTCCATGGAAGGTATTTGACTCGAATCTAAATGAGGTCTTCGCACCGATAGCATTGCAAGTTATTACTGAGGTAAAACCTGGAAGTAGTAGAACATGGCTATGGAATCAAAAAAGTTATAATGGGGCAGAAGTATTACCGGGGATATATTATATAGTTTTAGAGACAGTCAATATGGGAACCGTAGGAATTCAAGTGGAGATTGTATAACATAAAGAGATCATATAGATTATATAGTATAAAGATATATTTTTGCAAAAGTTTTTGATAAAGACATGAAAAATAGTATCGTTTGCCTAGTCCTATTATGCCTATTGCTCGTTCCAACTTATGCTGCAGGGAGTAGTTCTATGACAATATACGTAAACAATGCTCAAACAAGTTTTAATGCGGATAATGAAGACAAAAACATAGAAATAGTTAACTCTACATCAATAGTCTTAATAACCGGTGATTTAGTTCACTTATACTATCTTCGTAATGGTAGTGTGAGAGTCGCTATCGAGCCTGCTGATCCTACTGCTACGGGTAGGAGTTTTAGGATCCTTGAAGACTCTCATGGATTGTATGTCATCCCAAGCGACATCGATCTCAGAAAGTATGATATTAATCTATTTAACGTTAAGCTCCTGGCTCGGCAAGCTAACATCACTGGTAGACACGATGAGGTAAGAGTTATTCTGGAAGCTGTTGAGCCAGCTAAGGTAAGTGAGCTTACAGCCCTCATTAATAAATTAGCTAAAAATGTAAGTATAGGTTATAAGGTGAGAGTAATCCATGAAAAGTTAGGTTATGCGTCTTTAGCCATCGACGCAAAAAACAGGTTGAAGGTTAAGGAAATTTTTGAGAAGCTTCCGCCATTTAAGAAGATGTGGCTGGATAAAGTTCACCGTATCGATGTAAATGCTTTTGAAAATGTTTTCAAACCCTTGCTTGATATAAGTGTTCCGAGAGTAGGAGCCGAGTGGACTTGGACGCATATGCAGTTGAGCGGTGAAGGAGTTAAGATAGCGATTCTGGATACAGGCATAGATTTTACACACAGGGATTTCTACTACATGAATGGCACGAAAAAGATAATTAAATCTGTCAGCATGGTAGATTGGCCTGAAGAAGAAATAGGAGATCCAACCGATTACTTTGGACATGGAACACATGTGTCAGGAATAGCTGCAGGAACAGGGTTAACAATGCTAGACCCAAACTTTTTGTCACATATAGTTCATCCGCTAGTCCGTAGAGCTGATTGGGATGAGGCACCGTTCATAGCAGGTAATGGAACCCATCTTGCAGTCGCATGGCAACAATACTACGAGGATACGAGTGATATCTGGTTTATGCTTTACGATGGTAAGAATTGGAGCATGCCCGAGAAAATTGTAGACATGTATCCAGCAATAGACGCATGGCCATGGGTAACATTTCTCGATGATGGGAGAATAATTATATCGTGGTGGTCGAATAGAACAGGAACTCCTGGATTATGGTATAAAGTATACGACAAAGGGATATGGACTGAAGATAAGAGGCTAGACACCTCTGATGATGACTGTGATTATGACCCCGCTATAATTCAACTTAATAATAGATCTTTGGCTATAGCTTTCACACGCTCTACCACATGTAACTCGCCTTATGAAGTATATTTCGGAATATTAGAGATAAATGAGGATAACAACATTAATTGGATATCGTCATATAAATTATCCAATGCCAATTCAAGTATGAAGCTTTGGACACCTTCTCTAACCCAGACTTCAACTGGTGAAATATGGGTATTTTACACAGATTATGAAGACTATGATACTACTGACAATTTTGGAGGGGAGCTACCAATATACTTTAATTTCACATCTGGGTTGGGCTGGGCTGGTGACTTATTAATTCACGGTCCTGGCTATAGTATGCCTTTCCCAATAGAATTGCAGAATGGTACCATGAATCTCTACTTTTGCGGAGATGATGAAGAAAGAGAAGTACCAGATGCTCTATACTACATGAGTTACTATGATGGAAATTGGCATGGACCATTTAAGCCTTCAGTTGATTCATGGCATGCATGGAGACCTACTGCTGCATATGGGCCGGATGGACTGTACTTGGTTGAGACAATTTGGAGTGAAGACTATGGAAATGACGTAGGCATAATTCCACCTAAACCGATCTATCAAGGCGTTGCCCCTAAAGCAGATCTAATTGAAGCTAAGGTTCTCAATAAATACGGTTTTGGATTTGATAGCTGGATTATTAATGGTATCGAGTGGGCTGTAATGCATGGTGCAGATATTATTTCCATGAGCCTCGGTAGTTCGCCGACGGATGGTACGGATCCATTATCTCAAGCAGTAAACTGGGCTTATGAGCAGGGTGTCTTAGTGGTTGTGGCAGCAGGAAATTATGGAGAATACTTCAGTATATCTGCCCCTGGAGCTGCTGATAGGGCATTAACAGTTGGAGCTGTAGATGATAACGATAACTTAGCTTGGTTCAGTAGTAGAGGACCAACGCTAGATTCTAGAGTTAAGCCGGAGATGGTTGCTCCAGGAGTAGATATATGTTCATCTGTGCCGGGGTACCTCTTCGGGACACCATATGACTGCTGGAGTGGAACCTCTATGTCTACACCACATGTAGCTGGGGCAAGTGCGCTGGCTAAGCAATTCTTCAGAAAGTATTATAGTTTCGAGGCACCACCATCTATCCTAAAGAATTGGCTCATCACTTTTGCAACCAACGATCTTGGGCATGATGTTTATTCGCAAGGTGCTGGCAGACTGAACCTTAAAAAAGCATTCTATAGAGAGTTAGTAGATCATGGAGGAGCATGGATTCATCCAGCAGTAATAAACTTTGGATCTATACCCAAAGGAGAAGAAAGAACTGCTGAATTCTATGTAGGAGAATATGCACGGAGTCGGCAATACGATATTCACGTTGAGGTAATAGACGTATTAAGCGGCCAAGATGTAAGTCAGGCAATCGAAGTAAATCCAACAAACTTCTCTGTAAATGGAGGGGAGGAAGTAACTGTAACAGTGACTGTAAAATCTGATGCTCCTGCAGGATTGTATTCTGGTAAGATAAAGTTAGTGGATAATTTCGGTGAGGTATACCATGTAATATTCGGTGCATATGTAGGAGTAGAATTGACTATTCAGAAAATTCCTTGGGAAGGACCAGGACAGGAATGGGCTGTAAAAGGAGACATCATTCAAGTTGTTATACTAGATCCTGATAATATGTTAGAGTTAAGTTTAGGGTGGCAATGGTCATGGTTTGATGAGAATGGAGTAGCTCGATTCATTGTGCCTGAAGGAAAATATGAGGTTTTAACTATTGGACAGTATAATGATGAACCAGTATTCATAGCCTATGACAATTTAGAATTAACCACTTCAACGACAATAACACTTGATGAAAGAAATACACACTATGTGATATTTGATCCAAACAAACCAAAGCAAGTTTACGCAGAGACTTTCCATGGATTAGGATCAGACCCAATATGCCTCCCAAACGCAAGTTGTTATAGTTTCTCTATATCTGAGAACCGCTGGTATCCTAGAACTGCTAACACGTACTATTCTTATTCAGAGTATATGTGGTCTATAGACAGATACGTATATTACCCACTTGATGATGTAAATCCATCGGACCCTGGCATCATAGATACATCAACGTGGCATGATTTGATATACGTGCAGAAGGAAATAAGCCAGCCTATAAGTAGAGTTGCTGATTATACACAGTTAATTAGAAAATATACTGAATATAGGACACACGCTATTCCAAAACAATCTGCCGTCCTGGGTAAATTCGTGCTCACAATGAATAGGGGCCCGTCAGGTACGTTCGGATGGTGCATGAATATCCCATATTCTAGAATCGAGATAGTATCTCCTGATGCAATGTACATCGGATTTTATCAGAAACGAGCAGATCTGCCATGGATGGACACTCCATATTGGGAATATTTTGGATGGATAGATCTATGGGGTATTGAGCCTGGCTCGATTACAAAAGAGGTTTGGGGTGAGCAGCCATTATTCCCAACCGTGAAAAGTATTTACTTCACGCCCAATGGTGCATACTATGATATTTACATAGAAGCAGAAGCGTTTGTAGACTCAAACTATCGCCACCAAAACTTCTTCCATGCAAGATATCCCTTAGATAATATAGAAATCGAAATATATAAAGATGGTGAATCCATATCACGGTCGCACGTATACTACGAATTCTGGGGAGGCTACAATATTCGTATAGAAAATCAAACTCCAGGGAAATATCTTCTGATAACCAAAGCATATGAAGATCAAATACTATCAACAGAGACAGCTTTAGAGTATGAATTCATATTAGATAGTGGTGGAAACATATTGAGCGCTCCAAGGCTCATAGATATTAACGTGAAGGATCTACGCTTGAATAATACTCTCGAAAAGCCGACGATTGACATAGAGTTTACGCTTGTTAATGAAACTAAAATACAATCATTGACATTTGAGTATAGCATTGATGGAGGGAACTCTTGGATTTTGACACCAATTAATATTATAGATCAGAACAAGTATGGCATAGCATTTAAAATTTATGGTGGAGGAGAGAGAGATATTTCACTGAGAATTAATGCAACAGACTTAAATGGACTAAAATCTACTGTAACTATCTTAAATGGATTTGTAGCGAGGACACCATTAAATTTGACATTAGCTGATTTACCTGTACCTTTTGTAATTGATGGCAGGACTAATGCCTTACTCACGCCGGGTTCTTCGGATAGAAGAGGACCGCTCGATCCAGCTCATACAATTGATGTGGCGGCAGCAATGTACGTAGCATATGCATTAGGTTACTTTAGCGGTGGCAATATGCCAAGTGTATATATGGACTGGGAAGTCGCAAACTATAATTGTACACATGTATTTAGGATCTATAGACCCGGAAATATTATAACATTTGGCTCTCCTGGTGTAAATGCAATAACTTGGTACTATAACTATTATAGGGTAGTAAATGGCGAGTCCGTGCTTCCCGTATATTTCGGCATCGACGGAGCTGGACAATACATTTTCTCTAAGGTTTCGCGCACTCATTATAGAATGATTAATGATTACTTCCAAGGTAAAACTGTGATAGATTATGCTCTCATAGAGCTCTACTATGACGCTGAAGATAATCGATACGTCATGATAGTTGCAGGACTAAGTGGTTTCTCAACAAGAGAAGCCGCAAAATACTTAGCAATCGGAATGCTTAGCAGAACACTTCCGCAAGCAACAGCTATGATACTCAGACTAGTTGATTATGAAGGGGACGCAAAAATAGATCGTATAGAAGTAATCGAGATAATATAAAAGCAGAGGATTAATTTTACCTCTCTTTATTATTTTTAAAAGACTATGAAAACGAAAGTTGCCATATTGTCCGGGCTTGACCTAAGAGCTTTTGGTGGCGGTGAGAGATGGGTTATAGAAGTTTGTAAGCACCTGAAAAGGAGCAATAGATGCAGTATTGAAGTTTACAGTGTTGGTGATAATAAATGTCCTCTACGCGTCACTAAAGAGTTTATTGAAAAGCTAATGCCAAGAGTTAAGATATATTGGTTAAAATTTCTTAAGATACCAATCGTTGGTCACGTGTTCCCGATAGATATTAGAGTAATTAAGTTAGCCTTAATGCTGAGAAAATATGACGTCATATATTCATTAAATACAAGTCCGACTATACTCTTGTTACTGTTATTACTTCACAAATTATGTGGGAAGAAAATTATAGTTGGCTCACATACAACCATGTTAATGAGGTTAGTGAGATATGGAGCTAAAGCCGTAGATAAAGATAATTTCAACTTTTTGCAAAGGGTGCTCATCGAAATATACTTTAAATTACTGTTGAGATTATTGATACTTAAACTCCCGATCATACATGTTATCAATACAAAACAATTAAAATACCTCATTAGCATGAGATATAACGGTATAATATATCATATTCCAAACTTTTGTCCATTAGATGAGGTAACTATAACGGATGCTCCAGAATTTATATGCCTATTCGTCTCCAGACTGGATAACACTTATCTTAAAGGCTTAGACATTCTACCTAGTATAATAGAAAAAACCATTATTTCTAACAATAATGTGAAGTTTTACATTATCGGTTCAGGAGTAAAACAGGAGTTTATACAAAAGATTGCCCTAAAATATCCTAAAAATGTCATTTTTCTCGGATTTGTTAGCGATGAAAAATTGAAAGAGTACTATGCAAAAGCCTCTTTGTATATCTCTACATCCAGAGTTGAGAGTTTTGGCTTAACAATACTAGAGGCATTATTTCATGGCATTCCAGTCATAGCTTTTGATGATTCGGAGGGGCCTGAGGACATTCTGAAAGAAGTTCCCTATGGCAAACTTGTGCGTAAATACGATATAGATGAATACGTTAGAACAATCTTTTATTACTACGATTTATGGGCTGAAAATCACCACAGGTATGTTGAGATGAAGAAAAAGATATCCAAGAGTGCTATGGATAAGTATAATAAGGAAATATTAATGTCCAGAATCATCAGTATGCTCCTAAACTTGGTGAATGCTAATAAAGCCTAAAAATCATTTATCTGGATATGGATCAATTTGCTCTATTTTAACACCAGCAAAATATACGTTAATATTGCTTGCAAGCGCTGTTCCTCTAAATTCTAAATTATGATAAACCAGATCGTAAACTGAGAAAACTATGTCAACGCTAATCCATTTATTCTCTATAATCTGATCTCTTGATATTACTCTATAACTTATGATACCGTGGGGATAGCGATTAACATCTATGAGAAAAATATTATTTAGATCATTAGAGATGTTTGAAAATTTCAGATAGAAGTGTGCTACGTAAGTTCCTCTTGGAAGAGTGACATAAGGGCCATAGAAGAGAGTTGTATTAATATCATATTCGCATCCCCGATAATGAAAAACATCGTCGAAATCATAGTCTTTGATCTTTTTATAAAGAATGTGCTTATGCACGTAGAAATTATCGGGCAAAAAGAACTTTGAATAAGGAATATAGAATTGAGGCGTATCATTATAATCCATTTGTACTAGTAAAATGCTTTCAGCCTGAGCCAATGTCGCGTATCGCTTTCCATCAATCTGCAAATGCTCGAGAATAGGCGTATATGAATTATCTAAAAGTATGTAAGTTGGTGCTTTAGGAGTATATTTAAGATAATTGCTTAACTGTTTCCCTGTTATATTCCCCTCTACTATTACAAATGAGTTCAAATTATTTGCAACAAATGGGAAGATGCGGGCTGAAGCCAAGATGGTAGAATTATGCTCAATGAGATTAAGAATTCTTTCAATGTAGTACGCGTAATGCATTGCTTTTTGGACATCAAGCTCTAAATCATAGCCCCCCGCCCACGCTGGAATCTTGAGTAAAGCAATAGTAACCGGATTTATTGCAATAGAGAGTCCGAGAATAATGGCGAAGATCCGTCGATTAAAGTCTCTTTTTTTCAGTGAATGAGCTGCAGCGACAAAGAATGCAGGCATGTAGAAAAAAGAATACTGCCAGCCAATAGTATAAAAAGGCACATATTGTGACGAAAATGATACTAGTATGTATGGTATTGCCGGTATTAACTCAAGTGGCGCATTTAAAGGTAAAAAGCCTAGGGAGGCCAGTGATACTATCCAGAATATCACCTTGAAATGGAGATTATATAGGAAATTGCCAAAGTAGAAACTAAATACATCTGATACATAATCGTTTAGCTCACGCTCAAGGAAGGAATGCATAATAAGTATAGAAGTGGGTAGCAAGATTATGCACATGACTAGTAAAATAACAGATGCTAGAACACGTTTATCAATTATAGGGATATTGGCCAACCTGGCCTTTATTATCGCGTACAAAGAAAAGAACAACGTTATTAAAATGAAACCTTCGTTAATCAATACCAGCATTAGTCCAAATAATAATTGATACTTTAGTGATCCTTTCAAATAACAGTAATACATGCAAAAATATAGCAACGGACCAAGACTTTCCAAATGATAATCATATAAATTCGCAGATATTATCAGCGGATTAACCAAATACAACAATGATAAAGTTAACGCTTTCCTCCTGCAACCGGTGACATGAAGAGTTAACTTATACAAAATGAGTGAGGCAATAGACACCGTAAAAGCTTGGAATAATATGAGAGTTATCCAAGAGGGATAAATCGCGTATATTATGACGAGCAAGAATGCAATCGGTGAAAAGTGTATGCCCAAAAAACTCCTTGAACCAAAAATTTGAAAATCAGGAGATGAATATAATAATTCACCATTAAGTGTAGAATAAAAAGCTTGAATAAAAATTCCTAAATCAAAAGCCGAACTATGAAGGGTATAAAGTTTCAATACGAATAAGAAAGTAATGGAGAGTATATAAATTACGCAAGCCGTTATTAACACTATGATTTCCTTATGCTTCATTACTTTAATTATTTAATTAAGCAACTCCTTATAAACGCTGAGATGTTTGCTGGAAACTATGCACCAATATGTCTGTTTAGCAAGCTTCTTCAAATTTTCTCCAAGTTTTTTCCTTAAGTAACTATCTTTTACCAGAACCTCCATGGCTTTCGCCAACTCCCTGGGATCCTTAGGCCTTACCATTAAACAATTCTCTCCATCAGTTAATTCACTAATAAATTTGGGAATACTCGTTACAATGACAGGCTTCTGATAATCAGCTACTTCATGGATTATTCCACTAACTTCTACAAATTCGTCTATGTATGGCAGTACTATTATATCTGCCTGGGAAATCATTCTCTTAAGCTCATCTTGAGGAACATATCTGTTAATTATCTCGACAATACTCTCCAGTCTGTCTTTCTTAATGATTCTTAGAATATCTTTCAGATATGAGTTATAATTTCGCCTACTCTGAATACTATATCCTCCAATAATTTTAACAGAAATTCTATTTTTTAAATCCTGTTCCAGAAGATTTAATGCTTCCAGTAAATACTTAATCCCTTTACTTGGCCTAAGAAAACCCAAGAAAATAATTATCACCTTATTCTTTTCTCTGTTAAGCAGCATATCCGTGGATACGATGTTCTCTACTTTTACTTTAGTAGTACCATGAGGAATAATTATGATCTTTTCCTCCTTAACACCGCAACTTGCAAGATATTGTTTCATAAGCATTGAATGAACGATAATGCAATCGAATGAGTTGGAAAGACATGTAAGGTATTTTATGGCCAGCAGTCTACTCAAGTAATACCTGAGGAAGAAAGCCAAAGTCATATTGTCTGCATAATCCATATACTTGATTCTTAAAGGAGGTATACTATGCATCGTTAAAACTTTTCTCACATTTAACATTTTCGCCATTAATGGAAGCAACAATAGGAATGTTAGTGGATACGTAGACTCTAATTGTAAATGAACTATCCTATATTTTCTCGAGATTAGGAGTAATTCCATAATCTTTTTTATGTTTTTTAAAAAAGACTTGGATGGAGAAACTATATACAAAGTTATCCTTATGTGCTTGCTTAGTTTCATAAAAAGTTTCATAGAATAATTGGCTACACCAGACATCGTAGGAGGCCAAGGAGTTACGAGAAGTACATCCATCGTTGGAGACTTCTATATTTCTGACAATATTTAGGTTTTTCTTAAAAACACACTAGCATCAAAGTTGTTTTCTATAAAAATGAACCACCGTTACTTCGTAAAAAATTACCATATCACATCTTTTCATGTCTTTAACCACCGGTTAAACTCCAATCTAATGCCAACCTCATCGTGCTCCAATTTATTTCCATTTCCAAAAAGCTAGTGTATCAGCATAATGTTGCATTTTTACCTCAACTATGAATTCTTCAGAGGATCATATGAGGATGCTAGCTTATAGGACTCAGATTTCATAGACTCGTAGTGTCATTTTCTAAAGCCATTATCTTAGATCTCGAACTTTCATACTCGCTTTGAAGATGCAAATACTCAGAAATTAATTCCTCATATCTCGCTCACATCCAGCTATCTCCTTCACATGCCAATAGGTAAGGGTGAAATTAATTTTAACTTTGATTTTCGTGCGTTCAAAATCTTTTAACGTCAAGGTTGCCAAAATCTTAGAGAGGGTTGCTATGAAGGCTATCTGAAAAATTTATCTTCATGCAATAGAATGTTGCTGATAGTAGATGGTTAGGATATTCTTCAGAGAAAGTTATTGTCTAAGAGCCCCTAGAGTGGGAGCATTCTATAATACAATAATGATTGTGGCCTTAGTAGTGGCGGTTCTCTCCGGGATGCTTACACTCATGCTGGGACTTGCTTTCATAATCGGATATCCTGACGAAGGAACCGTGAAGCTATTTCTGGAGATTGTTGCCACATTAATAGGCTCTTTGGCAATCTTTACAGCATGCCACCTCAAGTATAGGGAGGCGTCAAGGATTGAGGTGCGCGAGGATGGTCTTCTACTAGGTAATAAGAGAATTGTTAAGTGGAATGAGATAGATGACATGAAGCTTTCGACTGAGACCCATTTAGATCTCGAGGTTGAGGGCGGGCCAGTCATGGGGTACGGGATGCATGGTTATGGAATGTATGGATACACTCCATCAAGATCTGTTACGAGACACGTGTACCGGTATATGAGTGTCCAGATATTCCACAGACATGGTGTGGATGAGCTGTGCTTCACGCCCACGAGCTTCTGGAGATTCGTAAAAGCCGTCCTACAAGCGATAAAGGATAAGCATGAACTTCTAGCGGACAGAAGCTGGCCACAAAAACTAATAAGGCTGGATAGAGCCTTCTAAAGACCTCCTCTCCCCTATGAGACCCGCCACAGATAAATGCCTACAAGACCCTCCTGAAAATGGATTTCCTGCCGTGGCCAAAAATGGCGAAAATGGGGCTTCTGTTTATAAGCTATCGGGGAAAGATGCCCGAAAAATTGAAAGTGGATCGCTATGCCTGTGATGTCCATGGCTTTAGATGACTGGCTCTTAGAAGGCGAGGCTGTCAGGTTCTCCGCTTACGACTATTATCAGAAGAGCGAGATAGTGGTAACGGATAGGAGGCTGATATTCTACCGCTCAGGCATAACGAGAGAGGAGATCGAGGTGTACAACCTCAGCCAGATAGCCGGATGTAAGATAATGGCCGTGAGAAATATCGGCCTGGCAATAGCCGGAGCAATGATAGCGCTCATAGGAGGACTCATTCTTTACGGCATATCAACATACTCCATAAAACTTCCACAAGGCCTAGAAATCATAGCCCTCATTCCCGTGAGCATGGTGTTCATAGGCATAGGCCTATTCATAGCAGGCCTCCTAGCCTACCAAATCCTAGAGCTGACAATAGCCGGGAAAATGATGAGGAAAATCTTGAAGCTATCAAGGAAGCAGTTAATAGAATTAGCCCATGCGCTATACTTGTAACAGGCTGGTGTTGATTAGCACTTTGCTCTATAGAAATTTCTCCAAGTCAAATAATCTACGGTATTCTTGAATTATTGATTACCATGTTATCATTATGGGAAGATGACCGTACCTTCGGCAGTTGCCACTTCTTTTCCTTCATCATTTATTAGAGTAACCTTAACTGGATGAGAGCCGGCGCTCAGCAATGAGACGTAGATGGGAATTTCAACACTTGATTCACCCGGCAATATTAGTTCCCTAAATATATCAACCGTCTTTGAATCTCTGTTAATGGTTACCCTAGCTTTAATAACGTATGTAGGAAGATCTCCGGAATTTTTAAGATGTACGATGATTTTAGTTAGGCTACCGCCTATATATTCGTACCACGTCTTTTCAAACTCCATTCTCACAGCAGTTACATCGTATCCTTTAAACTCAAACTCTGCTTCTGCCAATTTACCAAAAAGCGAGTCTATCATCACTCTATATTTACCGGGCTTAGGAGTTTCCCCGTAAGGAGACATTTGGAGATAAACGGCGGTTTCGTCCGGAGATATGAAATCCACCGACTTCTCTTCACCATCTGGCCCAATTAATTTTATAATTGCTGATACAGGCGTCTTAAACTTGACGTATAGGTGGGCCGTATCATATCTTGTAGTTACTTCTCCGGATATTATCTCGCATCCAGGTGGGGGACTTGGAATAGTAGTTATCGTAATGGTGGTGCTCATCGTCTCTGTTATGTATTTGGTTACTGTTGACGGTGGAAGTGTCTCCGTCAACGTGAACGTTTCTTTAATCGTGGTGGGAGCAATAACTGTTGTATGAACGGTTTCAATAATTGTTTGCGCAGGAGCTGCGATATAGCTCCCACCATATCCCAAGATCAATCCAATGATTAATACTAGGATTGTAACAGCAATCCATTTGCCCCTACCATTTCCTGCTCTTGTAGTAGAAGTTGGGTACACTATTTCCCGCCTTGTGGAAGTTGAAACAGGTTTAGCGGGTGCTGACACTGAGGGCCTCTCGGGGGAAATTCTGAACTTATACCCACAATCCATACATTCCCATTCACCCATATAGCCTATGATGTTACCACTTCCACACTTGGGGCATTTAGGGTAAGCCACGTCAAAACCCTCCTAAGATCAAAAATAATACTATAATCGATCTCTTATAAGCTTACCCTATGCAAAGTCGTGAAACGGATGATAAACATGATAAAGACTTCGGTAGGAAACCGGAAAATTACTGGAGCCATTTCAGAACCTCATAAGCGTCTAAAGCATTCATAATGATGCTGGAGAAAGTCATTAAGAAAAAACCGACATGAAAGAGAATTCCAAATGAATCTCAAAAATTTACAATCAGGAAAATTCTAATCCTTCTTGCCGAATATAATCTCGAGTTCGTGAGAGTTTAAAAGAACAGGGGTTTGCGCTCTTGAATGTTTGAGAGAATTAGAGGTTTGTATGCTATTGTGATGATATAACGCATATTATCTTCTTCGAGTTAACAGGGCTATAGCAAGATTAATATGCTGTAGGGCAATATTGTGAAAAGGAATGGTTGCGTTGAACGATCGTGTTATAATTAACATTAAGAATTTTAGTTCAATGTATAAGCATGTTAAGGTTAAGGCAATATGTTGACTCATTTTCAAAAATGGGGTAGTGTCACTGATTATTAATTTTAAAAGTTTTTATGTTGGTTATTTGATTGGATTCTAGATTATGAAAGCATTCTTGCTCAGATTTTATGGGAGAGTGCAGAGGGTTGGGTTTAGGAGGTTCGTCCAGGAGTCTGCTCAAGATTTAGGTCTATCCGGATATGTTAAGAAT
>Ga0209080_1000923_pt1 | contig 16553 bp, 14 predicted proteins | sample JNZ110809AmetaG_FD_184123 | JGI IMG/M metagenome (GOLD analysis project Ga0209080, IMG submission 184123) | Hot spring microbial communities from Jinze hot spring, China to study Microbial Dark Matter (Phase II) - JNZ 110809A (SPAdes) (version 3) ...
ATCCTTAACCCACGTTGTCTCCTCGATCCTCTCTTCCTCTATGTCCTTTCGCAGATCCTCACCCCTCAAATAGCGGTGTATGGAAACAGCCGCCCTCTTCCCAGCAGCCACAGCCTCAATAATACTGGCTGGGCCAGTGGCAACATCCCCACCAGCGAAAACCCCCGGAATGCTTGTCTCCAGCGTTAAAGGATCAACCTGCAGCGGCGGACCCTGCTTTTCTTTGCTTAAAAGTTCCGGAGGCAAAACTGAGGTCTCAACAATCTGTCCAAGAGCTGGGATAACCATGTCAACCTCATACTGGTGTTCTGAGAAGGCTATGGGGATTGGACGTCTTCTTCCGGTTTCGTCGGGTTCTCCAAGTCGCATCCGCAAGCATTCAACAGCCTTAACCCGCCCATTCTCGCCTATAATCCGCTTAGGCGCCACCAAGAAGTAGAATTTTATCCCATCCTTTTCAGCCAACTCCACCTCATGAGGAAGCGCCGGCATCTCCTCACGGGACCGTCTATAAAGAATCATAACCTCTTTCGCGCCTAATTTCTTGGCTGTCCTCGCAGCGTCGATAGCTGTGTTGCCGCCGCCTATTACGGCAACCCTCTCGCCGACGTCTACCTTCTTCCCGAGGGCAACAGCCCTCAAAAAGTCTACAGCGTTCATCACGCCTTCCAAGTCTTCGCCGGGCACGTTTAACCGCATTCCAACCTGCGTTCCAATAGCAATAAAAATAGCCTTATAACCATCATTTCTGAGACTCTCAATGGTTATGTCCCTGCCAAACTCCACACCCGTCTTAATTTCAACGCCCAGATCTTTTATGTAGGCAATCTCATTTGCCACAACAAACTTTTCAAGACGGAAGTCCGGTATGCAGTAGCGCATCATTCCGCCGGGCTCAGCCATCCGCTCAAAAACCGTCACGGGATAGCCGAGCTTCGCAAGTTCGTAGGCTGCTGTTAAGCCTGCTGGTCCAGCACCGATTATGGCAACTTTCTCGCTGTACTTTTTGGGCACGGGTGTGGCGACAACTCTTCCCTGCTCGCGTTCAATATCCGCCACAAGTCTCTTCAAGGCGCGTATTGCAACAGCCTGGTCAAGATTAACCCTGGCGCAGGCATCCTCGCAGGGGCTGAAGCAAACTCTACCACAAATGGCTGGAAACGGCAAGTCCCTTCTTATAACCTCAACAGCCTCTTTGAATCTTCCCCTTTGGATGAGGGAGACATAGGCTTGAACGTTAACGTGAGCCGGACACGCTGCGCGGCAAGGCGGCAATTTCCTAATTTCCTTCAAAGTTTTCTCCGCCAATTAGACCGCCTTCTTAGAAGCATATTGAAGTATAACCTCCAATATATTAAGACACCTAAACTAAAATTGGCATAAATATGACTCAAAATCACAAAGAAAAGGGGGGAGAAAGCTACTCGCGAAGCCTACCCTCAAGCTTGCTAACCCACTTATTGTACTCCCTAGAGCTTAAAAGGCTCTTCAGCTCCTCCTCGAGCGTCAGCGAGTTTTTGGGTTTAATCTCCACGATCCAGCCCTCGCCATAGGGATCCTCATTCACCAGGTAGGGCTTGTCCTTCAATTTCTCGTTAACCTTAACAATTTTGCCACTTACGGGAGAATATAAGTCAAACATAAACATCCAAGTTTCAATCACTCCGAAAGGCTCCATCTTAGCCACTTCTTTCCCGACAGGCTCTGTCATGACATTGGCAATACCTTTGAGGTGTCTCTGAGCATAGTCTGAAACACCCACGCGGATGTTTCCCTCGGGGGTTATCTGCGCCCACGTGTGCTTCGGTGTGTACAATAGCTGCTCTGGAATTGCCAAAAGTTCCTCACGTTTTGCAGCGGGAATCCCCTCGGCCCGCATCAGCTCTTCCAGGCGTAGTCTTATGGCTTCGGAGACAAACTCTGAAATACTGCGGTACCGTCCAGTCCTTATGATCCTCTCTATTTCCCTTATCAGCTCCTGCCTTATGCTCACGGTTTTCCATTCAGACATTTCACATACACCTCCTTTACATGTGCGTGATATATAGAGCAAAACGAAAAATATATATCTAGCGTAAGTAGAAAATATAGAATAAATAAATCCGTTAAAATAAATACTGTAAATAGAGGTAAAAACATGGAAATACGAAAAGTCCAAAGAGTCGGCCACTCTACGTTAACGGTTTCTCTTCCAAATGAATGGGTTAGGGAGCAGGGCATAAAACCGAAAGACATAGTTTTCATAATCCCTGAGAGAGATGGTTCCCTAAAGGTAATGCCGAGGCATGTAGCCCAGCGGGAGGAGGCCGACGAATACATCGTTAATGCTGACGCATGTATCGAGCCTGGCATGCTTGAAAGGATTATTGTTGGAAGCTACATTCTTGGCCGTGACGTTATACGGGTGATTTCCGCTAACCGCATAGGAAAAAATCATGTGGACGAGGTGCGGAGAATCGTTCAGAAGCTTATAGGCTTGGGTATTCTTGAGGAGACGCCGAAAAGCATTCTTTTGCAGTGCTCCATTGACGCTACAAAGTTCAAGCTTGACATGCTTATTCGAAGGCTCGCCCTCATAGCATCCACTATACTCTCTGAGGCGATGCAAGGTTTCAAGGAGAAGAAATACGACCTTGTTGAGGAAGCCATAGCCCGCGAAGACGAAGCGGACAAGATATATTATTTGGCGGTTCGACTGCTTCTGTTAGCTCAGGTAAGACCCGCCGTAGCTGAAGAAGTTGGAATGGTAGACTTGATTTTCATACCGGCGGCTAGGCTTATACTACAGTACCTAGAGTTGGTGGCAGACTACTCCGAGGACCTAGCCAGAGAGGTGTTGGAAATGGAGGTTTACAGGAACATGCTGCCGGACGATGTTGTAGACAGGATATTCCATCTAAGCGAGTTGGCTCAAACAATCTTTCAGAAGTCCATTGAATGTGTTTTCACAAGGGACTTGAAGGTGGCAAACCAGCTTTTAGAAATGAGAAAAGTGCTTGAAATCGACTCGAACAGGCTCATGCGGGAAGCCCCGGAAATACCTCACATAAGGTCTATTCTCTCATGTCTAAGTAAAATTGCCGACAAGGGGGCAACAATATCAGAGATTGCCATAAACAGGGCGTTAGAGGATCCAAGCAAGTATGCAGGCGACGTGGTTCGAGCAGTCAAGCATGTTAGGACTATACCTTTAACCGTTGGAAGGAAATAGCCTCTAGCCAGACGAAGAGGCTTTCAGCTAAGCTTAGAATAAACAAGGTTAAATAGATTGAGTGGTAAATATTCTATTTAGGGAAGGTGTTATGAGCGATGATTTTGAGGAGGCTTTACGAAACATAGACGTCTTCTGCAGGGTTTTAGCTAAAAAGTTGGTTGAAAGCCTCAAAGAAGAGGGAGAAATTGCCGAGGAGAATCCTCTTGAGCCCATGGAGAGGCTTCTGAAGAGGAAGTATGTTTTTGAGGAGCATTTTGAAAGTCCTAGAGTTAGACATTTTATTCCGCTTCCCCATATCGAGGAGCCCTTAATAGACGTTTTTGAAGATGAAAATTATGTTAGGGTTCTAATGCAGTGCCGCTGCAGGGATCATAGAATAACCGTTAACAAGCATGATGATGGTTTGCAGATATGTTTGGAGGATTTGTGCTGGAAGATCCCCCTCCCCGTGGATGAGTTGATGGTTGAGAACATGACTATGCGATGCAATAACAATGAAGCGTTAGAAGTGGAAATTCCAAAAATTAAGGCAACAATTAACTATAAGGACTAGACCGTCACACCTTTCTGTCTTATTCTTCTTCGGCATGCTTCCTCTTCAACACACTTTGCGCAGGTATATATGACGTCGAACTCGCTTTTGGTTGGATTTTCGGGATTAACGATGAAAGCAAAGCATTCCTCACCCTTTTTGATGGTTCCGCCACAGCAGAAACACTTGTGCTCTTTAAGGGCGATGATTTTCATCTGGAAACCTCAAAGCTTAATGCCCAGCATGAGCTTTTAACGTTTTCTCAAGCTTAAAAATGTGGCGGGCACAGAGTCTTGTTAGCCTATTTTCTCCAGCACTTTGTCCACTTTTATTTTATGAAAGTCTAGAGCTAGCTCTTTCGGCTCTACGCCCAAGCTTAGGCTTAAGAGTTCAGCATAATGAATTATTGGCATATTGTATTCCTCCTTGTATGTGGCTTTTATCAGCATTTGCCCAAGGTCTAGTGTTAGGAAGCAGAATGGGCAAAGCGTTGAAATGCAGTCGGCTCCAGCGTTATAGGCGTTTACGATTTTGTCTCTTGCGATGGCTAGGGCTACGTCGTCGGCGTAGCCTCTGAGAAGACCCCCGCAGCATCGCAGTTTGTTCTTGTATGGTATGCTTTTGGCGCCCAGAGCCTCGATTAGGGTGTCGAATATGCAGGGGCGCTCTGGATCGTCGAACCGTAGCAGCTCGCTTGGTCTGAGTAGGTGGCATCCGGAAAATGCGGCTACCTTAAGGTTGTTTAGGGGTTTAGCGACGTTTTGTTTTAGGCGGTTTACGCCCACATCGTTTATGAGCACCTGTAGGTAATGCCTAACCTCCTTTGTGCCTTTGAACTCCTTTCCAGTGTTGGATAAAATTTTGTTTATCTTTTCACGAAGTTCCCGTTTTTCTTTTAGGAGACGATTTGCAATCGTTAGGGATTCAAAGCAGCCAGTGCATAGCGTGAGAATGTTTAGGTCTGCCTCTTCTGCAAGGCAGATGTTGTAGGCAGCTATGGCGAGGCTTGTTTCCAGATCTATGGACTGGATGGGCGGTGGTGCACAGCAGGTTGCGCCCTCTAAATCCACAAGGTCTATTCCAAGTTTTGTTAGGGCTTTCCGCGCTGCCAATTCATAGTGAGGTTGCCGGGCGGGGATGGTGCAGCCCAGGAATAGGGCGTAGCTTGTCATGGGCAGGCGCCCTCCTTCTTGAACATTATTTTGTCGAAGCCAGTTGCCGCCAGAATCTTTCTGAGGGCTTCAATGTTTGCTGGTTTAAGCGGCGGCAGCCCATACTCAGCCCTTTTCTTTTCAAGGAATTTTGATATTGGTGCTAGGCGGCCCTCACCCATGAGTCCTGATGCAAATTCCATGTATATAGCTGGAATGTTGCCTTCCTGGATGGCCATGTTTCTTAAAGCGTATATTACGTCGGCAACTTCGACTTTTTGGGGACAACGCTCTTGACAGTTATAGCATGAGGCGCAAAGCCAAATGGTGTCGCCCTTGAGAACCTCGTCTCTTTGCCCGAGTAGGGCTAGTCTTATGAGTTGGCGGGGGTTGTAGCGTTCCGTTATTCTTGCAACTGGACATGTGCTGGCGCAGGTGCCGCACTGATAGCAGCGGGTTATGGTTTCTCCGCCGAGCCTGCTGGTTATCTCCCTCGTAAAGTCGAGGGGTTTTTCTTCAGCCATCTCGCCTCTCTCCCTGAATTTCGCCCTTTTTCTAGGCGAGTTGCAGCGGGCCTAGTTTCTCCACCTTTTCAGTCATGGCTTTGGCGGCTTCGGCGAATTTGTCGCCTTCGATGAAGACTAGGTTGAACATTTCGAGGCGTTCTGGCTCTATGCCATAGGCTTGAAGCAGCATCTTCGCCATTTCCACTTTTTGTTTGGCTTTTTGGCTTCCAACCTCATAGTGGCATCCATCGGGCTTGCAGCCAACAACCATAACGCCTTGAGCTCCAGCCTTAAAGGCCTCAAGTATATGCTGGACTTGAATTACGCCAGTGCATGGAACCCGCAGCACCCGCACGCTGGCCGGATAACTCATCATGGCCATTCCAGAGGAATCCACAGCTGCATTGCCGCACTCGGAGCAGCTAAAGGCCAACACGAGAGGCTTGGAAGCTCCATTAACAGATAATAGCGCCTTTATCTGGGCGGATATTTGGCTCGCCTTTAGGTGACGAAGCTCTATGGCGCCCACTGGACACGTGCCCACGCAGACCCCGCAGCCCTCGCAGAGAAGCTCCGAAACCTTTGCAGCGAAGTGGCCGTCCCCTTTAGGCTCGAGAGTTATGGCACCATAGGGGCATGTCACAGGGCAGAATTGGCAGTTTCCACAGTAATCCTGGTGGACTGTGGCCACCTTCAAGGCTTTTGTGATTTTGCCGTTCATGAGGAATTTAGCCGCTTTGACGGCGGCTGAGTGAGCGTGAAGCGAGGCTGTCGGCACATCCTTCGGGAAGACTGCGCCTCCGCAGATAAATATGCCCCTCCGCTTTGTTTCAGTTGGTCTAAGCTTGGCATTATACTCCTTGAAGAAACCATCCTGGTCCAGCTCGATGCCCAAGATCTGAGCCAGCTCCTTCGCATCTTCGGATGGAACCATGGCCGTGGCCAAAACCACCAGGTCAGCTTCAAGCTCCAGAAGCCTCCTTAACAGTTCATCCTCAACCTCAACAATAAGCGTGTTTGTGGCAGGATCATGAAGTATCTCGGAGGGCCTTCCCTTAACGAATTTAACGCCCATTTCACGGGCCCGCTCATAATAGTACTCGTGTTCCCTGCCAGTTGTGCGGATGTCTATGTAGCATATGGTTACATCGGCGTCTGGAAACGCCTCCTTGATCATGGCGGCATGTTTCAATGAGATCATGCAGCAGATGCTTGAACAATATGGGTTCCAGCGGCGGTCTCTTGAGCCAACGCACTGCACGAACACTATGCGTTTAGCCCGTCTCCCATCTGAGGGCCTAATGGGCATGCCGCCTGTTGGGCCGAAGGCATCCAGCATCCTTGCCAGCTCTAAGTGAGTTATCACGTCTGGGTATTCGCCGTAATGATATTCTTTGATGACGCTTGGATCGTACTCACGGAAACCCGTGGCCACGATGATGCTGCCGACGTTAAGCGTGACATGTTCGGGTTTCTGGTCCAAATTGATGGCTTTTGTGGGACAAACCTCAACACATTTGGCGCACTCGTGAAACTTGCATACCTTAGCATCTATAACATAGGCTGGCGGGTAGACCAGCGGCTTATTCATGTAAATGGCTTTACGTTTCGAGAGCTTGGCGTTATACTCGTCCGGCACCTCCACTGGACACACGCTGGCGCATAGGTCGCAAGCCACACACTTTTTCTCGTCCACATAGCGGGGTTTCCGTTCAACAGTCACCTTAAAATTGCCTGGGCCGCCTTCAACTCTCACGACTTTGGCGTTTGTCAAAATGTTTAGATTTGTAATCTCCGACAGGCCGGAACGGTAAACACACTTTCTCGAGGTCTGGGTTACGGCCGCAAGGCTTGCCGGAGACTGAATGCATATGGCACAGTCGTCTGTCGGGAAGAAGCGCACAGCCCTAGCGGCTAAACCGCCTAGGAAAGGCTCTTTCTCAATGAGGTAAACTTGGAAGCCCATATCTGCCAAGTCTTCAGCCGCCTGCATTCCGGCTACTCCGCCGCCAATGACGAGGACGGATTTGACTGCTGGAAACTCTGCCTTCTCTATTGGCTCTTGGAGCTTGACCTTTTCAATGGCTGCCAAAAGCATTGCCTTGGCTTTCTCGGTTGCCTCTTTGGGAGCATCCTTGTGGGGCCATGCACAGTGGTTTTTGAGGTCTACAACCTCCATTAGATGCGGGTTAAGCCCCGCCTCCTCAAGGGCCTTTGCAATGGCCACCTCGCTTATCTTTGGAACTGTCTCCGCGACAACAACCCGGTTTATCCTTCCAGCTTTAACGGCTTCCACTATAGTTTGGAGGCCTTGCCCCCTCCAGAACTCGCTTCCCCTAGCGACAAGCACAACTCCGGGAACAGCCTTTACAAAGCTGGTTAAGGCTTCAAAGTCTAGGATCTTGGCGACTTGCCCCCCGCAGTCGGATAGGAAAACACCAACCTTAACCTCTTCCACAACTATCACCTCTTAATTGTTTGAATGAGCCTCCCCTCGCTATCGTAAATTTCCACTTCCAAGGGCATCTGGCCCAAGGCAAAGTGGGTTGCACAAGCGAAGCACGGGTCATAAGCCCTGAAAGCCATTTCAACCATGTTTAATATACCATCAGTAACCTTGCCCTTCTTGATTAGGCCCTTGGCCGCGTCTCTAATAGACATGCATATGCCCGGCACATTATGCGTAGTCGCCACGATCAAATTGACTTTTTTAGCCAACGCGTTCTCGTCCAGCTGGTAATGGTGAATAAGCGTTCCACGGGCGGCCTCCACTATGCCCACGCCTTCGCCGGGCTTGTCAGGCTTGCCGCGAAGGTTTGTGCTTGTTATCTCAGGATCTGTCACCAGCTCTAAAGCGCGTTCAGCTGCATATAGGAGCTCTATCAGCCTAGCCCAGTGATAAGCCAAAGTGTGATGGACGGGCTTCCCGCCTAGAGTGGAGTACATGCGCTCATACTCGGCTTGGGCGAGGGGTGTTGCCATGCCTTCCGCCGCGTTAAGTCTTCCAAGGGGGCCGACGCGGTAGATGCCGCTGTCTGGCCCATCCACGAAGCCCTTCCAGCCAACCTTCTTAAGATATGGAAGCTTCACGTAGGTCCATGGCTCCACATGTTCTGCAATGTGTTCCAAATATTCTTTTGCCTCAAACTTTACGAATTCCTTGCCATAGGGGTCTACGACTCGGATTTTGCCATCATAAAAGTTCACCTTGTTATGTTCATCCACCAAGCCCATGTAATACGTGCGCAGCGTGTAGGCGTCGCTTTTAATCAGCTCAACATACCTGCTGTTTTCTAGGACAATATTATGGAAAAGCTTCAATGTGAACTTTGCAAACTTCACGGCGGAGGTGGCCATCTTCTCAATTTCCTGTCTGTTCTCTTCGCTTAAGGGCTTGGAAACGCCGCCTGGCAGTCCGCAAACGGGGTGAGTTGCCTTTCCACCAATGATCTCGGTTATCCGTTGGCCGTAGGCCCTATGTTTGATAACTTCCTTGGCAATGTCTAATCCGGCCTTTTCGATGACTCCTAGAATGTTGCGTTTTTCTGGTGGTGCGTCTGGTCCAACAAGGAAGTCTGGCCCGCCGAGATAATAGAAGTGTAGTGTGTGGTCGTAAATGTAGTAGCCGCAGTACATAAGTTCGCGGAGTTTTTTGGCTGGTTCTGGCGGCTCCACATTGAAGGCGGCATCTAACGCTTTTGTTCCAGCCATGTGATGGGCCACGGGGCAGACACCGCAGATTCTGCTGGTTAAGAGCGGCATGTCTTCGGCTTTGCGGCCAATGCAGAATTTTTCGAAGCCGCGGAGCTCTGGAATCTGTAGGTAGGCGTTTTCAACCTCGCCTGCATCATTTAGGAATATGGCTATTTTGCCGTGGCCCTCAAGCCTCGTGATTGGATCTATGATTATTTCCCTCATTCTCGGATCACCTTTCTCCTCAAAATTGAAGCGGGCAAGGCGTACATGTAGAACGTTCCAATTGGATCCTTTATCTGGTCAATCAGCTTTTCAACCTCTTCCTCAGTGTATTTCTCCTTCTCCTCTTCTAAGCCAAGGATGGAGGCCAAAGCGCTTATCATGGCGGCACCCTGCTCCGGAGCGTTTGGACATGGCCCACCGCACCCAGTGCATGGCATGTCCACCTTCAAGCATCTGGCGCTGCATCCGCCCCTTGTGGCGGGTCCCATGCATATTATTCCCTGCTCCAGCAAGCACCTTTCTGGGTCTGGAATCTTTTCGTATACACGGTATATGCGTGAGATCTTCTTGTTCTCCTTCTTTTTGGGGCATTCATCGCACACGGACTTTAAGGGTGCCAGCACAGAGCCTTTTGGCGGAAGTTCGCCTTTGGCTATGGCTTCTAAGGCGAATATTGTTCGTTCAACGGCCGGCGGGCATCCTGGCACGTAATAGTCAACGTCCACCATCTGGTCAAGGGTTCGAACAGTGTCATAGAACTCTGGGATTTCCAGCACGCCCTCCTTAACTTGCACCTTTGGTTGTGGAAAGACATGATTTGGATTGCTAGTTGAGAATGTTTGGACGTAGACTTTTTCGAAGATTTCCTTCTTATTGTGGAGGTTGGCCAGTCCGGGCACGCCGCCCAAATGAGCGCAAGCGCCATAGGCAACTAGAATCTTTGATTTTTGTCTGAGAAGCTTTGCCATGTGCTCTTGTTCGCTGTTTCGGATTCCACCGTTAAAGAAGCACACGTCAATGTATTTGTCCGGCATGTTTTCCACGTCTTTGTATTTGATGTCCATGGCAACGGGCCAGAACACGATGTCGGCGAACTGCACCACATCCAAGATTTTCTCGTTAATGTCTAGAACGGCGATTTCGCATCCTCCGCAGCTTGCCGCCCAGTAGAAGGCGAACTTCAATTTTTGTTTCGCCATACCCTTCCACCTTTACTTGATCATGTTTAACAGTTCTGTAGGTTTGACTCTAAGCTCGTTTAGGGCCAGTTCATCTGGTGAAAAGCCCATAGCCAGCCCCAGAAGCTGTGGATAATGGAGAACTGGCAAATTGAATTTTTCATTGAAAACTCTTTCAATGCGGGGTTGGTTCAAGTCGAACATGATATGGCAGAAGGGACAAACCGTTATGAGGGCTTGGGCGCCCACAGCCCGCACGTGCTCAAGCTTTTCCCTAGCCATTTGGAAGGGCACATCCTCATTAACGCCTATAATCGGGTTTCCACAACATTCAGTCTCATCCATATAGTCTAGGCATTCGGCGCCAGTAAGCCTGATCAGATCCTTGAGAGTTGTGGGGTTTTCAGGGTCATCTCGTCCCACATACTTGCGGGGTCTCAGAACGTGGCATCCGCTGTGCTGGGCTACACGTATGCCTGTTAAAGGTTTTGTGACGGCGTCTTTTATCTTTTCAAAGCCAACGTCTTCGGAAAGCACGTAAATCAGGTGCTTGACTTCGGTTGTGCCTTTAAACTCCATGCCTATTTCTTTCAGGTAGCCGTTGATTTTCTCCCGGAGCTTCTTGTCCTCTTTTAGGATTTTGTTGGTTTCGTTTAGGCTGCAGAAGCATCCGTTGCAAAGCGTCATGATGGGTAGTCCCGCCTTTTCGGCTATGCAGAGGTTTCTAGCCGCTAAGGTCAGCATCAAATCATGGTTTATAACGTCCATGGGATATCCACAACAATTGTATTCGGGCATTTCCACTATTTCCACGCCAAGTTTGGCAAGCACCTTTCTGGCTGAAATCTCGTAGCTTGAAAGCCTGTAGGGGATTACACAGCCCGGAAACAGCAAATATTTGGGGTTGCTCATTTACTCTCCACCCTCGCAATGGTTTGAACCTTCTCAAGAAGGCTTGCGGAACCGGTAACCTCAAAAATTTTCATAACCTCGCTTACGTTGGGCTTAGGCAGCGGTGGCAGCCCCTGCTCAACCCGCTTCTGAAGCCGTGACTCCGGAATTTCGTAGACAAAGCCTGTTTTCATGAGATTAGTGGCCAACTCCTTGTAGACTAGGGGTAGTATGTTCTTTTCGGCTACCGCCATGTTCCGCAGAACGCGGACTATGCTGGCTATTTCCACGCCTTGGGGGCAGTGGTCCACACACGTGAAGCATGAGGAGCATAGCCACAAAGCCTTGTCCAACAGAAGCCTATCCTTCAAGCCAAGCTGAACCATGCGGGCTATACGGCGCGGACGGTAAAATTCGTTGAATCGGGCGATGGGGCAGTCAGCCGTGCATGTTCCACATTGGAAACACGCCATTATTTTTTCTGCGCCGTGCATCTTGCTTATTCTATACTTGAATTTGGGGTCAAGCTCCTCGGCTTTAATCACTGGCGGAGCATACTCACGGGCTTCACTTTTTGTTTCGCTCATTTCTTCGCCTCCATCTTTAACGGGTTTGGACCAAGCTTCTTAATTTGTTCAACCATGTCCCGAACTACGGCGGCGAATTTGTCTCCCTCGCTGGCGGAGACCCATTCCAGCCGCACACGTTCGGGTTCAATCCCAAAATCTTTAAGCACCCTCTTTAATAGCATTACCCTCCGCAAAGCCTTGAAATTACCACTGAGGTAGTGGCAGTCGGATGGAAGGTGGCAGCCAGCCACCAAAACACCATCCGCACCGTTTTTTAGGGCTTCAAGAATAAAGGCGGGATCTATTCTGCCGCTACACATGACGCGGATAACACGGATGTTTGGTGGATATTGAATTCGACTTACACCAGCCAAGTCTGCGCCCGCATAAGCGCACCAGTTGCAGAGGAAACCGACAATTTTCGGTTCAAAATCCTTTCGGGCTTCGCTCATTTTGCTGCCACCTCCATCATCTCCCACAGAATTGCCCTAACTTGGGCTAGGATTTCCTCCGTTGTGAAGTGGCCGAGGATTATGGCTTTTGTTGGGCATGCTGTTCCGCAGACGCCGCAGCCCTTGCATAGGGCTTCAATCACGTGTGCGACTGTTTTGCCCTCCTTTTCCAGCATCTCAATCGCGCCGTAGGGACATAGAGATTCACAGATTCTGCATCCACTACATAAATCTTCATCCACTTTTGCCACTATTCCCTCCATTTCAAGAACCTTTTTCGAGAGTATGGTGGCTGCCCGCGCTGCGGCTGCACACGCTTGGGAAATGCTTTCGTCAATGTACTTCGGCGAGTGCGCCATACCGCATAGGAAAACGCCGTCCGTCTGGAAGTCCACTGGGCGGAGCTTCATGTGTGCCTCGAGGAAGAAGCCATCTTTAGTTAATGGCACTTTGAGCATTTCGGCAATTCGCTTGTTATCAGGATTTGGAATTGCTGCAGCGCTTAAAACGACAAGATCTGGCTCTATTTGGATTTCCTGCTTCAACACTGGCTCGTAGAAGGAAACCTTCAGCTTGCCGCCTTCATTTGACACCTTGGGTTTCCTCTCGTCTGAATAGTTTATGAATAGCACGCCTTTAGCGGCTGCCTCACGGTAATACTCCTCCTTGAAACCGTAGCTCCTAACATCCTTGTAGAGGACGTAGACCTCAGCATCTGGGTTTAGCTCCTTAATTTTCAAGGCGTTTTTGATGGCTTGTCCACAGCATATCCGTGCACAGTTGGGGCGTTCCTCGTTTCTCGCACCCACACACTGGATCATAACCACTTTTTTGGCGTCGAACTCGCCTTTGGCTATTTTCTCCTCTAACTCATGTTGAGTTAAGACGCGGGGATCTAAACCATACAAGTATTCTTTGGGCTTGTATTCAACAGCGCCCGTGGCGACGATGACCACGCCGTGCTCGATCTGTTTTTCTTCGCCACTGTTTAGCCTAATCTTTGATTTGAAGTTGCCGACGAAACCGCTTACATCAACAACTTCAGCGCCTAGGTAAACGTGGATAAGCTTGTTTTCAATAACCGCCTTAACAAGTTTCCTTAAGTGCTCCTGCGGATCTTCACCCTCAAACAGGTAGTAGATCTTCCTTAAGCGTCCGCCAAGTTCTTTCTCGCGTTCAACAAGGTGAACTTCAAACCCTTGATTCGCCAGCTCCAACGCTGCGGTCATTCCGGCTACGCCGCCGCCTATAACGAGGGCTACAGGCGTGACATTCACCGTTGGGTTTTTCAGAGGTTTCAGCAGCCGTGCCTTGGCAACAACTGAGCGGACAAGGTCCTTGGCTTTCTCTGTCGCCTTGTCCGGCTCATGCATATGCACCCAGCTGCACTGGTCCCGAATGTTAGCCATCTCAAACAGGTATGGGTTTAAGCCAGCTTCTCGCACGGTTTCGCGGAAAAGAGGCTCATGGGTTCTGGGCGTGCATGAAGCTACCACAACGCGGTTTAGGTTGTACTCTTTAATCTTCTCCCTTATCCGTTTTTGAGTGTCGTCTGAGCATGTGTAAAGGTTTTCTTCGGCGTAAACAACATTTGGAAGAGTTTTAGCGTATTCCACAACCTCTGGAACCCGCACGATTCCGCCGATGTTTATGCCACAGTGGCAAATAAAAACGCCTATGCGAGGTTCCTCTTGGCTCACGTCCCTTTCAGGCGGATACTCTTTAACGGCGACAAGTTTGCCCCTTTCAGGAGCGATTATCGCCATGGCTTTTGCCGCCGCGCCGCTCGCCTGAGCAACGCTTTCCGGAATATCTTTGGGCGAGCTGAAAGCTCCGCAAACGAAAACGCCGGGCTTCGACGTCTCCAACGGAGTGAACGTGCCTGTCTCACAGAACCGGTACTTGTTAAGTTTTATTCCCAAGGCTTCAGCCAATTTCTCCACATTTTTGGGGGGCTGCATCCCCGTGGAAAGCACAACCATGTCGAATTCTTCAACCCTTGGGGTTTCATCCTCGCCTACATAGTGGACAAAAAGGTTGCCTGTCGCCGGGTCCTCGGTTATGCTTGCAACCCTTGAACGCACAAAACGTATGCCATACTCCTCTTGAGCACGCTTGTAGTAGGCGTCAAACTCCTTGCCATAAGCCCGTATATCCATGTAGAAAATCGTGCATTCCAGCTTCGTGGGAACATGCTCCTTGGCAATTATCGCCTCCTTAATGCTGTACATGCAACACGCAGCCGAACAATAGAGATTTCCAAGCTGGGCATCGCGGGAACCAACACATTGGACAAAGGCGATTTTGCGGGGAATCTCGCCATCCGAAGGCCGTAAAACAATCCCGCCATAAGGACCAGAAGCGCTCAGTATGCGTTCAAACTCTATGCTTGTTACAACGTTTGCATACCGTCCATAACCATATTCGCTTTTAAGTCTAGCATCGAAGGGCTCGAAGCCTGGCGCCAGGATCACCGCGCCCACTTTTAGGGTTATTTCGCTGTCCTTTTGGTCGTATTCCACGGCGTTTGCTTTACAAACCTCTTGACATGTTCTGCAGCCTATGCATTTTTCGCGGTCTATCTTGAAGCGCAGTGGAACCGCCTGTGGGAATTCAACGTAGACGGCACTTCTGTCCGTTAATCCCTTGTTATAGGTGTCTATGGCTTCAACGGGACATTTCTGTGCGCATAGCCCGCAGCCGTTGCATTTCTCTTCGTTTATGTAGCGGCTTCTCTTTCGAATCTTTACTTCGAAGTTTCCAGCTTCGCCGCTTAAGCCGAGCACTTCGCTGTTCGTAATAAGCGAAATGTTGGGATGTCTTCCAGCAGCCACGAGCTTAGGTGCCAAAATACACATGGAACAATCGTTTGTCGGAAAAGTCTTATCAAGCTGAGCCATGACCCCACCGATGCTCGGCGACTGATCAACCATGTAAACTTTAAAGCCCGAATCAGCCAAGTCTAGGGCAGCCTGTATCCCGGCTACGCCGCCGCCAACCACGAGAACTGCTCCAACCTTTTCATTCGTCATTTATCGCACCTCTAAAGCCTTGTACAGGGGTGTGTAGCCTTCAACCCTATCGAGGGCTATCATGCCCTTCCGCCTCATGCTCGTTATATGCCTCAAAACTATGGAGGGCTTTAATCCGAGAATTTGGGCAAGCTCCTTAACAGAGCGGGGCTTAATCCTCGTCAAGTAGTGGATTTTGTAGCGGATGAACTCCGCCCTAACAATTTCGTCGAGCAACGCGTCAAACTCCTCCCGTGAGATTTTCTCGCCATAGGCGTTCATGAACTCTGTAAGCTCCTCCTCTCTTCCGAGCAGAACGCGCAGTCTAAAGGCGGAAGCCGCCTCCTTAGCCGCTATGAGATTAGCCTTAACCTCATCCCTGCTAAGTAGAGAATTTCCGAGACTCCAAACTTCCTCGGAAAAACCTTTAGCATAATAGCCGAAGTCCTTTTCTTCCAGAGGTGCAACAAGCAGAAGCTTTAGCCGTTCAGGTTCAAGCCCGGCTAAAGCCAAAAGCTTCTTCAACATTTTAACCGCCCGCTCCGCGTGGAGGTTTCCATCAACAAAGTGGCAGTCAGAAGGCTTGCAGCCCACAAGCATAACGCCCTCGGCGCCGCTGGCAAAGGTCTCCAAAACAAGCACGGGGTCAAGTCTTCCAATGCATGGAACTCTTATTATGTTAACGTTGTAGGGTATACGCATCTCCTCTTCGCAAAAAGCCCAATTGCACATGAAACAAACAATTTTCGGGGGACCAGCACTCATTCCAACATCACCTCTCCAAGGCTGTTAAAACCGTAGTTAGGATATGCTCGTTGGAAATCTTCTTCATGGATATGGCTTGCTCGGGGCAACGTGCCGCGCATAACCCACATCCCTTACATTGATCCTCGTTGACTTGGGCCACGCCCTTCTCATTCTTTTTGATGGCGCCAACAGGGCAGACGACAGCACAGACATTGCAGCCCACACACTTGCCTTCATCCACCACAGCCTTATCGCCCTCGCATAGCTCCATGCCCGCAAGGCACTCAGCGCATGGTCCACAGCCCAAACAGCGGAAAGCCTCGAATCTAGCTTGGCGCTTCAATTTTTCAAGGTAAGCCTTCGCCTCTTCAAAGCTTAAGTGGGGCTTTTCAATGGGAGCGTCATACCTTCGCTCCTTCTTGTCAAGCAACCGCCAATCCTTAACCCACGTTGTCTCCTCGATCCTCTCTTCCTCTCTGTCCTTTCGCAGATCCTCACCCCTCAAATAGCGGTGTATGGAAACAGCCGCCCTCTTCCCAGCAGCCACAGCCTCAATAATACTGGCTGGGCCAGTGGCAACATCCCCACCAGCGAAAACCCCCG
>Ga0209080_1000924_pt1 | contig 16547 bp, 15 predicted proteins | sample JNZ110809AmetaG_FD_184123 | JGI IMG/M metagenome (GOLD analysis project Ga0209080, IMG submission 184123) | Hot spring microbial communities from Jinze hot spring, China to study Microbial Dark Matter (Phase II) - JNZ 110809A (SPAdes) (version 3) ...
AGGGCTTGCAATATCCAATACTGATGCTAAGCCAATTAGGGATGAACCTGAGTAGGTATTACCAAGTCTACTAACTACAAGGCCGGGCCATAACTTTCTCTCTTCAAAGCCGAGTATTTTAGCAGCTCTCAAAGGAAACTTTGCATTAGGCTGGTGAAAAACGACATAGTCGTAATCATTGGGTGTTGTCCCGGTTTTCTCTAATAACGCCTTAGTACAGCTTATAACATGCTCGAAATAAGCTGGCTCACCCGTAAACCTACCGGCGTGCCTTGGATAGGGCGAGCCATCTCTTCTCCAAAAGTCTGGGACATCCTGCGTATATGAATGCGTATACTCTATTTCAGCGATCACACCTTCCCCAGAGCCTATGACGTATGCTGCCCCACCAGCTGCAGCAGTGTACTCTAGAGCATCGCCCGGTGCGCCTTGCGCAGTATCAGCACCAATAGCAATCCCATATTTGATATATCCTGCCTTAACCAATCCTAAGCAAGCCTGTAATCCTGTTGTTGCAGCCTTACAGGCAAACTCCATATCTGCCGCGGTAAGATTAGGGGTTAATCCTAACGCTTCAGCTACCGTCGATGCTGTGGGCTTAACAGCATAGGGGTGAGACTCTGAGCCTACGAAGACTGCTCCCACTTCACCAGGCTTGACTTCGACTGCTCTTTTCATCGCATTCCTAGCTGCTTCAACCGCTATTGTAACAGTATCTTCATCCAGTGAGGGGACTGATTTCTCTTCTACTCCAAGACCATCCTTGTAAGAGGAAGCATCATGACCCCAAACTCTTGCTATATCCTCAATCTTAATCCTTAGTTTCGGAATGTACACTCCGTATCCAACGATCCCGATTTTCATATTCTGCTCTGAAATTTTACGCGCTTCAGCCTGCGAGTATTTAACCTGATATTTAATCGCTATAGATTACTCGTCTATTGTCGAGTAGTTTCAATTCGTAAAGCATCTCCCGGTAGAAATTCTATCCTGCTTCACCAATTGCTGTTTCTAATCGTGAAATAACTTTTTCCCTGCCAAGCGTTGCAAGTAGATAACCCAATCTAGGACCGCTTTCTAACCCAAGGAAAATTAGGTAGAGTTTCCTGAAGAATTCTGGAGCAGGAATATTGTTTTCCCTGGCCGTAGAATAAATGATATTCTGAATGGCTTCTCCCTTAAACTCTGTGAGAGATGAGAGTCTTTCAGAAAGATCTTTAAGAGCTTTCTTCACATCATTTAAGTCCACTTTGGAAAATTCTCTCTTAAGAACATATTTGCTTGAATCTGCAAATGTCGACAGCCAGTTCTTAGCAAGCCTCAGTCTAAGCAACACCCTATTCCTATCGTCCTCGGAAATTCCTTCGCCAATTATTCCTGCTCTGACAAGGCTATTATACGCCTCTTCGACAGGGTAGAATTGTACAAGATAGCTTGCAAGCAGGTAGTTAATCCTCAATGGTTTTTTATTCGGAATGCCCCCCATGAGAACTGGATATATACGCTCGGCTTCTTCAGAAGACTTTTTGAAAAAACTCTCCTCAAACCTGTCGAATTCTTCAACAAGAAGATGGAGGTTCTTAAGGTCGATATTTCTCTGCATCATCGGCCTCTTAGTATACAGGTATTTTACGACCTCAGGTTCTAGAACTTTGAGAAGATCCTGGATTATGTATGCATTACCCTTTCTACTAGACATTTTCTCTCCATTAACCAAGAAGAACTCGTAGACTAGGTTTGCGGGAGGCTCTATACCATAAATCTCCCTTGCCAATGCTTGTCCAGACTTCCAAGAGCCTTCATAATGGTCTTTTCCAAAGGGTTCTGCATTAACTTGGAAAATTTTCCATTGGGCAACCCACTCTATACGCCAAGGAAGCTTGCCCTCTTTAAAAGTTGAAACACCCTTGTGACCACAACCCTTTATCACGTATTTACCAGCCAGTATCCTACCACGGCACTCGTATTCTACAGTATCGTCTTCAAGGTTGAAGCTTATTGCCGTAGTGGTTATCTTACCGCAGTTTTCACATATAGCGTGAAACGGAATCCAATCTTTTTCCAGAGTCTTCTGATATCTGCTTAAAACACCCCTGACTTGATCCACCTTAGAAAGTGTAAACTTTGTAATTTCCAAAAAACCACCATTAGCATAAGAATCGCTATTATTATAGTTTTCCATAGAAATGCCTATTCTGCTCAAACCATCCCGTATAACTGAATTGAAATGCTCGCTCCAAGACTTATGGCATCCGAATACGTCAGGTATCCGACAATACGGCCAGCCCAAGTATTTCTCAAGAGTCGAAAGCTCTTCTTGAGTGAAAGAATGCCATTCGCCGTCGCCGTCGGGGGCAGAAGGAGGAATAGTTCTGAGCGGGTCCATATCATCATTGGTATAGATAAGCCTTGCTGGAATACCTTTTCTTACCACAGCATCGTATATGAAGAAAGCACGAATTTGGTCGTTCATATTACCGATATGCTTACCGCCTGAAGGAGAACCACCACTCTTAACAGTTACTATGGACATACCGTTTCTCTTAGCATGTTCAATAGCAGATTCTGCCACTAAATCGGCCCAGAACACGAACTTCCCCTTACTCCTATTTTTCTCGCCCACTTGAAACGGATTAGGTTTAAAAGCTCTACATAGATAAGTTTTAATGGGCCCGTGGCCAAGCCAGGATAAAGGCGTCGGCCTCCGGAGCCGAAGATCCCGCGTTCAAATCGCGGCGGGCCCGTAGTCCTCTAGATGCTTATTAAAAACCAGAAGACTTTATGAAAATATAACTTCCTCGAAAAGCTTCAGGAATCTTTCCACGTTAACGTCTAAACATAGTGAAGCGTTGGGTATGCTTCCAGTAATTAGAGTAAAGCCTCTAGTATATTCTCCCTTAAGTTCAACTTCAACCCTAGCATCTTCAGTAGAAACTATCTTGTTATCCACTACTGTCGCCAGAGCTAGAGGATCATGTAGGATTGGTTGCTTGTGGCCAGTATTCTTCTTCCACGCTTCAAGCATGGAGTAGACAAGCTTGTGTTCTGGTTTTTCACTGGACTTTAACCTTTCAATCATGCTTAAGGGCATCATGCATTTGAGAGTAACATCCAACCCGACTAGCAGGGGCTTAACTCCTGATCTAAGAATTAGATTTAAAGCCTCGGGATCGCATCTCACGTTATATTCAGCACCGGAGCCGTTGAAGAACCCGGCCATTGACACTAGACTAAGCTTATCTTTAACATCTGGCATTGAAAGAAGCGTTAAAGCAATATTCGTAAGAGGACCCGTACTAACCACCTTTAAACCCTCTACTTTCAATACGTTTTCAGCTATCACGGCCCAAGCTGGCAATCCAATCAGGTTAGCATACTCACCTGACTCATCTTCAAGTACTTCAGCTTGAGGGGGCTTCCAGCTGGGAGCAAATCCTAAAAGGTTTTTTGGAGAACCTAAGGCAACAGGTATTTTCAAACCCGTAGCAGAAATAAGTTTTGAAGCAAGCCTAGCCCTAGATTCAACATCACCGTAAACAACAGTCACAGCCCTTAGGTCAAGCTCTCTACATTTTAAAGCAAATAGTAGGGCGAGAGCATCATCAATATCATCGCCAATGTCTGTATCAAGGACTATTGGTATAGCCATTCATTTCACGGCAGTGAACATTAAAACAAGAATTATAAAAATTTATTCTTCATTAGGAATTTTCATACTATTGGCTTCAAAGTTATTTTATACATGTAAATAATATAGGTTTAGACTGAACATCCTGTCTTCCAAATCCGGATAAAAAAGTAAGCATATGCGTTCATGCACGACTTGAGCCATAGTACACTCCGTCGATCTTTATCTCTACTTCCTCTAATGGTAGCCCTCTCGACATCTTTAAGTAAAGTGTGATATTAACCGTGGAAGTTTGGTAAAAGCATCCTATAAAAATGGGAATGGGAAATAGAAAAATTGACGATAGCACTGTAGAAATAGAAAGCGTAATTATCCATTTCGTAATGTATAATCTCTGAAACATCAAATATTTATACTTTAAACCTTCGCTACAAGTAGCTTTTGAATAAAATTCTCAATTCTTTATTTCGAATTTAAATATCCAGTAACTATACTAAGCGTTTTTGTCTTAGAAGATCTTAAACTAAAAGATTCTCTTTATTCCCGGCGGGTCGAAATCTTTCAGACAAAGGGTGTATGAAAAATATTTAAAAAGAAGAATGACAATAATGTCTTCTATGGTATTGCGAAATTTTAGAAGTGGTAATAAGCAGGTCTTCTTTTTCTTTAGTGAATACTGTGTTTAGGAATTTGGAGAGGCTGAGAAAACTTTCTTCTCCCAGCTTTAATCCTCGAGGATTTTTTATAGCTGAGGAGAAGGGTTTACCTGTTGGGTGCATCTGTGTAATTAACCTGCCGGCAGACAAGTCAGCTTATTCTCATTTGGCTTCTTGCTATAGGTAATAAAATAGTTATGCTTAAATATTGAAAACACCGTTTTTAGAAATGGTTATGGTAATATTCAAGGTTAAAGCTAGAGTCTGGAACATATTCGACGACACTAGAAGGCAGACGTAGCGTTAACTTTTGACAGTGGCTCTACGTATACCGTTTTACCTCGTTCTCTCCTTGAAAAACTCGATGTTAAGCCGGTAAGGAGAGTGAGGCTGAGATCCGCTGACAACAGGGTGGTGGAGAGGAAACTGGGTGAAGTCGGTGTTGAAATCGAGGGATACCGTTTATCATCAACCCCAGCGATTTTCGGGGATGAAGACGTATGTTTGCTCGACTTGGTTACTATGAAAGAGCTAAGCCTAGCGCCTGACGTAGTCAAAAAGAAGCTTGTGCCGGTTGAAGCCCTTCTGATGTAGCATTCTTAAAAGAAACAGCTTTTTCAGCCATTAGGATTCCCTAAGGAGATTTACTCGAAATCCTTATGTCAAAGCAGGATTTCATCCTATCCTCCCCTATATTCTGCATTCAGAAAGACTACAATATGAATCCACTTTAAGCCGGCCTAACGTTTTCTCAAGCATTATTCTCCAATAAATCAAGGAAACAAGCTAGGGGAAAATTCGAATACTTTGACATCGTTATTTTATCGGTTCCTAGAATACTTTACCAGCTTTTTCCAGGTTTTCTAAGCGTTGCCAGTTCCACTCAATCCATTCTTTAAGCCTCTGCAAGGTTTCAGCATTCTTAGGCTCAAGAAGATGCCTAGTACGCCTCTGAATCTTAAGATACTCCTCGACCGGCGTAGGCTTAGTAACCCTGAAGTTAATCTTCAACTGGCCGTCCTCAATCTCATAGATTGGGAACAGCCTAGTCTCAACAGCCATCTTCGACATCTTAATTGTTAAATGCGGCTCATAACGCCATCCGAATTGACATGGAGCAAGAACATGTAGAAAAGCAGGACCCTGCTCACTATAGTTAACAGCCTTACGAATCTTATTAATCATGTCGCGCCAAAGCCAGAGCGTAGCAGTAGCAGCATAAGGAATATGATGTGAAGCAACAATGCTTATGAGGTCTTTTTTATTCTCCTGCTTACCTGGAATAACTTTACCAGCAGGGCTCGTAGTAGTCGCACCACCCAAAATAGTAGCTCCTGATCTCTGTATACCAGTATTCATGTATGCTTCGTTGTCATAACATATATATACAAATTTGTCTAGTCTTTCTAATGCTCCCGATATTGCTCCTAGCCCTATGTCGAATGTCGCGCCGTCTCCTCCGAGTGCTATCACGGGTATTTTCTTTGCTCTTCCTTCTGCTGAGAGTTTTTCCAGTGCCGCTACTATGCCCGATGCGACTGCAGCGTTGTTCTGGAATAATACGTGTACCCATGGTGTTTTCCACGCTGAGTACGGGTATATGGTTGTGCTGACCTCTACACATCCTGTTGCGTTTACTATTACTGCTTCAGGCACCGCGAGCGTTATGATTTTTGCAACTATTGCTGGTCCGCAGCCTGCGCATAATCTGTGTCCTGGTCTCAGTTTTGATTCTTCTGGCAGGTCTGAGATTTTTCCTATTGGTTCTAGTTTGCTCATTCTCTCACCCCGTAGAACTGGACCCTATCGTTCTTATCCTTGTCTATCAATTCTTTTCCAAGCCTGTAGATGTCGATTATTCCTTGTGGAGATATGTCTCTTCCCCCTAGGCCGTATGTGTAGTCTATCATTTTAACTTCGCTGTGTTTCGGATATAGTGTTGAAGCTATGTCTTCGTACATCGGTCCTGCTCTCGCTCCGGGGCTCATTGTCTTCTCCATTACTATTATTCTTTTGAATCTCGGGAATGCTTGTTCAACTTCCTTAGTTGGCCACGGCCTGTATTGTAGTATTCCTATTACTCCTACTTTCTCTCCTTTCTCTCTTAGTGTTTTGACGGCTTGTCTTGCTGTTCCTACTGTGCTTCCCATTGCTACTATGCATGTTTCAGCGTCTTCAGTCATGTATTCTTTAAGTGGCTTGTATTCTCTCCCCGAGATTTCAGCGTATTTTTCGAATACTTCTCGGATTACTTGCCTACTGTTCTCCATTGCTTCATACTGCTGTCTTTTGAATTCAAAATAAGAGTCTTGAAGCGCCAATACTCCGAAGCTACGTGGATTATCCGGATCTATTTTTGGGCCCGTTGTCCTTTTACCCAGGAATTCTGCAACGACGTCGTCGTTTAAAGCGTAGAAGTCGCTTATTGCATGCGACACTATGAATCCATCGTAGGAAACCACTACTGGAAGCAGTACTCTAGGGTCTTCAGCAATCTTGTAAGCCATTATCGTTAAGTCATATGTCTCCTGTGCTTCTTCACCGTTGAACATTATCCAGCCTGAGTCTCTCATTCCGAAGAAATCAGAATGGTCATTATGTATGTTTATTGGTGCTGATAATGCCCTCGCTGCCAATGCCATTACTATCGGTAGTCTTAGCCCCGATGCCGCGTATAACGCTTCCCACATATATGCCAGTCCTTGGCTGGAGGTTGCTGTGAATGTTCTCGCCCCTGCCAGTGCTGCTCCTATTACTGCAGACATGGCAGAGTGTTCCGATTCTACTGCAATGAATTTTGCATCCAGCTCGCCGTCATAGACGTATCTAGAGAGCGTTTCAACTACGAATGTTTGAGGTGTTATTGGGTAAGCGCTTATTACATCTACCCTTGCCTGCTTGACTGCATAGGCTACTGCATCATTGCCGGTTAGAGCTATCCTATGCTGTCTAGATAATGCCTTAGTCATCATTTATCCTACACCTCCTCTGGAACCATGCTTATTGCTTTAACGGGACATTCCTCAGCGCAGATGCCGCAACCCTTACAGTAATCATAGTCTATCTTCACCTCATTGCCTTTTCTTATTATTGCAGGCTCTGGGCAGTAAAGCCAGCATATTAAGCATTTAACGCACTTACCGTAGTCTATAATGGGCCTCTCAACTCTCCAATTACCGGTTTTATACCTCTCGCTAGTCCCGCCTGCTACGCTACCGCCAAGGTCTATTTCCCTCCAGGTTACTGAAGTACCCATTTTTACGTTACCACCTCCTCAAACCCCCTTCTCAAAGCCTGGACGTTGAGCTCGCCAACTTTACCCGGGAACCTGCTCATGATAAGCTTCTCCAACGTCTCCAGCTTCACTATCCCCGTGAGTTTTACAAGCCCTCCTAGAACGGGAGTATTGAAGACGTATGTTCCAAAGATTTCCTTCGATATTTTAAGAGCATTCACAACTCCGAATTTCTCAACTTTAATACCGATTTTCCTAATGAGATCTTGTGGCTTTTTAGCTGAATTAACCACTACTATGCTCGTCGGCTTAACCCCAACGTAAACGTTAGGATCTTCTGCGAAATATGGGTCTATGACTGCAAGTATGTCAGGCTCGTATACGAAAGAGTGTACATCAATGGGTTCCTCTGAGAATCGCGTATATCCCCTTACTGGCCCTCCAGTCCTCTCAGGGCCGAAGTCTGGGAAAGTCTGAATATGCTTACCTTCTTCGAAAAGCGCCATGCCGATAAGCTGGTTTGCCAAGACCACTCCTTGACCCCCTCTACCCTGCCACTTTATTTCGACAATCTTACCGGCTCCCGTCATCTTCAGCCTCAAAACCGGCTTAGAACACTGACTTATACACTTTACCCTAATTACAGACCTTAATTGGGGTAAAACTGTAATCTGATTGAAAAGATGAACATGAATTTAAGTCTTTCACGTAGAAAGTTAGCAATAAATAAAAATTAGGCTTCATTAGGCATTGTAAAATGCTTGTAAAACCTTTAAGAATAGGCGTATTGGGCGCATTAACCATAGATTTAAACGAAATCGACGGTTTATCCTACAAGTTCTTGGGTGGAGGAGGCTTCTACTCTTCAATAAGCCTCGCAGGGATAGGTGTCGAAACAACCCTATTCACGGCCTATGGTCAGGATATGGATCTACAGTGGGTTGAGAAGCTTAAAGCCGTGGGTGTGAAGGTTTTAGTGCAGAAATTTGAGAAGAGTATTGTTTTCGAAAACTTCTACAAGGGTTCTTCAAGAATTCAGAGAGCGTCAGGAGAACTATCGGGAAAAATATTCATCGATAGAGACATGGTTAAGGGATTGCATGCTATCCATGTAACTCCCGTTTTAAATGAAGTCGACCACGTTGTTTTTAAAGAGCTTGCAGAAGCTGGTTGCAAAGTATCTATTGATGCACAGGGCTTTATAAGGAAAGTTGGAGAAGACAATCGCGTTATTAACGTTAAAAGATTGTTTCCTAATGAATTCCTTAAGTACGTTGACTATATCCATATGAACCTTGAAGAACAATTGTTTTTTCTAGAGAGGGATGTAAGAGAGCTTTTTGAATGTAATCCAAATATAATCATTGAAATAACTGATTCTGAGCACGGCTCTTTTGTAATGGATAAGAAAAAGTGTTACTATATTCCTGCTTTTAAAACGAAGAGTATTGACCCCACTGGCGCAGGAGATGTTTATGCCTCCATATTCCTTGCAAAACACATTGAGGGGAAAAGCCTATTAGAAGCTGGTCTTTATGCATCTGCTTCAGCAAGCATCAAAGTCGAGAAAACAGGGTCATTATTCGTTCTGGATCCGGTTGAAATCGAAAACAGGGTCAGCTTTTTAAAAAAGGTTGTTGAAAACTTATATTAGAGAGCTTTAATGTAGGTTTAAAGATGAGCATACTGGGTAGGAGCGAGCTACTTAAGCTCGTTAAGAAAATTCCCATAATACACCCTTTCGATGAGAATTACATGGATGGAGACGGCTATGTTCTTACCGTGATGGAAGATGTTAAATTGCAATATTTAGAGCACAGGAATGTGATATCTAGGGAAATAGTATTTACACCAACCAATATCGTTGCACACCTTACCGCTAAAAGCCGTTACGGTAGAGCAGGCCTTTCCTTTTTGAATGCTGCAAAGGTTCATAGTGGCTTCATAGGTAGGCTGGCACTCGAGATAGTAAATCTGAATAATGAGAGGGAGCCCGTTATCATTAAAAAAGGGGATCCTTTCATGCACATAGAATTCATAAGAAGAGAGGGAGAGCCATCACCCTATGAAGGCGAGTATCAATTCCAATACATGACTAAGGAAGAAATAGAGTTCTACATACCGTACATGAAGAGAGTTTTCGGTAAGGATTTTGAAAGACTTGCTTCGAAATGGAAGCTTTACGAGAAACTTAGATAAGTATTCCCTATACGTTTTTATCTATCCTGTCAATTAATGCTTATTAGCATATATTTCTTACAAAAGCCGGGATGGGATTTCTAGAAGAAACCGAGAAAGTAAGGTTTGAGGTTAAGAAGGCTGTCGAGAGCTTAGGCTACGAGGTCGAAGTGAGAGTTGAGGAGCCACCGAATTCTGAACTTGGAGATATTGCTACCACAGTAGCGTTCGATTTGGCTAAAAAATATGGTGTAAAACCGATTGAAATTGCTGAGAAAATAGTGAATGCGATAAATTTGGATGTGCTCGAATTGTTTAAAAATGTTGAAAACGTTAAAGGCTTTATCAATTTTAGGTTTGATCCTAATAAATACTCCGTCTCTGTTTTAAACGAGGTTCTTTCTAAAGGCAGGGAATACGGTAAATTTCCAATAATTAAGAAGAGAATTTTAATAGAACATACTAATTCGAATCCGAACAAGGCATTACATATCGGAACTCTTAGAAATGCAGTTATAGGAGACGTATTAGCGAGGTTCTTAAGGTTTCTTGGACACGAGGTACTTGTAGTAAATTACATAGACGATAGTGGTTCTCAAGTAGCAGAGAACATCGTAGCCCATTACTTTATGAAAGTGCCAATGGAACCACCCGAGGGTCTTAAATTCGATGAGTATAGCGGGAAGGTCTATGCGGAATATAGCGATAAAATAAATAAGGATGAGGAGCTTAAGAAGCTGAAGAGTGAGGTCGTAAGGAAGATAGAGGAGGGTGGTAATGAAATATCTGAATTTGCGAGGAAGTTTTCTGAAGAAGTTGTTAAATGTCAGCTTGAAACAGCGTGGGCTTTTGGAATATTCTACGATTTGCTTAACTGGGAAACGGATGTAATAAGGTCAGGTATATTTGAATGGGCCATAAAGAAACTTGAAGAAAAAGGCGAAGTCTACGTCGAGAGTAAAGGGGTGAATAAAGGTTGTCTAATGATTAGGCTTAGAGACGTTGAGGAGTTTAAAAACTTGAAGGCACCGGACGAGGTTCTAATAAGGTCTGATGGTACTGCAACCTACGTAGGCAAGGATATTGCATATGCTTCTTGGAAACTTGGTCTAACTCCTAGGAAATTTAAAGTGAGAAACTGGCTTCAACAGCCTAACGGAAAATCCCTTCTTACAACACATATAGATGGTGAGGAACATGATTTTCCCGGGGCAGACGTTGCAATAACGGTTGTAGATAAGAGGCAAGAGTATCCTCAGATGGTTGTAAAGCATGCTCTGAAAAAAATGGGTATGCCTCCTACCAAGGAGTATTACCCGTATCTTTATGAAGTTGTTGCACTGTCAGGTGAAACCGCAAGCGAGATAACTTCGTTAGAAGAATTGAAAAATAAGAAGGTTGTTCACATGTCTGGAAGAAAGGGGCTTGTCTTTAACGCAAACGACCTTTTAAAAATCGTCTTTCAGAAGATCTATGATGAAACCAAGAAAAGACACCCTGACAAGGCTGAAGATTGGCTTAGAAAAGTCAGTATGCATCTGAGCGCAGCCTCCATCAGATATTCTCTTGTAAAAACCGATAAAAACAATTTGATAATTTTCGATGTTAATGATGCTGTAAGGCTTGAGGGAGACACAGGTCCCTATCTCCAATACACCTATGCCAGGGCCTGTAGGATAGTTGAGAAGGCAGGCGTTGAAATTAACAGCGTAGATGAAGTATTATTCGAAACATCTGAGGAATGGGACTTGGTTAAGCAAATAGGAAAGTTCTCATGGGTTTTAAACATGGCTAGTGAAACACTTGCAATGAATACTATAGCCGTCTACACGAGGCATCTTGCTGATTCTTTCAACAGCTTCTATGAGAAATGCCCCGTAATAACTGATGGGGTTAGAAGAGACAGACTGGCCTTGGTTAAATCGTTCTTGATAACAATGGGTAATGCCTTCGACATACTGGGCATTGAGAAGTTAAGCATGATTTAAAACTCGAAGGAAAGAAGTTTAAATAAGAGGTTTAAAAATGTAGTCGTAGTTTATTCAACGGGCCCGTGGCCAAGCCAGGATAAAGGCGTCGGCCTGCGGAGCCGAAGATCCTGGGTTCAAATCCCAGCGGGCCCGTACTCAATTAAGTGTGAATCCTTAAATAGAATTGCTTAGCCACATTTCTAGGGGTAGATGAGGAAGGGTATTAGCAAGTATAGTCGTTTTCTTGGGGATGAGAAGGTTAGGCGTTGGCTGAGGAATCTTACTAAGGGCAGCGTCATTACTGGAGAGGTTGCTTTGAGGAGACTCGGCAAGATTTGCGAATTATTGGAGACGGACCCTAAGGGGTTGCTTGAATGGGCTAGGAGCGATCTAACAGGTTTCCAGGATAGGCTTGAGGACCTTGTGGCTAGTCTTGAGGACGAGGGCAAGTCGCCAGGGTACATTCATGGCTTTCTGAAAGCCGTCAAGTCTTGGCTTAGGTACAACAACATAACTCTTACAATGGCTTAGAGTTTTTAAGGAGCTTCCTGAGTTCAAAGATGATTACCAAGAAGTCTTACCTTTACACTCTATGAACTCAAGCTTAGTTAAAAGCTATTTGGGATCATGTTTCCAGGGATAGTAGCGTGGGCAATAAGGTTAATATTGCGAAAAAGCTTTCACTCTGCTTAGGGATTCAGGCATTAGAAGCTTAGGCCGTTACACTGTTCATAGATAATAAGATCCGTCAAAACAGAAAGCAGTAAAGGTTCAACATCCAACTGAATATAAATACGAGCTCGTATCCAATTAAACAATGATTTTTATCTCGCGTAGTATGCTTTCAATGACTTCTTTTTGAACAGACTCACTATAGCCGTATTCGATTTTTTCACCCGCAATAATTAAGTCTGCTAAAAATACTTTATTTACTTGATTTAGTACTAGCTTAGGAATAGTTACATATGGAAAAGTTCCATTAGAGATAACGATAACACGATCTACGTCTTTAGAGTATTCTGCTACGTCAATTACATTCTTAAGCTCTTGTTCTCCAAGTAAATCTCCATCATGTTCCTTTACCTTAACATCGAGTGCTACATTTTCGTTATCTCTAGTTGTTACGAATACATCTACAATCCTAAACTCTTTTTCCCCTCCCAGTGTTTTGATTTTTCTTCCTTTGGGGTAAGTATATTTTATAAAACCATACCCTATAGCCTTTTTCAGAATTAAGATTAAAGATTTAGTTATAATATGAGTAGCATTTTGAGGAGGACATTTAGGAGGCAATTTGGTAAGAGCCATCAGATATTCGTATTGCTTTAATCCGATTAATGAACCCTCTACCAAAGTGTGAGGTCTTATCTTTTGTATGGCATCTCTGAAATCTTCTAGAGTTACTTCTCGTTCTCTTTTTTCCCTAGCAATTTCCAGAACTTTTTCTAATACAGCTAGGATATCTCTAGGCTCATTAAGCTTCAGATCTTTATAGATAAATTCTACCCCTTGGCACAATACTTTCTTATTTTTTTCGTCGATCTTTGCTCCAAAGACAATAAGATATTCTAATACAATATCTTCTATTTCTGGAAGCGAAAGTTCTGAAAGGTCATAAAAAAGATGGGAGCTTCTAATACGACTTGCAAGAGGAGCACTTATTTTTTCAATTCCAGTTAATACTTCAGGTGTAATTGCTAGTATGAGAGTAAGATTTTTCGGTCTTTTATCTATTAATGACTTTAGGCTTTTCCAAAATAACTCTTCTTTGTATACCGTGTCAATTTCATCGACCATTAAAACATATCTTTTTTTACGAAGGAACGCAATAATATCTGACAACTTTTGGTAATGTTTTAAGATATTTAAATCTTTTTCGATGGACATCTTTAAGTAATTAAATTTAATATACTTTAGGAGATCTTTTCTAGTCCTTATATTGTAAGCTATGTTTAAAAGTAGCTGTGTTTTTCCTGTTTGCGGTTTTCCCTGAATTGTGAAAATTCTAAATTCGTTTCTTCTATTTTCTAGATCATGCAAGATTTCATCACGTATTAATTTTCTTAATCGTCCACCCAGTACTCTAGCAATTTCCATTCCCGGTACTGGAACAGCTAATGAAAATGGATTTATCTTTAAGCCATATGGGTAAGCACTCTCTAAATCACTTTTTACGAATGAGGCCATAATACTTTCCCTTTATTACAAATTGTCTCGTACCTCCCGGAGCTAATTCATAGAGGTCACCGTACTTATCGATAAATATTCTGAAAAGCTCTTCAAATTGGTCATGATTCAGCTTTAGTTCTGATGAAACCTTAGATTCAACCTCACTGAGTTGAGCCCATCCAACATTCGACATAGTACTTGCAATAGCATTGTCTATAGTAACTTTGAACTTATCAATAGGAATAAGAGAGCAAATATCTGGTTTAACGATATAGGGTATATTATTGATAGTTATCTTTATCATATCTTTTATCTCAGTTAATAATTCGATTATCCTACTTAGATCTGAATGAATAACTTCATACTCTGCTGCTCTTCCTCGTCTCGGTTTTTCGCTAATCTTCTTTTGGATTCTATCTTTTAATATCATAATTTCTTCTTGAGGAAGAAGATTATAGTGTTCTTCGATGTATTTTATAAGATCTTTTTTTTGTCTTTTAGTAGCTTTTGGGGGACCTCCTCTTTTCTTAATCTTATCTACTATTTCTTTAAGCTCGTCCACTTTAAGAGCATTCAATTCATTTTCAGTAAGAGTTATCATTACAGTCTCTCTAAATTAGAGCCAAATAGGAGCTAACTTAAAAATTTATTTGTCTTAATCCGCTTTGTAATAATGAATGTTTATTGTCTCCAGAAGGTAAAATTAGCAAATATTTATTCTGGAAAATTTTACGTAATTTCAAGATGGTTACTATATGTCCTCTTCAATTTTATCTAGGATCTTGCTTGCTTCCAAGTTAACGAGCTTGTTTAAAAGCTGGAACCATGTCTTAGGATGATCACCAGTTAGATTTATGGCTTCATCGAAGGTTAGGTTCGCTAATAGGGTCATTTTGATAAGATCGTCTACCTCTTGCATCCTTGGTTCCTTCTCTTTCTCATCAGCCCAGCTATTTGAACACTCATCAAAGAAAAAAGCCTTCTGGGTCAAAACTGATAATGTCGACCCGCCCATCAGGCTTCCCGCAAAATGGGTACATCAAGTATCCCTCATCATACCCCTCTACATAACCTCTTCTTCCAGTATACTCTTCACCTAAAAGTTGCGTTATACCAGCTCCACGCTTATTTTTATCTGATTCAACTTCGACTACAACAGATTCCCCTTCCCTTCTTCAGTCTTATTCGATTTAATTTTCTTCAGAATCCTTAGCCTCTGTAACTCATATAGTGTTGGTTCCATGCTCTACAAATCCATACTCTCTTAATACTTTCAATAAGGGACTTTCTAGCATGTTACATCGGAACTCTTAAACCCAGTACAAGGACCAAAATCCATAGTGAGATACCCTCTACTCCTGAAGAACAATAAAGCGATGAATTCTCCAATATACTCTTCAATCTTACCATAATACTTTACCAAGAGAATTTTCGAAGGAACGTAGCCCACTTTTTCAAGGTCTTTTCTAAAACGGTATTTCACTTTTTCTATAATTATTTCCCACTCTTCAAGGGTGGAGTGATATTTGTAGTAGCTTGGAAAGCGCCCCGCTGAGATAAACGAATTTCACCCACATGGGTTCTTTTAACAGATCTTTATTCTCTTCCCAATGGTCCATGAATGTCTTTCCTAAGAACGGAAAACATATTTTGATACTTTCCTCAGAGGTCATAGGAGGACTCGCTAAGATATATCTGCCTAATGGGACTCGGGTATACATTACTATCATACTGCATATAAACTAAGAATAATGTCTTCATAACGGGATCTTCAACCTTAAGATCTACATAACCATCAAAAATAGGTTTAAGCCCCCAAAGAACCTTCTTATTAATCAAATCGCGAAATACTGCTTCAAATGTTCTTTCCAATAGAGAACGTTCCATGGTTATGTGATAGCTTACTCATAAAGGAGAATTAAGCCTTTCGATTTTTGAACTTAAAAATCATGCACTAAAACCTAATTATGGAAAAAGAAGACGATACCTATACCTAATTTAGTATGAGTACCAGTGGGCCCGTATTTTTAGGTGAAAATACTATAGGACTAACCTCTTATTTCATTTTGGAATTTTAAACATGCTTCAGCCATTTCTTGTATTACCTTCCTAGGATCTTTAGCTTTGACGACCCCGCTTGCCAAGAGCACTCCCACCGTTTTAAGCTTCAGCGCAGCGTAGACATCGTCTCCTGTTGTTATTCCAGCTCCACATATTACTTTAACGGCAGGGTTAATTTTCATCACTATGTCTACAGAATTAAGTACGACTTCCGGCTTTGCTTTAGAAACGGGGATTCCCGTACCTATGAGTTCGGGAGGCTCTATTGCTAAGAAGTCCGGGTTTAACGCTGCGCCTGCGCCGGTGACTGCAGGAGTGTTAGTACAGAGAACGCTTACAAGATTATTTGCCCTAGCTTTATTTATAAGCGTCTCAATATCTGCTAGCAATAGCCTTTTCTCGGAATGGTTAATTAATAGACCCGTTGCACCCGCTTCCTTAACCATTTCCATCGTAATAGCTCCAGTATGCGCACCAGGCTCCACCGGGTCAACATGTTGAGCGAAAACAGGGATTTCAATGGAAGAGGAGACTCTCGAAATCTCCGTTGCAGGCGGGACAACCACTATCTGTACGCCAGTGTCTTTATACACGACTTCGGCTGCTTTAGCAATGTTAAGACAACTCACTCCGATGGACTCCAAATATGC
>Ga0209080_1000926_pt1 | contig 16445 bp, 16 predicted proteins | sample JNZ110809AmetaG_FD_184123 | JGI IMG/M metagenome (GOLD analysis project Ga0209080, IMG submission 184123) | Hot spring microbial communities from Jinze hot spring, China to study Microbial Dark Matter (Phase II) - JNZ 110809A (SPAdes) (version 3) ...
TATCTTGTCCGCCACGTAGTCCGGAATCTATAAGATAGAATTGAAAGCCTGAACGAGAAAGAGAAGATAACCACATACATTCAGAGCTTCAGAATCTATAAGATAGAATTGAAAGCAGAGTGTTGTTATTGTGTTTCAGAACGGTTCAATTGTGAGAATCTATTAAGATAGAATTGAAAGAAGTCGTAATATTCGTTTATTAACGCTAATCTCGTGATTCCGAATCTATACAATAGAATTGAGAATGTGTGTGTCGTGCATCTCCTAACCTTGTCCACTGGCCTTGAATCTACGTGGTAGAATTGAAGGAGTGACTCTGGCTTGTCTGGTGTCAAAGAATCCATAGAGTTTATGTGGTGAGTCAGTTGAGTGTGTGGGGTCTGGTTAAGTCGTAGGGAGGTGTTTTATGTAGTGGGATTAAGACGTGTTTCTAGATTGTGGGTTGCGGTACTGTGATTATTCGTTTTCTGTATACTCCTTTCTTTATTCTTTCTACGTATTCCTTCTTGATTAGCTTATTTAGTATTCTCGTTAAGTTCTGCTTAGTTATGTTCTCACCCACCTGCGTAATCATTTCGTGAATCTGGTTTAGCTTATATGGAGTGTTATACTCCATCCTCTCTAGTATGACTCTCTCCAGGTAGCTCAGTCTACTCCAGAAGATTTCCTTACCCCTACTCAACTCACCAATTATGTCATCACTACTCAGCTCAACACGTCTGTTCTGACCCTCAACATACAGCAGAACCCTAAAGTACTTCCTCACAGACTGAGGCAGGGAAAGGAGAGCAGTAAAAGCCTCAACGACTAACATCCTCAAGCCACCACCCAAGTCAAGAATCACAGAAGACTCACTACTAGCATGCCTAACCATAACATCTCTAATGACCTCAACAGCCTCACTAAACCTCAACACCTCAACACCAACACGCTCACACTCAACACCCAAAGTCATAGCAACATGCTCAAAAGAATTATAAGCAACTAGAGACCTACTATCGAGCCTGCCCTCAAACAAAGCCGTGACGACACTAACCCTCCTAGGCCTAAAATTAACTAAAGTAATGACAGCATGCGTAATATCAAAACCCAAAACCACAATAGCCGAAACCACACACACCACCAAGTAAATAACAAACAAAACCACTTAATATCAGCAACTCCCAATAAAATAAACATAGCCCATGTGAATAAAGAGAAACCTAACATAAATAACAACATAGCCGTAAACATGAAAATTTAAATAGGTCGAAAAAGATAAGTAAATTGAGGTAATAACATGAGTTACGTACCCACACAAAAAACCAGACACACAAGATACGACGGAATAGTAAGCATATTCTCATACCTAGTCAAAGAAAAAGTATACGGACCAGTAGACAGACTAGCAAGAGCCGTAGATCTAGATATGGTTAGACTAGCACTATACGAAGCACTCAGATACGCATCAACAGAACAAAGAAGAGGAGCCCAGATATCACTACCGAGTGAAGACGAGATACAGGAATTCCTTGAAGCTATAGAGAAGCAAGGAGTAGGAGTCGCCAAAAAGATAGCAATAAAAGCCCTAACTAGAGGACTAGAACAACAACTAACGACCGGGAAACAAGAACAAAGCAAGCCTTGAGGTGACCACAATGGTCTTCACCTCTATAGGGCTAAGACTAAGAGTTGAAGTAGAAGCACTCAACATGGTTGAAGCACTAGGCGCCTACACCAGACACAGAACAGCGTCAGTCTTCAAGAAACTCACGAAGGAAGGCACTGTAGTCTACAAACTAATTACAGCCCCCGCAATCTCCGGACAATCAATAGCTAACGGATACATGAGAACGCTAGTTGAGCTAGCCAAGCACCACCAGCTAAGCGTCTGCGACGAGTGCAGGGCCTATGAAGCCCGCGGAGGATTCACAAAACACGGCACAACCAAAGAAGCAAAATATGACGACCTAGTAAAGGGGTGCGTAATCGAAGACTTGACAGGCTTCATGGTGCCTGAAGCAAACCTCAGGAGGACCTCCCCAGTAATGTTTAGTTACATGGTCCCCGACCTAGAGAGCGCGAAAGCAGTAATAGATTCACAATTCCACGTGAGATACGACTTCACCACACAAGAGCACCAACCATTCAACATAGAGAGCGGTACAGCAGTATACATGGTTATGATAGGAATAGACGTCCTCAAGATAGGGAGACTAGGGAATGGCAGTTACGTCAGTGACAGAAATAACAGAATAGAGATAGCACTACACGGCATAGCAGCCCTCTTCGAAGGCTTCGGATTCGGCGCTAAGAAAGCCAGATACCTACCAATAGAGGAAGTAGTAGGGGGAGTAGCAGCAGTATCAAGCCCTCTCCCATTCATGGTGAGTCCACCGAGAATCTACACCGACGGAGACAACTACCTAACCGACACGATCAGGAGAGCGTCTAAGTACGTTGAAGCACTAAAGCAACTTGGAGAGAAAATAAGTATAGCATACTTCGATAAAGAAGGACTGAAACCAATTAAAGAGACCAAACAAGAACTAGAAATAGTTGAAACCAACACACTAACAGACCTCATAGAAAAAACTTTAACAAAGATCTACGAATACATAGAAAAACCCAAACCCAACGACCAACACCCTAAACCTACGAGATGAGAATACGAGAAGACAGGTGCAATAATAAATGAGCACAGAGAAGGTGAGAGCCTCCGAAAGCACCAGCAAAAAATACGCAGTCCTAGTAAAGATTAGAGCACCAGCCGGAGTCTCAATATATCACCCACTAGCAACAACAGCAGCACCTAGCTACCCACTACCACCACCAACAACCTTAGCAGGCGCACTAGCTTACTCATACCTCAGAACAACAGAATTTACAGAGCTCGTCGAAGTAGAGAAAACGCGCAATACCTATTCCCCAACCATCTTAATACTAGACAAGATAGCGTACGCAGCCGCAGGAGCAGAAGGCTGGATGCTGACTAAAGACATAGAGAGAGTCTATCAACTAATCTATCAAAGGATGGAGAGGTGGGGCCTACTAGAACTAGCATATACTGTGGGAGTCAGAGGCAACACCTATTACCCCAACGACAGACTCTACCTCCTATACATACTCAAAGACGAAGAATTAGCTAAACACGCTTACGGGATAACTAGAATAGGAAGGAAGGAAAACCTAGTCAGCGTGGAGGACATCATAATAGAAGAACTAAGTAAAGTGATTAAGTCTGTAGGTAGCGGTACATTCAAAACGTACTTCTACCTACCAGAAGAAATCGCAGTATGTACGAACCACGAGATCATCTCACTCCCCAAGCTAACTAAAGAAAACTTCGGCACAACAACATCCCCTGCCACAGAAAGATACTGTGTCAGTAAGGGACTAGGAGCCGTGAGAGGAGAGCTGAAGAGTAGTGGAGTATTAATCGAGATAGACGACTTCGAAATACCAGTCCCTAGACAAGTCATGAGTTAAGTCGTGAGTGATGAAAATGAATAACAGGAGAAAACCCAAGTTTTCCGCACTAATCAGTTTAGACGAAGTAGAGGCTTATGAGGGATACCTAGTTACGTGGCTAGCTGACGTAGCGACTACTTACCTCATCAACTTAAGACTAAGCGGAACGTTAGTCAAAGAGAAGTCAGGACTACTCTGCAAAGAAGCAGACGAGTACGTCACAGAATTAAAGAAGAAAAACCCAAACATATGTGAAAGCGTCCCATTACCTCTACCTCCTAACGACACAAGCGAACACTACAACCTCTGCAAGGCCGTGGAGATGATCTGCGATTACAATAGAGGCAAGGTAGAGACTTACGCTCTGCCGCCAGCATTATCACTTGAATTCACTGAGTATGTTAGAGCCTTCATGTCTCGCGAGAAATTAAAGAGGGATGTGGTGGGAGTTGAGTCAATTCTTCACGGACTAGCAGTCATAGGGGCGCACATCTCATACGCATATTACGACCGCCAAAGAGGAGAGCGAGGCTACGTATTCATAGACGTGCCAAACCCTGAAGCAATAGAGTATAGGAAATTAAGTGGCATGGCCGTCAGAGTAACCAGGTCTGTGAATGATAACGAGGGGACTAAGCTGAGCCTCTTAGTCGGAGTAGCCTCAGCCATAGCCCTAACTTACGGAGCGACCCTGAAAGAAGTGACGAGCAAATCCCCTCTCAAAGCTGATTTCGTGAGGCTAGTAAAAACAGGTAATAAAGTCATGCTGAAAGCCTTCGAAACACTCGACTTAAGCAACTTAGCGAGACACATACAAAGATTAGGAATAGCATCGCCAATTTACAGTCTCACCAGCAACTACCCACCTAGCGAGAAACACGTGTTGAGGTCTTTTGTGCAGAGATTATCTAAAGCCATCGTAATTTGTGAATCACTTAATGACTACACAGAAATATACTCTACACTAAGACTAATCACCTCAGAAAACTTCCTGAGGGAACTAAAAAGCTACTACGAGAACTGGAGAGAAATCATAGACAGCTTACTCGAGATAAGAGTCTCGTGAGAGTTATACCGAATGACTAGACCACTAATCGAGCGGGCACTCGACGTAGCAGAGAAAGACGCAAAGAACGGAATCATCCCTAGGATAGTCTTGGAAGCCCCTACGGGATACGGCAAGAGTGTAGCTGCCCCACTATTCGCTAAAACTATGATAATGTACGGACTGAGCTACAGCTTAATACACTCTCTACCACTGCGAGCCATAGTTAGAGACCTCTACTTATGTCTCTTAATGAACTCACTCACACACAACACCAACCTGCGCAGGGAGTGCAAAAAGAACGAGGATGTATTGAGAGAAGTTGCTGAAGCTCTCAAGTCCGTAAACATAGGAGTGGACCAAGTAGCTTACCAGATGGGAGAGTTAATATCATCAGACATAGAGGGAGTGAAGAAAGAACCTCTCTTCAACGCCAGATACGTCATAACCACTCTAGACTCCCTAGCGTACAACGCGTTCCGCATACCGATAACAGAAATATTCAGCCCCAGGAAACACTACGCAACACCCAGACTCAGAATATACTTAAGCACCTTATACTTAGATGAAGCACACACAGTATATGAGGAGGAAGGAGACCTTGAAAAGAGTGTCACCATATTCGAGGAAATCCTTAAAATCTCGATAACGTGCAACATCCCCACAGTAATTGCTAGCGCGACATTGAGTGACAGCGTCGAGAGAAGGATCGTTGAGGAGTTAGAGAAAGCAAAGATAATTAAGCTAGGCAGAGAAGACAAGATAGAAGGCAATTACATCTACGTAAGAGACAAAGACTTCGAGGACTTCATAAAAACAATCACTTGGAGAACGAACTTCATTGAGGAGCGAGAACTAATGAGTAAGGTCAGAGAGTTAACAGAGAGTGGCCTGAGAGTATTCGTGGCCAGAGACACGGTGTGCTCAGCATTAAGAACTTACGAAGACCTCAAAAAAGCGCTTGACTTAGGAAACGAGGAAATAACGCTACTCCATAGTCTTATGACGAGACACGACAAAGAAGAGGCACTCAAGAAACTAAGTAGTGAAAAGACGAAAATTTTAGTAGCTACGAGCGTGGTTGAGGCAGGCGTTGACATAAGTTTTGACGCGTTGATTACCGACTGCGGCAGGCCAGCCTCCATAGTGCAGAGAACCGGAAGAGTGTGTAGGACCCCCTCTACTTGCAGACAGGCTGAAGCAACGATATACCTGGTCAGGAACGAACACCTCAATGACAAAGTAGAAGAATTCATTAGGGGAGTCAAAGAAAGCGGCAGAGAAATATCCTGGAGACTACCTTACGATATAGGAAATCATGTATCTTACGTGAGACTACTCAACACTGTCAAAAAGGAAGTCACGAGAAGCAGGGAGTTAGTGAAGAAGTTAAGAGCACTGACGAACCCACTCGTGATTAGTAGTAAGACCATAGGAAATATTCTCAATAATTTAAATTACGCGTTGCTCAGGACGTACTTAGCTGAAGTACTGGCTAGCAGAGCTGAGAGATCACAGCAGGACCAGAGTACGCTAGAATCTAGCATCATTGTCACATCAATAGAGAGGTTAGCCCTTCTAGTTAAGAAAGGATGCGTAGAGGGACTCTATGTGGCGTCCGGCGATAAACTGAGAAAGGTCGAAAACCTAAGCCAACTAAGAAGTAAGGCCCCAGCAGATCTAGAGAAAGAGATACTCAAGACGTATTTTGGCGTACTAAGGAATCTCATGAGAGACCCCACACAAAGATATAGAGTTTCAAGGCTTACTTATTTGTTAAGGGAAGATTGCTACGTGGATGGTGAGGGTGTCAAGTATGGGGTGTTATGCCTTCAAGGATGCGGGTCGTGAGGAAACGCTTACACAACACGTTTTAGGAATTATCGAATGCTATGATAAGATGTGGGAGTTCAAAGGCTTCAAGCAAAAAATATCAAGGATTTACGGCGTGAACGAACCAATTGTGAGCGACATGATATTCTTGGCAGCCATCATGCACGATCTAGGCAAGACTAAAAAAGAACTACAAGACAAATGCAGCGAGGAGTGCACGAGCTTCAGACAACACTATATTACCTCAGCACAACTAGCACTCAAGTTAGGCTATGAAGTCCCGGAACTCGGATTAAGTCCCGACAGTATAGAAGGTAGGTTAAAGAAACTCTTCAACAATAGCGAGTTAAAAAGTCTAGACTATGGCGACACATACCTGCTAATAGTAGTACTGCCTGCATTACTCCACCACTATGCTCAAGTAACTGACGAAACAAGCATTTTAGGAGGACTAGACTCCGCAGAAACATCTCTAGAAATACATAAAGACTGTATAACAGAACTCACAGCAATAATTAGTGAAGCCAGTAAATCAATCAAATCAGAAATAGGCCGGAAGATAATAGACAAGCTAAAAAACATAGTACTCAGAGGCCGCACAGAGCTAAGCATCATCAACAGCAGAATATTCAGAGACGTCGAAAGCTACGAATACATCCCAGGAAGATTCATAGCTGAAGTAGCTACAGGTCTTTTAAACCTCTGCGATAGCCGCGTCGCATCCAACAACAGACAATGTGTCAACCAACACATCAGCAAAGAACAAACCGCAAATCAAGGAAGAGAAAGCTAAAGAAAATAAGTGACAGTATTAACAAGAAGCATAAATAATGAGTTGAAAGGTCAGATCGCATACTAGACTCACTCTACCAGGTTCCCCCCACGTATCAACGAGGAATGAGCTGAAAGGCAAATCTCTTCAAAATCTCCTGATATAGAGCTAGAAGTAGGTATCAATAAAGAATGAATTGAAAGGTTCTTCACATGGGACGGTGAAATAAGGGTTTCAAGAGAGTATCAACGATGAATAGAAGTAGGCTGAAGTGGTCATTAAGAGATTCCTTTGACTGTCTGCTTCAATACTGCTTATGTCTCGAAACGTTTTCTTTATAACCTATAAAATCCATAGGGCGTGTAATCCTCCGAAATTCGTTATGTCTTCACCTAATCTAAGAACTGCGTAGAGAAAGACTTTAAGGACTTCCCTCGTTAGTTGGGGGTCAGACTCGTAAAGCATTTGGCTGAATGCTTTATCCTTCTCCAACAGCTTCTTAGTAAGGTCCCGCATTTTTTCCTTGCTCGTGCTTACATATCTTACGAGAGTGTCTACTAGTAATTCATTTTCTGAGTGCCTTCTCGTTATCACATACGCAGACCAGAGGAATCCTCTCAAAGCTAGCGAAAGGTCACCAACCAGATCTTCAAGCGTATTAAACACTAAACCTGTTCTGTTAACCTTGAGTGCCCCAATGGGGGTCTCCATTGACTTGCATGTTAGTCCTGAGATAGGATCGTAAATTATCCCCCGTGCATTCCCGCTGACGTCAAGTGTTATGAAGAAAGAAGTGTATGTTCCCGTGAGTCGCGCACCTTTCTCTTCTACTATGTTGAGCAGGAAGTGTTTGATCTCGGTTTCCCTGTTAAGAATCTCTATAAACATAGATACTATATCTGGCGCCTTTTCAACGGGTACTCCATACAGTATAGCACTAGCTAACGTTTTATGCCTGGGTGAACCTCTTGTTACTGGACTCTCGTCAAGAGCTGCTTCGAATCTGGTTAAGACTTCTTCTTGAATGTATTTTGCTAAGTCCTCTGGTCTGGTGATTTTTCCTAATCTCATCTTGAGGTCTTCATAAACACTGGGTGGGAAATCAAGGGCTACCTTCGCAGCTTCTATAGCTGTTTGACGCGCGGGATGTTTCTTCTTCAGGATTTTAACGAGGTTCTCAGCGATGAGGGCATGTAAATTTTCGTCAAAGATTCCCCTGACTACATACATATCTAAATACTTCTCTATGTCGTAATCGAGAGTATACCACGTGATAACCTCGATGAATGGTATGACTATACCTCCCACAAACATCCTCAAGTAGATATGATGCTGATATCCATCCTGAAGTAGTAGCCTGAAATAGTCGTCTGATGATAACTCCTTTATGTTATCCTCGATCCCATCTATGACTTTACTCGCAGCTTCTGTGTTGAGACCGCTAAATCCCTTGATGACTCTGAACTCACTATGCGTTTCGAAGCCAAATTTTCTCACTTCCTTAGCTAGAGTTCCGCCTATACTTCGGTATATTTTTTCTAAAACATACATCATATCGAACCTAATTCTCCATCCAATACACTCAATGAGAGTTGATGCGAAAGTCCCTCTAGCGATAACGGCATGCAGTGCTTCGTGTAACATGATTTCCTTAATATACTCATTCTTAATGGTGCTAGCCGATTTACTAACGTCCTTAATTATCTCGTCAATGTTGGCCTTGTGTAAGGCTTTTGAGACGTTTTCAAACACGTGGCATAAAGTCTTGCTACACTCCTCCATGCTATTACAATCAAGACCAATTTCAGCAGGCGTGAAAGGTCTTTGAGGATCTTCAAAGTCAATCAGTTGTATCGCTCTTCCGGTGAAAAGACCGCCAATGCTAGCCATAGCTGGCGTGAAACCGGCATTAGCGCCAAGAATGTCAACCACAACTTTCATGAGATCCGGCGGAGGATCTGATACACCTATGTAAACTTGCTGAGCAAGTCTATACGCAAACTTAACACATGGCCTCATAATCGGTGGAACAAATTTGTATAAGGCCTCTACACTAGGTAGTAATCTTAAAGCAAGCTTGACCCAAGCCATCAGTGTTCACCACTACGAGGGACCTATCCTCACACATAACGCTGGCCGTAAGCGCTTTCTTCTACCGTCGCAGGTGAGCACCATATAACCTAACCCTTACAGACCTCCCTAACTTTATCGACGGCAGTACCCCAGAACATCCTAGCTAAGGTGTTTAGTGGTTTGATCTCTACGGTTACGGTATTATCACCTGATGTCACTTCTAAGTGTTCTTTAGATCTAATATGACAGCCGTCATGTCTTCTAATGAAGTTTAGGACTTCATTAATGCCCCCCAAGATAGCTTCTTTAACTTCATTACATATAATGTCAGTTGAGGTGTAAACTGTAATCTGAACTGACGCACCTCTATATGAGTATTGTCTCTCAAAGCACTTCATCTTAGTCTCCCTCCTGGAGTAGGCTACGCAAGATGACGTATAAGGAATCTACAGCTTTCTTAATACCTTCAGCATCGCCCTTAGCAAAGAAGCTCTTCATTAACGGTATGAGTTTCTTCAAACATTCTTCTTTCTCTACGACTTCCCTGTCGGGCTCGTCCTCCACGGGCACAGGAACTATCGAGAACTCATCACCTAAAACCCACTCAAATATTGCTAGAGACCTCTCCATATGAAATTTGGAAGTTACTAAAGCTACCTTTTTCATGTTCAGTCTCTCCAAAATTTTCTTGGCGTAATATGCGTTATCAACGGTATTTCTTGAGTTCGTGTCTATGTAAATTTGAGAGTCGTTGAGTCCATGAGTTCTTGATAGAGATGCTGCGAGAGCGCCATCATCAGATCCTCCGACAAACACTAGGATTCTAGCTAAACCACTCTTTACTACCTCTATACCCTTCTTGATTCTACCAACGCTGATGTCATTAATTCCTGCACCTAAGACAATTACAGCGTCATACATCAGACTTCACCTATCTCTAATATGGATAGATTCCATGAGGTCCAAACACGAAGTAGAAGTCTTTACCCAGACATGCGAGCATGAATGATGTTCCTGCTAGGATATCAGCTACGTCCTCTGGATTAACTTCCACATGATTCTCGAGGCCTTTGTACTTAAAATCTTTGGTATTTTCTATGCAAGTTCTGAGTTTTTCAGAATCGAGGTAGAGGGGCTTACCTATTAGCGCTCCTATGAATAGTGAGAGAGTTTTATCAGTACCCCTAGATCTCATCGACTCTCTTAACAAGAAGTAAGTTCTCATAGCTCTGGGTACTGAACCTACGAGGTGCTCCATGGTGTAGACCTCTCTACCACTCTCTTTACCGATATACGGCTTTGAAGATGAGGAGGACTTCCCAGAGTCTTCCTTGCAACTCATGGACCACTTATCAATAAATAGTATGGGAATTCGCTCGCTGTCTTCGGCATTAGTCGTAAAGCTCATTATGACGCCGAGATCCTCATATCTTCTACTGAGCTTTCTAAGATAGAAACTTTCGAAAATCTCTTTGTCTCGAATGAAAATGTCAACAATTACATCAATAAAGTCTTTACTTCCCTTGACGTAGAAGGCCTTAGCTAGGCTCCAAGGAGTTAAGTCTGTGTGGTGTAGAACCTTCTCATCACGGCCAGACGATATCTTATGAAATCTTTCCATAAAGTAGTTCCTTATTTGATAGATGTTCTTTTCAATTATGGCGTTATTTATTGTCTTGACTAAATCATTGAGTGGAGGGCTTAAAGTCATTTTCACTATCTTTATGACCTCATCTATGTCTGTTCTTTCTCTTAGTTCATCATATATTTCTTCGGCTCCGTTTAGGTCTTCTTGAGACGGGAAGTATATGCTTTCATCGAATCTTTCAGCTATTTCCTCGGAGTTCATAAGTCCTATCTTCTCCATGGTGAGCCATGTTGGGACTTCAATGAAGGGGATTAGTATTCTCGGGTAGAGATGCGCCTGGAAGAATAGTACGGCAACGTATTCTTTAAACGCTTCTAACACGTTATCGTCGACAGCGCCTGCTATTTTCTCTAGAATTTCGCTGAAGTATCTCTTGATGGTGTCTGGTTCACCTAACTCTGCTTTCTCTGGAGTTCTGGGAAACTCCTTGACCTGTCTGTGTATTTTCTCGGCTATATACATTTCAAGGAATCTCTCCTTCCATGAGAGGATATCTACTAAGAGCTGTGTACTAGTTTTTCGGAATATCCTGCTGTGGATGTATTCTTCAATGAAGTCTTTTAAAGTCTCTTCATCAAACACTTCGTGCAGTCTGTAGCGTATTGTCTCTACGGCCTCCTTTAAGTCTTTATTTTCTACCTCGTCTAACAGGTCCTCCATAAAGCAGTAGAAATTCCTGAGAGCTCCTTCAATGACAGATACTTCACTTAGCTCTTTATCCCCTGACGAAGAGAATTTTGATAAGTCTATAGGCTTGGGGATCACAATGAATCTGCCTGTGTAGGCGGCTCGAATGCTATTTAGTCCGGTCATGCTTACGGGGTCCCCTAAGGACTTAATTATGGTGGTGTAGGTGGTGTGGGTATGCACTTTTAATGCTTCTTTCAGCTGGGAAGGTAATATCATTGACGCTTTAATACCTGCGTAAATAGTCTTCTTACTCAGTATGTATTTGCTGAGATATTTTGCTGCGATGGTTGTGATGACGCGCCGGGGCATCATTCGGTTCCTCTTTTGCTCTGCTGGATCTCTTTCTTTCTTTTTTCTAGCAACTCTCTAAGTTCTTCAATGCTTCCTATGTTTAGTCCGCTCGCCCACTTTAAAATAGAATCTCTGTACTTACTAGATATGCTTTCAAAGTCTTTCGCGAGTTCATACGATACTTCTCTGCTTTCAGGCTTTTCTTCTGGACTTACTGAAGCAATGACTGGGAATATAAGGGCTCCCCCAATAACTGTCTTATGAGCTTTTACGAGTCCCTTCAGCCTTAATCTTCTAAGAGTGTTTCTGACTACCTGTACGTCTATCTTGGTTATTTCAGATATTTTCTTTGCTGTTCCCTTACCTCCGAGGACATATAATGCTAGGAGTACTGCAATTTCGGCTTCGGTTAGACTCATACTACCACCCTTGAGTTCTGACATGTTTTCTTTAGTTAGTGAGGTTTATAAGCTTTTCTGTTCTGTTAGTGAGTTTCTCTTGTTGGAAAGTGTTTGATTTTATTTGCAATATCTTTTAGGTTAGTCAGTAATTCATTTATGAATTTCTGCATATTATGCAATTTTAGAGTCGTATTATTGTAAAAGCTTTAGAAATAGGCTTGATAATTAAAAAATCCTTTTAATAACCGAAACTAAATAATTTATAAACCTGATAATCGTATATATTTTGGAGGTATAACTGGTATGGACGAGTCAGTCCTGATGCACAAGCTATGTGGCGCTCTTGAGGAGCTCTCCACCAGCGATGAATTACTTAAAATGGTAGCGTACATTGTAGATGACTGGCTCAATAATAAAGAGATGAGTTTTCAAATGCTTACTGCTAGATTCTTAATAACTTTCGGCGAGAAGGGTGAGACATTTGTTTTCTTGTTGACGAAATCTCTCGATAAGGTTATCGGGTTGATGGATAGATGTCTTGAAGTCTCAGAAAATGAGATGGGGGTGTATAAGGTTAGGATGCTGGTAGCTAAGTATCATCCTCTCATATATCTAGAGATGAAAAAGCGCTCTTTACCTCACCTGTGTAAAGAGCTTAGAGCTATACCCGTGAACAAGGAACCCCCAGTTATTAGAGTTGAGGCAGAACTCTTTAGCGGGGAGAGAGTCATCTTCGAGATAGGCGCAGATGATGTAAGTGAAATTCTAGACGCGATTGAGGAGGCTAATCGAGAAGAACTGAAAAGACTCCTCACACGCTTTCTAAGCGTCTCCAGCAACAACGAGGAAGAATGTGAAGAGGAAGACGGAGAAAACAACATAACAAGCAAAAAAGTCACTACAAGTAGATGCCGCATAATAACGTCTATGTAATATATTCACAGCAACCTTACCTCACCAAAATAACAATATTTTTCACAAAATAACTCTTCACAAGGTGTATAATTTTACACCCCTCAATTTATTCTGCTCTTATCTTGACTATATAACTCACTAACTCACTAACTGACCGAAAAGCTTATTAACCTTCAAATCGGTAAATATAGTGAGGGTGAAAACATGTATCGTATTAAGATAGTTGCAGTGACATGGGTACTCGTAGTCTTAATAGCATCGAACATGGTCCTGGCTTCGCCCAGTTCATCCTTGGACCGTTCCTCAGTTACGTTAGTGAACGTAGTGCTTCCGACTGGATCCTATAGAGCGAACCTACTGTGGGGGGACGCGTCAAGAGAAGAAATATTTGAGAGTGGGGGAGAACCCCTCACTATTAGGTTAGATGTCGATAGAGTGAACTTAAGGCGTCCAATCCTAATCAAGGTAACAGGCGATGGAGTCGCCGTAATAGAGATGAGTCTCCGACCTAGTCCTTTCGGGTATGAGGTAGAGTCATTGAAGATAGATCCTCGTGTGAGATTCATAGATTTGAGTAGAGCAGTATACATCAACGAGCTCGTAACTACGGCGAACGCATCAGTTAAGTGGAGCTCTGATAAGGCTGTCTTAGTGAAGAATATCCTAGTTAATGGTCTGAAGCCACTGAATGTTGAGATAAGGAACGACAGTGTAAGAGTGTTTGACTTCGTCGTAGATGAGAGAGTCGTCCTAGAAGTTGAATTTGACACAGGGTGGGTCGGGGCAGAATTCAGACTCACTACTGAAGGTCTACATGCAACGTCAAAATTTGCAGGGTCCTTTAGTTCTGCCGCTGTAGAGTATCGCTACTCTCTAAAAAGAGTTAGTTGGTATGTAGCACTACCTATCACGAGAGAGGAGAATAGCACTATCCTACTTCAGGACTACGGCTACGTGGAGTCAGGCCGAGGGACCAAACCATACACTTCAGGATCGATACCATATAGCGCCTCCATAACCCCCCAACTCTCTAACGAAGTGCAAACTATCGAGACACAAACACCGTTGCAGGAGCAAAGTGATCTCCCACACATCCTAGATTCGCTCAACCAATTTAAGAGTGAGTTACTGCTAATCGGCGGTCTTATAGTTCTAGCAGGTCTGATAAGGAGAAAGTCGCCAATAGCGATAGTGGGGATAGTCATGATCGCCTTGCTACTAGTCTTCACTTAGGTGGGTACCATGAGGAACTCCTTCACCGTAGCTCTGGGCGTAACGCTAATATTAGTTGCTCTATTCTATGAAGGTCTGGAAGCCTTAGCTGGAAGAGTCGTGCAGTTCGTAGTGACAGACACTAAAACAGTGATCAGAGCAGTCGTGATCTCCGTTGGTGTAGTGATGCTATTTCCTGAAGTGTTAGCACCAGTCAAAACATTCACCTCATCCCTCAGGAGAGGTATTGCAGAACTGCGATTCTATCGGTATCTAGCTTACTCTAAGAGACGGAACAAGCTCGCCGCCGAACAGTTAAAGAATGAGGCCAGGCCTGAAGAAGGTTAGGTGATAAAGGTGGCAGGCTCTAGTTTAATAGAATGGAAGATTCGGGGCAACGAACCAACCATATTTCCTGAACCCGTGAGGTCTATATTATTTATCTTCAGCACTCCTGCTAGCCGGCTAAACTGGAGGCTCTCAGACGGCAACTTTCCCTTACTGACTACGAGAATATTGGGAGTCCCGCAACCAGACATAAAGGCTTTGAGACCCCTCTACCTAAGGATGTTCAGAAATAATTGGCAATTCATAATAACTGTAGAGTATAGTGTGCTTGATAGTCAGGGTAACCTCTCAGTTGCAGAAAGTAACGTAGTAAAGTATTCTAAACCTTATGAGAAAATGATAGAAATGATAATAGAATCACAGGCAGGATCAGACTGGGGTTGGACTCTCTTATTAATCGAGATGATAACTGGAGGCGCTACAAGTCTAGCCCATGATAAGGTGTTCAACTCCCTCAAGGAGAGGATTGAGAAAGACCTCTACAATCGTCGTTCGATCCCGATAAAGCTTGTCCAAATACCAGTATATGAGTTGAGATCTCTCGTACGTGATGAGATGGACCGGAGAATCCGCGCATACGAGGAAATCCTGAAAAGTGACAGCATTAAGCTCGTGATAATTTGGCCTTCTCTCTACTCACATAAAGAGAAGAAAAATATAGTTGAGAAAGTCGATGCGGTCGTTGTTAAGGAAGTTGCAAACCACGTCAACACTCTAGTGTTATTCCATGAGGAAATAGCTGCCTATAGAATGAGTGAAATGTCTAGACATCGACAACTCACAGACCTTAAGAGATATGGAAACATTTTTATCCCAACTAAGGTGATGAACCTACGAGAGCTCGAAGAGTGTCTTAAGCGCGGTGACATCATCACGTTCACGGATCAAGACATACCTCTCGACATGAGTAGGGCTATTCTACTAGTTCACGGTTTTGCGGGGAACGTAGAGCAGGCTGAGAGACTTTTCATAGACTACACCGGCACAGATAAGATAGTATCAGCAACAAGACAAGACGTACACGGACTAAAGAGCGTACTCTTAATCCCTATTAACGAAAATGCTGTTCAGGAAATACTAAAGAAAATAAAAAATATGTAAACTAGAGCAGTAAGGTAACTCTCCTAAACATAATGTTCTTTTTTAAAAGAAGTCTCTTACTAAGTCCCTCTATGTTTCTCGGTCTCTCAACTAATGATCCAACTTAGTTGCGTGGCAGTGAACTCACTCACCACAGAAACGTCTCGATAGCAGTTGTAGGTCAGACTAGACTCTAGTGAAAGCCTGCACTCATTCCTCACCGGGTAGAGCAACGCAGTTTGTGAGTAGGTCGAGCTCAACACGTCAAGACATTCAAGACGTTCACGCTCAGAACCTGAGAGACGCCTACCCAAACCCGAATTTGCTAGGCAGTCAAGGATGATGAGTCGTTTCAGCAGGCGAGAACTCATATAACTATCTCCGCGGATGATGCTCAGCCCATCCTTCAGCAAACCTACTAAATCCAGCAACCCTAACCTGCTTAAGACCTCTCTGGGATAAGGGCTACGCACATAATAAATTACTCTTCAGGCACACTTAGAGACGTGGAGAGCAGGTTTCCCAAGCTGTGGCGACCGAGTCTAAACCCTTAAGTGAGGGTTCTCCCGTTGTTCCATATTCTCATGAAGTAGTTGGTTAGTTTTGTTGCTGTTTCTTTGTCTTGTATCATTATTGAGGTTTCGTGGTTGCGGGTTAGTGCTGATTCTGTCCAGTTGTGTGATCCTA
>Ga0209080_1000928_pt1 | contig 16442 bp, 17 predicted proteins | sample JNZ110809AmetaG_FD_184123 | JGI IMG/M metagenome (GOLD analysis project Ga0209080, IMG submission 184123) | Hot spring microbial communities from Jinze hot spring, China to study Microbial Dark Matter (Phase II) - JNZ 110809A (SPAdes) (version 3) ...
ACATTGTCTCTCCTACCATAAGCGTCCATATGCTAAACAGTGTTACCTACGCTACATAGAGTTAAAAAGGTTTAAATAAAATATTATCCGCTTGCCTTTGCGTAATGGAATCTTCAGAAGAAAAAGGCTTCAAAGTGACTCCTTGGACTGTCGAGGGAGCAGTAGATTACGAGAGGCTCATAAGAGAGTTTGGAACAGAACCTCTTACTCCAGAACTTAAAAATAGGCTTGTTAGACTTGCCGGTGAAGACCATCTTCTTCTAAGAAGGGGAATATTCTTCTCCCATAGGGATTTAGACAAGGTTCTTGATGACTACGAGGCTGGTAAAGGCTTCTTCTTATATACTGGAAGAGGGCCAAGTGGCCCTATGACACTGGGTCACATAATACCGTTCTACTTTACAAAGTGGCTTCAAGACAGGTTTAAGTGCAATGTCTACATAGAGTTGACAGACGATGAAAAGTTTCTCGAGGAGAGCAGGAATCTTACTTTGGAAGATGTTAGAAAATGGTCGTATGAGAATGCTCTAGATATTGCTGCAGTGGGCTTCGATCCCGATAGGACTTTCATATTCCAGGACATGGAATATGTGAGAAACATGTATCCAATGGTTCTCAAGGTTGCTAAGAGGATAAACTTCAGCTGGGTTAGAGCAGTATTCGGCTTTGATACGAGTACTAATATAGGTATGATTTTCTATCCTGCATTCCAAATATGTGTAACCTTCTTCGAAAAGAAAAGATGCCTCATACCGGCTGCAATAGACCAGGACCCCTATTGGAGGATTCAAAGAGATATTGCTGAAAGCCTAGGGTACTATAAGACTGCAGCTATCCATAGTAAGTTTCTGCCACCATTAACGGGCCCCAGTGGGAAAATGAGTGCTTCTCAACCCGAGAGTGCCATTTACTTGAACGAGGATGAGAAAAGCGTTAGAAAGAAAATATTTCAAGCATTTTCCGGAGGACAGCCGACGGTGGAGGAACATAGGAGACTGGGTGGTAATCCTGATATAGATGTACCGTATCAATGGCTCTACTTTTTCTTCGAAGAGGATGATAATAAACTTATGAAAATTAGGGAGGAATACTCTTCAGGTAGAATGTTAAGCGGAGAGATTAAGGAAATACTCATAGAGAAGGTGACGGCCTTTCTGGAGAAACATAATTCTAAACGCGAAGAGGCGAGAGAGAAGCTTAAACTGATGAAGTATGATGGTGAACTTGCTAGAAGCATGTGGAATAGGATAATAGAATGAGAAATACTTGACCTAAGAAGGCGGAGGCCTTTTTCCCAACGTTACTGGAATAGTAATTAACCTGTTTTCTCTCACAATCTTTAGATTAACTGTTTTACCGGGATACGTGTATTCCTCCAATACTGCTGCAATGTCATCGTTGTTTCTGATAGGATGTTCGTCTATTGCGATTATTACATCCCCACCGATCTTTATCTCCATGCCTAAGATTGTCACTGTTTTATTTCCTCCCCTTAGACCTGCCTTATCACAAGGCCCTCCCGGAACCACTTCTTGTATAAGCCAACCGTAGGTTATGTTTAATCCTGCAGCTTTAGCAATGTAATAATTTAAATTGACTCCTTTTAATCCCAGCCACGGGTGCATATCGTATCTTCCTGTTTTTATTAAGTACGGTAATTCCCTTAGAATAGTGTTAGATGGGACCGCAAAGCCGACACCTTGACTCTCTGCAACTATAGCAGTATTTATTCCAACAACCTCGCCCCTAGCATTGAGCAATGGCCCTCCGGAATTTCCAGGGTTTATTGGAGCACTTGTCTGAATTATGTTCGCTATCGAATATCCTCCAGTGAATTCGCTGGATATGCTTCTTCCAAGCTGGCTTACAATACCGGTTGTCATAGTTCCAGTTAAGCCAAACGGGTTTCCTATAGCTATTACTAAATCCCCAATTTTTAAACTGCTGCTGAAAGTTATGTTTAAAGGATGGTAGAGCTCGAGTGGTGCTGTACAGTTTATAACTGCTAGGTCGCTATATGGATCGGTGCCCACAACATTAGCCGGGTAACTCTCCCCGTTGTAAAAGGTTACTACTATGTCTCTAGCATCTTTTACAACATGGTAATTGGTTACGATGTAGTATGAAGAGTCGTATTTAACGACGAACCCTGAACCTAAACCGGTTCTTTCCGTTAGAAGGTCTTTGACTATACCTGTTATCATTACAACTCCCTTAATGGTCTTGTTGTATATTTCCGTAAAGCTTACGTTGAAATAAGCTAGGCTTGGACCGGAATAAATATTCTTGATACTGTTAATTTCATCATTTAAACGGTTTACGGTAAAACTTACTTCACTGATCTTTTCGCTCAGCTCCCTTAACTCTAAATAGATGGTGGAATAGGAAACTATTAACCCGCCTGCAATAAGTCCGACTAAGATGAATACTGCAATCCAGTGCTTAGAGTATACTATTACTCTTTCTTCTTCACTCATGCTTGTCTTCCGACATATGCTACACTAATACTGCTTTTTAAACTATCCTAAGCTCTGGATGGAAAAGAAAAAAGGAGACGATTACCTAGACTGCTCTCTCTTACTATAAAGCTGATATGGTAATGCATAGAGCCTAACGGCGCCAGTAGCATCTCTTTGGTCGAATCCGGATTTTTTGAGAGATCTTAGCTCTGGAGAGTATAGACTGTATTTGGATTCTCTTCCAATAATCTCCACATTACCCTTATACAGCTTCACGTCTAATCTTCCTGAAACATACCGTTGGGTTGAATCTATGAAGGCATCTAAATCCCTCCTTAACGGGTGGAACCACATTGCGTGGTAAACCATTTCAGCCCATATCTTATCCACTTCCTTCTTGAACCTCAACTGCTCCTTAGTAAGAGTCAACTGTTCAAGGTCTGCATGTGTCTTCAAGAGTATTGTCGCTGCAGGAGCCTCGTATAACTCCCTAGACTTCAACCCTAATATACCGTCTTCAAGAATATCTATTCTCCCAACTCCATGCTGTCCTCCAACCCTGTTAAGGTATAGTATGATTTCAACAGGGTCCTTTACCCCGTCTACTTCAACGGGAACACCGTTCTCGTATGTTATGCTAATAGTCTGAGGCGTGTCCGGAGCCTTCTCAGGCGGAACTGTCCAAATATAGTCTTCAGGATATTGGGAGTAGAGGTCTTCGATCTGACCGCTACCTATGGAGTGTGACCACATGTTAACATCTCCCCCAAGTTTCCCCTTCGGCTTCTTCGGCTCAATACCATATTTCCTGAGGAGTTCCTCCTCTTCCATTCTTGTTAGATTCAATTCTCTCACCGGCGCTATTACCTTAAGCTCTGGCGCGATGTATTTAACAGCAACTTCCATTCTAAACTGGTCATTCCCCTTTCCAGTACAGCCATGCGCAACTCCTTCAGCACCTTCTTTCTTGGCTATTTCAGCTGCCTTAGAAGCTATTAGGACTCTCGACATCGATGTCCCGATGGGATATCCTTCATAACTACCATTAGCTTTTATGCATCTGAATATATATTCTTTTACAAATTCTTCTTTAGCATCTATAAAGCGTATTTTCAGGCCTAGCTTTTCAGCTCTCTCATATGCAATCTTGATTTCCTCCTCTCCTTGACCCACGTCAACGAGTACAGGGATTATTTCATCGTAACCATATTTTTCTTTAAGCAATATCGTTATTAACGTGGAATCTAAGCCACCTGAATATGTGGAAACAATTTTACCCGGCATTTGGGAATAAGCGTTTTTATAAGGAGTATTTAAACCATTGCTTTTACCTATGCCTTTCTAAGCATAAAACCAATATACTTCTACTCTCTTTTATACTCGACATGGTTGAAGAATGGGTTGTTCTAGGTCCTCACGAATACTTGCTTGAAAAGGCTGACTTAGAGAAGCTTGAGGAAAAAGTATACGAGCTTATTAAAAAAGAGGGTCGTTTACCACTTTCGAAAATCTGGAGGACTCTTCCATGCCATCTCTGGGAGCTTGATACTGTTTTAAAAAGACTGAGAGATAAGGGCTTGGTGATAGAAGAGCAATAAATTTATATAGTTGTTAAAAAGCCTTATAAATTGATGACTAAGGATCAAGCGTTAGGTCTACTCCTCTTCCTGGGTTCAATAGTGGGAGCAGTCTTATACCTTTGGCTCGTATTCTTATCTCCATGGCAAATGCTTGTACTTCAAATAACCGCCTTCGTTGCAGTAGGCTTCATACTGTTCATACTGGGTTGGATAGGTTACACGCTTGCTACAACCCCGCCGCCAAAACCAATTGAAGAGATTGAGAAGGAGATCGAAAGCGCTAAGGAAGAACCTCCACCTCCTCCAGTACAAGAAACAACTGTTATATCTGGATCTGAAGAGAAAAAACCTTAAGGTTCCAATCGTTAAATGAATTTCGAATGCGATGTCCTCATTATTGGAGGAGGCCCTTCAGGACTACTAACAGGGTCTCTGATTTCTAAAAAAGGCTTTAAAACAATAATCCTTGAAGAACATGGTGAAATAGGTAGACCAGAGCAGTGTACTGGGCTAGTCAGTTGGAGAATAGGTGAAATCCCCGAGAGAATTGTTTTAAACACTGTTAAAACTGCCAGGTTTTGTTTAGGAAAGCATTATTTCGAAGTTTCTTCTCGGAAAAAAATGCTTGTGATAAATAGATTTGAATATGATAAGTACCTTGCTGAGAATGCTATTGAAAACATGGTTGTAATAAAAACCGGTGAAAAGGCAATAGGAATTAAGAATGGTAGAGTGATTACGAACAGGGGGAATACTTACCAAGGCAGGATTATAGTCGGAGCAGATGGCCCCAATTCTATCACTGCTAGACTATCGGGATTAAAACAGCCAGGGAACCTCTTATTCGCACTCCAATGCGTTGCAAAGGGCCTCTTTGAAGAGGATGTTGTAGAAATAAGGTTCGAAAAGGAATTTTCAGAAGATGGTTTCGCATGGATCGTCCCCATGGACAAGAATAGGGCTAGAGTAGGGTTAGTAACCAAGGGTAATCCATTGCCCAGGCTTACAACCTTTCTGAAAAAGCTTAACCTAGAGGTTGTTGATAGGCCCGTGGGTGATTCCATAAGGTTCGGATTAATGTGTAAGACCGTTGCCTTCAATACAATCCTCGTAGGAGATGCTGCTTGTCAAATTAAGCCTTTTTCATTTGGAGGACTTGTTTACGGGAAGATTTGTAGCAATATTGCTGGAGAAGCTTGTGTAAAGGCTCTTGAAGAAAACAATTTTGAAGAAAAATTCCTAGTTGAATCTTACGAATCTAAGTGGAAGGGGGAGATTTGGAAAGCAATGAAGAAAGGGCTTTGGATGAGGAGATTCTTCAACTTGGTTAGAAGAATACCGTTTTCCTTTACACTCATTAACAAAATTGGCCTTGATATATTAGCTGAAAAAACACTCGACCCTGATTTTCTAAAATAGGAATGTAGAAGACTTATAAAGATTCGAGTGGTTTCCAGGATGGTGATAATTAGAGAAGTAGAATGCAGGTCTATTCTAAATAAGAGTGCAATAGCCAATTATTGTATTAACCCCTATGTCGGTTGCCAACATGGTTGTAGATATTGTTATGCTGCCGGAATAACTTTTAGATTCAGGGGGAGGATAGGCGAATGGGGAGAATTCCTGGATGTTAAAATCAATGCTGCAACACTACTCTCTAAAGAAGTAAAGAAAAAGGAGGTTGGAAGAGTCTATTTGAGTTCTCTCACAGATCCTTATCAACCAATTGAGGAGAAGTATGAATTAACAAGGAGGATAATTGAAATACTAGTACAAAACAATTTTCCAGTAACGGTTCAGACTAAATCAAGACTTGTTTCAAGGGATTTTGATCTTTTAAGCAGAGGCAAGTCCAATGAAGTAGGGGTGACTATAGTTACTATGGATGAAGAGGCTAGTAGAACTTTTGAACCCTTCTCATCAAAACCTGAGGAGAGGCTTGAAGCACTCGGTCTTGCGAAAGACAGTGGTTTAAAAACATACGTTTTCTTCGGACCTATCCTTCCATTTATCTCTGATAACGATATTGAAAAACTCTTGTTAAAGTTTAAAGATACTGGGGTAGACTACATGTATGTCGATAGGCTTAACCTTAGACCCATGGTTTGGAGCATGGTTTCTAAAGTATTATTGAAAAAATATCCTGAGCTCTATGACAAATGGAAAGAAATTCTTTTTTCAAAATCTTCATACTATGATGAGGTTAAGAGAAATGTTCTTAAAAAATCTAGGGAAATAGGTCTTGAAGCGATTTTTTGCTATTGAAAACAAGGATGATCTTTGCTTACGTCGAGACCAAATAGTTTTTAAATACGTTTATTCCCCTTCTGAACTCATTGAGCAATATTAGACTAAGATACTCAGGGCTTGTCAACTTCGCATCTAGAATATTATCGGTTGCAACCGGCTTGATGTTTACAATACTGGTTACTAGGAGGCTTAATGAAGAATTATTTGGAGCCTGGCAATTCTACCTAAGCCTACTAAACTACTTTATAGTACCCTCCAGCATAGTTAATTATTGGCTTACTAGAGATATGGGGAGAGGGAGAAAAGTTGCAAGGTCTGGAATAGTCTTCAGCGGCACTATATCGATGATTTCGGCAATTCTATTTGTATTTCTCTCTCCAGTGTTTCGTGAAAGTGTCAGCATAGATACGCAAACCTTCTTTGCATTTACATTTTGGATTATTGTAATGTGTTGCGCGTCAAGCTTAGAGGCAATATGCCATGGGATCCAGCCTCAAACAGTAGGCTACGGCGTGATAGTTTTCGAAATCTCTAAAGTTATATTTGGGGCGTTCATGGTAGGTTACTTGAAATATTCACTTTTTGGTGCAGTATTATCTATCGACTTAGCCTTAGTAATCCAAATATTCTTCTATTTGTTGAGGATTTCAAAACACCTTAGGGAGAAGCTGTCTTTTAGAGATATTGAGAGATGGCTTAGAACAAGCTGGATACCCTTGATCTCAACTCTACCATGGCTTGTTTTCCTCCAGGACGCTGTAGTAGTAACCCTCATATCCGGTTCTCTCCTACCCATAGCTTATATTCGGGCTGCAAACATTTTTACTGGAGTAATCTCTTTTTCAGGAACTTTGGCAGTAGGATTATACCCTAAACTCCTGTCTGGCGGTTCGGAAAAGGATATAGAGGAATCTTTAGAACTCGTATTGTTATTTCTAATCCCAATGGTTTTTGGACAGTTTATTCTTGCTGAACCTCTCCTCTATGTCCTTAGGAAAGAATACGCTTTTACCTACAATGTCTTAAGAATAATGGTGATAGGTTCTGCAATAGGCACGATGAAAGGAATTTTTTCAACGATAATCTTGGGTTTGGAGAAAACAGACGTAAACGAGAACCCTTCTTGGAGAAGCTTTGCAAAATCTTATTTAATGAAGATCCCCTTAGCCGAATTACTTGGTTCAATAGCCTATGTAGTAATGATTTCAGCATTTGCTAGCATATTAAGCAGTCTCGGCTCGGCTCTCTTAATATCTCTATCGACAGTTATCTCCCTACTAATAGTTAATACTTCTCTTATGCTTTATTACGTTAAGACGTCTAGGAGGCTTATTTCCTTCAGTTTAAATTTGAAAAGAGTAGCTAAATTTCTCTTATCTGCATTATTCATGACGATAGTGATTCTCATCTTTTACCCGGAATCAGCCAAAAGCGAACAGATTCTTACAGTATTATTTTCCCTAATACCGGTTATTCTTATTGCTGTTCCAGTATACTTTACATCGCTGCTCCTAATCGATGGAGACTCTAGAAATTTGTTTAAAAACGCCTTTAAGACATTGAGAATACTATGATAAAGTTTTCACTCTAACGCTGCTGCCAACGCACCGTATAAAACAATATCTTCTCTCAAAGGTGTTAAAATTATGTCTGGTACTCTATTTATAGAGTATTCTGAAACATAGTTTTTTATTGGATTAAGTACGAGCTCCTCGTTATTCAACGGTATTGATCCTCCAACCGTTATGAGCTCCGGATCATACACGTTAATAATATTCGCAAAACCGATGGCATTTAGCAAGCCTGTTTCCTTTACGATTTTCAATGAGAACTCATCACCCTCCTTCGCCGATTTAAAAATCAATTCTGAATTGAGCTTTGAAAGGTCATTGCCACAATGTCTCATTAAAAGGCTTCTCTCCCATAACTTGCTATCCTGACTTATCAGCAACTTAGCATAGTTTACTATTCCTCTTCCACTACAGTAAGCCTCCCAGTGGCCGCGTCTGCCGCATCCACATTCAAGCAAACCGTTTTTATCTATAACTATGTGCCCAATCTCATGAGCATTTCCATCCTTCCCTAGTAGAAGATGGTCGTCCACTATCGCTCCACAACCTATTCCTGTACTTATTGTTACATAAACTATATTTTCTAGATTTTTACCAGCTCCAAACTTTTTCTCACCTAGAACTGCTGCAACACAATCGTTTAAAAGCCGCACATCCGATTTGAAAGCCTTCTTCAAGCCTTCAACAACAGGAATTATGCCGACCTTCAGATTTGGAGAATTGACGACAATTCCCTTCTTTAAATCTAAAGGTCCTATTGACCCTACTCCAATACTCTTAACGTCTCCTCTATTAAGCTTAAGCAAACCTAAAGCTCTATCGCTCATCTGTATTATTTGATTAACAACTTCTAAACCGCTCTGATTAGGCGTTTTCCCAGTCTCTTTTAAGAGTATATTTCCTTTTAAGTCGGCAACAGCTACTCTCAGATTCGTAGCCCCTATATCTACTCCGATTACAACGCTCAATTCTCAAAATAATAATACGTGACCTAAATTTATCTTTTAAACAAACTTCTAAATTGTTTCTTTAAATCCTTCAAGTCGTCAATGAAAACGCGAAAACCCATAGTTATGGTTCCCGAGCTAAGCTTCGCTGGAAGTCCTATTAACCCGGACTCAGAAAGAAGGGTTATGAAATTCTGTAAAGAAAGCAAAAATAATCCTATAGAGGCTATTATCACTCCAACTATCCAATGATGGATTCTAAATCCTTTAATATGACATTCAAACCCTCTATTCCTTACTTTTTTTAAGATTTTTCTCGTAGCCTTATCGTACAACCAAAATACTGCTATAAGCTGAGTTGTATTTAGAAACGCGTCAGAGATTTCTACAGGAGGTAACATTTTACAACTTTATCTACATGTAGCATGTTTAAAAATTTTTCTAGTTTTAAAAAATTTAAGAATTCTTAACTCTTTCTCTCTTTTTCAATAGGTTTTCCTATGATATACTTTTTCAGGAGGGATTCTTCGTTTAAGAAGCTCGTTGAAAACATTGTATAGCCATTCGTAAAAGCTTTTTGCGAAACCATATTTTTCATATCTCCGCATAGAGAAATATACTCTCAGTTTTTCATCAAGCATTACTTCTCCAGTCCTCCTCATTCTGAATGAGAAACCGTAATCATCACCTGCCCCAACGGTTGGAAACCCTTTAACTAGTTTAAAAGGGGTTTTTCTGAATGCAATTATAGATCCGACGCTCAAGTAGATTCTAAACCTGTAGAGAATCTTAACAAATGCGTTATTAAGTTCAAGTAGAAATGCGTATCTGAGTCTTCTCTCTAATGGAGTTACAACTCCGTAAATCATCACAACCTTAGGATTATTGTTGAAATCACTTATAATCCTCTCAAGAAGATCGGGTGTAACAATGCAATCGGCATCTGTCGTAAATACTAATTCTGCTTCAGCATTTTTAACACCATCGTTTCTAGCACCGCCTACAGTAGGTGTTTCTTGCATTATTATCTTATCAGCATATTTTTTACATATCTCAATAGTCCTATCAGTGCTTCCACCATCTACAACTATTATTTCATAATCTTCTCTGGGTATTGTCTGATTACATAGGGAGATTAATAGTTTCTCTATGTATTTTTCTTCATTGAATGTTGGGATTACTACTGATATTTTCTTTACCCCCATCTAATTTACCGAAATAAAAGCGAGGTATTTAAAATTGTTTCCAAAACCATTTTACAGGCCTGTTTTCAGGTTCATAGAGGCATCTAAAAACCTCTTTTTAGCGATTTAATGAGGATGAGACGAGAACGATTTCTGAGCAATGTGAAGTTGAAACCTCTATCGATAGGTAAGTTCTCCTGACTCTCAATTTAATGTTTTTGATTTTGAAAGACTATGGATTAAATGCGCCTTTTAATAAAAAGTATTCTAATAAATTGTTATACGGAAGCTTTAAAACTGATTTTTGCCTAGTGACAGAACGTATGGAAGAAGGAAGTGAAACCGCGGTAGTTGTTAAAAACCTTGTTAAAAGATTTGGAGCTTTTACGGCCGTCGACGGTATTTCCTTCGAAATTAACAAGGGTGAGGTATTCGGATTAATAGGTCCAAACGGTGCTGGTAAGACAACTACGTTAAGGATAATTTCAACACTGCTCCCACCTACGAGTGGAGAGGTAAGAGTATTTGGCAATGATATATTAAGAGATGCTGATAAAATCAGGAGGATAATATCATATTTAGCTGAAGAAGCCGGAACATATAGGAATATCAGCGGTAAGGAATATCTTTCTATAATTGCAAGGATATATTTCGATTCAGAGGAAGCTTCGAAGGCAGTGGAGGAGGCAATAGAGTTTTCCGGATTGGGCGATAGGATAAACGATAAGATGAAAACCTACAGTAAAGGCATGAAGAGGAGAATTCAAATTGCTAGAGTTTTAATGACAAAGCCTAAGCTTGCGATTTTAGATGAGCCTACTGCGGGCTTGGATGTTTTCCATGCTCAGTATATTAGGAACATAATAAAGAAATACGCTGAAAACGGAGGGACGGTAATTCTTTCCAGCCATAACATGCTTGAAGTGGAATACTTGTGTTCTAGAGTGGCTTTAATGCACCAGGGACACATCGTGATACAGGATAAGCCTCAAGCAATCAAAAACAGGCTTAACGCATCTAATCTTGAAGAAGCTTTTGTTAAGGTGGTGGCGAGTTGAGGAAGATTATACCACTCATTGAAAAAGAAGTTAAAGATCTTTTGAGAGATCCGAGAATATACATTGGCTTAATAATTCCGGTAATAATGCTACCATTACTTGGTTCAATAATGTCCACGGCTGTAAGCACTTCAATCCAGACAAGTATGGTAGTATTGAAAATAGCTGTAATCGACGCCGATAAGACTAGGCTTAGCAAGGAATTTCTTAATCTATTGAAAAATACGGATATGTCTGTTTATGAAATTGATGGGACTGATTTAAATTCTGCAATTAATTGGATGAGAGAATTAGGCTTAGAGTTTTTAATTGTAGTAGAGAAAGGGTTTGAAGAGGATCTGAACAATTTCAGAGTGGCTAACATTAGGGTTTATGCCATTATATACAGCGTTGGATTAGGTTCGATTGGAAAATACAATGCTTTTCAAACACAACTTCAGAATTATATCAAAATTTTCAGCGATATGCTGATTTATAGACTGAACCCAAATGTCAATGCGGAGACTATTCGAAAACCACTAAACTTCACATTCCATTCAATCCTTAAGAACAATGTAGTGAAGATAAATCCACAAACATTCTTAAGCCAGTTTTTAATGGGATATAGCATAATCGTCCCAATGATTCTTTTTATACTTTCAATTAGCGTTGTTCAAATGGCTGCTACCGCAACCGCTGTTGAAAACGAAGAGAAGACACTTGAAACATTGCTAACCCTCCCTGTCTCCCGCTATGAAATACTGGTAGCTAAGCTTTTGGGTTCTTCCATTATTTCAGTAATAGGAGGAGTACTTTTTACAATGGGTTTTCTCATATACTTTGAGAGTATGTTAAAAATGCCGGGAATGGATATCTCAACTAGTTTCTATCAAGTGCTTCCACCAATTCATCTAGAAAGTTTCTTACTACTTGGAATCAGCATTATGCTTTCAATATTCTTCATAACGTCGCTCGGTGTAGTAATAGGAGCTTTAAGCAGTGACGTAAGGATGGCGAATTCTCTACTGGGTTTCGTAATAATTCCCATCATGGTGCCTTTCTTTCTCATACTCTACGGTGACCCTAAGGTAATGCCATTAGCCATCAAGCTCGTAATTTATGCTTTCCCAACTTCTTATCCAACACTTATTGCTAGAGAAATGATAATAAACCCAATACCTGTCGAAGCAATTTTCGGAATCCCGTATTCCATAGTGATTACTACTGTAATACTTTACGTTACTAGTTTAATAATGTCTCCTGAGAAGCTTCTAACGCTTCAGCATAAGCTTCGAGCAAGAACCGTGGGTAAAGAAAAAAGGCAGTGATTGAGTAACGTTAATCTTTAAAGCTTGTCTTTTCCCTTATTGTAAATTCGCAAAAAACATCTCCTTTTGCTATACATTTATTTTCAACAGCTTCAGCTTCGACTCCGAATAGGCCGGTGAAGAATCCTGATAAAATACCTCTCATAAAGTGATTCTGAGGTTCGTTACTACCCTTAAACAACTCGCATTCCCAGTTATCGAAAAGCCTTATTGTCGCAGTTTTTTTCAACTCTTCAAATCTTGATATCTCCATATATGTCCATCCGAAGAGTAGGGCTCTTACCCTCAGGAATTCTAGGGCACAGGTCCCTTTCAATCCTAAATTCTTTTCGTAATACTCCCATATTGTTCTTCCAACCTCTTTACCTTGATACCATAGGATTGTCTGGGAAACAGGCTTGTCGAAAGCCTTCCTCAATGTCTTTATGAAGCCTTCTAGGACGGTTAATGGGAAAATCGCAACCCTGTTTCCTCCAACAGTGAGGGGGAAGTGGTAAATATCCGCATCAAACCCTTCTAGAAGATGGTCGAAGATTCTTACATCCTTCACTATTCTCATTCTACTCGTTTCCTTTTTAATAATTATTTCAAGCTGTGTCCGCTCCATTTTTACAGGAGTTTCTAGGAAAATAGAAACTTCCATCTCTTCTTTTCTAGTAACAGCTTCGCCCATGATTCCAATTATGTTGAAATTGTAATTTTTGAGTATGTTGAGAAAAGAAGCTAATGCACCGCTTTTGTTAACTAATGTTACAGAGATAAAAAAAGTGTTAGAAAGCGGATCCATTATCATACGGGATATGTCCAGAGGCCTTAGATCTAATCTTGGGATAGACATACTTCTTTCCATTATTGGAATTTATAGAGCAGGAAACTACTTATATCCTTTTGTTAACAATAAGTTTTATTTGTACTCTCTTAAGTTTGATATGTTTAAATGAGATGCAGCATTTTTAATCGCATCGTCCATGTTAATATATTTAAACTCAGCGAACCTGCCAACTAGCTTAACACCAATATTGTCAAAAAATGTCTTGATCTTATCAATATTCTCCCGATAGTAAGAATCCAGCAATGGATAAGCATACTTTATCTTGAAAACACGGGTGTATACAACGTCGTCTTTTGAAAACATCTTAATCCTATCCAATTCATCAACTACGATGTCGGCTATTTCTTCATCATTCTTAGAGAAAAACGGGTCTTCCTGTCTAACAGTTATCTCAGCAAGTATCGACGCTTTTCCCTTTGGAGCGTTTTCAGGACTGAAGTTAGATGGGAAACTAACTCTATGAGGGTGAATATCACTATCCGGAATATAAAGCCAGCTCAAATTCTTGAATCTAAGCTTGTTCAGGCCTATTGCGACAGTAATTAGAGAATTATATTTTAAGCGCCTGGTGCTTTCAATAATTTCTCGAGGAGCATTGAAAATCTTAACAGCATCATGCAATGGTATTGTTGAAACGACGTAGTCAAAAACATTTTCCATTAAACCGTTTGAGACAATCCATTTCCCGGAATCATTCTTAACATGCTTAACTTCGAAGTTAGTTAATACGTTTCCAGCAATCTTTTCTCTCAACGATTCTATAAGATATTGTATTCCTCCTCTCCTCGGATAATAGAAGTAAAGCTGATGTACATATCCTTCAGAACCGATTCCGAGAGAGGCTTTAACAACATCGATAGTCTTAGGATTAGGAAGCCTTCCGATGAAATCCAAGGAAATGTCTTCAACTTTCATCTTCCATATTTTCTCATTATAGGGTATCAAGTATTTTTCAGAAATAGCCTTTCCAAAAGTATTATAGAAAAATTCCTTTAGGTTTACATGTTTTCTCCTTCTCTTAATCCTTGCTAGTAAAAAATGGATTAAACATGAGAGGTTCTCAGTTAAAGGGAGGTCGGACAAGCCGTTTTCAAAAGGATACTTAACGAGCCTTCCCTTGTACAATATCGCAGTATTCCTTTTGTTTCTAACCTTATTCTCGCCTAAAAGCCTCAGCATTAAGTCTAATACTTCAGCGTCCTTAGAGAAGATGATGTGCGAGCCTCCGATGTCGAATGTAAAACCGTTTTCGTTAATGCTTCTCATTAACCCCCCTAGAACCCTCTCCTTTTCAAGAATAGTTACGTCATAGCCCTTTCTAGAAGAGAAGAAAGCATATGCTACTCCAGATAGTCCTCCGCCTAGAATACCGACCTTAAGAGTACCTTTATCTACTGGCTTCAAGATCCAGTCTAGAGTATCGATTAAACGTAATACCCTGAGGGGGTTTCCCTACGGCTGGGTTGTTGCGGGAACTGGTCTTTTATCTCACCGATCATCTTCTCAAGCTCGGTAAGATGTTGATTCAACCATTTCGTAAGCTGTTTTAAAGCGACTGGTGAAAGAATTATTTCAACCTTAATCTCCCGCGTAACAGTAGGGGGCTGAGATGGTCCTTCCGGATGGTTCACAATGTCGTTGAAGAAAGCTATTCTAAAATCGTAACCGTTGAAGCCTCCTATTGCGCCTGTTGCGTAAATTCTCATAAAGTCTTCTGCATACTTCAACCTAACTGGTATACGCATCTCAGTCATTAGTAATCCGGTTTCACTTACAATAATACCTTAATAAGAGTTTGCCTCTTATTGGTAAGCAGTATTTTTACTTATCCCAGTCTTTATCATATTAAAAAGCTTAATTTGACAGGATGAGCATGGAAAATTACTCTTAAAATCCGTATCAATTATGGAATTGCTAAAATGCATTACGCACTCAGGCTTCTTACAGTGTGTTAACCCGAAGGCATGCCCCAGCTCATGGACAGCCTCTTTCAATATTCTAGATCTAAAAAGTTTTTCATCTGGGGCTTTTCCGTAAAACTCCGGCCTCAATCTATGAAGCGAAATTACAGCTTCCTCACCGTTTAAAACAGCTTCTCCGAACACGAAGTTTAAACCATTTGCGTATAGATCCACATTAACTATGCCCAGATACTTTCCATAACCTTTTGGTTTAATTATGGAAAGATATTCTAACAAAAGAGTAGAATTATACTGTTTCCTATGTTTATTATAAGCATATGAGGGGAGTTCGAAAACATGCTCGCTTATTTCAAAGGCTATCGTTTTAAAAACTTCAAGAAGAGCATTGGGTAAGAAAGATATTTCTTTCAGATTAACATCTTCACTACAGAGGAGTAATACTCTCTTCTTGTTATAATACGGCTTGCTCAATATGAGGCGCATTTTTATATTCACAGCTAACTATTTAAAACTTGGTGTTTAGGATGAAAGTAGGAGTATTCACCATCGTTTACAATGATCGGCCATTGGATAAAGCACTGGAATACTTATCAGCTTTAGGATACGAGGCAGTTGAGCTAGCATGCTGGAGGGGTTCTAACCATATTAATATTGATGAGGTTACTTCAGGGAAGGCTGGGGAGCTTAGAAGCCTTTTAAAAAAGCATGGAGTTCAAATATCTGCCTTAAGCAACCATATTGAAAGCCAACTTATACTGGGTCCACACGATGAGTCTACAGACATCTGGTTCAAAGGTTCCCCTAGGGAGAAGATCGAATACGGCATAAATAGGATGAAGAAGACAATAGATGCTGCTCAACTATTAGAGGTTTCCGTGGTATGTGGTTTCACAGGGTTTCCCGAATGGGGGAAGTGGTGTAACTTCCCACCGACTAACGAGGAGATTTGGGAGAACAACTTTAAAACATTCAGAGAAAGATGGCTACCAATTTTAGACTATGCTAGAGATCACGGAGTCAAAATTGCTTTTGAAACACATCCAATGGAGTTGAATTATAACTTGGAAACAGCTAGGAAACTAGTCGATGTTGCAGAGGGACACAGGGCACTTGGATTCAACTATGATCCTTCAAACCTAGTCTGGCAGCAGATGGACCCTGTCATTTTCATTTACGAGCTGCATGATAGGATATTCCATGTACATGCAAAGGATGTGGAAGTGGTTCCCCATTCTGCAAGTAAGACAGGGGTTCTCGTTTCCAGTCCATGGAATAGGGTTGCCAGAGCTGTAAGGTTCAGAACAGTAGGTTGGGGACAAGTCCCCTGGCGAA
>Ga0209080_1000929_pt1 | contig 16429 bp, 19 predicted proteins | sample JNZ110809AmetaG_FD_184123 | JGI IMG/M metagenome (GOLD analysis project Ga0209080, IMG submission 184123) | Hot spring microbial communities from Jinze hot spring, China to study Microbial Dark Matter (Phase II) - JNZ 110809A (SPAdes) (version 3) ...
TTACTCCTGAAAATCGACCGAAAAGATTTGTGGAAATGTATATATAAAATTATGTACCCGTCTCTTATTGTGGTCCTCGATGGTTAAGGTAGTAGCCATTGTGGGTGGTAAACGTTCTGGTAAAACAACTGTTATTCAATGTCTGACCCATGAGCTTAGGCGCAGGGGCTATAGTGTTGGATTGGTAAAGGAGATGTCCGGTGTTAATTGGATTGATATTCTGGGGAAAGAGATGTGGAAGTATGGTGAAGCTGGGGCTGAAATCATGGCCGGTGTCGCAATAAATGAGACTGTTCTCTTCATAAAGAGGAAACTCAACTTAATGGAGTTAGCGGCCTTCTTTACGGGCTTTGATTATCTTCTCCTAGAAGGTTTTGAGGATGAGAAAGCTGTAGTAAGGGTGATCGCGGCGAAGAATGCTGCTGAAGCACAAGAATTCTATAATGATTTGACAATAGCGATCTCAGGGATTATAGCTGAGTGTAAAGAGGAGGCGGGGAAAGCTTTGATGCTAGGTGTTCCCATATTTAATTGCATGACGGAGACTGAAAAGCTCGCTGATGTAGTTGAGAAGAAGGCTCTTCCTCTCTTCCCAAATCTAAGGCACTGCGGGGAATGTGGATATGGCTCATGCCGTGAGCTTGCAAAGGCTATAGTTGCTGGAGCCACTAATTTGAGGGAATGCCCATTGCTTAGAAAGGAAGATGTAATTCTAGAGGTGAATGGAAGAGTTATACCGCTAAAGTCTTTTCCAAGCCTTTTTATAAAGGGGACTATAATTGGCATGATCTCCTCTTTAAATGGTATTGGCCAGGCAAAAGAGATCAAAATAATGGTTAAAGTGATTTAAAGATTTTGGGCAATACTCGCTAATATCGTCCATCTTTTTACTCTCTGCGCAATTACCCTTCACACCATAAACTTTCTCCAATGCTTTCTCAGCTATACAGCCCTCTTAAGAAAGAATAATTAAGCCTGGTGTTTCAAGGTAAACTGTTGGTGTAGCCATCTCATTCATCATTGGAACTAGATGGAGTTGGATCTAGATTTTGTGACTTAGGATAAGTATTTATGACTTTGAAGCTCCTCTCCCCCTAATTTTATTCATATTTTCGTGTGCTCAAGCTCTAGATCCCCGACATTAGTCTTAACAATAAATTTTCCAGTCGGCTTAAGAAAGCAAGAAAATCTTATTTGAGTGCTTCCCATATTACCTCCCTTTCCTCGTAATGCTTTTGAGCCTTTTTAGGAATCTATCGTAGCTTATGTCATATCCATCTTCTTTCAGTCTAAGCCAAATATATTTCTTTGAACCGTACTTAGCGTATTTTCTATAATATTCGAGTAGAATGTTGTCTCTAACTTTCTGCGGTCTGCCCTTCTGTTTACCTTGTCTCCATGCTTCCTCCTGTCTCTCCCTAATTCTCCTCCTCTCAAACTCTGCAACCCAGCTTAGGATGCTAAGTATAAGCCTTCTAATATTGTCATCAAGGCTTTGCAGCCATTCCTCTTTGACTGTTATAACCTTGAATCCCATTCCCTCCAGTGATAGAACGGTGTTAAGCGTATCGAGCATAGTCCTCCCAAAGCGGTCGAGACTCCATGCAACTATAACATCAGGCTTAATTATGCTGAGTTCAGAAAGTAGTCTCTGTGCTTCAGGTCTCTCTGAAAATGGCTTAGCGCCCGACTCACCCTTATCTACATAAATCCCCACGAGCTCAAGGCCCTTATCCACAGCAAACTCTTTAATCGCGCTTACTTGAACCTCTTCATCCTGCTCCCTTGTTGAGACACGAATATACCCAACAGCCCTCAAGACCAGGTCACAAACAGACATAAGTTTAAAGAACTTTTAAATGTTTATAATAGGCAAAAATATTACTATCAACTTAAATTGGTATAAGTCCACTTTCGACGCACCCAATGCTTAAGATTTTATCTATGTGCCTGCTCTTCTCCCCAAATTTTTATCCCCTTATTCCTAAGCCAGGATATAATTTTATTAAATATTTCCTCGCTCATCCCAAGATTCTCTGGAGGAATTATCCCCTTCTCCCTGATCTCCCCTCTAGCTAAGAGTTGGATTACGATGGATGCTGTGTAGGCTGTTGTCCTTGCCATAGCGGTCACCTTCCCTACATCATCATAGCGGTCGAGGAGGTGGTATATATAGGCGACACGTGAACCGCCCCTAAGACCGATAACCTTAACGCTCATTACAACCAAGTCTCTTAACTCTGGCAGGCTTAGCCTCTCCTCAAGCAATCTCATAGTCGTCTGGCGGTATGGTTCATCGAAAAATCCCAAGTCTCTAAGCAACTTTATCTTCTCGGCATGTCCCGGATATCTAAGAGTTTTCTCCCACATATTCCTTACACCCTTTATAGTATGGTGTAGCGTCCTGACACCATCTGTATAGAATGCCTCCAGCACGCCAACTTCGGGGAACTCAATCAACTCTAAGCCATCCAGAGCCTCAACCTCAACGAGCCTACCATCCCTAACTATTTTAACCCTCCTAGTATACTCCTCTATAAGATCATCCACACACCACGTCACCTTATAGCCTAGCGGTGGTATAGGCTTCTCCGGAATCCCGCCAACTAATATTATCGCCTCTTCTACCTGGTCTAAAAGACTAGCGGCCCTACCGACAAACATATTACTTAAGCCTGGCGCCAGGCCGCAATCAGGTATCACAGTTACCCCAGCCTCAAGAGCTTTCTGGTTGAGCAGCATAACGTCCTCAGGCATATAAGAGAGATCTACCATATCCACGCCAGTCTCTATGCAGGCTCTAACAGCCTGGTATCCAAGTCTGCCCGGAGTGAGCCCCACGGCTATGTCGAACCTTTTAAGCACATTGACTAAATTCTGATAGTCGGCGGCATCCAGCTGGGCTATGCTCAAGTTGCCCCTACGTATTTTGCTGATAACCTCCTCAACTCTCTTTACATCGCTATCAGAGACAACTATTTCAGATGAAGGCATATTCTCGGCGAGATCTGCCGCTAGAACAGAACCTATATGCCCACACCCGATAAGTATTATCCTCAAGCATTACACCCCAATAGAAGCAGAAATAGGCAATCTTTAATTATTTATTGTCCCATAGATTGCTCTGATCATCATCTAATAGTTGATTATTATAAAAATCGCCCCGCTCCTTATAATTCCATGTTTATCCTTTTTAGGCCCACCATTATCCTCCTCGTCTCCTTGAATATGTCCGCTATTGTTGGTCCCCTCCTACTCTTAAGCAGCATTCCTGTCGCTATTAACATTGATCCGACCACATCTGAGAAGAGTGGTTCTGGAAAGACTATGCATGCCATTCCGGCGGTGATCAGTTTTGAGCCTATATTGCTGCTTCTGGAGCCGCCAGTTAAACATTTGACTGATTTTATGACTGATGTAGTGTTATTTAGTGTCTTAGCAGATTCCATGAGAATTCTGCTGAAAGCTCTCAGTTCCCTTGATAACTCTAAGGAGTCTCTTAGGTTCATAGACAACACTGCTTTATGAGATGATAAAGAGGGGGATATTAGGCTTGCTAATACGTTTAAGTATATAGTCATGTGTTCCCCTCTGACATCCCCTGTCTCAAAAATGATAACCCCGTAAATTTAGGCATAATAGAATCGTTTAAAACATTTCTGCTCCCTCTATCTCTTTGGCGAAAAATCTATGTCAAGGTTTGATAAAGAGTGGTCTGAATATAGAACTGGGATTACAGCTGCTTTAAGACCTGGCCCACCACTTAAGCATAAAATTGAGTTAGCTCTCAAGCGAATTGAGGCGCAAATTCAATATCTCAATGGGGCTCTGAGCCTCTTAGCGCAGAGGGATAAGACCTTATTCCAGAAGGTTGTTGACGCTTACTCTAAGCATGATATGAGGAGAGCGAGCGTTTACGCTAATGAGCTGGCTGAACTGAGGAAAATGGCAAACTTCATGATGGGCGCTGAGCTGGCGCTTGAAAGGGTTGCATTGAGACTCAGGACGGTAACTGAAGTTGGGAACGTGGCTGCCGTCTTAGCGCCAATTAGCAGAGTCCTGCAAGGTGTCCGTATGAGTATCGCCGGGGTGTTCCCAACAGCTGAGCGAGAGCTAGGTGAAGTAACAACGCTACTCGACGAAATAATGATTGAGGCGAGTCAGGTGACTGGTATAAGTCCAGACTTTGAGGTTGCAAGTGAAGAGGCTCAGAAAATACTTAGTGAGGCGGCTGTAGTGGCGGAGCAAAGAATGAAGGAGAGATTTCCAGAATTGCCAACGCTTGGGGTTCCGGAGAAAGAAGAAGTCACACAACCCAAATAGACACTGCACAATTTATCCTATCCCTTTTTTCTGAGAAGGAGAAGCTGAATGGAGATTCGGTCGAGATGATATGTGGTGGCTTGGCTTCGCTTTCCATGAGGTGTCCGCCGGCTTTCTCTCAGTCTTTATTCCTCTCTACATTATATATTTAGGCGGCTCCCTCACCCACGTCGGGCTAGCTTCATCGTTAGTAACTCTTCTAGCGATTCCAGCATCATTTCTATGGGGCTACCTATGCGATAAAAGTAGGCGCTATAAACCATACATTCTATTATCCTTTCTCTCCATAACAATACTTCTTTACGCCCTCACATTAACGACGGACATCCATTTATTGATCACTTTATATGCGGTTATGTCTTTCCTCCACGTTGCTCATGAACCGCCGAAAAACGTGCTTATTGCGGAGAGCTATACGCGGAGGAGCTGGGAGAGGGCTTATGCACTATATGGAGGTATAGTCAACACCAGTTGTCTCATCGGGGTGTTTCTCGGAACCTATATGTCAATCCAGGGGCTTATAGCATCTCACGCCCTACTAGTCTGCAGCATATTAAACTTCACAGCGTTTATAACCTCAGTTTTTCTAGTAAGGGAACCATTTTTCATCTTTGAGAGAAGCTTAGTCAAAATAGAAAAGAATATACTACGCGCATATAATGGGCTCCTCACAGCCTTGAAGGCTATGAACGGAGCATGCCGCATTGAATACTACACAGAAAATTCAACTAAGAGATTTTGTTTCGGGATTCTCCTCTTCTTTATGGCCACAAATATGCTCTTCGCACCGTTACCAATATTCTTCTCAAGAGAAATCGCTCTTACGGAGAGTATGGTTTACACGCTATTCTGCATGAACTTTCTCGGTTCCATTACTGGTCATCTACTAATGCTATACTCAAACTTGGAGATGAAATCCTTGTATAGAGTGTCTGCATTAAGGGGGATTCTTGCGTTATCTCTGGTCGCTGCCAGAGGCTCAGACCACGGCGTGGCCCTATCCGCATTGGTATTATTTCTCCTAGGCTTTTTATACGCCATCTTTCATACACTGTCGCTTTCTATGTCAATGGAGATCCTTCCAGAGGGAATGACTGGAGTATTTAATGTGCTAACAGGATTAGGTGGGGCTCTCGGTTCATTTTTAGGCTCATTCTTGGCAGAAAAATCCGGTTTCACATACCTCTTTCTCGGAGCTGGTCTATCTTTCCTCACGGCGTACGTAATTCTTAAAACTGCCATAAAATGAGACTTAAAAAAGATTATCTTGATAAGCGTCTCCATTTATCAATCTGTCATCTTCACAAGTTTTCAGAGGTTACTCTTCACACAGTTTATGTTTTTATGGAGGAGAGAAGCCTGTTCTTAACCGCTCCCACACACTCCAATCTATTTTGCTCCTTATTTCCTCAGGCAACACTTCTGGATGCGGCTCTTCTGTACGTGTCGGCCCCTCAATAATCATTACCGTTATCCAGGGTCTCACAGTCTTCAAGATTCTATAGGGGCCGTGGATGAAGTTTGCGGGGATAAACACGGCGCATGTCTCCGTTATTACATGTCTTTCCATCTCAGGCCCCATGCAAAATTCCACCTCAGCCCCCAAATCCATTGGATTATTCGGGTCGGTTCCAATATGCAACAAGATTTCATTGTATGGGTGGGTGTGTGGAGGGTGTCCAAATTCGGCTCCTCGAAAACTTGGAGGTCTCTGCCCAGGAAGGTTCCAGTGGACAAAATAGAAGTTACTCCCCTTTATGATCTTATCCTCCAAATGTATTACCGCAGGAACCCTTCCAGTCCACTTTGAGGGATCTATCTTCACGAAAAACTTACCATATTTTGTCTCCGCCATTCTTCACCACCAATGTTAACTTAGAGACAACTCTATATTTAAGACTTATATGGCTCCATATGGAGAAAGCGATCTCTTAGACGCATCGGCTTTACACGCAGAGACTTTAAAAGATGAAGAAGCGAATTTAAAACCACTTTGCTAAATCTCTCCTCAACTTGCCAGGATTTAGAAATAGTTCTAGGAAGTTATCCCTAACGGGTTCATAAACCTCCTTAAAGAATTTTTGCTGATTAAGTAGCGTCTCTTTACTAAAGCTCTTCAAATATTCTATTGCTACCTGCCAAGCTTTCTCGTAAGCTACTACGCTCCCTATTGGCTTTGCTATTTGCCTATCATAGTCTTCCGGTTTCTGCACCTCATCACCTATAATAAACCAACCGTCCGCAGTCATAAAAGCCACTTCATCGCCAATCTGAACTGGCTCAACTCTCCCCAAGCTAACCCTTGTATAGACGCTACCCCTTCCCCTCACAAGTCTCTTCAAAGAGGTCTCTTTGCCCCGTCTCTTCGCCCACGCATAAAATATTGCTCTATTAAGCCCGAAAGATTTAGCCCTCTCTAAATCCCCAGTTAACAGGTAATATCTGGCAGCCTGCAGTAAACCCATGACTTGGAAGCGCCCAATCCTACCCCTCCATCCAGCCTCCATTTCCCGTTCTCCTGCCCCCGGTGTGGCTGGTGCGGAGACTACTGTTCTTATACTTGTTGTCTTCGATTCGCCAAACCAACCCCTATATCCGCCTATAACCCTAATTGTCTCTAATGCGGCCTTATCGCCTTCGCCTTCAATATATATTCTCCAATCCCGGTTATGCCTAAAATTCTCCGGGTTGGCCCACTCAACATCAAAGTCATCTATTTCATCTGGCTTAAAGCAAACGCAACATAAGTTCCTCCTCCTATGCAGTGAAAGGGGTGCTGTAAAGACCCTCTTAAGATCTATTGTATTCTCAACTTTGATGCTCCTAAATTTTGAAATTACATTTAGTATCTTTCCCCTACAGCGCTCTATGACATAATCTACTAATGAGTAAGCTATGTCCAGTGGATTATGTCTCGATAGAACTTCATCTGAGAAGCACCTCTCATGAACATGAACATGCGCCCCCTCACCACTCCATTTAATGAAGACTGATTCAACTAAATCGAGTCTCTCAAGCTCATCGATTATTATCCTAACAACCTCCAGAATCCCTTTCCATTCGCTTAATTCGCCGTCAATATCCCATACGGGTGAGGCATAAACTATATTAGATGGATTCTCAAGCAAAGACTTATCATTTAGACTCCTGTAAACATTAACCGAGCCATAAATAGATCTCGGGTGAACGCCACCAAAATGTTTTAAGAGACTCAGGATGTCCTCTGGATCATTAACGTTCAATGGCCTACCATCCCTCCAATACCTCAAGAAAACCCTACTGCCCATAGCCCCACCCTCAATAGCAATCCACCTACCCCTGCAATAATCGGCAACCTCAGTCCTGACGAAATCGCTTGAATAGTATCTAGCAGCAAGGTTATCCACCATAACTCCCCAGCACCCCAAAAAAGAAATGGTTAAAGCAGTAAGAAAAAACATGCTACTGAAAAATATGTGTAGATACATTGGACAATTCATTTCAGATTATACTGGGTTTCTAAAAGAAGGCGTAAGCGTGAATAAATGTTGGTTCAGTATTGCGGGTTACTAAGGGTGATGAGGTAGGCCGATAATAGTTGGCGGTATAAAAGCGCAGCTTACTAAAATACGATGGAGCGAAAAATCGATTTTGGGCTATCGTGCCATTAAATAAAGGAAAAAGAATAAACTTACCTATTACGGAGATTAAAAATTGCTTAAGTAGTTGTTAATTGTTTCTCTTAATTTCTGGAGTCTCATTAGCATCTCATCTTCATCCTGGATCTTCATGACTTCTTCAACCTCCCTAATTATTATTCTGTTTGCTAGAACAAAATAGGCTCGCTCCTTTAGCGCCTGAAGTCTACTATATATGCCATATTTCTCCCGTAAGTTTATTGAAAGTTCAATGAGCTTAAGTGTAAGGTCAGCTATTTTCGCCTTGTTTAGGAACTTTGTTTCATAGCTTATCCATTGGTGCCATGAGGGCATCGACATACCTCTAATATAGTCCTCTAGGCATTTAAATATGAGCTGATACCCATATTCTTCTGGGTGGTCAAAGGCCAGTGACCCCGGGTCAAGGAGTATCATTGGCCCGAAGGCAAACATTACCCTGCCGCGACCCCCATCCATGAGACATATTTTATCCCACAACTTCACTGTTTCGTTCACTGTCTCCTCGGTTTCATTCGCTAGTCCAAGCATGAAGAAAACTATGAGACGAATGGGACCCCCAATTTGTAGGCAAGTTTCTATAGTTTTAAAGAGCTCCTTATTGGAGTACTTTCTCCCATGAGATATTCTTACTTCATCAACCCCGGTCTCAGGCGATATAGTTAGGGTTAAGGGTATTCCGATACCTGCAAGCTTCTCCAAATAACTTTTGTTTGCAGGCTCAAAAAGCTCCATAGTTATATTCAGTAACGGAAAATCCATTGACCTAAAATACTTTATGAGTTTCTCATAGTAGTCTGGGCCGGCCATTCTAGGATCCTGAAAAAGGAAGATGGATTTGACCCCCTGCTCACAGAGCTTCTCGATATCTTCACATATTTTATCTGGGCTTCTAAATGATGGTTTCTCCCTCATTAAATATGTTGCATAGCTGTATGAGGAACCCCCGCATGTAACGCAGTTATAGATGCAGCCGCGGCACACTGGTATCGAGAAATGGGGAGGAGTTGTTGAGAAGAAAGATCCCTTCGGCTCCAAAAGATCCAGTCTCGTAAACTCAAGTTGATTAATGTCTAACTCGGGTTTCTTCGGCTCTCCAACCTTAATTTTCCCGTCCTCAAGCCTGACAGTAGCATTTGGAACAGGTGTCAGCTTATCATGCTTTTCTAAAGCATTTAAGAAGTCTAGAAGGGGCTTTTCCGCTTCACCCCTTATCACAGCATCCACGAACTTGAACTTCTGAATTATCTCTAGATGGAAGGCTGTTGAAGTCAGTCCGCCCAGCACTACAGTTGAGTTGGGGTGTAATTCTTTACAGAGCCTAGCTACTTCCAGCGCTCCCTGCGAGTGCACAACCCAGTGGAGCCCAATGCCGTATACTTTAGCATTAATCTTTCTAATATGCTCCTCCACATTAAACGATGGAGCACTAAGCATTCTCTCACCTAAATTGTCTATTAAAACCTTGTAGCCATTCCTCTCCAGGAAGTCTGCTATGCTAAACATGCCTATCGGCGGGATTATAAACTGGTCACTGCTTTCACGAACCGTGTAGGCTATGGGGCCAGCGAACAACGCCCTCTTCCTGAAATCGTAGATAGATGGTGGGTGGATAAGAACAATATCATACACACTCTTCCATTACTGCAACAGCCCTAATAAGGGTGACGCAAAAAAGGCGCCCCAGCAATAGCATATGGAAGTTGATTGGATGACCGTTTCAAGAAAGTTCTATATGTGGCCAAATAACTTGTATATTGCGATTTTAGCAATATCAGTAACCAATAATGTTACTGTCACGGTGTAGACTAATGCTAATATTATGGTGTATGGGGGTATGGGGGGTATTATTATGCCCCTCCATACAAGCATCGTTGCAATCATACCATCAACTGCGATAGCCAGCAGCATGTATTTGCCCGGCTTCGAGCCCCAGAATGGCCCGGCTTCCCTAAAATTCACTATATTCAGAATCCCTGAGAGTAAGAGTATATAGAACATAAAGCTCTGCAGCTGCGGATATGGTAGGTTAATGATTTTCGCTATATGTAGCGCTGTGAATAGCTCAGCTAGTTTTACAATGCCGAGAATAGTTGATGCTACTGCAAGCTTTCTCACATCCCATTTCTCCGGCCTTCTACTTGGCTTTAATACGTCGATGCTTATGGATAGCGTTACGAAATCATAGAGGAAAAGCATTAATATCATATGTATGGGCGTTAATATTGGGAGCCCGAGGAGCAGCGTTGATATAGCCACGAAATATACTATGCTGAAGGTTTTAACGATCTTGTTTATTGTCCAGACAACTATCTTCCTATAGGTCATTCTCCCAAGCCTTATAATGCTGGCAATCTCCCTTAACCCTGGCGATGTGAGCACCGCGGAGGCAACTGATTTTGCTACGTCTGTAGCCCCGCTCACGGCTATTCCTAAATCTGCCTTCTTAAGCGCTGGCGCATCGTTTACCCCATCACCCGTCATACCAACCACATGTCCCTTCTTCTGCAGAGTTTCTACAATATTATACTTGTCCTCAGGTACGACCTCCGCAAAGATCTCAATATCCTCAATGCTCTCAGCCATCTGTTCCTTCGAGATCTCTCTCAAGCTAATAGCTCTTTCGCCTATGCCAACCTTGCTCGCTATGGCTTTAGCTATGTATATGTTATCCCCTGTAACCATTTTTGGCGTTACACCGAGGCTCTTTATAGTATCTATGAATTGCTTAGAGTCTTCGCGGGGCTTGTCATAAAGCCCTAATAACCCAATGATCTTAACGGTGTTCTGCTGGTTCTCTACTGCTACGGCTAATGGCCTAAGCCCCTCTTTACTGAGCTCCCTAATAATCTCTTCAACGTCCTCTCTGTTGTTGGTTATTTGGAGAAGCGCTTGTGGCGCACCCTTAATAACTCTTATCTTTTCTCCCTGTATCTGAACCAATGCCTCACTTCTCTTTGTTTCTGGTGTAAATGGCTTAAACTCTAAGATGCTTGCTATATTGATGTCGATATCCATCTCCCTAGCTTTTTGTCTAATAGCATTGTCTACAGGATCTTTCGTTACTTCCTCTGATGCTAGGGCGGCATATAGCACTACATCTTCCTCGCTATATCCGCCATTCAATGGGATCACCTTATCCACTATTATCATGTTTTCAGTTATTGTACCTGTTTTGTCCAAGCATATAACATCCATCATTGAGGCAGCCTCTATGGCCTCAAGTCTTCTAACAATTATACCGCTCTTTGCAAGCTCAACACTTCCCAGGGCGAGAGTTACCGTGCTCATGGCTGGTAAAGCTATGGGTATCGAGGCTAACAACAATGTTAAGGTGAAGGGTAAGAGGTCTAGTATATTTAGCCCTGTTAAAATAAGTCTAGCTACGACCAACACTATGAAGAGAGAGTCTATGAGAAGAAGCCACTTAGTTACGCTATTGGTTATCTCCTCTATTAGAAGCCTTGGTTTTGCTGTTTGAATAAGTTCAACGGTTTTACCGAAGCGAGTCTTTGCACCTGTTGCAACTATCCTGACGATAGCCTCTCCCCTAACGACCGTAGTTCCAGCGTAAACGTTATCGTTAACGCTTTTTTCAACAGGTATAGATTCCCCAGTTAATGTGGATTCATCAATAATTATGAAACCTTCGAGAACAATTCCATCGGCGGGTACAATATCGCCCATGGAGAGTTTTATAATATCGTCAGGTACAACATATTCGGCCGCAACATCATCCCATCTACCATCCCTCAAAGCCTTTACGGAAATTTTTAGCTTCGACTTAAGCATTTCAACAGCCTTACCAGCTCTATATTCATGAAAAACACCAATGATGGCGTTTACAAGAAGTAGTAACACAATTATAATAAAGTCTATGTATTTCCCTAAAACAAAAGAGATTATGGCTGTGACTTCTATAACATATGGTGTTAGTCCAGTGAACTTCTTTAAGAAAGCCGCTATAATGCTCTCCCTCTTCTCAGGCACTTTATTAGGGCCATAAATTCTAAGTCTCTCAACAACCTCTGCGCTGGTTAAGCCTTTATATTCACTCATCACATATACCTACACATCTAACCGTTAAATGAATACTCTTAAATCTTTCTTATAGGTTTACTATGTTCTGTAATGGCGACTAAATATGGGCAAAAGAACACTAGTGGTCTTCATACTGCTTGGGCTTATTTCTCTAACTGCCGACATGGTTTATGAGGGAGCTAGATCTGCCAGCGGAGCTTACTTAGAGTATTTAGGAGCCCCGCCTGTCTCATCAGCCATCATTGGTGTAGGCGAGTTCATAGGATACGCCCTTAGGTTCATAAGTGGTGTGCTGGCATCTTATTTAGGTTCTTCGGCTGCTTTCTGGGGCTTTGTAGCGTTGGGCTACGCCATGAATGTTATGGTTTTACCCTTCCTCGCCTTTGCGGGCTTCTGGTGGGTTGCAACATCACTATACCTTTTGGAGAGGGTTGGGAAAGGCCTAAGAGCCCCTCCGAGGGACGTGATCTTAGCCGAGGTTACAGAGGGAGTTGGTAGGGGGAAGGGCTTCGGCCTTCATGAGGTCATGGATCAAGCAGGCGCCCTAGCAGGCCCACTACTATTCGCATACATGCTCATACACTACAATTACTCCAGAGCATTTCTAACACTTCTAGTTCCAGGCATATTGGTTATAATATTCGTATTCACAGCGTGGTCCCTTTACCCAAAGATTAAGAGTGTCGAAGTTTCGATGAGAAAGGTTTCGTTTAGAGGTATGGATAAAAAATTCTGGCTATATGCATCTTCAATGACCCTACAGTCCTTAGGCTTTGTCCACTGGGCTATAGCATCCTACTTCCTAAAGTATTGGGGGATTCTGGGAGACGCCGAGATAGCAGTATTGTACGCCATTGCAATGGGCATAGATGCCCTCGTAGCCTTCCCAATAGGATACTTATATGATGTGATAAGGTTTAAAAGTCTTTACATAGCCCCAATAACGACACTGATAATAACATTGTTGTTGACTACAAGAATCGCAACACTAGCATATATGATGGCAATTCTCTGGGGGATTACAATGAGCGTCTCAGAAACAATTATGAGGGCATCTATAGCCGATATAGTTGATAGAGATAGGCTGGCTGTATCTTATGGTCTCTTTGGAATGCTCTACGGAGTTTCATGGAGCATCGGGGGCTTCATAATAGCCTTCCTATTACAAATCTCGGCGGCAATAGCGGTAAGCTACACAACCATAACACAGGTGTTATCGTTCTTAATACTGCTAATATTAAATAGACAACTCAGCCCAAGTTGCGCTTAACGCTTAAAATAGCAGCAATCACATTTTTATTCCAATATCGTGTTCTTCACCCCATTAGCGGCCGTTCCACAGAGCGCTAAGGAGGAAATTCTGATACATATGAGGGAGAATGTTATTTTGGATAAACGGAGTGCCAAGACTACTGTTACTTCCCTAGTTTGGAAGCTGGTCTGCTTAATATATGAGGCCTTAAGAAGTATTTAAAAAAGATAACTAGATGAATAATTAATTAGGAAGGGGTAACCTTATGGGGAATACCAAATTTTATGTTCTGCCACAGTTGCCTTACGGCTATGGCGATTTAAATCCATACATGTCTGAGGAACAACTACGCATACACCACACGGTACATCACCAAGCCTATGTTAATGGGGCTAATGCGATATTAAAAAGGTTGGAGGACGCTCGAAAGGAAAATGTGGATATAGATGTGAAAGCTGCTTTAAAGGAGCTATCGTGGAATATAGGCGGGCACCTACTGCACTCGCTTTTCTGGGGTAACCTCGCCCCGCCGAGCAAGGGAGGCAGTAAGCCTGGTGGGAAGCTTGCAGATTTAATTGATGAAGAGTTCGGGGGTTACGAGAGGTTCAGGAGAGAGTTCACGCAAGCCGCGGTTACTGTTGAGGGCTCTGGGTGGGCCGCGCTGACAATATGTAGGCAGACCGGTAGGCTGATGATAATGCAGATAGAGAAGCATAACGTCAACATATGCCCAACATTCCCGATTTTAATGGTTTTAGACGTTTTTGAGCACGCCTACTACATAGATTATAAGAATAAGAGGGCGGATTATGTTGAAGCCTTCTGGAACATAGTTAACTGGGACGAGGTAAACAAAAGGCTGGAAAAAACCTAAAGATAAAAGACGGATAACTCCAGCTTCCCATTTTTCTTATAACCTAATTACTAGCATTAAATAATTATGGTTACAGCAAAGTCTTAAAACTAAGGGAGAGAATATTATGTTATTCAGTGTTAAAACTCTGCTTACCACATAATACTTTAAAAATAGGGTGATGCAAAACTAAAGAATCCAAAGTTATATTTATTTTCAGCAAGTTTACATTTCCGAGGTATTCTTGTATGGCCAAGATTTCTCCTGAAGTTGCTTTGAAAATGTATGAGATCATGCTGAAAACCCGAAGGCTTGCTGAAGCTCTAAGAAAGATATATTATGAGGGAAAAACCCTGCGGTTTAAGCTCGGTGCAGTTCTCATATGGTGGCATTACACTTACCCATCGTCAGGAACCGACAGCTGCGGGAGTAATAATTCACTTACATAAGGAGGATGCTATGTTTGGGTCTCACCGCTCCATGCACTTAGCAATTGCTAAGGGCGTAAATATGCGTAGGCTCGTGGCTGAGACTTTGGGCGGAAAGACCGGAACCAATAAGGGTAAAGGCGGTCACATGCATTGGTTTGACCCTATAGTAAACTTTTGGCGTGTTCCAATAGTAGGTGCTGTTTGGCCTCATGCGGGAGCCGCCTTAGCTTTTAAAATGAAAGGAAAGGATAACGTTGGAGTTGTATAGGGCTATGCGAGATGCGATAAAGCATCCGCCTAAGAAGAGGTTTGTTGAGTGCCATGCTAGGGAGGTAGGCAGGTATCTTGATCACTTGAGGGAGTGGGATCACCGTCCAGAGGTGATTAGCTAGCCTATGCCTCCAGTAGTAGGCTTAACGCTTAGAAATATTGTTATGGTTGATTTGGACGGCATGCCATTAGAGAAAGTTAGGGAGCTGGCTGATAAGGCTCTTAAAAGGTTTAGGCTTGGGGCTATATTATCATTAAAAGCAGCCAAGGCAATTATCATGTTGTCTTTGATAGGGTTTTCAGGTATTGGAGTAAGGTTTGCAAGGTTATGGCTTGGATAGCTGTTATGACCAATAACCCCAATGTTTGGAAGTGGGTTTGCATGCAGTTAATTAAGGAGGCTAGCACCCCTAAGAGTAAGTCCAAAGCCTACTAATCCAGAAGACTGTAAACCAACCCAAAAAAATAGTCTATCAGGTTGGAAGCAGAGACCTAGGCGTAAAAGCGTTTTTAGAGGCTAGGATGGAAACCCCAAAACTCCTTAAAGAGCTGGAAATCTATGGAAACGGGTAAAACTCATCATCCTTTTAGCTTGGTTCTTCACAATATTCTTCATCCTCCCACTAACAATAAACTATATTGCCAGCCAACACCCAATAAACCCAGAAACACGCTTCTATACAGTTACACTGACCACCACTCTCATAGTAGCCCTAGCCATTTACCTATGGTTTAAACGCAGAGTCTAGTTTTTCCTTTTTTAGTGTAGGTATGGGTAAGGGGGTTTGGGGTTAAAACTTTATTTTGGGAGAGTAAAGGTCTTTTTTATCTTGGTTAGATCTATTTTTATGCCTTTCTCAAGCGCCTCTGTTATAATGACTTTTCTGCCATTATATTTTTTTATTTGCTCCGGCGTGTATGGAAACATTTCTATTGTGAAGGAGCCATTCCAGAGCCTGCTAAGTAATTCCATATTTTCGATGAAGCTCCGCTCCTTAAATTTCTCTGAAACGACTATCATATCAAGGTCGCTATCCTTTAATGGGACGCCGTAGACCCTTGAGCCAAAGAGATAAACCTCGCTGGCTTCAAGCTCTTCCCTCAGCCGCTTTATGAAAGCCAGAAGCTCCCTCTTCTGTCTCCTAGACAGTTTAACCATGCTGAGCTCCTCATGGAAGCCCGCCATTACTCATCACCCACTCCAGAATCCTGGTTGCTGCTAAAAGACACCTCTCAGCCACCTCCCTCGTATACACCTCGCTTGGCACCGCATTAGCGGCATTCGGATACCTTGATATCGTGTAGTGGGGATTTAGAAGCTTCAACTCATCCATTATTTCATTCGCATCAAGGAGTCTCCCAATCTTAGTTAGATCATGTCCTCTAGGCGGAAGTCTCGACTTCTTAACTATATAAAGGGCCTTCAAAGCCTTCTCAGATGCTTGATGACATAGGAAAGCAGATACACTATACTCTCCTATCTCAAAGTTTCTCTTCGCCTGCCTGATATTATGCTTTGCCTCATTCCACCAATCTAAGGCTTCTTCCCTTATCATCCACCAATTTTTAAGGTTTTTCACCATTTAAAGCTTTATTGATATCT
>Ga0209080_1000931_pt1 | contig 16399 bp, 17 predicted proteins | sample JNZ110809AmetaG_FD_184123 | JGI IMG/M metagenome (GOLD analysis project Ga0209080, IMG submission 184123) | Hot spring microbial communities from Jinze hot spring, China to study Microbial Dark Matter (Phase II) - JNZ 110809A (SPAdes) (version 3) ...
CTCCTACAGCAGTATTCATAGGCTTCATATCGAATCTAATAGGGGGAGTCATTGCAACTCTAGTTATGGCAGCACTAAGACTGCCTTACGTAATCCTACCCGCCATTTGGATGAACTTCTGGACTGGGTTTTAAAGTATTGATGAAGTGGAAATTGTTAATTATTTAAAGCCTTAATTGCTTCATAAAAGGAGTTCTATTTAAGAATTAAATATGGAAAACTAAATAGAACCGAGCATGGGACATTTCAAGGTGAAATGCAGTGTATGAAGGAGTCATAGTCCCAGTAATTACTCCAACTAAAAATGGGCTACTATATGAAGAAGGGTTAAGGAATGTTGTCAACTTTTTAATAGAAAGAGGTATTCATGGATTCTTTATTGCAGGGACTTATGGACTAGGTCCCGCGATGAGTGTAAGTGAAAGAAAGAGAGTAGCCGAGATAGTTGTAGATGAAGTGCGAGGAAGTAACACTACTATAGTAATGGTTGGTTCATCCAGCTTAGATGACTCCATTGAATTAGCTAAGCACGCTCAAGACATTGGCGCTGACGCTATTAGCAGCGTTCCCCCATTCTACTACGCTTATGACGAGAAATCCATCTTATCCTTCTTTAAAGCCCTACTTAATAGCGTCAGTATTCCAGTTTTTGCATACAATAACCCAGCTCGTACAGGCAATCCATTATCCGCTAAGCTACTCAATAAGTTAGCCAGCGAAGGCGTAATAGGGTTAAAGGACTCTAGTTTCGATATAATTAAGTTCTATGAATTTATAACTACTGTAGAAAGAAAGGACTTTATATTCATAATTGGAACTGAGGCATTAATGTTCCCCGCTATCCTTGCTGGAGCACGAGGCTGCATATCAGGACTTGCAAACGCATTTCCAGAAATAGTGTTAGAGGAGTATGAGCTAATAAAGCAGAAGAAGTATGAGGAAGCTTCTTTAAAACAGCTTCAAATAATAAGGATTAGAGAAGCCATCCATAAAGTACCAACAATACCTGCAATATTTGAGATATTAAGGATGAAGGGTATTGATGTAGGATACCCAAAGCCCCCCTATAGAAGTCTTGAGGAGCATGAAGTAAAGGCTCTTGAGGAATCACTAAGAACACTGAATATTCTATGAAATAACAGTAATGTGGAAAATAGAATAAGTTATGTAACTTCTATATGTTTCCACTCTCTTTTTATTAACAATAAATGTTGAGGGACTAAATGTTAGGTGAGAACATGAATCTTAAAATTGTTGTTGTCTGCGGATTCGGCCTTGGTTCATCAGAGCTCCTTTTAGTTAACATAGATAAAGTACTGAAGTCTTTGGGCCTCAAAAATTATCATTTAGAGGCCTCAAGCCTGGCTTTAACGGGGGCTCTTGATGCTGATATGATAGTGACTTCTGGAATACTCGTAAAGGACATTAAGGAAAGGCTGAAAGGAAAGGAGATCCCTATAGTGTCTATTAAGAGCTTCGTTAACTTAGATTAAATAAGGGAAAAACTCACTTCAGCTCTCAAGGAAATGAAGGTGATCCAAAATTCAAAGATTCAAGATACTGATAACTTCAGCTTCGTTCAGTAATGAAGGAATTGAAAGGTTGACTAGTAGCATTCCTTGCGAGATCGTAAGGTATAAAGGACCACTAAAGGAAAACGAGCTCATCCAGCTAGTAGAAGACGTTGATGCAGTTATAGCATCCCACGATCAGTTTACTAGAAGAGTCATAGAAAAAGCAGGTAAGCTAAAGGTCATTGGAAGACATGGAATAGGGTATTCTGAAATAGATCTTCAAGCAGCTACTGAACGAGGCATATTTGTGACGTATACACCTGTTCCAGAAGAGTTTGAAAGCGTTGCAGAGTTCACTGTTGGTTTAATACTTGCAGTAGTTAGAATGATACCTTCAGCCGATAGATCTATGAAGGAGGGTAAGTGGGAAAGAACGAGGTTTATAGGGAACATTATAAGGGGCAAGACCATAGGCATTATAGGCTTAGGGAACATTGGTAGAAGAGTTGCGGAATTATTAAAGGGATTTGAAGTCAACGTAATTGCTTATGATCCATATGTAAGTGGGGAAATAGCAGCAAAGTATGGAGTAAAGCTAGTTGATTTACACACACTATTACGTTCATCAGATATAATCACAATTCATGCTCCATTAACTGAAGAGACTAGAGGAATGATAGGTTGGAGAGAAATAGAATTAATGAAGCCAGGTGTTTACATAATTAACACTGCTAGAGGCAAGATTTTATTAGAGGACGCGCTCTATAAAGCTATTTTAGAAGGAAAAGTAGCGGGAGCAGCACTTGACGTTTTTGAAGAAGAGCCCCCTGATCTCAATAAGCCTCTATATAAAATGGAGAAAGTAATAGTGACACCACATATAGCTGCTTATACACGCGAAGGACTTCTTGCAATGGATCTCGCTGTAGCTGATGACGTTGTTACTGTTTTAAAAGGTGGCATACCACGTTACTTAGTCAATAAAGAGGTTCTAAGCAGATAACGAAGAGATTATTGGGAGAACAAGCGATGGGCCAGGAGGCTGCACAGACTCCTAGATTAATAGATCTTTTGAATGAAGATGTTGTAGATGTAAAAGTGTATGCTGCGAACTGGATTGATGCTATACGCAAGGCTGGTCTACTTTTAGTTAATGTAGGTAGCGTAGAGCCTAGATACGTTGATGCAATGGTGCGTTTCTGTGAACAATATAAATCCTATATAGTCATTGCACCTGGAATAGCCTTGCCTCACGCTAGGCCTGAAGATGGTGTAAAGAGAATTGGAATAAGCATTATAACTTTAAAAGAACCTATATACTTTGGCCATCCAGAGAACGATCCTGTAGACATAGTTATTGCGTTTGGCGCAATTGATAGCAGATCACACATCAATATACTGAAGGACCTTAGCGAATTCTTATTAGATTACAATAATGTAGAGGCAATTAGGAAAGCCAATAGTAAGAGTGATTTAATTAAAGTTTTTCATAATGCCATTAAATAAAGCAGGCACTTATTAAGTGCTTGCTTTCTCTCACCTAGCCATTGCCACACATTGAAAGTTTGATCTCATTAACTCCTCTCAATACTCTCCAAGCTTCGCTCATTGAATAAGTTTTATATGTCACTTATATCTATCAAAACAATTCCAGGATTATAGGTGATTGCCTACGTTGAGAGTACTTGTTACAGGTTCTTCGGGACTCTTAGGGGAGGATGTTGCAAAAGTTCTTAAATTAAAGGGTCATGAAGTAATTGAAGTAAAGAGCAGAAAAGATCTTGATCTAACAGATTCTGGTAGAACCATTGAGTTTATTGAGAGGCTTAAGCCAGATGCAGTTATACATTGCGCTGGAACACATGATGTTGATGAGTGTGAAAAAGACCCGGTAAGCGTGCTTTTAAATACTGTTTTGACTACTCGCAACATTTCTTTAGCGTGCCGCAAGGTCGGTTGCGTCATTCTATACCCTGGCTCAGATTATATATTTGATGGAATGAAGAATCAGCCCTACCTAGAGCTTGATCTGCCAAACCCCGTGAATTCTTACGGAAGAGCTAAGCTAGCTGCAGAAAGAGAAATAATGTCACTTACATCCTCCTACTTCATTGTTCGCGTGCCAGTTCTTTTCGGCGCAGGCGGTTATAAGGAGCGCAATATAATCTACAATACTTACATGAAGCTAAAGAGGGGGGAGCTTATTAAGGCAGCTCATGATCAGGTTTCAAGCTGTGGTTACACCAGGGATATAGCTGAAGCATTTGAGAGAATATTGAGGACAGATTATTATGGAATATATCATGTAGCTAACGAAGGCTTTTGCTCAAGGTATGAGATGTATAGAGAGATAGCTATTCAACTAGGTTTTCCAGAAGACATGGTTATAGCTGTACATAGCTCCGAGATCGAGAGGCTTGCAAGAAGACCACTTTACACTGTAGTGAACACTAGCCTTGCAGAGAAAGTCTTTGGATTGAAGTTAAGACATTGGAAAAGAGCTCTTGAGGAGTGTATAAGGGAGTTTAAGGAAAGACATGGGATCAGGTGAAGAAGCGTGGCATTCATGAAAATCATAGATATTACTAAACCCATAGAAGTTGGCAAATTATACTATCCATCTTTACCTCCTCCACAGATTGTATACCTCCGGCACTATACATTGGGCCACAATCATTGGACTAGCGAGATCAAAATGCCACTACATGTTGCAACACACATTGATGCACCCGCCCACTTCATCAATGGTGGACCTAAAATAGGGGATCTTGGTATTGAAAGCTTAATGGGCATAGCGCAAGTTCTAGACTACATAGGTGAAAGAGTGATAACTAAAGAGCACTTCCTAAAGAAGTCCATTAATGCACCAATAGTGTTGCTTAAAGTACACGATGAGCCGGAGAACTATACTTACCTCGATGAAGGCGCAGCCTCATTTATTGTTGAGAAGAAGGTAAGGCTACTGGGTACACAAGCTCCCAGTGTCGATATGTTCGGCGATAAGACTTACAGAGTACACAAACTGCTTTTAAGTAAAGGCATACCTATTGTAGAAGGCCTTAACTTAAGCAAAGTAAGTGAAGGGCTATATGTATTCATATGCTTACCCATTTTGATAAGTAATGCTGAAGCAGCGCCAGCCCGTGCAGTGCTTATAGAGCTGGATTCTTCAGTCTTATTGAAGAATGGCTCTATTTTTAAGTAAATTCACTCCAGGTACTTAATGTCATATTCAATGTTGAACTCAATCCGCCATTAGCATTCTAGAGGAAACTGCAGCGATTACTTGTGTAACCGATAGCTGCCGCTTCACCTTTTGCTTGATGGAGATATAAGGCACCTAGTTACGCTTTTTATCCATGCCCAGTTGAGTATTAAATGAATCACTATTAGCATTAGAAATAGAAGACCTGCTACTATGTGTATGTCCTCCCAGACGCCTCTACTAAGGCCGAGGAAGATGCTGCCGGCTGAAGTTCTGCCACGAACCTGTCCACGGGGTAGAATTAGCCAAAGCACAAAACCAGAAATACCTGTCACTACTCCAGTGGCAAGTAGTAGAATAAAGTTCACATAACATGCCTTAACTTTAAGTGATATACTCATACTATGATGCACCTGAGCACTAATGTTAAGAAAATGGATTTAAGATAAATCTATATATTTTCAGTGCCTTCATTACACCTCATCCCGAGATCTCGACCGGCATCGTCTTCAGCTATTAAGAATAAAGCACTAATTGCTGTACGGAAAATGGCAGAACCAGGTTAACACATATCTTCACGATCATTGCTAAGCCTTCAAAATATAGTGCTCAGAACAATGAATTCTCAATGATCTAGAGTTTCACATTAGGTATTTGCATATTAAGCAATTACTTAGAAAGCCCCCATAAATAAGGAAGGTAAGGAAAGTCCTAGATTTCATAACTTTCTAAGCGCGTGTAGTTTCCACACATCCTTAAGAACCTAGCTTTATACAATGGTGCTTTAAGTACTTGACTCCTAATGCAACGTTGATTAGCTAAGCAAGGTTTTAGTAAATGAAGTGTGAAGTAGTTTTACTATATATTTTTGTGAAAGCTTAATAGCTAGTGGATAGTGGGCCCGCTGGGATTTGAACCCAGGGCCTCCGCCTTGTAAGGGCGGCGTCCAAACCAGGCTAGACGACGGGCCCATTATTTTCTATTAACTTAAGCAGCTTCCTAATAAGTTATGCGGGTAGCGTTAAATTAATTTCTATAGATTGTGGATACATGGATCTAGGGCTCTAACGCCTAGTCCTACATGGATATGGAGAGCGGTCTTGGTAAAGCTTATTATTTAGATTCTTTAGTCATAGCTTTAGGAGTGGTGTAGTACTCGTGGTTAGTAAATACTCCTTAAATTTGCCTAAGCACGCTGGGGAAATATCTCCTGTAATCCCCATGGTACGTGAGGGTGAGGAGTTAGAGTGGGTTACACAGAGCATCTGCCCTTACTGCTATAGAATACTTCCAGCGATAATTGTCGAGAGAGAGAACAGGCTTTACATTAGGAAGGCCTGCCCCGAGCACGGAGAAATTGAAGAACTTTATTGGGGGGACGTTAAGCTATACAAGAAGTTCTTAAAGTGGGAGAGTGAAGGTAGAGGACCTAGAACTATATATACTCCACTAACTCAGCCATGCCCGTTCAGCTGCGGCCTATGCCCACTCCACAAGAATCACACAGCTCTCATAAACATGGTTGTTACAAATAGGTGTAACTTAAGCTGCTGGTACTGCTTCTACTATGCTGATAAAGCAGGTTACGTCTATGAACCAAGAATTGAGGATTTATTAAACATAGTTAGATCTGCTAGAAAGCAAGCTGTTTCAATAGCAGTCCAGTTGACTGGTGGAGAACCTACTTTAAGAGAGGACTTAGTTGACATAGTGAAAGCTCTTAGAATGGAGGGAGTGAGGCACATTCAGCTAAATACTAATGGATTAAAGTTCGCTGAGCTATACTTAAATGATCCAGTTAAGGCAGTAGAGTACGTTGGAGAACTGAGGAGGGCTGGAGTAAACACTGTCTACATGAGCTTCGATGGAGTTACTCCAGTGACGAACTGGAAGAACCATTGGGAGGCTCCATACATCCTTGAAGTATTTAGGAAAGCTGAAATGACTAGCACAGTCCTAGTTCCAACAGTCATAAGAGGAGTCAATGACCACGAGCTAGGGGCAATAGTGTTTTTTGCAGCAAAACACATAGATGTAGTGAGAGGAGTTAACTTCCAACCAGTTAGCTTAACTGGAATGATGAAGAGGTTTGAGAGAGAGAAGTATAGAATAACGATACCTGAAGTAATAAAGAGAATTGAAGAGCAGACTAATGGAATGATAGATGAAGAAGCCTGGTACCCTGTTCCAATAACTTCAGCCTTCTCAAGAGTTATAGAGGGCATTAGCGGCAAGTTTAAGTTTGAAATGGATAACCATCCCTTATGTGGAGCTGCAACCTATGTATACGTAGAGAGGAGCCATAACAAGATCTCGTTGACTCCAGTAACGCATTTCATTGATGTTGAAGGGCTTTTCGAGTACTTTGAGGAGAAGTGGGCTGAGTTAATTAAAGGATCTAGTAGATTGATCGTAGGATTAAGAATTATTTCATCACTAAAGAAGTTTATTGACGATGATAGAAGACCTAAGGACTTGGACTTAGGAAAGCTTCTCTTTAACGTAATTGTTAGGAGGAGTTATGAAGCTCTAGGCGAAATACACTACAAACTACTCTTCCTTGGAATAATGCACTTCATGGATCTCTACAATTATGATGTGCAGAGAGTAATGAGGTGCAACATACACTACGGGCTTCCAGATGGGAGACTAATACCATTCTGTACATTCAACATACTTGAAGACGTGTATAGAGAAGTTGAGCAGAAAAATTATGGAGTAAGCCTAAGTGAATACGCTGAAAAACACGGACTGCCCAAAGGCTTCTCAGCACAAAAGTACGTTAGAGATAGAGAGAGGCTGGAGTCAACAGAGATCTATAAGAGAGCTTACGAAGGAGTAGTGAATCGAGAGATCAATTCATGAAGCTTAAAACGAGTTCGTAGCAGAAACCACTTAATTCCCTTAATTAATAAATAAAAGCCAGAGCAATATATTCATAGAAGTCGAGCAGCCGGGTCGTCTAGCGGCCAAGGATGCGGGGCTCTGGCCCCCGTGACCGGGGTTCGAATCCCCGCCCGGCTATTGGAGCCGCCGTAGCTCAGCCCGGTGGAGCGCCGGCCTTGTACGGTGAATAGAGTCCGTAGTCGCCTGAGCAAGCCGGTGGACGCGGGTTCAAATCCCGCCGGCGGCTTTGAAAATAAATTTGCTTTACGTTTCTACAGGGATTTATGTACTCCCTCAATTCTCTTAGCTTCTTCAACTATGTGTGGGATTGCTTCAATCAATAAGTCTAAGCCTAGCTTAACTGCTTTAGGAGAGCCCGGTATAACGGCTACGGGGCACAATCCAACTAAGTATAGTTCAGCTCTAGTGAATATGGCTTTAGCTCCTTCAGTTTGATAAGTTAAGTATCTAAATATTTCGCCAAAGCCAGGCATTTTCCTCCAAGAAATTTTCTCAACAACATCAATGCTTAAATCCCTTGGACTAGGCCCTGTTCCTCCAATAACTATGATTGCATCAACTGCTCTAGATAGATCTATTAAGGCCTTCATTAATAACTTATAGTCGTTAGGTAAAATGATCTTCTCCGCAACTACGTGGCCTAATTTAACTAGCCTTTCTTCAGCAATTGTGCCACTCTCATCAATTCCTCTTCCATAGTAAATGCTGTCGCTTACTACAACAATAGCCCACTTCATTTAACCACCCGTTCTACGTTACGAGGTTGCTTAACTTTATATAAAACTTAAGGTTTAAAGAAAGTAAAGGCCGTAATGACAGTGTGTGGATGCTCTTTAGGGAAAGCAGGTGTAGTTATGCAAAAGTTTTGGGGTAAGACTATAAGTGTAAGTGAAGCAGTTGAATTGACAGTAAAAACACTTAAAGAATTCATAGAGTTAGACGCCATCGACGTCCCCATAGATCGTTCAATTAAGATGATTTCTTCAGAAATCATTAAGTGTCCAATAGATCTACCTCCATACAATAACAGTGCTGTTGATGGGTATGCAGTTAGATCTATTGATACAATTGGTGCAACTCAACTAAACCCAGTCAAACTTAAAGTAAAGTGCTCTATGGATACAGGAGATCCTCCAGATAAATGCGGTATATTGAAGGATAATGAGGCAGTTGAAGTAGGTACAGGAGCCCCGCTTCCAAACGGAGCTGATGCAGTTGTAATGTACGAGGACTCATTGAGGGTGGGTGATTACGTAGAGGTGTTTAAGCAAACTGCTCCATTTGACAACGTTAATAGAGCTGGCGACGATTTTAAAGCAGGTGAAGAAGTCATCAGTAAGGGGACTCAACTTACAGCATTCCACATAGGCTTACTGGCAAGCCTAGGTTTAAAGAACGTGAGAGTTTATAGGCCGCTTAAGGCCTTCATTTTGCCAACTGGTAGTGAACTCGTAGAGCCCGGTGAACCACTTCAACTCGGGAAGAAATATTCTTCAACAGACTACATTATAGCCTCATTACTTAAAGAAATTGGATTTATTGAAGTAACTAAGCTAAGCCCTATCCCAGATCACGTGGAGGAAGTGAAGAAAGTTTTGTTAAATGAGTTAGAGAAAGCCGATCTAGCTATAACTATAGGTGGCTCAAGCATTGGTAATAGAGATGTCGTATATAGAGTTATTGATAGCGAGGGCCTCTGGGTTTTTAGAGGAGTAGCGCTTAGGCCTGGCAGAACTACTAGCCTGGGTTTAATTAATGAAAAACCTGTATTTGTTTTAAGTGGAAATCCTGTAGCGGCATGGGCAGGGTTTACAGCTATTATTAAGCCATCTATCTACAGGCTATATTGCTCAAGTCCTCCTATTGAGCCAAGCATTGTGGCAATAGTGAGTGAGAGAATAGTGAATGTAGCTGGCTATAGAAGCTATGTTAGAGTAGTGTTAAACAGCAATGGATTTAAATACTTTGTTAAACCATACATGATTCATGGAAGCAGCTACTTGTCAAGTATGATTAGAGCGCACGGCTACGTAGTTATCCCTGAAGAAGTTGAGGGATATGATGTAGGTGAGGAAGTAGTAGTTCAATTATTTACAACAAGGCCTTTACACTTTACTCAAAGCATTAATTAACAGGAGCTCCACTACAATACTAAGCTATCTGCTGGCGGTAAACATGGATCTCGGCAGCGTAGTTATTGCAACTCTAGTAGCTTCGCCTTCAGGTGCATTTAGTCCCGGCCCACTTACTCTAGCTACATTAGCCATAGGGTCCAGGAGTGGGTGGAGAGGAGGGTTTTTCATAGCTATGGGGCACATGGCTGTAGAGCTTCCATACGTATTGGCATTGTTTTTCTCTATGAACTACATTGCTCAATTGCTTAGGGGATTTTTAGGGGATATCATAACAGCCCTCGGCGTACTTGCTATATTGTTTTTTGCAACAATGATTATTAAGGACTCCATTAAGGGCGCTAGCAACAGAGATCCTGGAAAGTCCATTAAAGCAGCGAACCCCATAGTTATTGGAGCTCTATTTACAGGCTTAAACACATACTTCCTATTGTGGTGGTTGAGCATAGGCTTAGGCTTAATCTCGATGACGAGCAGTATAGGTGTAACCGCTATTGCAGTCATGTATTTAAGCCATGTATGGATGGACTACCTATGGCTTATAACGGTGGCTGAAGCAAGTAGAAGGGGCTTAAGAATCCTAAAGGGTAAGACGTATAGCTCGCTCTTACTGATACTTGGAGCTCTCTTACTTCTATTTGGAGTAAATATAGCTTTAACCAGGTTTGCCGGTGTTTCAATAATTCCCTGAGGATCCATTAATGGATCTGCGGCTCACCACCATCATCGGTGTTTGATTATTCGCCAACTAGGGATAAGTAGAGTTTTATTAATAAACCTTCTACACATATACACCTGGAGGAGATCTTTAGTGTACACAGTCCCCGACTTACTTGAAGTAAACGCTAAGTCAAGGATTTTTAGAGACAAGAACAAGCTTTTAATAATAGGTAAATGCATTGAGTTAGAGCATCCAGAAATACTGAAGCAGTTTATTGATGATAACTATGGAGTTCTAGGACTATGCCCTGAAGCAGTTCATGTAAATATGGCTGGGTTTAAATTGATTGGAATACTGGCTAGAGGAAGTTTTGAAGAGGTATCAGTTCTGACAGTTGATGGAAGCATGCACTGTATACAGCTGCACTGGATGCTTGAAGAAGTGTTTAAAGCAATGAATTTAAATGGGAAAATTAAGAGGAGGCACTTCATCATTTATAAAGGAGAGTTAAAGGAAGTTTCAGCAAGAGACGTTAAGATTAGTCGATTCATGTATAAAGTAAACAGCCTGGCTTCAAAGCTCAATTATGAAAAAGCTATTTGTGCTATAGATGAAGAAGTTAGCTCCTAGAAATACCCGCTTCATCAAAAATAGACTTGATTAACTCACCAACCTCCCCGATCTTCGGAAGATCACCAATGCGTTTAGCCCTAGCAACAACTCTAAGCTCATCTTCACTAACGACTATTGTATAGTTAGTCTTAATTCTCTCAACAGCTTTCCTCAACTCCTCAATTACTTTGGGATTCTTAAACACAAGATCGCTTATGTCGTGAATAGCTGTTAAGGATATTCCATCAATGTCTGCATCAACTATAAAGTCTTCAACAAGCCCCTTCCCTGAGAACATAAACCACGCTGAAAACTCCTCAAGATCTATTCCTAGGTCTTCAAGCCAGTAGCCCTGCGCTTCAAGGGCTTCAAGCACGTAGGTCTCTATGCTTGTTGCAGTAAGCACGCCGAGCTCCATTAAGTCTACGTAAGCTCCAGCTATTTTTTCTAAGCCATTTAATTCTTCGTAACCATGCCTCTCTAAGTACTCGACCACGCTCTCTAGATCGTAGTTAAGGAATTCCTCAACTATTCTTCCAATAAGTTCTTCAATCTTAACACCATATTTATCCGCGATTCTCTTTGCTTTAGAAATATCGCTACTTAGTTTAATTGTTATACTGCTCAATTTCTAACACCTATTTAAATTATTCCTTAAAGTAAAATTTAAGGATTGACTCTTTGGTTAATCCCCATTAATTCATGTAAAAACCTATGTTCTCTGGAGCTCTATATCCCGGAGCACTATTAATGATCTCTATTACTTCAGGGCTTCTTAAACTCTCTATAAATTTCTGCACTTCTTTCTTCTCTAAAGACTCCTTGTTGACTAGAAAATCGTATTGCTCCCAGGTGAGTGGTAGGAATTCTAGTCCATATTGTCTAGCTACATACTCCACAGCTATGCCTACATCGGCTCTACCATGTTTTACTGCTAGAGCTACTGCTGTATGGGATTTAACTTCATAGCTATACCCCCTAATGGATTTAGCTAAATCATTTAACTCTAAGCCAAGTTCTTTAGCTAACTTCCCTAACTCAAGGTCTAAGTATACTCTTACTCCAGCTCCACGGGGTCTATTAACTATGACTACATCGCTTCTCATCAAATCTCTAATGCTTCTAATGTTCTTTGGATTACCTTTATTGACTATTAAACCTATCCTACGATCATAGCCTCTAATTAGGACAGCTTTTTCTAAAACTCCGTACTTGTATAGGAATGGCACATTATATGTAAGAGTCTCTTCATCTAGTAAGTGAGTTGGAGCTATATCTGCTTCACAATTTCTTACTGCTAGCCAGCCTCCAGTGCTTCCAATTGACAGCACTCTAGATATGTGAGCTAAGCCCATTGTTGAAAGAAGTTTGTGCAATATAGGGTCGTTGCTTCCAACAATGTTAATTAATGGAATTCTACCTTTGTCGTGGAATAACTTCACTGTAACTTCATCTCCTTCAATGACTAAGTCTTTCGCCTGATCTAGTATGGCATAACCATCGCAGATAATCAGAGGGGATAGATCTCCGCTTCTAGAGTGAGCCGGTAGAGCAATGTATTCTCCCCTCCTATTGATCAATAGGACTGGGTAAAACCACATTACTCCAAGGGGCTTCCTGATCCTATAGTTAATCCTCGCCTTTACTTCTTGAACAGCCTCACCTCTTAAGCCCACTAACCTCATGATCAATGGCTTGACGACTTCATTGAAGACCATGAAGCATGATAGGGGGAATCCTGGGAGCCCTATGAGTAGCTTTCCTTTAGATACAGCTATAACAGTAGGCTTACCTGGCTTAACCTTTAATCCATGGACTACGACTTCCCCAAGGCTTTCGAAAACTCTATAGATTAAATCTCCTAAGCCAGCTGAAGTACTGCCGCTAGTGATTACTACATCGTATTCTTCAAGAGCTCTGCTAACTGCATCCATAACTAAATCATAGTTGTCTGGTAAGAGGCCTAGGAACCTCGCTTCAACACCTATGTTAATTAATGATGAAGAGATCGAGTGTCCATTTACATCGTAGATCCTTCCATCAGTTAACTCCTCCCACGGCTCAACGACTTCCACACCAGTTGAGAATACTGCTGCTTTTACTTTCCTATAGACTTTCAGCCTCCATACTCCTAAGCCAGCTAGTACAGCTACTTCCCTAGGTGTAATCAAGGTGCCTTCAGCTAGAACTAAGTCCCCTAAACTAATGTCGCTACCTGCTGTAACAATGTTCTCTCCTGGCACAATGCTTTTGTAAACAATTACTTCATTACTGCTCTTCCTCACATACTCCTCCATTATTACTCCATTGGCTCCGCGAGGGATCATTGAGCCAGTAGCTACTTCAATAGCTTCCCCTGCTTTAACTTCAACTACTGGTTTTTCACCTGCTTCTACTCCACCAATTAAACTTAGCTTAACTGGGTGTAGTTCGTCTGCTCCATAAGTGTCTTCAGCTCTAACAGCATATCCATCTACTTCGCTTCTATCAAATGGGGGGTGGTCTATTGGAGCGTAAATGTCTTCAGCCAATACTCTGCCTAAAGCATTGCTTAACTCAACTTCTTCAACTCCAAGGGGCTTTAAATCAATTCTGCTTGAAACAATTCTCACTACATCGCGTGGATCGATGAGTTTGTGGAAGACCTTCCTACTCAAGCCATGCACCTCTGAATTCCTTGAAGTGCTCGTTATTAAATTGCTTTATCGACGGCTTAATTCATTGTTGGCGGATTGAATGGTCTGCGTTAAGGATCTACGTGGCTCTGAAGCTCTAGCGTTTTTACAGCTTTCTTCAACACCTTTAGCTTCTCTAAGCTAATTTTATAAGCCTCCTCTCTTGAGACTACTCCACCAAGTCCTCCGAAGCCGCAGTCAGCTGAAACTAGATCTACTTTGCCATTGCTTACCCTCATGACTTCGCTCAGTAGGGCAATTACTTCACTTAGTTCTTCTACTCTAGGCCTTACAGAACTAATCACTCCTGGAGCTATATACTTAGATCCCTCTTCAAGTAGCTCTGCTTCTACTACCTTTAAGTTACTCCTCGATTCATAGAACTCTAAGTTAAGGTATTCTAACTCTCTTATTTCTGCTAGAAGCTTGAATATTCTACTCGATATTCTGCCGCATACATGTATGCCTCTCTCTATGTTTAAGCCTCTATAAATGTTGTTAACTGCGTTAACTACATCGTCTTCACTGTAGTTGAACATTATTTTGCGAGCTCCAATAATTAAGCCCAGTATAGGTTCATCTAGGAATACTGTGGTATAGCCTAGATTAGCCATATATTCAACAGCTTTCCTCACGTATGGAACAATGTAGTTTAAGACTATATCCCTCCTGGATAGAAGGCTTGACCAAAGATCTTGTCTTCCACAATCAATGTATATCTTTGAAGCTAGTGTAAAGGCTCCTGTAACAGGTGCTCGAGCCCACTTAAACTCAAGCTTCTTCATTAAGGCAATAGATTCTTCAGCTTCAGGAACAACTACTTCAACATTGTCAACTAAGTCAACTCTACTTAAATTAATGCAGTACGCTAACCCACTCTTCACTACTACTCCTCCACGTGTAAGCGGCTCTACATAGATATCAATGAAGTTCCTCAACTGAGGGTATGGGGGGACATCTATTCCAACTTCCTTTAAATCAACGAGCACAGTCTCTAAGTTCTGTTTTAAGTAAGGCAGTGGAAAGCTCCCAACATGGCTTGTCCTCAAGTGCTTCACCACTACTGCACTACATTACAACACTAAGAGAATTAATAGCCTTATTTACAAAGCTTTATTCAACAAGATCTATGTAAATCCATATTATTATAATTACACTTATTCAGTAATTGAATTTAGCTTAAACACAACTAGCTACATAATCAATATTTAAGCTTTAGAATACTTCAATAAATCTATTATTGATACTTAACTACATTACAATATACTATATATTATATGTCGTTAAATATGCATTATGGCATATTCAAGTATCGTTAATTGATATAGAGAATGAATTCTTCATTCACTATATTTTACTGCTTAACTGAGTACATGATCTATTTAGGTAATACATTCCATAAATCTCTTAAGTAGAGCCAGCCTCTTTGAGCAATATCCCTTATGCTTACTGAGCTTCCGGGGATTTAATGAAGTATTACTGTAGTGGATTCAGTACTTTGAATGGGGTTATATGTATCTTTGATTTTCTAATTTTACTTACTATACTCCAATTAACTTAAGAACTATGCTTAAAGCTATTGATACTAATATAACGTACATCGGATGGAGTCTTAAGGATACTAATAGTGTTAAGCTAAAGATGAATATAGCTATTGATACTGCTTTAATTCCACTGCTCTCTATAAAGTTGGCTTTAGCTAAAATAATTAGTGAGTATAGTATTAATGCAACAACAGCTGCATTAATTCCTCTAAATACTGCTCTAGTCCAAGGGTTCTCTAAGTGCTTTGCTAAAAGTGAGGCTAGTGAAACTATTATTAGATACGCTGGTAGTACAATGCCTCCAGTAGCAACTAGCGATCCTACGAGTCCATGCAGTCTATAACCTGTATAAGTAGCTGAATTAATTGCTATAGGTCCTGGAGTGGATTCAGCTAAGCCAATTATATCCGTGAACTCTTCTTCACTAAGCCATCCATGCTCGACGACGAGCTCTCTGTGCAGTAAAGCTATGGAGGCATATCCTCCTCCAAACATAAATAGTCCTACTTTAAGGAATACTAGGAATAGTTCAATTAAGCTGCAGTTCAATGTATATACACCTACACTGTGTACAAGCTCTCCCTTAGTTATTAAAGCATTTTTTACGCACTATAAATGCCTCAAGCATTGCTGTTCTTAGACTGCTTTTAATGCTCGTAAGGAGTTCTATATTCAATGGAGGCAGAGCTTGTGAATACGTCATTTAAGACTATCTACACTATAGGCCATAGCAATAGAGCTATAGAAGAATTCTTAGAGATACTTAAGGCTCATGGAGTAACGCTACTAGTTGACGTCAGAAGGTTTCCAAGCAGTAGGAGGGCTCCGTGGTTCAATAGAAGTATTTTAGAAGAATTCTTAAAAACTATTGGAGTAGAGTACGTGTGGCTTGGAGAGTCCTTGGGGGGATATAGGCCTGGAGGATATAGAGAGTACATGAAGACTAAGAGCTATGTAGAAGGAGTAGAGAAACTAATTGAGTTAATCAATGGATGTAGGGGCTCTATAGCAATAATGTGTAGTGAAAAGCTGTGGTTTAAATGCCATAGGAGATTCATATCAAGTACGCTGTGCTTAAAAGGAATTAAAGTCCTCCACATAATTGATAAAGGAGTCCTCTACGAACATAAATGCTAAAAACACCCCAGA
>Ga0209080_1000933_pt1 | contig 16326 bp, 16 predicted proteins | sample JNZ110809AmetaG_FD_184123 | JGI IMG/M metagenome (GOLD analysis project Ga0209080, IMG submission 184123) | Hot spring microbial communities from Jinze hot spring, China to study Microbial Dark Matter (Phase II) - JNZ 110809A (SPAdes) (version 3) ...
TAGCTATTGGAACAACCCGCTGGATCATAGCTGATAAAACATCTGATTTAAAGGGAATAATCGCTCAAATTTGGGACATTCCTATATTAGCAGCAGACCTAAACTTCAGCCATTCTAAATTTGAGGGTCTAAGAGCTTACGAGAAAGGTGTCGTCAAAGAGGGGGTCGGTGCGGGAGGGGCCGCTATAGCGGCTATGGTTAAGTCAGGCGGATTAATAACGGGGGAGATCTTGCTCAAAGAAATAGAGAGAAATTATGAGAAGCTAGTATGCCAGAGTGATTACCAATGCTCAGGGAGATAAGAAATCTAATAGCTTTCCTCACGATAATTCCGGTGGGTATGGATCAAAACTGCGTAATTGATGCGGCAAAATACATGTATCTATTTCCACTAGTAGGCGCATTTATTGGGTTATTGGCGGGGGCATTCGCCTGGCTCCTTAACATCTTTCTTGATCCTCTACTTACTGGAATCTTAACGATAGGTTTTATTTTGCTGATCACAGGTCTTCATCATGCTGACGGATTACTTGACTTTGGAGACGGATTAATGTATCATGGATCAGCAGAGGATAAAATCAGAGTGATGCATGACCAGCAGACTGGCGTGGGTGGATTTATGCTTGGCTTCACAATATTCTTGGCAACAACTACCTGCATAGCAAAACTCGATCAAAGCCTTGTTATCCAAAGCCTAACTGTCTCAGAATCTTTAGCTAAGCTTGCCATGGTCATCATGGCTTGGCTTGGAAAATCCGCGCATGAAGGGATGAACACATATTTCATCCAAGCCATGCATGGTAAGTATCGAAGCCTTAAGCTGATGGCGGCATTACTCATCACATTTTGTATGACACTTTCGCTCCTCAATATTGTGGGATTTGCCGCTACAACTGCAAGCATAATTATGGCTCTCCTCCTCACTAAAATCTCAAATAGACATTTTGGAGGAGTGACGGGCGACGTCTTTGGAGCTGGAAACGAGATTGTTAGATTAAGCTCCCTTTTAACAATTTTGGTGATGACTAAATGTATGTGACCGCTTTGATAATGGCTGGTGGTAGGGGTTTAAGGCTGAAGCCTAAAGGGGAAAAGCCCCTGATAAAAATATGCGGCGAGCCTATGATCAAATATGTTATAGATGCTCTAAAGGGAACTAGCAGGATTAATCGCATAATTGTGGCGGTAAGTAGATACACGCCTAAAACTGCGGCCTTTGCAAAGGAGCAAGGGTTAGCTGTCTTGCAAACTCCTGGAAGGGGCTTTTGTTTAGATTTAAGATATGCCGTTATAAAGTTAAAACTTGGAGCCGTTTTAGCCATATGTGCAGATCTTCCTTTAATTACAAGTGAGTTCATAAATAAAGTGATAACAAGTTATGAGAAGTGTAAAAAGCCCGCCTTAACAGTCGCGGCTCCGCTAGAAATTTATAAGAAGATTGGGTTGAGCACAGACTTTATTTTCAATGTTAATGAGAGGGAGCTTGTTCCAATAGGCGTAAATATGATTGATGGAGTGAAAGTGAGGGAAACGGTGGGGGAGCTTGAAGAAGAAATCTTGGTTGTAGAAGATATAGAAGCTGTTGTGAACGTTAATACGCCTGAGGACATGAGGGTCGCCGAACTTATGTTGCAAACAAGAGCATTTAATAACCGTTCAAAATAGGAGTAAGCGGCCTTCGGACCTGGCTAATGCGTAAATGGTAATAATGAGATTTTAGAGTTCAGGGAATATTAAGTAGACCTCTCCTTTAAGTCCCTCAACTATAACCTTTCCTCTCCCATAAACATTATCTAGATATATTGACGCTGCCTTTTCAGACCTTTCTAGCTCAGACAGCGTTGTTCTCCTCCATGGAGCTCCCGGAACCGGTATGAATGAATCTATGATCATAGGTATGCTTTTATCTAGTGATGCTATAAATCTTGCCAGCTCGCCTATATCATACTCATCATTAAACCCTGGAATAGCTATGGTCTCAATAAGCAACTTTACATTTAAATCATGCATTTTAATGAGGTTGTCAAGAACGGGCCTCAGCGGAAAACCTGTATACGCCTCATGCTTTACTGGATCAATACTTTTAATACTAACTATAACAGTTACATGTGGATCCACGAATTCCTTCATAACGTTCTCATTTATTGTGCAAGCATTGGTTAAAACCGCGATATCTAAGTTTAGACCCTTAAGTACTCTAAGAATTTTAGCTAAATTCGGATCTGTGGTTGGCTCACCACCACCTAAAACAGCCCTCTTCATACCATACTTAGAGATTAACTCCACTACAACATTATTTAGCCCCTCTAGCGTGAGGAAGCCTCTAAATTTTAATCTAGAAGCAACATCGCTAGGTAAATGGCAATCCCATATGGATAGTTTCCTTAAGCATCCTTTACATCTAAAATTACAGTCATAAAAATGTACATATGCCGAGGAATCGTAAGTAAAGAAAACTATATGAAAAATTCTTGTAGATACGTTCTCCACCAGCATATAAAGGTTTTCTGTCTATTCATCCATAAATAGTTTATAGCCCTTACAAAAGTATATAAGGGCGATAATCTCTTTTCATTGTGGTGTAAAGCTTGCCATCTGAAGAGAAGATTCGAGTTGGACGAATCCTCTTTAAACGTATTGGACGGGTTGGCAGAATTAGGGTGCCTGTTAATGGCAGTAAGGCTGAGACTTAAAATTGTAGTTGGTGAGAAAATAGTTGAAGCTATAGCCCTCCTTAATAGTGGCTATGAAGCCCCTACACCCCAACTTCTAATTCCAATAAACCTGGCTACTAGACTTGGCCTCTGGCCCCCTGAAAATGCTTCAGAAGTCACTCTTGATACTGCAGGCGGACCTCTAAGAGCTTGGTTTTACCCAATGACGGCTAAGATAAGAGTTGTAGCAGAGGGGGCTCACGAAAAAGATGTGATAGCAGATATAGTTGTTTCTCCCTTAGCTGATGAGCCATTAATTAATGATAAGCTCGCAGATGAACTCGAAATCGCAGTAGAATCTTTTGGCAAAGGTTTATGGAGATTCACTTGGGAGCCTAAGGAAAGGCTTAGAAAAAGTGAAAAAGCATAAAAATAGGGGAAGAAAAGCCGAATTAATGCTACTATATAGGATATAAGATAAAGGCTGGAATAAGTTGCCTATTGAACCGAGACTGTAACGCTAGAAACACGGCAACATTCTAATGCTAACTCTAACATCACCTGTATTTAAGGGACTCAAATCTAAAAGTGGTGGGCCGGGAGAGATTTGAACTCTCGACCTTTCGGTCTCTGAGCGCATATTAAGGCTTATCTTATCAGCCGAACGCTCTAACCAGGCTGAGCTACCGGCCCTCTCTTCAATAATTTCATTAAATCCCTTACTAATAAGAATTTTTCCTTGATTGTGGCAAAAGTTTATTTACCACGGCTATCTTTGTTTGATTGGGTGCTAGATTGATGTATAATGATTTTAGAGGGGCTGCGTTTAGGGGGACCACTACCGTCGCATTTAAGTGCGTTGATGGTGTAGTTATGGCTACTGACACTAGGGCAACTGTTCTTCCAGGCTTTATCGCTCATAAGAAGGTTAAGAAGGTTTATCAGATAACGCGTAATGTCGGTATGACGATTGCTGGTGTGCCAGCAGAAGCGATAAACTTGCTTGATATCTTAAGAGCTAACGCGACCCTATATCAGATACAACGTAGGAGGATAATTCCAGTTAAGGTTGTCGCGAGCTTAGCCTCACTAGTATTGTTCTCTCAGAGGATCTTTCCATACGAGGTTCAAATAATTATAGGTGGTTACGATGATGAGGGCTACCACCTTTACTCGCTTGATCCATTCGGGAGCGCGATAGAGGATAAGATTATTGCGACTGGATCTGGTTCTCCAGTTGCCTATGGAGTCCTCGAGAGCAGCTACCACGATGGGATAAGTCTTGAGGAGGGGCTTGTGCTCGCCGTTAAGGCTATTAACGCCGCCATTAAGAGGAATGTTTTCACAGGGGATGATTTTGATGTGGCAACGATAACCATGGAGAGGGGTTACATCGAGTTATCCGAGGAGGAAAAGCGGAGGATATTCAGTAAGGCCGTAGCCTAAAAATTTCTTAAGATTAAACTTTGTATCTCGCTTAGGCTTCTCACCCTAATTAACCACTGTTTATTTACATGCATTGAATTTCGGTCTACTAGGATTGCCCTTAATCCAGCATTCACTGCTCCAATATAATCTTTCTCTAAGTCATCTCCAACATAAACTGCTTCGTGGGGCTGGACATTTAGCGTGCGCACCGCGTAAAGAAATATTTCTGGGGATGGTTTCGGTCTCTTAACAGTGTCTATGCCAACAAGCACGTCGAATATTATTGGCATTCTCACCCTTCTAAAGATTTCCTCTATATCCTTCTCAAAGGCATTTGTTATGATCCCAACCTTTAACCCAGATTCCTTCAGTCTAACGAGAACCTCCTCAACATCAGGGTAGGCTTCCACACCAGCATTATCCCACCACTCGTCCACTAAAACCCTCGCTAGGAAACAGTTTTTATCTGATATCCCCAATCTCTCAAGTATCTTACTGTTCCATTTAATCCAGAAGTCATAGTAGGGCAGATTATAGTCCTCTGGTAAGGAGTTTTCCTCAGCGAATCTATGTGCTATCGCTATCTCCTCAACGCTCCTTTTAACCCCATACTTCTCTAGAATCCTTGCTATGATCTCCGCTGGGGGAGCAGTCCTAATTAGGGTGCCGCCTAAATCAAAGAGGACCGCCTTTAAGTCCATCATAGTTTACCAATCACAACTCTTAAGCCATACTAAATTCAAAATAAATATTTCGTTGATCCTCATCATAATTTGAGGTGCATTGATTGATTTGCTGACCATAATTTTAGCTGAGTCAGCGCTCGAGCCTATACCACGTGAGATTTGGACGCACCCATCCATCAGGAGTTTTTCTAAGCGTAGGGGTAAACATCCAAGACTAATTGTTCTCGATAGATCATATCATCACTTCGCCATGAAAAACCTGCCGAACAGCGAGAAGCGCGGCAGACCAGACATAGTTCACTTTTGTCTCCTAGAGGCCTTGGGGTCACCGCTGAATAAAGAGGGGCTTTTAAGGACTTATGTACACACAATTAATGACTATGTTATCTCAATAGAGCCGGAAACTAGATTGCCGAAAAACTTTAACCGCTTTATTGGATTAATTGAAGATTTATTTGAGCGAAGATGCGTACCCCCATCTGGAAAAACCCTTTTGTCGCTTGAAGAGAAGGGGTTAGCTGAGCTCATAAGGACTATAGATCCAACTTATATCATCGCCTTTGAAAGAGGCGGGGAACCGAAGACTTTCGAAGAGGTTGCCTTGAAGCTTGCCGAGGAGGATAGACCCGCCGTTCTTGTCGGCGGCTTCCCCCACGGGGAATTCAGCGAGGGCATAATAAAATTGGCTAACGAGACTGTTTGCGTGGATCCAGAGGTTCTTGAGGCTTGGATTGTTGTATCACGCATAATATATGAGTATGAGAGGGCTATAGGTTTACCGAGGAGACGCCTAGAGAGGCTTAGGAGGGACGGGGCTTAAACCCACTTCCAGACCCTTCTCCCATAGAATATTTCTGGTAGTATGAAGAGCCCCGACATTGATGCTAGGATAGTTATTGTCCACTGCATTGGGTCTGTAAGCCAAACTGTTCCAAAGAGACCGAAGAACGGTACAAGTATTGTTGCAGCAGCAGATATGGCGCAGGCTAAAATTAGGTACTTGTTTGTTAATGGGTTAAGCCTAAATGCGCCGCGCTTCTCTGAGCGGCAGTTCCAAACGACAAATATTTCCTGGAGCGTTGCCCGTATAAATGCCATTGTTCTGGCCTCAGCCAGAACCTCTGGCGTCTGCGGACCGACTATATAATAGTGCCAGTAAAACAGCCCTCCAGTCAACAGGAACTGCATTGTGAATGTGACTATTATTGATAAGAACCTTCCATGCAATATTCCCTCATTTGGGTTGCGTGGGGGTCTATCCATCACATCCTTGTCCGGCGGGTCTACCGTTAATGCTAGAGCTGGCCCACCATCAGTGACGAGATTAAGCCAGAGGATCATGGGCGCCGTGAGCGGGATCTCTAAGCCTAGTAGCGCGAACGTTCCAATTAGGAAGAGCTCGTCAAAGTTGCACCTCATTAGGAAGAAGGCGAACTTCCTAATGTTATCATATATTGCGCGCCCGCCCTCAACAGCCCTAACTATTGTTGCAAAGTTATCGTCAGCTAAAATCATGTCAGCCGCCTCCTTAGTGACGTCTGTTCCAGTTATCCCCATCGCCACGCCTATATCAGATTGCTTAAGCGCTGGCGCATCATTAACGCCATCACCGGTCATCGCCACTATGTGACCCTTCTTCTTCAGGGCCCTAACTATGCGCAGCTTATGCTCGGGGGAGACGCGCGCATAAACCTTAACGTTCTCAACTATCTTTTCGAACTCCTCATCGCTCATCCTATCTAGCTCCTCGCCCGTTAAGACTATATCGCCCTCCTGAATCATGCCGATCTCCTTAGCGATAGCTATAGCCGTCAACTTATGGTCGCCTGTAATCATAACTGTCTTTATTCCAGCCCTCCGACATTTCTCATTCGCTGCTATAGCTTCCTCACGCGGTGGGTCAATCATGCCTAGGAGGCCGATAAAGACGAGGCCGCTCTCAACAGCCTCCTGAGACCTCTTGTCGCTTAAGTCATTAGGGTCAAAGTCTTTTAGTTCCTTGTATGCGACCCCAAGAACCCTTAAAGCCTCGCTCGCCATCTGCTCATTAATAGATAAAATTGTCTTTCTCTCACGTTCTGTAAGTCTCTTTACGGTCCCATCTCTCAATATATGCGTGCATCGCTGTAGGATTACTTCAGGGGCACCCTTCATAAACGCTATTATTCTCCCATCGGAAGACTTGTGAACAGTTGTCATCCTCTTCCTCTCTGATGTGAACGGAACTTCATATATGCGTGGATAAATCTTCTCCAACTGATCCTTCCATAGCCCAGCCTTAGCGGCAGCAACTATTAAGGCCCCTTCAGTTGAGTCTCCGATCACATTTTTACCATCATACTGGGCGTTTGTACATAAAGCCGCGCCAGTCAATAAGAGATTTAGCTCGAAATTCTCCTTAACATTTATAATCTTATTTTCAGAGCCGTATAGGAAATCTCCCTTAGGCTCGTAGCCCACGCCAGTTACAGTAATAATTTTTTTATTAACATATATTTTACGCACAGTCATCTCGCCCTTAGTTAATGTTCCGGTTTTATCAGAGCATATCACTGTTACGGATCCAAGGGTTTCAGCCGACGCAAGCCTTCTGATTATTGCGTTATGCTTCGCGAGATTCCTCGCGCCTAAGGCTAAGCATACTGTTACGACGGCTGGTAGCCCTTCTGGAACCGCTGATACTGCTAGGGCGACAGCTGTGAAGAAGGCATCCATTATGCCTGAGAAGTCGGCAAGATGTTTATAAAAGATTAGTTCGAAAATCTCAAGGGCGAATACAATAGCACAGATGACAACAACTATCACGGCAAGCTTCTCAGCAAACCTCTCAAGCTTAGCTTTAAGTGGGGTCTCTTCCTCCTCTATCTCTTGGACAAGACCAGCTATTTTCCCAAACTCGGTTCTCATTCCAGTTGATGTAACAACAGCCTTCCCACGCCCATATATTACGTGGGTCGCCATGAAGACCATGTTATTCCTCTCTGATATTGGTGTGGTCTCGGGTAGAACCCCAAGGCGCTTCTCAACGGGGGTTGACTCACCAGTTAATATAGCCTCGTTAGTTCTAAGTTCTACAACCTCTATTAACCTAGCATCTGCGGCAACTCGGTCACCGGTCTCAAGCACCAATATGTCTCCTGGAACAACCTCCTCGGCGGGTATAACAACACTTCGCCCATCCCTTAAAACTGTAGCCTTCGGCGCGGTTAGCTTACGCATTGCCTCAATAGCCCTTTCTGAGCGATACTCTTGAACGAAGCCTATAATAGCGTTTAAAATTACTATAGCGCCTATCGTTAGGGCGTCGCCATAGCCCTCCTCCGGCTTAAATAGGGCGATAATTATTGAGATTATGACAGCAATTATAAGCATTAGGACAAATATATCCTTAAATTGGCCTAGGAATATTTTTATCGGGTTTACGCCTTCCTTCGATAGGAGCTTATTCGGACCATACTCAATAAGTCTCCTTCTAGCCTCTTCACTGCTAAGTCCATTACGCGAAGTCTTAAGTGTCTCTAAGACCTCCTCCTCGCTCATAGCATGCCATGGCCTATCCAAGCAAACCACCTAAGATTAAGTTAATTAAACAATTAAAGAAAAATTTAATAAATATTGTGTTATCTAACCAGGCCAAAAATTCTTAGGTAAAAGGATTTCTGAATAATTCAACGTTTTATTGGTGGGGATAGTGTTATGAAGATGGCTATAGGCGTCGATGTAGGCGGAACAAATGTCAGGGTTGCCTTGGGAAGCGTTGAGGGTAAGATTGTGGCAAGAATCGCTGAGCCGATTGAGAAGACGAGGGGGCCAATGGGCGTAAGCAAACAGATAATTAGGATGATTTATTCGCTTATTAAAGATAAAGCTGATTTAAGGGATATTAAGGGGATAGGGATAGGGGCAGCTGGCCCATTAGATATCAAGGGCGGAGGCTTAATGAAGCCTACAAATTTACCTTTCGAGTATGTTCCCTTAGTTAAGCCCCTTGAGGAGGAATTCAATCTACCAGTACTCTTACTTAATGATTGTGTTGCAGCAGTTGTTGGCGAAAAATATTTTGGTATTGGAGGAGAGCATGAAAACCTGGTCTACGTAACTATCAGCACTGGGATAGGCGGCGGCGTTTACGTTGATGGGCACCTGTTAATTGGTAAGGATGGGAATGCCCATGAGATAGGACACTTCACAATAGACTTTGAAGGCAGACTTATATGTGGATGCGGCAGAAGGGGGCATTGGGAAGCATACTGCTCCGGCACCGGAATACCTAACTACGCTAAGCTAATTATTGAGGAAGGTGAGCTCACAGGCGTATATGAGAGCAAATTGTTAAGGGAGGCTTATATGAGTGGTAAGATGAGTGCTAAAACCATCTACGACCTTGCCAAAGCTGGCGATAAGTTGGCTAAGGCGATCGTTAAGAAGATTGGCATGCTGAATGCCATCGGGTTTGCATGCGTCGTTGACGCTTATGATCCAACTCTGATTACTGTAGGGGGCTCGGTAACATTAAATAATCCGGATTTAATAATAGATCCGATTAAGCACCATATTAGTGAGCATGCCAGAAACCGCGTACCTGAAATAATTCTAACGCCGCTGGGCGAGGACATAGTCCTCTATGGCGCATTAGCATCCATCTTCTATCTTCACCGCTGATGATATTGCTCATTACAATTTTCCTTTCTTGAAGAACATCTGGAGGCCTCTCCTTCTAAGGGTCTTCATCATCCTCCGCATCAACATATACTGATTCAATAGGTCTTTAACATCCTTCTCGCTTGTTCCGGAGCCCCTAGCTATGCGCCTTATCCTAGAAGCGTTAATTATCTGCGGGTTCTCCCTCTCCTCCGGGGTCATTGACTGGATTATGACCCGCCACTTCTTCAGTCTTTCTTCAGCGACGTTCACGATCTCTTCTGGAACCTCATAGCCAAGACCAGGAAGCATCTTAAGTATTCGGCTAAAGGGTCCCATACTCCTCATAGCCTCGATCTGCTCATACATATCTGATAAGGTGAATTTCCCACTCAGCATCGCCTTCACTTTCTTCTCCGGTACCTTTAGCTCCGCCTCCCTGACCCTCTCGATGAGGCCCTTTAAGTCACCCATACCCAATAATCTGCCAACGAACCTCGGCGGATCAAAAACCTCGAGGTCATCGATCTTCTCTCCAACCCCTATAAATTTTATTGGAGCGCCCGTTGCAGCGACAGCTGAAAGGGCCCCACCACCCCTAGCTGACCCATCAAGCTTTGTAACTATTATTGATCCGAGCGGAGTCGCCTCATGGAAGGCCTTCGCCTGAGCCGCTGCTTGCTGCCCAATGGTCCCATCGATAACCATTATCACTTCATCAGGCTTAATTGCCTCCTGCATGGCCTTCATCTCCTCTATTAAGCTCTTTTCATCTTTGTGTCTCCCAGCAGTATCTATTATAACTACCTCATAATTCTTGAACTCCTTCAGCCCATCTAACGCAATCTTTATTGGATTCTTTTCTTTATCATCACCGTAGATAGGCACATTTATCTGCGCAGCGAGCTGACTTAATTGTGCCAGCGCCCCAGCCCTGAATGTATCGGCGCATATAAGGGCTGTCTTAAACCCCCTCTTCTGGAGGAACCTGGCTAACTTAGCAGCGGTCGTTGTTTTCCCAGAACCTTGTACGCCAACAAGCATGAACACATTTCTCTTGCCCGGCTTAATGTCGAGCGGAGCGGGCTTCTCCCCCAGTAAGCGGGCAATCTCCTCATAAACAACCTTGATAACATGCTCTTTTCTCGGTATTCCCGGGGGAAGCTCTTCCTTCAGAGCCCTTTCCTCAACCCTTTTAGAGAGGTCGAGTACGAGCTTAACATTTACGTCCGCCTGTAAAAGAGCGCGCTGCAAATCTCGGATAAGCTCCCTAACAACATTCTCATCTATAACAGAGGCGCCAAAAATCTTCTTTAGAGCATCATAAATCGATGAGCCCAGCTTCTCGAGGACCAATGGTGTTCTCCATAGTTAGTTTTCGCTCAGCAAATATTAGGTTTATTCCAGTATAAATAAATCTATCTCGGTCTAAAGTCTATTTCAGCGTATTTGTGGGGTGGTTAGATGGCTGGGGTTAAAGGTGGCTATGTGATCGACTTGAGGAGCGATACAGTTACTTTGCCAACCGAGGAGATGCTTGAGGCGATAAGGGGGGCCAGTTTAGGTGACGATGTCTATAGAGAGGATCCGACTGTTAATAGACTCGAGGAGATGGCTGCCAAGAAAATGGGAAAGGAGGCTGCCCTACTTGTTCCAAGTGGGACAATGGCCAACTTGGTCTCCCTTATGAGTAACGCTAGGAGAGGTGACTGTGTGATTTTGGAGGCTGAGTCGCATATATATTGGTATGAGGTTGGCGGCATATCAACAATCGCCGGGCTAATGCCATGGCCAATAAGGGGTTACATGGGGGCCCTGGATCCAAAAGATGTTGAGGCTGCCATAAGGCCAAGAGATATACATTTCCCTGAGACAACGCTTGTCTGTATTGAAAACACGCATAATAGGGCTGGTGGGACGATAATAACACCGCGACAGATTGAAGCCCTAAGTAAGGTTACAAGGGAAAATGGGCTGAAGCTTTACATGGATGGGGCAAGAATATTTAATGCCGCCGTAGCCCTGAAAGTTGATGTTAGAGAGTTTACCCGCCACGTCGACAATCTAATGTTCTCTTTATCTAAGGGGCTCTGCTGTCCAGTAGGATCAGTCATAGTTGGTGACAGCGATTTTATTGAGAGGGCAAGAAAGATTAGGAAGATGCTCGGCGGAGGGATGCGAAAGGCTGGTATAATTGCCGCTCCAGGCATAATAGCCCTGGAAAAGATGATAGATAGATTAGAAGAGGATCATGTGAACGCTAAGCTATTGGCCAATGGGATAAAGGGGATCGAGGGGCTCTATGTCGACTTGAGGAGGATTCAGACAAACATCGTTTTGGTTGACTTAAGTGGCTTAGGGGTTAACTCTAACATATTTATTGCTATGCTTAGGGAGCGGGGACTCTTAGTCTCAAGCCACAGTAAAAATGTTATTAGAATGGTAACACATTTCGGCATAAGGAGAGAGCATATCGAAAAGGCTCTAGCAATAATTGAGGAAACTGTGAGGGAGTTGAGGAAGAGGAGTAAAAGCTAGTTTTAGCCTCCCTTAACGCGCACAACTTTTGTCTTACCCATTATACGCCAATACTCGACCTCCGCACCATTAGCGAGCTTAGACCTTACATTCTCTTCCTGAGGCATTGGCGTCTCAAAGACCTCATACGTCTCCAAATCCATTAGCTGGATACTATTCTCTAGAACTGCTATTACTTGACCGCTCCTCTTCTCAATTATTGGAACATCAACCTTCGCATCAACTGGCTTAACAAAGCTCCTCTTAACGCCATCAAATACCCCCATGGCAACAACCCTAGCCTTAGCCGAGCCATGCTTCCCAGGCTTCGACTTTGTTATCTCGACTATTTGGCATGGCTCGTTATCTATAATTACATATTGCCCCTCCTTCAGATCCCCGACATCTACTGGTCTGCTCATAGCCCTTCACCACTATATGCTTAATAGTTCTCATCTTTAATATATTTTATTGCATGGTGAGAGCTTGAGTAAATCCGTTGGGATTATTGCGCGCTTAGATCGAACTGATGCTCTAAAGCTAGCGCTCGAAGTCTCTAATCGCTTTAAGTCAGCGGGCTTCAGGGTATTTTTTGAGAGGGAGCTGGCTGGGCTGATTGGCGAGGGAGAGAGGGCTCTTCCAATTGAAGAGATGGGGACGGACTTAATCGTTATTATAGGCGGAGATGGAACAATACTTAGAACATGTCTACGCATGCCTAATCCAGAGACTCCGATACTTGCGATAGGTTTAGGAACAAGAGCGTTCCTAACAGAAGTTTCACATGAAAGGGCTCTTGAAGCCATAAATTCGTATATTGATGGCTCCTACAAGATTGAGACCCATAGCAAGATTGCATCATTTGTTGGAAATCTTAGGCTCCCAGACGCGTTAAATGAAGTATTTATAACCACTAGGCACCTCTCAAAGATAATGCATGCTAGGATATGGAGGAATAATGTTGAGGTTGCGGATTGTTGGGGGGATGGCGTAATAATTGCTTCTCAGGTTGGTTCAACAGCCTACTCATTCTCTACTGGTGGGCCGATAGTCGACCCGAACCTCGATGCGCTTATAGTGACGCCAGTATGCCCGGCTAACCTTATACGCCCAATAGTTTTCCCAGAGAGAACGCAGATAACTGTTGAGATACTTAAGCCAAAGAACGCTATGGTTATTATCGACGGAGATTATAGGAGGGAGATAGGGGAGGGAGAGAACAGAGTTACTGCAAGACTCTCGGAGCATAAGGTGAACTTCATCAGATTCAGGTATGATTTTTATAGGCGCTTAAGAGAGAGACTTTTATTCCCAATGGAGGAGGAAAATGAGAGATAAACGTAGGGCTCTAGTTCTCGATACCTCTGCGTTTATAGCTGGCTTTGATCCATCAACCATAAATGAGGAGATATATACTGTCCCAGAAGTTGGGCTTGAATTAATAGATAAAACTACATCTAAAATACGTTTTATAACTGGTGTTGAGAGTGGAAGACTTATGGTGGTTACTCCGGCGCCGAAATATGTAGACCTGGTTAAGACTGCCTCCAAGGAGATCGGTGACTTAAGTGTGCTCTCCGAAACCGACATTCAAGTCTTAGCCCTCGCGGCACAGCTGGAGGATAGCGGATATGAGGTTACAGTTATTACTGACGACTATTCTATGCAGAATACCGCGGGGAAGATAGGGTTAAAATATGCCTCGTTAACAAACCTTGGCATACGCTACCAATTCCACTGGATAACTTATTGTCCTGCATGCGGCAGGAGATATCCCTCAAATCATGAGGAAACAGTATGCCAATATTGCGGAACACATCTCGAAAGAAAACCAAGGAAGAGGAAGTCGGTAAAAAGAGATGTAAAATGATGTAATCCAGATTCTAGAAATTAGTCATTCTCGATGACTTCTTTCAGGAAGATGCGCAGCTTCTCTTCTGAGACCGGGATCTTATATCTACCGTTTATTGAAGCCATCTCACCTATACGCTTAGGTAAAACAAACATTATGGTTTCACCCTCAACCTTCTTATCGAAATGCATCGCCCTTATCATCTCATCAGCATCGAATTTTATTTTGAGTGGTAAGCCAAGCCTCTCAAGAAGCCTATTCTGTCTCTCCCAATCCTTTATACTCCAGAAGCCCATCCTGACAGCGACCCAGCCGGATATCCTCATCCCGGCCGAGACTGCCTCCCCATGCAGACATTTATAGCCGCTAAGCCTCTCAAGCGCGTGGCCTGGTGTGTGGCCATAATTTAGGATAGCTCTTTTATTCTCCTCGAAGGGATCCTCCTCCACAATAGCCTTCTTTATCTCGCATGACCTTCTTATTATATAAAATAACGCCTCCTCATCGAGACTCTTTATTCTCTCCACGTTTCTTTCTAGATACTCGAAGAGGGCAGGATCGTAAATTACGCCATACTTAACGACCTCGGCTAACCCGCTAATAAACTCTTTTCTGGGCAGGGTTTTGAGGAGAGATGGGTCTATGTAAACCCTTTTGGGCTGGTAGAAGGATCCTAAAAGGTTTTTTCCCTCAGCGGTATCTATGCCAGTCTTACCGCCTATACTGCTGTCAACCTGGGATACTAGCGTCGTTGGAACCTGAATATATGGTATCCCGCGCATAAATATTGAGGCGGTAAAACCCCCGAGATCTCCGACAACCCCTCCCCCAAGCGTGATAACCGCAGACTTTCTATCAATATTATTTTTAAGCATCTCGCTAACCAAGTGACTGACCGTGGCTAGGTTTTTTGATTCCTCGCCAGCTGGAAAATCTATGAGGCATGCCTTTAATCCTTCCTGGTTAAGTCTAGCGAGGAGCTTCTCGCCATAAATGCTTCTTAGGGCAGAGTCGGTTATGATAGCATATTTATTTCCAAGAGGCTTCTCCTTTAGATCGGAAGATATTTTATTGAATAAACCAAAACCTATGAGGATATCATAGGATTCATTAACAAATCTCTTCAGGCTTAAGCGCAGGACCTCAACCATCGCCCTTCACTAAAGGGAAATTGTTAAAGGGAGAATATTATATTGCGCGGAAACTTTTAGCCATTTAGCCCTCCGTGGAGTTTATCTCATAGATCTTCTTGCATACATCGATTATTTTCTTTAGATCCCTTGGGTGAATCATCTGTGGGCCGTCTGATAGGGCTTCATCTGGGTTATAATGAACCTCTATCATCAACCCATGTGCGCCAGCAGCTATCGCAGCCTTACTCATCGGGTATATTAGGTCTCTACGCCCAGTCCCATGGCTTGGATCCACTATTATTGGCAGATACGTCTCCTTCTTTATCACTGGAACGGCGCTTAAATCAAGACTATAGCGCGTAAACTGGCGCCCCCTTCCAATCGGGAGGATCCCCCTCTCACATAGAATTACATCTTTATTTCCCTGTGCTACAGCCCTCTCCGCAAACGAGAGGAATTCCTCTATGCTCGCGCCGAAGCTTCTCTTTAATAGGATTGGCTTTTTCTGCCTCGCAGCCTCCTCAATTAAATCCTGGTTATACATGTTTCTCGCGCCGATCTGAAGGATATCCACGTATTTTGCAACCAGCTCCACATGCTTCTCGCTTCTAACTTCTGATATTGTTGGCATACCGTATTCCTCGCCAGCTTTGGCGAGATATTCAAGCCCCTCTTCCCCTAAGCCTTGAAATGAGTGGACGGATGTTCTGGGCTTGAAGGCCCCTCCGCGAAGTATGTCTGCGCCAGCCTCGTAAACCTCCCGCGCTATCCTAAATATCTGTTCCTTGCTCTCAATCGCGCATGGCCCTGCTATAAAGACTGGCCTATTATTTCCTCCGATCTTTACACCCTTAATCTCTATAACTCTATCCTCTGGAAAGAAGTTTCTTGAGACGAGCCTGTAAGGTGAGGTGATCCTATAGGCTCTCTCAACGCCAGGTAATGTTGCCAGCCTCTCAAAGTCCACCCTATCTTCGTCGCCTATCAAGCCTATCACAGTCTGAAACTCTCCTCTAGAAACATCTGTGCGTAACCCATACTTCTCCCTAACAAACCTGACCACCCGCTCAATATCCTCTTCGCTCGCACCGGGCTTCATCACAACAGCCATGCAACCACCATCAAACACTAAAACTAAACAGAAATACAAAACCAACAAAAATTTAAACTATTCGATGATAAAATAACCAAAAAGGTAAAATCTAACCCTAGAAATTAGAGAAAAATAGTGGTGCCGGGGTACCCAAGCCTGGACAAATAGGGGTCAGAGCCTCTAGGCTAGGGGGGAGGACTTAAGATCCTCTGGCGTAGGCCGTCGTGGGTTCAAGTCCCACCCCCGGCACCAGGAATCTTGCCGATTTTCCGAAACGGGGCTTAAAATTGGCTCTGTTGATAGGACTTTATTTTGCTGGTTT
>Ga0209080_1000935_pt1 | contig 16308 bp, 21 predicted proteins | sample JNZ110809AmetaG_FD_184123 | JGI IMG/M metagenome (GOLD analysis project Ga0209080, IMG submission 184123) | Hot spring microbial communities from Jinze hot spring, China to study Microbial Dark Matter (Phase II) - JNZ 110809A (SPAdes) (version 3) ...
CAGGCGAGGTTTACCCGACGAGGAGGTTCATCTGGAGGATATAGCCACGCCCATAGGTATATCCGGAAAACTAACCCAAAGAGGTTAAAGGAGCTTTTCAACAGAAACCTTTCAATTCTCTTTATGATATTCTCGAAGCGCCTGCGCCTTCTACCGTTAGCGCCCCTGCCGGTTTTCAATTCTCTTTACGAAATTCCTTATATGCTCACGGGTTGAAAATGAAGTACGCTAAAAAGCTTTCAATTCTCTTTACGAGGTTCCCTGACGGAATGGTACTGGAGCCTTCGAAGATAAAACTAGCTTTCAATTCTCTTTATGAGGTTCGAGGGTTGAAGGGGATGAGGTTTGAGTGTCCTGTTTGTCTTTCAATTCTCTTTATGAGGTTCAAGCGTAGCTTTTTCGCGTACACGAGGTACTCGTCTTCAGTTACTTTCAATTCTCTTTATGAGATTCAACGCGGTAGCCCGTACGAGGTGTTCTTAAGCGGCGTAATACCTTTCAATTCTCTTTATGAGATTCGCTTCATTGGCCGCGAGGAGGAGGCCAGGGTGGCGGTTCTCTTTCAATTCTCTTTATGAGATTCTCATGGGGGAAAGACGATAAAGACTTACACGGTAGAGGAGTCTTTCAATTCTCTTTATGAGATTCCCGACCCATTCGCTGATAAGGCGGTTCAATGCTATCAAACTTTCAATTCTCTTTATGAGATTCTTCGGTAGGTTTAGCTTTCTAACGTAGTCGGTGACGGTGCTCTTTCAATTCTCTTTATGAGATTCTAACGAAGCCTCAACCCATACCCCTCACCGGTGAGTTCTTCTTTCAATTCTCTTTATGAGATTCAGAAGAGGCAAAAAGGAAATACGCGAACCAGCTATTCTCCACTTTCAATTCTCTTTATGAGATTCGAAAAGGTTTTAAGGTCTATACTTGAAGAGAGGAGGACTTTCAATTCTCTTTATGAGATTCAAAACATTACATCCATTAGCACCGTTTACTATTAAGATCGCTTTCAATTCTCTTTATGAGATTCTTTACCAGTTTGGTGACAAGGTTCATAGGATGCTTAAAGTGTTCTTTCAATTCTCTTTATGAGATTCGGAAAAAGATAGATTTTGACGAAAGCGCTAGGCGGTGGACTTTCAATTCTCTTTATGAGATTCTGGTGATAAGTCTAATGGACCTACCGCCATGCGTCCAGCACTTGACTTTCAATTCTCTTTATGAGATTCAGGGTGAAACGTGTATGATTGAAGGGGTGTTGCGGGTTTTACTTTCAATTCTCTTTATGAGATTCCTAGTTACGTCTCCGGGCAAAATAGTTAAGGTAATCATCTTTCAATTCTCTTTATGAGATTCCTCTGGAAGGAGGTTAAGTATCCTAGGCCCTGGGCGAGGCTTTCAATTCTCTTTATGAGATTCGATGGTACTATCATGGCTGTGGCCATGTTTGCCAGTTCTACTTTCAATTCTCTTTATGAGATTCTTAACCTCCTGTCTATGCAACCGGTACGGGGTGAGAGAATCTTTCAATTCTCTTTATGAGATTCACTACTAGAAACGCGGGGGATTTAAATGGTTGAAATGCTTACACTTTCAATTCTCTTTATGAGATTCCCAGCAAGAAGAAGTAAGGAAGACAATGGTTAAGCTACGTCTTTCAATTCTCTTTATGAGATTCTTATCCGAAAGCCGAATTCCCTTCCGTCAGGCGTTACAACACTTTCAATTCTCTTTATGAGATTCACATCCAAACGAAACGTCTTTGGAATGCCGCAAAGCCGACTTTCAATTCTCTTTATGAGATTCAAAATAACCGGGAAAAAGAGGAAACGGTAAAACCCATGCCTCTTTCAATTCTCTTTATGAGATTCTGTTTAATAAAGACGGGGGCATGATAGAAACACTAGAAGCCTTTCAATTCTCTTTATGAGATTCCGTTACTACGTCTATGAAGGGTGCGTTCTTCTTTCCTTCTTTCAATTCTCTTTATGAGATTCCTAAATGGCGGTTAGGCGCGTCCCAGCCACCATAGCCTGCACTTTCAATTCTCTTTATGAGATTCTCAAAACACCCCCTAAAAGTTTTACTTAAACTAGTACCTAAACCTTTCAATTCTCTTTATGAGATTCCTCGACTACGAGATAGCCACCAGCCTCGGAACCTTCTCGCTTTCAATTCTCTTTATGAGATTCCCGGAATATGCAGGTTCATAGTCGGGTACCGGGAGGATTAACTTTCAATTCTCTTTATGAGATTCTTATAAGGAGTACGGGGAAGATGGATTGGAAGAAGCAGAGCTTTCAATTCTCTTTATGAGATTCTAGTTGTGAGTCATACCTTCTAGGTCACCGTGATTATCACTTTCAATTCTCTTTATGAGATTCAATGCTTCTTAGTATTATGAATGCTTGTTTGGCTGATAAACCTTTCAATTCTCTTTATGAGATTCGAGGACATGAGTGGGGAGGAGAAGCTTAAAATAACGATAGCTTTCAATTCTCTTTATGAGATTCTGTTGAAAGAACAGTATTCGAGAACCTCGTGGAGGACTTGTCTTTCAATTCTCTTTATGAGATTCACCGAGGAGAGGGTGGCCGCCCTGGTAAGCCAGCAGATAGCTCTTTCAATTCTCTTTATGAGATTCCCAGCGCAGATTCTCGCTTATTTTCTCTACCTCCTCCCTGCTCACTTTCAATTCTCTTTATGAGATTCATAAAGAGGGCTTGGATGTCGGAGGAAGGCGTAATTCACTTTCAATTCTCTTTATGAGATTCGAGAGGCTTAAGGCAACACCATTCCCCCCGAGGGTGACATAAACTTTCAATTCTCTTTATGAGATTCTGCATCAGGGCTAGAAGATTGATCCAGATGTCGGGAGGAACTTTCAATTCTCTTTATGAGATTCCGGAGGCGTGCTTCACGCTTTCAATACTCAGATACTGATCTTTCAATTCTCTTTATGAGATTCTCTAATGGTATTACGTCCTTTGAGCCGTCTTCAAAGATGACTTTCAATTCTCTTTATGAGATTCTTTTTTCTGCTACTTTCATTCTATCACCCCCACTATACTTTCAATTCTCTTTATGAGATTCCGCCATAGGCATCGCGTTAGGCTTAGTAGTCCTACCCGACCTTTCAATTCTCTTTATGAGATTCTGAGTTTGGGTTTTCCTCTAGGATATGCACTTTCAAGCCCATGCTTTCAATTCTCTTTATGAGATTCCTAGGCTTCTTACGTCGGTGAACCTTGTGCCTATTACTGTCCTTTCAATTCTCTTTATGAGATTCTGGTATTGATGAAGAATTCATACGTAGTAACCGTGGTTGACTTTCAATTCTCTTTATGAGATTCAAAAGAGGATGGTAGCTACGCTTTAGTGCTTGATAGTACTCTTTCAATTCTCTTTATGAGATTCAACGTAAACATACCGTACCGCTACGACACAGAAGTATTCAAACTTTCAATTCTCTTTATGAGATTCAACTTCTTACCGACTAAGGAGCCCGCTATGCAGGCCCTGTCTTTCAATTCTCTTTATGAGATTCAAAGTAATTATTGTAAGTGATGGAATTGACGAGGTAAGTGCTTTCAATTCTCTTTATGAGATTCTTTAGTCTTCCATTCGCTGATGTATATGTCGCTGAACCGCTTTCAATTCTCTTTATGAGATTCCGACCCGACCGTGAAGAAGAAGTACGACCTCTTGAAGCTGAACTTTCAATTCTCTTTATGAGATTCTCGTCTTCATCGTGCCGAGGAAGACGTATGTGAGGGAAACCTTTCAATTCTCTTTATGAGATTCGTAAGTCCCTTGGCTCTTGGAAGGGTTTACGGGAGGTTCACTTTCAATTCTCTTTATGAGATTCTTGAGGCTGGAGTAGCATCAGATGCGATTATCTTTGCGCTAACTTTCAATTCTCTTTATGAGATTCCAGGTATATTAAGCTCAGTATCATCAGCCGTATGGGGTGCTTTCAATTCTCTTTATGAGATTCCTATCGTTGGGACAAATAATAAAGTGACATACAACTTTCTTTCAATTCTCTTTATGAGATTCCGTGGTTTGCGAGGCGGTTAGCGATTTTGGCTATTAGGCACTTTCAATTCTCTTTATGAGATTCCTGGTCAATGGTAAGACCCTTATTAGGGGTTCCATCATTCTTTCAATTCTCTTTATGAGATTCCTAAGCTCGGGTCTCAATAATGGGTCGAAGAGAATATATCTTTCAATTCTCTTTATGAGATTCTACGCGTAGTTGGAGCCACCCTCCAATTTACATATGTACTTCTTTCAATTCTCTTTATGAGATTCCGCCATACTTTTGTGCATCATAACGTAGGATCGTAAAAATTATCTTTCAATTCTCTTTATGAGATTCTGCCATAAGGGAAAAACTAAGCGCTTACGGCATTAAAACTTTCAATTCTCTTTATGAGATTCCTAACGCTATAGCCGCCAGAGCATTGATAACTGGACAAGTTCTTTCAATTCTCTTTATGAGATTCTTCAAGGAGGATCGTATACTTGTAGACATCGCCAACTCTTTCAATTCTCTTTATGAGATTCCCTGACGCTAACGGCGCATCAAGAAGTGGTAACAGAATGCTTTCAATTCTCTTTATGAGATTCTTGGATAGAAGGCTGACGCGCTGGGCTATTGAGACAGCGATACTTTCAATTCTCTTTATGAGATTCAGCGTTCTTTTCTTTCACGGATCGCTTTCTCTTGTTCCTCCGCTTTCAATTCTCTTTATGAGATTCCAACGCGTCCAAAGCCTTCTTGCACAAGCTGGAATAAACATAACTTTCAATTCTCTTTATGAGATTCATGAAAAACACGGTTCTAAAATTGCTTGAAAAACAAGTATTCTTTCAATTCTCTTTATGAGATTCAATGGTAGTGGCAAGTTACGTTTACGTTTTGCTTCAAACTTTGCTTTCAATTCTCTTTATGAGATTCACGATAATAATCGATGGTAAAACGTATGGGGTTTACATTGCTTTCAATTCTCTTTATGAGATTCCGAGGGGTTTCCCTCGTTATATCCACTAGTCTGGACGTTTTCCTATTTAATTTTTCGTCTCCATGTTTCGGTGGTCTATAATCTGCGCGCGGGGTACATGACTCCACCGAAGTCAATCAGGCCTTAAAAGTTAAAGGCTTCCACATACCTTTACGAAGCCGCAGTTCCCACACCTTTTACGGTTCCCCCTGGGGAGCTTTTCCTTCTCGATTATCGACCTTATTCTCGAAACGGACCATAGTACGTGCCTTCTTAGATCCTCTGTTAAGGGTAGTTCGAAGGTCTTACCGTCTCGAACGTACCTTATCAGGGCTTTTCTAACGGGTTTGCCGAGGGCTTCCTCGGCAAGCATGGCGTAGGCGGCTGCTTGATAGATGTGGCCTGGGTGGGGCTTCTTCGGGGCCCTCATGAACTTATCCTCCACAACGACTAGTCCGTCCCTTGTTTCGTAGGCTTCGTCGATGACTCCGTATAGCCCGAGCTTAGTGGAGGCCGCGGTTATCTTGCTCCAGGAGGCTTTGGCAGCCTCCTTCCTCTCGCCAGCGACCGTTCTTCTACGCTTAACCTTCTCCTCCTCGGCTAGGTGGAACTCCTTACCCTCTATCATGCTTTCGGTTAACTTCTCGCTATAGCCTAGAACGCCTAGGTGGTAGATTATCCTGGGGCAGAAGTGGTACTGCTTAATCCAGGTTACCGGTATTAGGCTTAGGGGCTCGTCCTCGGACAACGCTCATCGGCTCCTACACGAGTAGTTCCTCTTTAGCGTACTCCTCGAAGGGCTTCCCTATGGTTTCCCTTAAGGCTAAATCAGCCCTGCATATCACGAATACCTGTATGTTTCCGTCGGCGTTTCCGAGGGCCCTCCTTAAGGCCGCTAAGAGGTCCTTCCTACGCATGCTCGTTAGGCTCCCCAGGAAGGTGCTCCTCTGAATCCTGGCGAGCCCGAACCTTTTACACGCTTCGCTGACCTTAAGCCTCACCGCGTCATCGCTTATATCGTATACGACCAGTGTTTGCAGGCTCCCTCACCTTAAGGTGAACGGGATGTAGCTGGACGCCCTCCCCAGGATGAACTCGCCCACCCTCCTAGGCTGAAGGAAGACGTGGCTTAAAAGCGGCAGCGTCCTACCGGAGAAGGTTAAGGCCTCGGATAGCCTTTGTGAGAAGGCCTTAAAGACCTCGAATCTGAACTCCCTCTTCAGCCTTCTGCCCTCAAGGATGGAGCCCGGATCCTTAAGGCTTGAGGCAAGCCTTAAGACGCACCTATCCACGACTGGTTGCCTAAACTCCTCCACGATATCCATTACGAGCGCGGGCCTTCTGGGGGAGTCGGCGTGTAGGAAGCCCGCGTACGGGTCTAGGCCGCTGGCGTCAACAGCCAGCCAGACCTCGGACGCCAAAAGCCCGTAGCAGAAGTTGAGCACGACGTTAACCGGATCGGATGGGGACTCGAACCTCTTCCTCCTACCGGGGAAGCTTACACCTTCCGGCAGGAGGAGCTTGAAGCCCTGCCAGTATATTTCCGCAGCTTCGGCCTCGAGCCTCATAACCTCCTCCCTAACGGCCTCGGCGCTACCCCCCTCAACCTCGCTTATCGCGTCTGCTATGTCGGAGATCGACTTGGACATTTCGAGGAGCTTCTCGGATAAACCCTTGTCGCTCCTATTCCTGCTGGCCTCCCGCAAGATGGACTTCTGGTTAACGACCTTGGCCCAGGCGAACCTTTTGGCGAGGTAGGCGCCGGTAGAGGCCTCCTGAGCCTTGTACTGCGCCTTCCTCAACTTAATCGAGCCGCTGCCCCTCGAACTGGAAAGCTTAGCGACGGGATAGCCGAGACCGGAGTATACGACTAAATCCACCCTATACCTGGCCAGCAGCCTGAGGAGGGCGGAGGAAAGAGTGGCGCCTCGCGTTAGTACGGCGATCTGGCTTACGTTTGACGGTGAAGCCTCGAGCAACTTTTCGTCCCTCCTCCTAACGACGATCATCCCCCTCCTCGCTCCTAGGAAGAGTCCGGGCTCGTTTACGACCAAGCGCTTCAAGGTACGCCACGCTCACACACAGCGTAGTACGGGCAGTAGTTTGGGCACCTCTTAGGCTTGCCGGGGTCCTTCCCAACCGCTACAACCTCGTACGCCTCGTCCCTTAACTCTAGGAACTCGCGCCTTAACTCATCGCCTATAACGAAGTACCTCAGCCTGAAGCTAGGCACCGGCCTCAGCTCCTCCACCCGAACGTACACGACGAAACCGAAGTCTATCGGCATCCCCTCCTCGGCCTCCATGGCTAAAGCATACCCGGTTGCGGCGTAGGGGTGGAACTCTCTAACCTCGCCTGTCTTCAAGTCCGCTATGGCGTTAAAGGGCGTGTAGATGTCAACGCTTAGCTCCCTACTTAACCCGACGAGGCTTCCATCAACCTTGCGCTCGATAACAGGCGGCACGGCTACGCTAATTATCGAATCGGTGCTTGAGTGCGGGTACTTCGATATGGCCTGGTCAACCTTCGCGGCAGCCTGAACAACGAGGAACCTGAAGAAGGATGAGGCCTCCGCCCTTAGCTGGCGTTCAACGCCCTCGCTTAACCCAGCCATGAGGCCTCTGGCCTCGGAAATCGCCCTATCAACAGCCCCCTCGGTTAACGGTAAGAGGGACTCGACAAGCTCCGACCCACATCTAACGCCCTCGGAGAAAAGCGCCCTTTTAACGGCTGAGAGGGACTCGCGATTAACGGCGTGTAAAACCGTACCCCTAGCCATCTTAAGGCTCGGAGGGGGCTTAACGTTTAGGACCCGCCTCAAGTAAACATCCCTCAAGGACTCGCAGTAGCGGCCCGCCAACTCGCTAACGCCGAATAAAAGGGAGCGCGAAGGAGGCTCAACGGGTGGGGAGTCAAAGCGCCAACCCCTAAGCTCATCGCTAATACCCCTAGCCTCAACCTCCTTACGTAGCAGCCTAAAACGCCTATCCAAGTCGAGCCTATCTAGAAAGAACAAGGCCCACACCCGCCGTTAAGCGGCGCTATACGCGGCTTCGGCCTTCAAACCGAAGCACACCTTTAGAGCCCGCAGATGTATCCGGGCTACTTAGCCTTGGAAACGCCGAGCTGAGGGGTCTTGGTTTAAAGGCGCCCTCCTTCAACCCGTGAACGAGGGCGTACCGCCGAGTTTAGATTAACGGGAAGTGGCGCCGTCATTTTAACTCCCTTCGCGGGAACCTTGAAGCGCCCCTCCCGGGATCGCCGAGAGCCCTACGTAGTAGTCACGCGGTAGGAGTTGATGTATTTGTTTAGCTACGTTCTCCAAGCAGTACCAATTCACCTGGCGGATCGACTTTAACCAGTAGTAGCTCCTCGCCGAGGCTGCCCTGTTATCCGCTAAGTAGAGGAGCCTGTAGAGTGCTAGCGCTGGTACAAGGTATCTCGGGCTTTGAACCCTCCTTACGTTGAGCTCTTGGTCCATTTGTAAGGTTTTTCTTTGATTAGCCGCTAACTCTCGCACCGCGTAAATCAACGTCTGCGTCAAGGTTTGGTGTTGCTGCTGCGTAACAATACGTCCTTGATAGATCTGATCGAGGATTTTGCGGAGGTTACGTTCAAAAGCGTCCAGCCGGTTTTGGTTTACGGTGTACGTGAGCCCCCGCGTGGAGGGCAAAGCCTCTTGAATGTAGGAGGAGGAGAGCTTACGTTCTACGGCTTTCCAGTCGATGGCTTCATGATGGAATAAGACGGAGTAAGCTACCTCTAAGGCGGTGTAGTCGTCGAAGGCCTTGCTTAGAACCTTTTTGGTGATTACCGCCGATACCTGATGGTGCGCCGTGTAGGTTTGAGCAGTACCTCTACTAACGTACTGATCCGTTAGCTTCCCGACGTCGTGTAAAATGGAGCTCGTTAGTAGAACGCTCCAAAGCTGGTTTTCATCGCGTTTAAGGTCCTTCTCAGCAGCGTTAAGTACGAACAATCTGTGAAGCGTAGTCTTGAAGCAGTGCGCTGCCCGCTGCATTTCAATCAACGTTAACGCGGCGTGCGCAACAAGGCATCCTTTGAGCGTGAAGTCGTCTAGGTAGGAAGGGGTTTCTACAACTGAGCAGGTATCACTACAAACCGGGGTTGCTTTAAGCGCTTCCGCTAAAGCGTCGCATTCCGGTGGCTTAGCCGTACGGCTTCACCAACCCTAAATGGTAGTCCTTCTCAATGACGTAGTGAAGCGGGTTAATTATGAGCGGGTTAACGAGGCCCCTCCCTTGACGCGTTATAGCCTCAAATAAGCTCTTGTGCTTAACGATTTCCAGCCCGCTCGTTAATCGCGCCGCTCGGCTCTTGGAACCAGTCACGGATAAGGAAAGGTAGAATTCTTCGTCGTTCACCCGATGTTTTAGAGCTGGGATTTCGAGATTTTTATGCAGTTTTTCAACGGAAAGGCTTAAAGTATTTTGTTCGAGCAGGCCGATCGCTTGGTCTAGGGGGAACTCCGCGAAACCCTTATCTCCCTTCGTTGACTGCACGTTCTCCAGCACTTTTCGATAGATTTCCTCCGGGAGCAGGAGGCATTTAACCTCCACCCCCAATCTGAGGAGGTTTAACGCCTTATCATCGATGAGGTCCCTCGACGTGAAGATTCTTCTTTCTGAGAAGTTCTTTATAAAGCTCAGAGCTCTCCACCACACTTCGCTGCGTACTTCCCCCCTCAGCTTCTCCACGATGTCCCAGCTGTATACGGGGTTAACTAGCTTGGACGCCGTTAGAACGCTTCTTACGCTTTCTGCTAGAGAGTTTTCATCGATGGTTTTAACCGTAGCCTCCATGACCGCTTGGGGGTAGACGTGCTTGGCTTGCTCCAAGTCGTTAAAGACTAAAGCCGTTCCGTCGCTTTTTCTAGCGCAACGCCCTAAGCGCTGTATTAAAGAGTCCACCGGCGAGACCTCCGTAGCAACCGTTTTAAAGTCGTAATCTACGCCCGCTTCAACGACTTGCGTCGCCGTAACTATTAAGTCGCCGTCAACCATGTTTTTCTCGAAAATTTCCTCCCTTCCCTTCCGCACACTGCTTACTAACCTCGAGTGGAGTAGTACGACGTTGTCGTAACCGTTTTTCACGAGCCGTTGATAGGCTTCGACCGCCCGCTCCACGGTGTTGAAGATAAGTAGCATAGGCTTTTCGTGGTTCTTAGCAACGTCTAGGGTAAAGTCCAAGAGGCGGCCCTCTTTAACGGATACGTTCAATCTACCCCTCCCTACGACGTCCTTATTCGGGTCTGCCTCAATGGAGGCGTGCGAGTACTTTACCCCTTGGTAGCCCTCAAACGGTTTAAGGGCCTTTTCAACCCCCTCAACGAGTACTTTAGGCAGGGTCGCGCTCATAACTACGACCGTAGCTCCGAAGACGGCCAAGTTTGCTACGTGGTACGGTAGTAGCGTTAAAGAATACCACTGCGTATCCTGCAGGAGCTGCACCTCGTCGAGTATTACTAGGGACCCGGCGATTTTACCGGCTGATAGGAGGAAGTGGTGCCCGTAAGACCTGAAGCCGTAGAAGGTGTAAACCAAGGTGTCGTACGTCGTTACGGTGACGTCGCCCTCCATGAAGGCCTTGAATGGTATGAAGCCCCCGTAGTCGTAATCGACTACGACGGCCCTCGGTTCCCCGAAGGATTGCCTACACGCATTTAACGCCTTACAAAGGCGATAGAACATGTTGGAGGTGAGGCTTCGCGTTGGAAGGACGTAAATTAACGAATGCCACCTCCTTTCGCCGCGGATCAGATTTTCGAAAAACGGTGTTAGAGCGGCCTCTGTCTTCCCGGCTCCGGTAGGGGCCTGTAGAAAAACTAATTTAGCCCCGTTTCGGAGGGAGCTCCAAACCTCTTCAAAGTAGCAGTATTTTCGAGGGGCTCTTCCACGGCTCTTGACGACCGCCTCCACGACGTTCCAGTAATCCGCTAGGCCAGTTGAGTTAAGCATGCTAGTTCCTCGCAGAAGCCCTTGCCGAAGCCCCCCTTCAAGGCCTTAACCACCTGGCGGACAGCAACGTAGAGGTCTAGGGAAGACCTCGTGTTCAGGAACCTGTAGAGGGCCTCTATTGCCGCCGCCTCCCCCCTATTCACGAGGTCTACGGTAATGGTCCGCAGCTTGTGAAGGGGGTGAAGGCGGTGCTCTTCATCCAACCTTTCATCCACGCGCATTAAGTGGACGAGCGATGAAATGTACCTGTCGATGTAAACGTTTTCGTAGCCGCGTATCTGTACGACCTGGCCCTTCACAACGTCGAACACCGTTGATAGCGCGACCCATACGGCCTCGGATCCGTAGAGGTACCTTATGACGTCGCCAGATAGTTGCGCTAGTACAACGTAGGTAAAAGTGCTTAAGGGGAGCTGGTCTAGAGCTGAACGTAGTCGGGTAATAGCTCTAACGAACTCTTCACCTCTAACGTAGGTCAACATATTCGCTAATAATTCTCCCGAAGCCCCTCCTTCGAAGGAGAGTAAAATGATTCGTGAGGCGTTTTTAGGCGGCATGTAGCGGATCGGAATTGCCGCCTTATAAAAGCCTAGAGCTGCAAGGGTAATGCATAGCGGGCAAACACCGTAGTTGCTAGCCACATACCTATACTCCTCGGTGAAGTACTTGCCTACGTGTGGGTAAAGGGGTAGCCAAACGTGTTGTCCCCTCTGTCCCCTCCCCTCACGTTGCGCGTGTCCCGGGAACATATAGGCTTCCTCGAGGTTTTTAGCGACCACGTCGGGGTTCGCGTAGCTGTTTAAGTAGCTCTCAAACCTTTTTTGAGAACCCTTCTGAATTAGCTTCAGCTGCCCTAATAGCTGCTCCATTACGGACTCCTTACGTAGCTCAATATCGCTTGCGATGCTCTTAGCGACGTCGTTAACGTCTCTGCCTTCGATTTCTATTTCGAAGGACCCGGCGGTACCTGATACGTAGCACTTAACGTCCGGTGGGAGGGCGGAAACCAAACCGTACATAATCAGCGAGTCCATGAAGGGCCCGTGGCCGGGGGTAAACAGCTTCAGGCGCACGGTTTAACCCCTCACTACGTATTCCTCACCAACAGCGAAGACTTCTCTGGCCTCCTTCAATCTAACGTCTACCTTTGCCGGAGCATATACGAAGTATTTAACGCCGGTAGGTGTACTTTTAACCTCCCTTTTGCACGGCACGTAAAATAGTTTAAGTTCGCGCGCCTCATCACACATCTTCACGGTCGTGTAGCTCCCGCGAATGGCGTCTATGAGGTCGGGGGTTACGGCGAAGGGGTAGTCCGTAGATACGTTGTCTACGAGCAGGGGCCTACAGTCTGTAGACCAAGCTTCAACGACGTTAACTAGAGATTCCGTATCGCCGAGTCTCTGCAGTAAATATAGCATTTTGCTTTCAAGATGGGCTTTAAGAATCCATGCGCACTTTAAAGTGGATCGAAATAAGTACTCCCTGTACAAGGCATCGGTGAGGCCCTCCATTATCTTCCTAAAGGCGTCGAAGTCCCCCGCGCGAAGCGCGTAGTAACCCCTCTCAAGATCCTTATCTTCAAGGCCTTTATCGAGCACCCTAAACCTCCTTAAGATGACGGGGTTGATGCTGGTGGCCTCACTTACCAGTTTTGCTCTAGCGGCGACCACCGTCCCCCTAGCGATTTCTTGGGCCTTTAATCCTATTCCTCGCTGTACTCCAAGGCAGTACGCTAAGGCCCCCACGAGGGTTGAGGGTTGAGGGGTTGGAACGGAGGTTGCTATTTGAAACGTCTCCGGTTGCTTAATGGAAAAAATGGGGACGTTGATTTTAGCGCATACCGCCGTTAAAGCCACTTATCGCTTACCTCCACGATCTTAGCTATGGCCTCGGAGGCGGTCTTAACTACGTCTACGGGGATGCCTTTCTCCTTAAACGCGTCCGCGGGTTTTTCGCCCATTATGATCACCTCGAGCTCGTCCCGTTTAACCAAGCCCTGGTCCGTAGCGGCTTTAATGATGCTAGCCGTTTCTTCCGCGTAGTCTCTATAGAACCCGTGGGCTGCGTTGGGTATCGGTTTTTTGGAGGCCACGGATATCAGTTCGACTGTTTTAATTATCGGTAGCGCTCTTGCTTGCGCCGCTCCAAAGTGTCCGGAGAGCAGGTTCGTTAAAGCGGCTATAGCCGCCTTCGCCCTGATTTTACGGTCGTTGTCCGGCAGCTTTTTATCTGGATTCGCCAACGAAGCCCCGGCGAAGGATAAATCCATGGAGCATAAAAAGCCGTAAATGCCACTGGCATGTTCACGCTTCATCACCATCATCGCCTGCTCCTCCTTCGGCACTTTCCCCTCTTTGTCTGTAACGACTCTATTATGAGTTATGGAGGAGTACTCGGAGCGTTGTTCTTCTATGGGGATCATAAAGGAGAATTTAATTAGGCTTTCACGTCGTATTTGTTTCTTTGCGTCCAAGAAGCCGTGGAGGTCTTCAATGGCACACTCCTTGATGTACTCGTACTCTTCGTTCTTACCTAACATAGACCTGTACATGACGTGGCGTTTGCATTCATCGCACAGCGCTCCGTAACCCCAGCTTTTAAGTATCTCCACCGTTGCCACCGCGTGCCAATGCTTGATCATGTTCCCCGAGATGACCGGCTCCTCCGAAACCTCGTAACCTCCTCCCTTCTCCCTTATGATAAACATCTTGGAAAGCGCCATGTAGTTGCCTACAGCGCCTTCGGCGTTAGCCGAATGGATGTTTATGAGCGCCCTTCCGGTTACCCGTACGTACACCATCCTATTCACCTCTTGGACCTTACTCCATCGTAAGCTAACGCTAACGAGGCGATGAGGCCCCCAACGAATCGCGGGTCGCCCTTAGCCATATCTATAACCCTTGCTAAGCATTCCTTACCCACTCTGAAGGCTCTTTCAACGTCTTTAACCTCGCCTACGACCTCGAACTCCCCCCTTTGAAGCCCGTCTTGAAGCCTTCTTAAAACGCGGTCCTGCACTCTAACGCTGTTGTAGATCGTTAACACGAAATCCTCGACGTCCCTTGGCCTCGCTATTTTATCGAACAACCCGTAGTCGGACTCCACAACCTTAAAGGCCCCTAGGTAGCGGACGTACGCGCTTACGCACTGATCGGATAGGATCGCTTCGAGGAGTTTCTCCTTTTCAGGTTTCGACACGTCTTCCACCGGGATTACCATCTTACCTAACAGCCATATAAATGTTGCTGTTATATTGCATACTCCGTGCAAATAAAGCGCAAAAGTTGAGTTACATTAGCATCAGTCCCAAGTCCGTTAATTCGTACATCCTCCCCCTCTGCCTTGCAAGCCCATCTTCAGCGAGGCTAGCGAGGTGCCTGTATATAGTGCTTCGATTCTTTCGCATTAAGACCGCGATGTTGTTGGCCGATAACCTTTCGTGTTGATGGATAAGCCGTAGAACTGCCAATTTTTCCTCGGTTACGTCCACCCTAACTATCCTGGAGAGAGGGGGTATGGTCAGGCGCTCGACCCTGCCCTCAAGATACGCTTCAACGGTAGGGTGTTGCTTCCACCTCAGCATTAAGTACGCTGTATAGACCGCGAAGCAAAGGGCCCTCATCCCCCCGGTGAAGCAAAGGGCTACCTGCTTGTCGGTGAGGCCGCTTAAGATTTCCTTGACCTGCCTAACGGCTTTAACGAAGTCCGTTAAATCTACTTCCACCTTTCGAAGCTCAACCTGGAAGCCCTTAAAGACCATGTCGCAGATCTTCTTCAGCTCTAGGTAGGCTTTTTCAGCCCTCTCATCCTTGAAGCTCGGGGTAAAAACTAGGATAAAGGCGCCGGGCCTCAAATTGTAAGATGCGACCGCCCTTACTAGAGGTCCAGGCTCGAAGCCTAACGTCATTATCAGGGCGTCGAGGGGTTGACTCATACTTTCGCCCCATCCATTCATATTGTAGCATTTCTCATGTACATCTTTGGTTTAAGGAGGCGAGAAAGCTCTCATACTTGCAATAGAGATAGGGGAAAATTAAACATTTTTGCGTACCTAAGGAGAAGCGTGGAGCGCTCAGAGAAAAGCCTAAAAAGTTCAGACGTTCCTTAGCAGTAAAAGAGGCAAACAACCGGTAAGGAGCGAAAGGATGTCTTCCATTTCCTCCTTCGTCCTTAGACTCGCCGTTGAGGAGCCCGTGGTTTTCCAGAGCTTTTCAGGTTTTGCTGCCTGCGGCGTGTTTTACGGCTTAATTAAGTCCGTCGATGGGGCTCTTGCTGAGGCTTTACACTCATCGAAGAAGTTAGCCCCTTGGTCCGCCTCGCCGTTCCTTATTGAGGCGCCTCCGCCGCCTAGGATCGTTTACCGCTCCATCCCAGCCCCCTCCATAGTTAGTGTCTCCTTTTCGATCGTGGACGGCAAGGTGTGTGAGGCGTTTAAGGAGGCCATCCTTAATCTCAGCCTAGAGGTGGCGTTAGTTAACGTTAAGGCTAAGATCGTTGGCATATCGGTTAACACCTACGAGTTCACAGACATGGCCTTCAACGCGGACGCCTTACCCAGTAGGTTCGCCGTGAAGTTCCTGACGCCAACGGCCTTTAGGCGCTCCGTATTCGACTGTTGCCCGGCCTGTCCCCATTACGTTGAGTATAGGGCTAAGGCTAAGGAGGGGGCGAGGCTTGAGAGGCCGTGTGGGTACGCGGCTCTATGTAGGGGGGTGAACGTCCCGCTTCCCATCCCCTCCCTGATGTTCAGGAACTTGGCGAGGGTGTGGTCGGCGTTTTCGAACGTGCGGCTGGACGTATGGGGCGCCGCTCGATGGGCTGAGAACGCGGTAACCGTTGCTGGCTTCCCGAAGCCGGGGATAAGGACGGTGCGCGTTTACGAGCACCCGACGACGAATAAGTGGATAGTTGGCTTCACGGGGACTGTGAGGTTCGCCGTGAGGGAGGATGCGTATAAGGAGAAGTACGCTAAGGTAGCTGCCGCGCTACTAAGGATGGCTGAAGTAACGAACGTAGGGGTGAGGAGGACGGCCGGGTTGGGGATGGTGAAGTACGTCGTTCCGAGGGAGGACAAGGCGGGTACCGCTTGAAGGAAGGGCCTTAAGGAGTGAACCCGTCTGGAAAACCTTTAGAGTATTTCTTAAAGGTTCAGTAGGTTAAGTTGGCAGTCGATTAATCGATGGGAGTTTTCAGACGACTTCAGCGATTAAACGTTTAACCTTTTAAGGCCTGATTGACTTCGGTGGAGTCATGTACCCCGCGCGCAGATTATAGACCACCGAAACATGGAGACGAAAATTTAAATAGGAAAACGTCCAGAC
>Ga0209080_1000939_pt1 | contig 16209 bp, 13 predicted proteins | sample JNZ110809AmetaG_FD_184123 | JGI IMG/M metagenome (GOLD analysis project Ga0209080, IMG submission 184123) | Hot spring microbial communities from Jinze hot spring, China to study Microbial Dark Matter (Phase II) - JNZ 110809A (SPAdes) (version 3) ...
ACTGCTCCAGTAACTCTGCATACCGTTGAGCAATCAGCGGAGCATCAAACTGTTGTGCTTTTTGCTTGGCTTTCTCTCCCAACCTTTGCCTTAAGGATGGATTGTGCATCAGATTGGTAATTGCATCTGCCAATGCCGAAGCATCATCTACAGGCACCAATAAACCATTCACACCATTGCTGATAATGTCATTTGCACCATCCGTCGCCGTCGCAATGACAGGCAAACCTAACGCCATCGCTTCCACGATGGCAATCCCAAAAGTCTCCCAACGCGATGGGGACACAAAAATATCCGCCGTTCGCAGCCACGCATAAGGGTTTTGCTTGTAGCCCACGAAGGAAAGACGCCTATTTAACCCAGATGCCTCTGCCAGCTGCATTAACCGTGACCGTTCCGAGCCGTCGCCTAAAATATAACATTCCCAGCCGTCACCTTGGCGGTTTATCTTAGCCAATGCATGTAGCAATACATCCATTCCCTTTGCGGGATGCAAGCGCCCCACACTAATCAGTCGCACAGGGGCTTTTTTCAGTGGGATAGAATCAGGTATTGCTGCCATCTCCCTGATGTGAGCCAGTTCAACGCTGTTAGGGATGACGGTGAACCGATCGCCTGGGACGCCCAAAAGCGTTTGCGTTTTCTGCCGAACGCCTTTAGAGGTGGCGATGAAATGATTAACTCGTTTGGGTAAAAAAGTGCGGACCAACCAGCGGCGCATCCACCCATCCCAATGAAACGCAAAATCCCGTTCTAAGTCGCTTTGCACTGACCAGATGAGCAACGGTGGATTGGGCAATCGGCGAAGGGCAATCGCCGCTACCACTGTTGGTAACCAAAGGAAAGTCAGCGCCACATCACAGGGGTTTTCCCGGAAGAATTTTTGCAATTGCGGGACCAACCGAAGCGCCCAAAAAAATTTCGCCAGCGACCCTGGCGGCATTCGGGGTGCGAGGGCATGATAAGGGACATTGACAGGTAATTCATCTAACCAAACACCTTTTCGCTCTAACAAGACAACCCTAAGATGATGCTGGTTGTCTCGTGGCCAATGCCGAGCCAGTTGCACCAGCTGCCTCTCTGCCCCCCCACCTTGTAGGTTTAGGTTTAAGAAGCAAACTCGCATAATCACGGTTCGCCCTTTAACAGGCAATGGAACTTCCAGCACAAAGGGATGGAACGAACTAATGGGATGCCTTCGCACCCAGCCATGATTTTCAAAATCCAAGGTGGCAAACGCTTTTCCTTAGGCACGAAGAAGGGGCGCCAAGTTACCCGACGGAAACCCGCTGCCTTCAAGATTGCCATGCCTTCCCGCAATGCTATGTCCCGTCGTGGGTTTAAATCCACGATAATCTTCTTGCGCACAAAAGGACGAAGTTTTTGCAAGACAGCCAGCGGTTCACGCACATAGGCGAAAAAAGTGCGCATGTAAGCGATAACGGCGTCGTGTGGTTTGGAGAGGACGAACTCGTTCGCATCAGCGACTGCAAAACCCCAATGAACCCCTTCAATTGCAAATGACGCTTTGCCATTCCTATCATCCTCGGTGAAAAGTCTACACCAGCAACAAGCAAATCATAATCGTGCAGGTAGACAGGTTGATGCAGTAGAGCACCCTCTGCCGTAACCTTTCTTCCCCATTTAAACCATTCACCCAGACTGCAAGTGGTTAGCAGGCAAAGGAGCTGGCCCATTAGGTTAGTATAAAATTGTGGCATTCTCAGCCATTGATGTTGAATCGTTCAGCGGGCGACTTTCTCCACCTGCTTCCAAACACTCTCATCGTGAAGTTTTTCAGTGTGGAAGACTAAAACTGTTGCGATTACAGATTTATCTAACTCTAACTAACTCTGAACATTATCCAGACTCCTATAAACATGAATGCTCCAATCCACCAAAGGTAAAATATCCATCGGAATCTTCGAAAGGTTTCCCATTTGAGACTGCCTGCGGCGGAGCTAAACAGTAACCCAAACATCATCATTCGGTGCCGGTAGGGATCGGACCCAACCATTATGCCCATGGTAGATATAGCCAAGACACCAAGTATTATCACTCCACAAGCAAGGATAGCACCTTTCTGGCGTTCGGCTAAAAAACTAATTACAGCAAATGGAAAGAGCAAATACCAAACTAGCGTATTGAGAGCCTCAATAATTGTTCCCAAGTCGCGGTCAAAAAGGAACCTAAGCGGAGAGGGTGAAAAAAGTCCCCTCAAGAAAAGGATTATGAGATTCTTCGGAGATAAAAGACCTGATACATCCACAAATCGCATAATAGTTGCCTGAGATTCTACGAATCGTTCAACAAAGTAAGTTTCCCTTGTCATCCGATTGAGCGTTATCTTGATTATTGGTTCAATTAGGACAGGCCGGAGGAAGAATACAAATAAAGCAACTACAAATGCTATTTTCAGCCATAAGTGTAGTTGAAGCAGCTGATTGAGGCGCACCTTTTCTCCAAGGACAATGTATGTAATAACGCCTACCACACCGACCAACGCTAAAACCGTTCCACGCAACCAATAGAGTAAGGACAAAGAAATCAGCGCACCAACGATCTTGTCAGTATTCCTTCTGGGTATAGCAAGAAACCACAAGATGAGTACCAATAAGAGGGCCGTGGCAATTTCCTTCAAATTCACTGCTGAAAAGATCACAAGTGGCGGCAAAAATGCTGTAAACAAAAAGGCGTGCCATCCTGCCTTAGAGTCAAAGAAATGTTTTCCAAGGTCATAAGTAAAGAACGGGAGCAGTGAGCCCAAAAAAGCGTTCATTGCCTTCGGGAGAAGCAAATTGGGCCCGAAGATAGCATATAGTATGTTGATTAAGTGGTAATAGCCTTTTCCAGCACCCCATGACAATAGTCCATATACCTGCTCTATACCCGCTTCATGGAATCCACGTTCGTCATCATACTGAAACGTAAAAGCCAATGTAATCCCTATGATCACTCGTAGGGAAAAAGCGATTGTGAAGAGACTTATGCGGTTGGGAGGTGTTTGACGAAGTGATACAAGAACAATGCCTAAGAGATATAAAAACAGTGTGAATGGGATAGATTGTATTATGGATTCCGCAGAAATGGGTACTAAACGCTCAGGGTCAACCATGGAAACAAGGTTCACCGCTATGCGTCCAGCAAAGTATCCGAGTCCGATTACTATGAGCCAATGCCTCAGGCTAAATGGAATACGTTTATGCCAGCTTAATAAAGGCATAAATTTAATCCTCATAAACGCCTCCTAAGATAAACAACTTTCATCTTTGCGGTTACATCCCTGACTTGTGCTTCATGGTGCGGAAACAGTGCCAAAAACTGCTTGAGCTCTTCCTTTGATGTTTTCATTTCGCCCGCAAGGTAGTGAACCTCATGCACGAGGCGTGAATGGCTAAAGACCTCATACTCCATACCCTCAATGTCAAACTTGATAAGGTCAGTACCACCGGCGTTTTCCAGGATATCGTCCAGCGAGCGAACTCGGCAACGCACTTCCAGTATGTCTCCAGCGTCTTTCGGCTTAATCAATGAACTGGCTGAGTGGCGTTGTGGATTAATGTAAAAAATACCTTCTCCAGAGGCACTACCAACAGCCTCTTGGCAAAGCACTACATTGTTAAAAGTTCGCATGTTGAGCGTTAAAAGTCGGAAATTATACGGGTTGGGTTCATAACAGTAGATAATGGCGTTGGGAAAGTGAATCTTAAATTGCAGGGTTGCCAAACCGATGTGTGCACCAAGGTCAATGATTTTGGCGATTGGCTCACTGCGTAACCAATCAGGGCAGTAAGGGTTTTCTGTGAAGATTTCATGCATAATGCAAATGTCTTGTGTCCGAAAATGAAAATCCCTAACAACGACCTGCTTCATTCGCAAAGATACATGCCAGACCTGTTCAATGGGCAAGCCCAATGCGTGAGCAAGTTTGAATCTGGGGAGCATCGTCGCTAACAGCCATTGCGACCGTCTATCTGCTCCTACCTTGAGCCCGAACCTCATGTAGCGTAGGAGTGTCACGACTTTGCTCATACATTTCCTAACCTCTGCTTTCGCAATTTTTGGTAAAGTATTACAGCGGGTGAAAGCTTCCTCTCAAACGCTTTCAGTGAGAGATTCCTATTCACCGAGATTCGTGGTAAAGCCATCCAGTCAGGATGAGTTGGTAACAAACCTTCATTTTCTCCCTAACGCTGACAGGGATTGGGATTATATTCACTTGCTCGAAACCCGAGTGCCCTACTAACTCTCTAAGAGCTGTATCTGTAAATCGCCAATAATCAAAGGCGAACGAGGTAAGTATTTAAGCCAGGTATACACCACAACCATCTTAGAGGACCTCGCCACGAAATATGGCAACAAGTTTCCCTGCCAAGGCTTCCAGTGAATGCATATTTATGACTTGCTTCCGTAAATAGTCGCCAATCTGCTCAATTTCGGATTCTCTAAATTTCAGTAGATTTTGGAGTTTAGAAGCCAAATCCGTCGGGTCTTGGTATCTGAAGAGTAGGAGATCAGCATAAACACCGAACGTTTCTTGAAATCCCTTATTTGCCGCGATACAGGGTCTTCCACACGCCATCGCTTCCCAAGCTACCTTGTCGCCGAAGCCAGTCGGCGTCATGTTTACATGGACAGTGCATCGCCGATACCAGTCGGGAAGTTGGGTCATTGGAACGGGGGGATGAAAGGTCACAATATCTTGAAGATCCAAGTCCTCAACCAAGCGATGCAAAGAGCGGACATAAGGTTCATCTTGAGGTCCAGCAGGTCCTCCAAGAATAACTACTCGGAAGGGATGACTCCACTCTTGACGCAACAGCGCTACTGCTTTGAGCAGGGTCGGATGGTCCTTCACGGGCGAAAGACGCCCCACACACAAAATCATGGGTGGCCTGTCAGGCTTTGTGCGCTCATCAGGATAGAAAAGGTCTGTGTCAATGCCATGCCCAATAGCTATCAATTTGTCACGATGATAGGGATATGTCGTTAGCAAAGCAGAGACCATCCTATCTGAAAGGTGATGGGCCAGTTTCAAAGTCCATGTAAGACTAGGATGGAGATACCATGTGACGATAGGAATACCCTTTACTTTAAGCACTGGCGCTGCCAACACGGTGAAGATAGGAATCATGTGGGAAAAGCAAGCATCAATCCGATCTTCCCGCAAGACTTTGAACAAGTGCCGATAGAACTCCACTGCCCGACGGGGTTCGCTGTAACCTTTCTCTTTACCTACCGAGTAAACTCGCACATTTTCGGGCACATCTATCCTTCCTGCCCGCATCGTGATGACATGAATAAATTCCACCCGCTTCGCCAGTGCCTGAATCCAGCGAGTTGTAAAGCCTAAAATAGGGTCGTCAGCATCTGTTGCCAAGTTAAAGAGCAGGAGGCGCATGATGACCACACTCTTTTAGCAGGCTCTCCGCCATCTGGAGAAGTTGGACATAGCCTTGTTGATATGCTTTGGCTGAGAAAAATCGCTCAGCAAACTCCCTTGCCCGCTGTCCCATCTGTTTAGCCTCTTCGGGATGGCTTAGTATCCACCGAATACGCTGAGCCAGTGCATTCACATCTCCTGGTAGCACTAAGAAACCTGTCACACCATCTTGAATTATCTCAGGAATACCCCCGACTCGGCTGCCAATAACAGGTATGCTGCAAGCCATCGCCTCAATGACAACCCGTCCTAAGCCTTCTGAAAGAGATGGTAGCACTAAGGCACGGGCTTGGGCAATCTTCCGCGCCAATTCCTGCTGGGGCATAGCGTTCATAAAAATCACACGACCGTTTAAGCCCAGCCGAGCGACCTGTGCTTTAAGCAATTGAGCATACCCCTTATTTTCTGCCTTGCCAATAATCCAAAGTTGGGCGTCAGGAAATTCTTGAGCAACTTGAGCAAAAGCATCAATCAAGACATGCACGCCTTTTAGCGAAGTCAATACTCCCGCGAAAACAATAGCGTCAAAGGTTTTCTCACCTGCAGCTCCTACTTTAAAGAACGCCTCAATGTCCGTCCAGGTAGGGAACTGAACGATGGGTTTACCCGGTGCCCATTGCTCCAACTGGGCTCGCGTGGAATTAGAGATCGCCCTAAGCAAATCGGCGTGCTTAAGCGCAAATTTTGCCACATGACGCATCAAAAAGCGGTAAAGGCTTGGAAGGCGGACGCGTCGTTGTAGGAAAAGGCTTTCTTCAAAATCGCCGTGGCTTTCTATAATGAGCACTATCTTGCGTTTAAACCACCCTGAGATCTTCTTTGAGAGTGCCGCTGCAAATCCCTCATAGGGGCTTTGAGCAACAAGCACTTGAACACCGCGTCGCCAGATTAGCCATAAAGCCAGCCAAGGTCCGATTAGAAACAGGGTCAGGTAACGCAATGCGGGTAGTGGCCACTTTGGAAGCAAGTAAAACTGCGCATGTTCTTTAAAGTATCGGGGGCGGATATCCTGAGAGAAACCGATGACAAAAATTTCCCCCAGTTGCGCCAAGAGTTGAAATTTCTTGGCACTGGTGTGGTCTAAAGGTTGGCTATAGCGAGCACCACCGACAAAGACGATCCCCATAATAGCTTGCTTGGCAAGTTCTTGGTCCATCATCCTTTCACTCCCTCAACTTCAGCACGCGCTCTAAGATTGTGGCAGTTCGCTGCGTCCATGTGTAGCGCTGGGCATCCTGCTTTGCCCTTGCAGCCAGAGCCTTGGCAAAGTCTGGGTTTTCCAGGAGAGACCTAATACCTTCGGCTAAGGCTTTAGGGTCGCTGGGGGGAACCAACCACGCATTCTCACCGTGGCGTAAAACTTCACGAATGGATGGCAGGTCTGTAGCTACAATCGGCACCCCTGCCGCCATGTATTCGAAAAGTTTAAGGGGCGACATAAAATAGGCGTAATGCTTTGTATTTGGAAATGGTGCAACAGCGATATCGCAAGCCCGAATCCAGTAGGGCACTTCAGTGTTCGGCACTCTATCAACGAACTTGAGCCGATGCTCTGGAAGGCCAATGCGACGAGCAAGGTCAAGGTAAGCAGGCACGGCATCCATCGGCCCTCCCACGCATAAGAGCAGAGGTCTCGTTCCATCAATCACGGGTATATAAGCCATAGCCTCAATCAGTTCAGGAATGCCCTTCTCCATCTCCAATGTGCGAAAACGACCGATGTAGCCAATAATGAAGTGATCTAAGGGTAGCCTCAATTTACGACGACACTCCTCTCTGCTCGGCAAGCTTTCAAAGAGAGCTAAATCTACACCGTCTGGTAAAACCACAATCTTCTCCTCTGGGATGCCCATGTTTATCAATCCTTGCTTAATGAATGAGGTAAGCACTACAACCATACGCAGTGCAGGATGGTAGGCAATTTGTCTTAAAAGCCACCTTTGCCCACGCTTTGGCACCACATGGCCTTCATACACAGTGGGCAGACCGAATCGCACTAGCCAATAGGCGATCTCACTATCGCGGGTATAATAAAGGTCTGCTTGCTCCCGCCGCACCTTTAAGGTAGCATATCGTCCCCAGAACAGGGCATGGGCAAAGAAGATTGGAACGAACCATTTGTCGGGAATAACCAAGTTCAGCGGCACAACATCCCAATTCGGAAGCGTTTCCACCTCAAAAACGGGCTTAATTCCGTAGTAATCAAAAACCGTTTGCCCTATGAGTTTTTGGTCCATCTGCTTGCGGTAGGGATGGAACAACTTCACCTTGGCACCATTCAACGCAAATGCCTCACACATCTTACAGATCTGGTAGCCATGGGCTTTTTCAGTAGGAAGGCGGACGTTGGCAAGGTAGATGAGGTATGCTGTGTTATTATACTTCATGACTTTGCCGCCTCTTCTAGAATATCAGCGAATTTGGGGGCGTTAGCCTGAATGCTAAATCTTTCTTCCACCAGGGCGCGTCCCGCCTCCCCAAGCCGTCTCCGCAACGCTACATCCTGAACCAAACAGTGTATCGCCTCCACCCACTCGTCTTCTGTAGCGAGGAGAAACCCGGTTTTACCATGTACTATCACTTCCACGGCTGCGCCGATAGAGGAGGCCAAAACTGGTAGCCCAACTGCCATATACTGAACTGCCTTAAAGCCACATCGCCCTCGGCTACGCTCCGTATCATTGAGTGGCATTAGGCCAATATCAAAACTGTGTAGAAGCTCTACCTCGCGGTTTAAGGACCAGCTTTCAAAGCAAACTGGAACGTTTTGAAGGACTAAGGGCTGAGAACTTACAACCTTAAGAGTAGCCTTTCCACTCAATTGTTGGAATGCTTTCCGTAAGGCACCTTGGATCTGGTGAAAATCTGTCAAGTTTTCGGGAGAACCTATCCATCCAAGTACTACAGGATCATCTTTTTCGCTAATCGTTTTCTTGGTATAGCGGCTTATGTCGACCGACGAGGGCAAGGTATAGACAACCGGATTAAATTGCTTGGCGTATGAAGCAAGATAATTACTTCCCGCTATAACAAGGCAGGCTTTCTGGAAAATGTAATGCAAGCGTTTTGTAGCAATTTTATAACGAGCTCTTACAAGTTTATCTTGGCTATATATGTCTGGTGGTGCGTAAAGAGCATCGTCGAAGTCGAATACAACTCTCTTATTGATGTTCTTGAGAAGCCAAATGAATCGTTCCTGAAGAACCAACTTTTGAAGCACCACCACATCTGCCCATCGGGCAAGTTGGAGGGATTGACCCAAATAACGCATCTTTGTGACAAAAGAAAGATGCTTTGGGAAGGGTAACACCCTGCACTGCCATCCCATCTTTTGCAAATAGGGCAAATAATCATACACCCGCACACGGCTACTGGCTCGCGAGAAGTCATAGCGTGTTAGAAAGGCAACTTTTAAGCCTTGATGGCGATGCATTCTATTTCCTCACCCCATTGAAAAACTGGCTTACTTAACCTCTCCAGACTGTCAAAAAGCCACGCCGAGAGTAGTGTCCGCTGCCTCAAGAATAACGCAGATTCTGATTCGTGGCGAAACCAGCCGGTTCTTGCACTAAAGAAAACTTCTTAACAATCTTGGGCAGATAAAAAGGAAGGGCAACAATCCCCTTTTTGCCCTGACTCTGCAGCAACGGGAAGCGATGCACCTGAAGCTCATCGATGACCTGAGGACCTGGTGTCGCTGTGACGATAGTTATCTGATGCCCACGCGTCGAGAGCGCCTTACTTAATTTCCACGCGTGCACCTCTGCGCCGCCAAGCAAAGGTAGGAAAGTGTCTTGTGTGATTAATACTTTCATGATTTTCTCTTCACCACCAGCACAACTCCAACACCCAAGTTGCGCCAGAAACGCTTTGCTCGTAATCGCTCGTCCATCCATTGTTGCAACCGTATCAAGGGTGGGAAAAGATAAGCCAGGTAGGGCATTAGCAAGCTGTCCGCCATCCATCGGATAACCTTCAAACCGTTTTGCTCTATCCGCCGAACCGCTTTCCATGGAAATCGTCTAACATGAGGGAGCTCAAAGTGTCCTGCGTAACCTTCATTCACCCCCTCCTCACCTTTTAGCCAGGCCCATAGCACTTTTATCATTCCCCACCACAGAGCGAAAGCTGTCCGTTTGCTGACCCTCCAGTAGCTATCTCTACCCAGTAATACCATTGCACTCGGATTCAAGCAAGTAGGAATGGCTATAACGCCGATGCCATCAGGCATGAGAACCCGTCCGATTTCTCTAACTCCTTGGTCAAAATCAGGCAGATGTTCTAATACCTGGCAACTCACGATTGCCGGCAAGACTCCATTTTTAAACGGCAGGTGCTCAGCATCGCCCACGACAAACATCATTCGGTCAACAATACCATGAGCCTTTGCTGCTTCACGAGTAGCACACACTGCATCTTTTGAAATATCCATGGCGATGATTTTCTGGTGAGGATGCCAAAGGGCTAACAACACGGACAAGACCCCATCCCCACAACCAGCATCTAAAACTAAGGGCGCATTTTTCACAGGTAACGCTGTTACTGCCCACATTGTTCGGCAGAAGTAGCGCCGCAAAATATAAGGCGACTGATAACGCTTAACCCAGTTGGTTTCTGAGCGTGATATGTAAAAAGACTTGATTTGTTCTGGTGTGGATTCCATCACTTCACTTACATCCCTTCCTGAGGTAAATCACTCCTATGCCATGACCAAGTAGGTGCATGAGCATTAGCCAGATAGCTAAGCCCAAATAGCCCCAGAGGGGAATGGCTACTATAAAACCTGCAATAGAGAGGCAGACTACAAAAACAGTAATATTAGTCCATGTTTTAATCATTCCTTTTGCAAAATATAGAGGCCGCAGCCAAAAGAAGGCGAGCCAAACGGCGGAACCTACCAGAAGGAGTTGCATAGCAACGATTGCTGGGCGATAGGCATTGCCAACTAATGGAGGCACTACGAAAGGCACAAATGCTATCCCTAATAGGGCAGCAAGCCCTAAAGGCGCACCGCCACTAAGCGCTAATCGTCGCACAGTTCGGCGAAGCCCTTCTTGGTTTCCTGTACCCCATAGCTGCGCAAACTTCGGATAGGTGACCGATTGAAGCGGCCCGACCAGATAGCCAACGGTTCCCGCTATGCTCTTTGCCAATTTGTAGTAACCAACCTCCGTTGGATTGCGGAAGTAGCCAAGGAGAACTACATCCAGTTGCTTAGGGATCATGCCCAAAAGGACAGTCAAGTCATTGTATACAATAAAGCCCAAAATCTCGCGACCGCGTCCTTTAAGCAGGTGCCAATCAACTTGCCACCATAGCCCACCCCACTGGCGCTTTGCTAAGGGGAAAGCATATGTGCTGTAGAGTAAACCCGTGAGCACCATCGCTGCTGCATTACCCCATACGACACCTGCCACCTGCCAGCCCAGCCACACCATTCCCAGCACAAGAATGACTCGAACTAAGGTGGTTGCTATTCCTATAAATGCGATTACAGAGAAGTGTCCAAGACTTGCCAAAACAGCGTAAGATGTGCTGACCAAGGCTCGTGGTAAGAAGGCGCTGGCGTAAATAATGATAAGCCCGGTGGCTTCTGAACGGTGGGCAATGTTCAAAGCAGCCCAAGGAGCTATGAAGATGCTGACCAAGAATGCTAACAAGGCAATGGTGAAATCCACAGCATACCCCACTTTACACATTGCTAACGCCTTTTCTCCCTCCCCACGGGCGTGGAATTCGCTCAGGAACTTCAAAGAAGCCTCTACAGAGCGGGTGTCAAAGAAAGTAAACACAAGGTTAGGCATGGACATTACCAACGCTGCAACACCGTAGAGTTCCGGTCCCAACCACCTTGCTACTAAGATGCCCTGCACGAAGGCTAAAGCCGCTGATGCAAAGTTGGCGGCGGTAAGCACCCCGACATTACGCACAAAAGGGAGCGCTAAAAGCCGACGGGGAGATAAAGCCTGAACCCGCTCAATAGCCTGTTCCAGTAAAGTCAAATTGCTACCCTCCTTCACAGCCATAATCAAATACGCCGCAGCAAAAGAATGATGGCTCTGCCACGCTGTGCTGTGGAGCCGAAAGAGTCTGTCCAGTCGCTATGCCAATTCCCGAATAGGACACTCCAGAATCCAAGCCCTGTCCGCTTCGCGATATCGGCCGATACCAGTCCGATGACACTGAACACCCATAGAGGTGTTCCAGTGAGTCTTTGGCGACAACTAAAGAGAAAACATTGCCCTTAAAAGGCAAATTGTGGGCGTCTCCGCACACTGAAAACAGGCTCTTTCCGAGTCGGATGTCTGAGTTGGCATACCTCCAATCCTTCTTTTCCACCAAAACACGAAGAGTGCCTTGCCCTCCTCCTAAATCTAAGGCCAAGCCGCAACCTTCTGGGATAGCTTCCTCTAACCATCGCGCATCTGCACTCATGAACCATTCACCCAAGCAGGGATGCCAACAAAACACCTTCTGTCTCTTGGACCATTTTTTCCATGCTGAATTGTTGCCTTACCCAATCCCGCCCTGCGTGAGCCATGGCTTTACGCCCCTCAGGATCCTCCACTAACCGGCGCAAGGCTTTTATGAGCCCATCACCTTCAGGTGGCACCAGAATTCCTGTCTCACCATCTTTTACTACCTCAGGTATTCCACCAACAGCGGTAGCCGCTACGGGTAGTCCCAATGCCATTGCTTCCAGCACTGCGTGAGGTAGTCCTTCGTGGATAGAATTGAGCACGAAGAAATCACAGGCAGCCATAAGACCATAGGTTTCTGCCTTGCTCCGAGATCCTGCAAAGTAAACCCGTTCGGACACACCGAGCCTTTTGGCAAGGGCTTCCAACCGCTCTTGTTCAGGTCCCTCGCCTATCACCACGAGACTCAGTTCAGGTATTTGGATCAATGCCTCCACAAGTTGGTCTATCCGTTTCAAAGGGATTAATCGCCCAACTGTGACAGCCTTTACAGGTGTCTTCAAAGGGATGGGGAGGGGCTTTACATTATCCACAAGCTCCACAGCATTGTAGATGACGACGATGCGTTCCTCAGGAACACCCCAATGTGCTACCCAGCGGGCAAGGTATTGGCTGGGGACAATCACCTTATCTGCTTGTCTCGCATACCATGACCGAACTCTTTTAAGCAGTTCCGCCTGCCATAATTGTCGGTTTCGCTGAAAATCCTCAAATCCGTCCTTTGTCCAACCTTTTCGCACGCTCCTTTCCCACGCTTCATCGCCAACAATTTTCATGACCAAAGGCTTGCGCAAAAATTTGTTAGCAATGGCAGTCTCAAAGTAAATGCCGTTAGTGTATATGACATCGGCTGTTCGTCCATACCTCAAAATTTGAGCCACATAATTGGGTAAGCGCTTCCAAATTTTCTGCCGTCGGTTCATCCGAATAACAGGGAATGTATGAATGCTATCGTCCCATCTTAGGTGCTCAGGCTCGCTGGTCGTTAGCACAGTGACCGTGTGTCCCCGTTCCGTTAATGCTTTGGCAATGGTCGGCACATAAGTCGCAGGACCGCCAATGTCAGGAGGGAAAATGCCTGTTGTGATTAACAATCGCATGGAATCACCTACAACAGACGCTCAAGGATTTCCTTTGGCACTTGTTTGCGAAGTTGTAGTGTCTGTCAAGTTCTTTGCCATAGTCTAAGAGCCGTTCAAACTCGCTATGGAATTTGGAAGATTCCTCAAGGAGCTCTACCACGGAATGGGTAACAATGGCTCGGTATCCTTGGCATAAAGAAAACCCTTCAAAGCCCTCTCAGCTGCCTGTTGAGGGAGAGGAAAGCAGTCGCATAATAATTGCCATCTTTAAGGCAATCTCTCGCCGTTTTCATGCCTGCTCCTGCTTGATCAAGCCATCTGAGCCCTTCCTCAAAATTTCCCATTAATAATCCCGTCCCCATTCACCACTCTCATGAGTTCAGGAGAAATCCAACATTCCCTTTATCATGGGCTTTTTCTTGCTTTTCAGCTTCTTCATCCACAATTGAACAACTATGCACAATTTATGTCAACTCTCATTTAAAATGGTGCAACGCGCCGCCCTCCTTTTAGGGCTGAAAAATCGGTGCATATTTTTCACTTTGCTCATATTGCTGACTTGAGCCTTCAGACTTCGTATGGCTCCAATCTTCTAACCATGCTTGCGTCTATGTGAACTGATACAGCTCTGCCGAGCATTTCAATTCCAACAATCAATCTATGCCTTTTGCCAATTTCTATTAGGTATCCCTTTGCACCTTTGAGACGACCTTTAACAACTTCAACCAAGTCCCCAGCCTTCAAAAATGGATGCCCCTCTACATTATTTGCCCCATTTAGAACTATCCGAACCGATTCAATTTCATCGTCAGGTATAGGAGTTGGAATCCCATCATAGCCAACGAACTTGAGAACACCAACCGTTTTCTTGATAGCAAGATATGCCTCCTTCGTCAAAGCACAACGAACGAATAAATACCTTGGAAATAGTGGCTTTTCAACCAATTCCTCCCTTCGTCGGCTCCAGACTTTAACGCACGGGAGGAAAACCTCAAAATTCATCGCATTAAGGGAGGAAAAGACGCGTTTTTCATAATTGACCTTCGTAAAAATTGCATACCACCTCTTGCAATGTCTACTCAACATGAGCTTACCCCCTCAGAGTCTACCGCTACTCGCTACCGCACGAGCAAAATTAAACCGATCCCAAGCAAGTTGGCAAAAAATTGCCTAAGTATCTCAGATGTTTTGGGTTTTTCTCTATATATGAGCACCTTTGTTGGGACAATAATGTGATCTCCAGCATTCACTACAGTTGACATCTTTGCCCTCATAACTGATCCATTCGCTTTTACAATAAAAATTCGCTCAGAATCTGCATCTCTTGTCAGTCCACCCACTTGAGTGATGTAATAGCGCACTGTCTTATTTGGGAGGTAATTAACGGCACTGGGCAAGAAAACAGCACCAGAGATTGTAACAGTTGTTGGGCGTTGTGGGATATAAATTTCGTCCCCATCTTCGAGAATTATATCGCCATTTTTACCATTTGTGGCTAATATTAGGGGTAAGTTGACAATTATTCGTCCACTTGGTGTCAATGCAGTTATTGGAGTTGGCGGGACTGGTATTGCTTCACTGGGTTCTGTCGCCTTGATAAGGGTTTCTGCTGCAGCCTGAGTTGCTGCTATCGCTACTTTTTCCTCAGCTTCTTGTCCAGTTGGCATTAACGCTGGTAGCTTTATATTCTTCAAAATCTCTTCAGCTTTGATTCCATGGGCTGCAAGGAATGAGGCAAATTTTTGATAATTATAGCGATTTATGCTCGCAATAAGCCCCCTCGTCAATTCCTGTTGGTGTGGGTTGACTATAATGTCCTTCTGCCTTCTAAAAACAGTCCCTTCCGGAAAAGCTTCCTCCGTCAATCCACCAGCCCTTTGAATAAGTTGGTAAAGCGTTTCTCCCCTGCGGATGGCGTAGATTCCCGGATGTTTGACTTCTCCCGAAATCCTCACAGTTTTGACTGTTCGAACATACTCCTGAACGAGTTTTATACTCACTTTATCCTGATTTTGTAACTTCACATTCTGGCTTTCGTCACCTTCATCAAGCAGTTTTTCCAAATCAACATACAAAATCTCCGTCCCTTTTTCGCCCATAGGTCGCCCAATTTCTGCAACTTTGTGAGCGTTCGGCAGCAGACCTCCAGCGAGATAGATCAAATCTTTGATGGTCATTCCTTCTGTCAACGGATACACGCCCGGTCTTTGAACAGCGCCACTAATTGTGACGAACCAGTCTTGCCTTTCCGGCTCTTGTTCCCTTAGGCTGTATATACGAAGCTCATCCCTATCTTGGAGGAGTAAGTTATGCTCCAAGTCGCCATTTAATGCTCTCTCAAGGTTGATTTCAATCAGTTTTGTTCGCCCATTTTCAAGGTAGCGGATCAGATGGGCTCGCTTCCTGTATGCATCAAATGTCAATCCACCAGCTTCAATTATCAGGTCGCTCACCCTCATGTTCTCTCTGCGAGCATATTCACCCGGTTTCCTAACCTGTCCATCAACTTTGACCGTCCTTGGCAAAAACACATCATCCGCAGAGTAAACGAGCAATTCATCTCTATCTTGCAAAGGTATGTTATGCATTGGGTCATTTCGTTGAGCCTTTTCCAGATCAAGAGTTATAAGCCTCTTTTTCCCATCAACATCCTCACGAATTAGCCATGCACATTTCAAATATGCCTGCGGCAATATCCCAGATTGGAAAATAAGGTCAGATACCCGCATTCCTTCACTCCTTTCAAATACTCCCGGTTTGCGCACTGCACCGCGCGCTACAACTTGCCTTGGAAGCAAAGCCTCGTCTGTTGTATAAACGATGAGTTCGTCTCTCTCCTGCAGCGGTATGTTTTGGGAGGCATCTCCATCCAATGCACGCTCAAGGTCTATTGGGATGAGTATCCGTTGCTCGTTGCTAACATACCGAATCAACTCGGCTCGTTTCAAGTAGGCATTTGGCAATGTGCCGCCGGAGGCAAATATTAGGTCTTTTATCGCCAACCCTTGGGCATACTCGTATATCCCCGGTCTTCGCACTGCGCCTCTAATCTGAACTTGCGGTGGCAATCTGACATCGTCGTATGAGTAAACTACAACCTCGTCCCTTGGCATTAGTGGGATATTGAAAGCTCCATCACCACGCTCAAGCGCCTCGAGGTCAATCGGGATAATTTGGCGAATTCCATTCCCATTGTCCCTTTTCA
>Ga0209080_1000940_pt1 | contig 16202 bp, 10 predicted proteins | sample JNZ110809AmetaG_FD_184123 | JGI IMG/M metagenome (GOLD analysis project Ga0209080, IMG submission 184123) | Hot spring microbial communities from Jinze hot spring, China to study Microbial Dark Matter (Phase II) - JNZ 110809A (SPAdes) (version 3) ...
CCTCTTCATCATCTTATTTCACCTCCTTTGCCGAAGATCCGATTACTCCTCAAAGCTATTACCCATTATGGCGCAAGGAAAATAATTGTCAAGCTACTCCCTCCACCATGCGTTGAATCTTTCCACGGGCTGTAATGCTCGGGCGCTCCAGTGCCTCTTGCGGGAGAGGACGAGAGAGAGCGATCTTTAGTGCCTCTTCAACGGTGCGACAGTAATGGAAGGTCAGATCTTGCATCACCTCTTTTGGCAGGTCGCGCACATCCTTTTCGTTTTCCTTGGGAAGGATGATCTCTTTAAGCCCAGCTCTATGGGCTGCAAGTATCTTCTCCCGTATGCCGCCAACTGGTAGTAACTTCCCACGCAGTGTAATCTCGCCCGTCATTCCAATATCCCTTCGCACCGGTATGCCGGTGAATGCCGATGTGAGTGCAACAAGCATCGCTATCCCTGCCGACGGACCGTCCTTTTGTATCGCGCCTGCCGGAACATGAATGTGAATGTCGGTCTTCTCAAAGAAGCGGCTCTCAATTCCGAGCCTTCGCGCTATTGAGCGAGCATAGCTGACGGCAATGCGAGCGCTCTCCTGCATGACATCACCAAGCTGACCAGTGAGCAACACCTGCCCACTGCCCTCATTCAATAGCACCTCAATTATGAGTATGTCTCCACCGACCTCCGTCCACGCAAGTGCGGTAGCCATTGCTATCTCGTCTTCCTCTTCGGCTTTGCCGAAAAGATACCGCCTTGGACCAAGCAGTTTCTCAATCCTCTTTGGGGTTATCTTCATTGGCTTCGCAACACCACTTGCGACCCTAACAGCCACCTTGCGGAAAATTGAGGCAAGCGTTCTCTCCAAATTGCGCACTCCGGCTTCCTGAGTGTAATTGCGTATGATCGTTTTGATTGCATCGTCCGTGAAGCTAACATTTGATGGCTTAAGCCCATGAGCCTTTAAGCCCTTCGGGATGAGAAAGTGGCGAGCTATCATTAGCTTCTCATACTCGGTGTAGCCCGGAAAGTGAATTATTTCAAGCCTGTCAAGGAGCGCCGGCGGTATAGTGTGGGTTACATTCCCGGTCAATATGAACATGACCTTTGAAAGGTCAAATGGCACTTCAATGTAGTGGTCACTGAATGCATAATTTTGCTCCGGGTCAAGTGCCTCAAGCAAAGCGGCAGCCGGGTCGCCTCTGAAGTCAACTCCGAGCTTGTCAATCTCGTCCAGCATGAAGACCGGATTTTTAACCCCGACAGTGCGCATGGCTTGTATTATGCGCCCCGGAAGCGCCCCAACATAGGTCCTTCTATGCCCCCTTATTTCAGCCTCGTCCCTCACTCCGCCAAGCGATATGCGTATGAACTTCCTTCCCATCGCCCTCGCAATTGACCGCCCAACTGATGTCTTGCCAGTGCCGGGCGGTCCGATGAAGCAAAGTATTGGACCTTTTGTCTCCTTGGACAACTTGCGCACAGCGAGAAATTCAAGAACCCTCTCTTTCACATCCTTCAAGCCGTAGTGATCCTCATCAAGGATTTCCCTTGCCTTGTCTATGTCAATGTTATCGCGGGTGCACTTATTCCACGGCAGCGAGAGCAACCAATCAAGGTAAGTCCTGATGACTGTCGCTTCCGGGGCAAGCGGTGACATCTTAGCCAATCGCTCAACTTCCTTGATGGCAACTTCGCGGGCTTCCTTTGGCATCTTTGCCCTCTCAATTTTGCCGCGCAGCTCCTCAATCTCAGCGGTGAATGAATCCCTTTCGCCGAGCTCCTCCTGGATGGCTTTCAAGCGCTCGCGGAGAATGAACTCCTTCTGCGATTCACCGACACCTTCACGCACGCGATTCTCAATCTCTCGCTCAATCTCCAAGATCTGCAGCTCTCGTGCAAGTATGTTGGTAATCATCCTCAAGCGCTCTTTGTGGTCCAGCACCTCCAACAGCTGCTGCTTCTCTTCAAACTTGATCTCAAGGTAGGACGCTATTGCGTTGGCGAGTCTCCCGGGCGAATTTATGTTTGCGATTGCGGGGAGCACCTCTGGCGGTATTGTGCGGCTCTGATCAATGAGCTTTTCAAATTGCTGTCTTGCAGCGCGCATCCAAGCGAGCGTCTCTAAGTCAGTTGGGTCTACATCATCCGGTGGCTCTTGAATCAGCTCAACCTGGGCGAGGATAAACGGCTCCTCTTTGACAAACTTGACGAGGCGAGCCTTTAGACGACCCTCAACGAGCACCTGAACATTACCATCCGGCATCCTCGTCGGACGCATGACTTCAGCCACAACGCCCACTTTGAACACATCTTCCTCACCCGGCTCCGGTGTGAGCGGATTTCGCTGTGTGACGAGGAATACAAGCTGACCCCCACTCAAAGCCTCTTCAAGCGCCTTTAAAGACCTTTGCCTCCCGATGAGCAGAGGTGTTATCACATGTGGGAATATAACAAGCCCCGGAAGGGGTATCGCTGGAAAGGTGTGCACGGAACTCCCATCCGTCTCCATCTGCTCACTCACCTCTTGAGTTAGGCAATTCCCTCCGCTGGATATTGCACGAGCTCATCGCTGCGCAGTATCAATGGCTGCTTTCTCTCCCTCACTATCTCCGCTGTGATGATGCACTTCCTTATGCTCCTATCGGAGGGCACCTCAAACATGACATTGAGCATTAGCTCCTCAAGGATGCTCCTCAAGGCTCTTGCGCCCATCTTCCTTTCAAGGGCTTCCTCGGCTATGGCTTCAAGCGCATCTTGAGTGAACTCAAGCTGCACACCGTCAATTTGAAGCATCTTTTGGTATTGCTTGATGAGCGCATTCCTCGGCTCTGTAAGCACGCGTATCAAGGCATCTTTATCAAGCGCATCAAGCGTCGCAATGATGTGCAACCGCCCAACAAACTCAGGTATGAAGCCATACCTGAGAAGGTCTTCCGGCATGACATGCTCCAAGATGTTCCCGATGCGCTTCTTTGAGACCTCCCTAACGGAAGCGCCAAAGCCCATCTTATGCTCCTTCAGCCTTTGCTCAACTATCCTCTCCAAACCCTCAAACGCCCCACCGCATATGAAGAGGATGCTCGTTGTGTCCATTTGGATGAACTCCTGATGCGGATGTTTCCTTCCACCCTGTGGTGGCACATTGGCAATTGTGCCCTCAAGTATCTTGAGGAGGGCTTGCTGAACACCCTCACCAGAGACATCCCTCGTTATTGAAGGGCTGTCGGACTTACGGGCTATCTTGTCTATCTCGTCAATGTAGACAATGCCATGTTGGGCAGCCTGCAGGTCACCACCAGCCGCGTGATAAAGCTTGAGCAGTATGTTCTCAACATCTTCACCGACATAGCCAGCCTCAGTCAGCGTCGTAGCATCGGCTATTGCAAATGGGACATCAAGCAACTTTGCCAATGTCTTTGCAAGCAGCGTCTTGCCCGAGCCCGTTGGTCCTATGAGCAAGATGTTGCTCTTTTCAATCTCAACATCATCCGAACTGTCAGCCATGGCTATTCGCTTGTAATGGTTATAGACAGCGACGGAAAGGATGCGCTTTGCCCTATCCTGTCCAACCACATACTGGTTCAGGAACTCGTAAATCTCTTTCGGTGTTGGTATGCGCTCAAGCTTGAAGCCGCCATAGCGCTGCCTCCTCGCCTTCGGGACATCAAGTCCGAGGACCTCGCTGCAAAGCAAAACGCACTCTGAGCATATGTTCACTCCGGGACCGATGACTATGCTTTGGACTTCGCCCCTGTGCTTCCCACAAAACGAGCAGCGCACATCACCTTTACTGCCATCAATCGGAAGCATCCTTTACGCCCCCTTGAAACAATCGGCATTGTTTGCGCCTCTTCTACGCTGCTTTCCCCTCGGCTCTGCGCCTGCACATTAACACATGGTCAACAATGCCATACTCAAGCGCTTCCTCCGCTGACATGAAGAAACTCCTCTCCGTATCACGCTCAATCCTCTCAATCGGCTGTCCAGTGCAATCGGCGAGTATCTCATTGATCAGGCGCCGTATCCTGCTTATCTCGTGGGCGTAAATTTCAACATCGGCAGCCTGACCGCTCACGCCGCCCCAAGGTTGATGGATCATTATTCTGGCATGCGGGAGGGCATATCTTCTTCCCTTTGCGCCAGCTGCAAGGAGCACCGCCGCCATGCTCGCAGCTTGCCCGACGCAATATGTCGCAACATCTGGCTTAACAAACTGCATCGCATCGTAAATCGCCAACCCAGCTGTTACGGACCCTCCGGGGCTGTTGATGTAAAGGTCAATCGGTGCTTCGTCATCCTCCTTCTCCAAGAAGAGCAGCTGAGCGATGACCACATTCGCAACATGGTCAGTTATCTCGCCCCCGAGGAAGATGATTCGGCTCTTGAGCAAGCGAGAATAGATGTCGTAAGCCCTCTCACCCCTGCCCGTCTCCTCAATCACCCAAGGTATGAGCATCGCAAACCTACCTCCTTTGCGAACTCATTGCTCATGACATTTTTGACGAACCAACACCGCTTCAGATGTTACCCTCCTCACCCTTCAGATTTATCCCCCTCGCTTGCAGTTTCCCCACCCGCCTCCCGGTCCGCACTCGTAGCCAACTCAACGATGAAGTCAATCACCCTCTCCCTGAGCAATTGCCATCTCGCCGATGCAATTGACTCAGCCAACTCACCTTCATCAATCTCACTCAGCTTCCTGCCCGACCTCTCAATCAACGCAGCAACATACTCCCGAACTTCCTCATCGGATACCTTTATCCCCTCACGATTGGCTATCTCCTCAATCAGGAACCTGAGCTTAAGCGCCCTTTCACCGCCTTCCATTGCCTCCCTCTTAAACTCGTCCAAAGTGCGGCGAGTCATCTGCTCCCAGACTTGCACAGGTATGCCATCGCGCCTCAGCTGCTCAACTGTATTTCTAACAGCGTCCTCGGAGAGCGCCTCTATGAATGACCTCGGTATCGTCACATTGCTTATCCTGAGCAACTCCTCACTAACTTGCCGCCTGATCTCGCGCTCCGCCTCCCTCTCCTTCTCAAGCCATATCTCCTCACGCAACTCCTCCTTGAGCTCTTCAAGCGAGTCAAATCCGCCGACCATCTTCGCAAACTCGTCATTCAGCTCGGGGAGCACCCTCGCTTCAACCGCCTCAACGAAGAACCACACCTTGCAATTTTTCCCAGCGAGCCTCTCGTTCGGGAAGTCATCAGGAAAGATGACCTCAACCTCGCCCTCCTCACCTGCTCCCTTACCGAGCACATACTCATTAAACGGGGGAAACCAATGTCCCTGCCCAGCCGTCACGAGCGTTGTGCGCTCCTCGCCCTCATCTTCGCCAACTGGCGTTATGCGATAGCGCAACCTCACCCTATCTCCAACTTGCGCTCTTCGCCCCTCTTCAAGTTCGTATCTTGGGAAGCGCTCGCGCAGCCTCTCCAGAGCATCGTTAATGTCCTCCTCCGTCACCTCAACCGGTTGCTCCTTCACCCTTATGCTGCGATAGTCTCCAAGCTCAATTTCGCCGCGCACAGCCACTTCGGCTTCAAACTCAAGCCCTTCATCCTCGGCAAACCGTTTGAGCTGCAACCTCTGAATCATGAGCGGATAGAGTTTCTCCCTTGAGACGGCTTCCTCGTAAGCTTTGGAGAGGAGCTCCTCAAGCAGCCTTGAGCGTATGTTTTCTTCGCCAACATGCTTTTGGATTATCGCATCCGGAGCCTTACCCGGCCTAAAGCCACGCACATGTATGAGGCGCTTTAGTTGATTCATCAAATGACGCTTAGCGCTGCGCACTTCTTCGGGTGGAACGCCGATATCCAACTTCACAACTGCCGGTTCAATCTCTGTTACCTCAAGGCGTGAAAGACGCATGGTGCATCAATCCTCCCCACAAATTCCACGCAAACAAAAATGGAGCGGGCGACGGGATTTGAACCCGCGACCTTCAGCATGGCAAGCTGACGCTCTAGCCGCTGAGCTACGCCCGCTCCACACAGTTTCCACATCAGCCATCATACAACAGTATGCCGCTCATTTCCCTCCTGTAAACCTTTGCCACCAAAGTGGTGGGCGAGGGGAGACTCGAACTCCCACGGGCATAGCCCACCGGATCCTAAGTCCGGCGCGTCTGCCAATTCCGCCACTCGCCCCCATTACCGCCATTTTAGCGCGCCTCAAAATGAGCCATCAATTGCGCCAGCCCAACTTCACCCCTTTATGATCAACCTCGCACCATCGCAGCTATCCTCACACATTGATTGCAACTTCGCCGCCAATGGCTTTTCAATGAGCAAGTTCATGCGCAACAACCCGTCGCTCACTTCCTCGCTCAACACAGATGCATGTTCGTAAACCCATCGTATGAGCCAACCGCAACTTAGCGGGAGTATGGCTTCAGCCCCAGTTTGACGCTGCCTGCGATACTCAGCTTCAATTCTCTCTTTGAGCTCTTCAAGCCCTTCCCCAGTCAACGCCGAAACTATGCACGCATCACAAAAGCGCTTCCTCAAAGCTTCCCTGTCAACCTCCGGCGGCAACAAGTCCGATTTGTTCAGCACCATTATTGTGGGCTTGCCAGATGCGCCAATGTCAATCAGAGTTTGCTCAACCACCCTCACTTGCTCTTCCATCCTCGGATGAGTCACATCGGCGACATGTAACAGCAAGTCGGCATAGCGCACTTCGGCAAGGGTTGCGTGAAAGGATGCTATAAGTTGCGGTGGGAGTTTGTTTATGAAACCAACGGTGTCAGTCAGCAGCACCTTTTGACCGTGCTTCAAGACTAACACCCTCGTTGTAGCATCAAGCGTGGCAAACAGCTTATCCTCAACATACACTCCGGCTTTTGTGAGGGCATTCATGAGCGTTGACTTGCCCACATTCGTGTATCCAACGAGGGCGACCGTGAACAGATCCATTCGCCTTTGTATTCGCAGCTCCACACGCTTATTTATCTCGCGAAGCTGCCTCTGCAGTTCGGCAATCTTCCTATACGCTCTGCGCCTGTCAAGCTCAAGCTGCTGCTCTCCCGGTCCTCCCCTGACTCCGGGAGCGCCCTCCGTGCGTGATAGGTGCGTCCACATATGCCTCAAGCGCGGCAGTTCATATTCAAGCCTTGCAAGTTCAACTTGGAGCTTGGCTTGTTTGGTGCGCGCCCTCCTTGCGAATATGTCCAAGATTAGCTCAGTTCGGTCAATGACCCTTCTTTTCACAACCTGCTCCAAGTTGCGCGCCTGAGCGGGGGAAAGCTCGTGGTCAAAGATGACGAGATCAATGTTGCTCCTATCGCACTCCTCGGCAATCTGCTCAGCTTTTCCCCTACCCACAAAAAATGCTGGGTCAATTTCGCGCCGCCTCTGAACAACTCTGCCAACAACAATTGCGCCAGCCGTATCAGCTAACGCTTCAAGCTCATCAAGCGATGCTTCAAACTCATCCTTCGCAGTTGCGCCATCAACGAAAACGCCAACAAGCAAAGCCCTCTGGCGCTGCTTTGGAACTTGTATTGCGGTTGCCTGCGGCAACGAAACATCACCTCCAATTGCTCCGTCGGCAGGATTTGGCTATTTAGCATCGTTGCAAAAGCACCAATGCACTAAACCACATCAATGGCTCCCTTTATTGCTATACCTTGATGGGCACTTCGTGAGCAATTGATTCGCAACGAACACCTCGCCATCAAATTTCCCAACAGCCACAACATGTTTTCCCCTTTCCAACCCAATTGGTGGGACACCGCAATACCGCACAACTTCAACCGCTCCGTCGGAATCCACCATTGTGAATTCTATGCACCCAGCATCGTCGGTGCGACAATCGCTAATTACGCGCCCATAGACCTGACCCGCACCGCCAATTCTCTTGACCTCGTTAAAGCCTCTATAGGGCACGAGCATCCTTGGAAGCATCACCACCCAATAGGACAAAGCAAACGCGATGATAACTGCCGCAGCAACCCGCCATAAATGGTGCTTACTGCTCACCCTCGTCCTCAGCATGCTTGAATTTCCCCTCCAACAAGCGCAACTTGTTATCCAGCCGCCAAAGGTAAAGGAAGAGTGCAATCCAAGTTACAAGCCATGCAAGGAACAACGGCATCCACTCACTCAACTTGATCACTCCTTGCAGCATGAGTTTGCAAAGCCCAAAGAAGGTAAGTCATGGCGCTGAGCCTTATCAAACAAGCGCACAGACAACCGTAGGCGAGCAACGAAATAAACAACACGATGCGGTATTCAACACCCATGCCACTGCGGCTCAAAATTACAAGCCTCGGATGGAGCGTCGGGAGCCAATTGATCAGGACGAAGGAGTTTACGAATGCCATAAAGGCTGCCACTATCGCATACGCTGATGAAATGACCGCACGCTGTTCCTCATCCTCAATTGCGCTTCTCAATGCAAAGTATGCGCCATACGAGGACAGGACGACAACCATCGTCAATTGCCTCGGATCCCAGTTCCACAAAGCTCCCCACGCATACTTTGCCCATATCGCCCCAGTGATTGTGGCAAGCAGCGAATAGAGCAACCCCACCTCAGCGGATGCGCATTCAAAGGCATCGCAACGCATATCCCTTGTGCGCAAGTAGCAGGCGCCGTAGATTGCGGCAGCGGCGAGGGCGAAGAAGCCAACTATAGCCAATGGGACATGAACAAACATCACTTTAGCGAGCTGCCCACTCCCATATGCGTCGGCAAATTCACCAGCTGGCGGAAGCCAGAAAATGACGGCACCAAAGGAAAGCACCATGAGGATGAATGTCAACGGAAAGAGGATGCCAGATCCAACGGGCGAAACCCACTTAGTGCCTGCATGCCGCTCAAAGCATTGTGAGGAGCTTCCGCTACTGCCCTTTTGAGTCATCTTTATCACGCCCTTTGCGATTGACTTTACTCATCTGAGCCAACTGGCTTCGGTGATGAAGCGGCGTTGATGCGGGGGAAAAGCAATGCCAACGCCCCAGCAAGAATATAAGTCAATCCGCCGACGAACATGGCTTCGCTAAATCCATAGAGTTTGCCGAGCATCACGGCTGCCAAAGAGCCGCTCACGGACATAACGCCATTTACACCCCACGAGTATGGTATTAACCTGCGATGCGCCGATGAGAGCATGCGCAAACCACAAGGAAACGGCATCCCCATCGGAATACCAGTCACAACTATCATGAGCGAGAGCCACATCAAACGGTGTGCGCCACCAAGCCTCAATAGCCACTCAACGCATCTCCCCATCATGGCTGACCACATGAATGCAATTACGGCGATGGTGAGCGAGGAAAGGAGGGCACACGATACAATGCGCTTAAGCCCACCAATGCGTTGGCTGAGAGCGCTCCCAAGCGCGGAACCGATGAGAAGGCTCAAGAGGAGCAACGAGAGAGCTTGAGTCGGAATCATGAGCGGCATGCTCATGCGCTGAAGCAGCGCCACCTCTACGAGCATGTATCCAATCCCGAGCGTGCCAAAATACAGCGACGCATTGAGCAGCACTGATGCGCCAGCCAGCACATTGCCGCGAAATGCCCTCAGCTCAATCGGGAGTGAGCACATGATGAAGAGCAAAAACAATGCCGATGAGAAACAAACCAGCACCCAAAGCGTAATCGGTATCCCAACGGACAGGTCAAGGAAGAATGGCGACTCATCCGTTGCTGGAGCTATGTTGGCAATTGAAGAGAACCTCTCAACAACTTCATCAACGCTCATCCTGCCGCTTCTGACGAGATCAAACGGGTCGCTCTCAACAGCGTTTGGGATCAAAAGCGCCTCAAGGTGTAGCCGCCTTGCGCCCTCAACAAGCCTTGATAGCTCGCTGCCGTTAAACGGGCGCTTGCTCGTGAGGACGATATAGCGGTATGGTGTCATTGGCATCCTGTCCCGTTCAATGCTCAACACGGCTGTGTGAGCAACGCACTCGCTCTCGCTTTTACCGAGCACCTGATTCAATGCCTTTATGCAAGTCACCCACCACCGCAATGTCAGCATTGGCTCTTGCAATATCATCACCAACATCCCATCATCTGAGAGCACGCCGATGTAATCCCGACATGCCTCAAATGTGTGTATGTAGCTTTCAACGAGGGCAACTCCGAGCCCACCTGCAGCAGCAGTTTGCGTCAATGCCGAAAATAGAAGGTCATAACGCTGCCCCAATTGACTGACGAATGAGCGCCCGTCGCTCACATGAAACTTTACCCCATCCAACTTGTATACTCCGCCATTGAATGGTTCAAAATGTTCCATCAACTTGGGCAGCGAAGTGTTCACATCAACTGCATCCACAAACTTTGCCCCGCCAAGCAGTGCAAGAAGCACATCCAAGCCGCCTCCCGAACCCAAACATAGCACCCTCTTCGGCTTGCGCACCATGTATGGCAGGAAACCGATGAACCCCTTCCACTCGTTCATCTTCTCAAGGTCGCCGTCAAACCTGAGCATCAAAGATGGATTGTGCCCGTCGGTGTAAATGTGCATCACAGATTGATCAAGCTCACTCTGCACAACATCCGTGCGCCCAAAGGAATCCCATTTGGTCCAGACAATTCTTTGGCGCTGCTTTGGATCGGAAAGTTCCACCCAAAGCGGCTTGATGAGTATCCCGTGAGTTTGCCTGAGCCTCGGGATGTCAATTGGCGGCGATGGCATTGCGAGGTTCATGAAAAAGACGAAGAGCGCAGCGATCAACACCAACACCGAAATAGCTATGTGACGATAAGCGCCAAGTGATGACCGAAAACTGACGACGCGCTCCAGCGAAGTGAGCACCGCTGGAATCGCGCCGCAAGCCGAGATGAGAAGCGTCGCATTCACTCCACCAAACAAGTTGAGCATTCGCACAGCAAAGGCACATCCAAGTGCAGCCCCAAACAAGTCAACGGCATACAGGATGCCACTGCTTTGATGGTGTCGCTCAAACAGAACGCTTAAGGCGAATCCGACGCACAGGAATGGCAACATGGCAACCAGCCCGCATGAGGCGACGATGAAAATAATCGCCATAGCGCCTTCCATTGCAGCACCGATTGGGAGCAGAAGGCGAAATAACCCAACAGGGACAAGCACGAGGCATAGCGGATAAAGGGAGAGGATGATCGGCAGGGATGCAATATCAGTTTTCCCGCTGCGCTTAACGATATGAGCGAGATAGCCACCGATGCCGAGCCCGCAAAGTGAGAGCGATATGGATAGGAAGCTGAAATGATAATGAAGCACCACCGAGAACAGGCGCGTGAGGGCAACCTCAAATGAGAGCGCACTCAACGAGAGCATAAAAACGCATCCCGAAGCCGAGACGATTCCCCTATCGGGCGTTTGATCTTGCGTTGACTGACCTTGTGGCATCGTCATTGCTCAAGTGCCTTTCCATCACACTTTAAACTGGCTGGTGAAGCTTTGCAGGTGTGCCGCTATCTGAGCTACATTATTGGCTGCAGCTTGTATGCCTTCAAGCGCCTCCACCTGCTGCCTTGTGGCTGCCGAGATGCGTGTTGCGCCCTCGGCTGTCTGATTTGAAATTTGAGCCACCCTCTCAAGGGCTTGATTCACCTCTAATGCCATCTTGCGCATCCTTTCCATCGCTTCCTTATTCTGCTCAACTATTTTGGCGATGCCTTCAATCTGGCTGATCCTCGTCTCACTCTCAGCCTTAAGGGCTTGCGCCGCATCGGTATGCTGCTTCGCTATCTCACCGATGTTGTGCATGGCAACGCTTATCTCCGCCGTGTGAGATAACATCACTTGCATACCTGCTGCGCTTTGCCTTGCAACGGTTGCAATGCTATCCATAGCGCTAACAGCCATCTCGGCACTTCTTTCCATCACCGAGGCGGCTTGCGTGATTTCATCCATTTGACGGGCTGTCCCCCTAACAGCCTCAACTATCTCACGAAGCGCCAAGCCCGCTCGCTTCGCGAGCCCAACGCCCTCCTCAACTTGGGTAACGGCTTGCTGCATTGATACGACAGCTTCCTCAGCTTCACTCCGTATCGTGCTTATTAGCTCGGCGATCTCCCTCACTGCCTGATGCGCCCTCTCAGCTAACCCCCTAACTTCGCTTGCGACAACGGAAAAGCCGCGCCCATGCTCACCAGCCCTTGCAGCTTCAATTGCGGCATTGAGCGCAAGGAGGTTTGTCTGCTCAGATATGTCCTCAATGACGGAGAGTATCTCACCGATGCGTCCGACTGCCTGCCCGAGCTCCATCACTTCCTTTGCCCAAACGCCAACACCGTCTTGCAACCGAAGTATTGATTCAACTGTTTCATCAACTGCTTTGTAGCCCTGCTCAGCTACGGACAACGCCTGATTTGAACTCTCCGTCACCCTTTGGCATGTTGAGACAACTCGCGCTATAGCTTCCGACATCTCTTTTATCCTGCGCGTCACATCGGAGACGCTCTCAACCTGAGCTTGAGCGCTTTTGCTAACCTCACCTGCTAACTCCGTCACTTCCATCACTTTGGCAGCTGCTATTTCAATGGCATTGCGCTGTTCCTCAGCGCCTTCGGCGATGTCATCAATTGAAGCGAGCGTTCGCTTAACATTCTCCGCCATGTCTTCGGCTTGCGCTATTTGGCGCTCGGCATCCGAAATCAAACCATCAATTGTTGACAGCATGTGCCGAACGCCCCCGTATGTCCATTCAACGCTTTGCAGCTGCTTCTGAGCCCCGTCAAGCAATTCACCCGCAATCCTCGCCACCTCTTGACTTGCGTGCAAAGTCTCCGTAACAGACCGAGATACTTCATTGCTGGCTGAGACGAGCCCGCCCACTGTGTAGGCTACCCTCCTTACACGCTCGCGCCAACTCCTCGCCGAAGCATTGTATGCCTCAGCCAACAGCCATATCTCATCAGCCGACGGAACTCGCACCTCCTGTGTCAGGTCACCACCATGCTGTGCTATGGAAGAGAGCTGCTTTGCGACTTCCTCAACTGGGCTTGCGATGGCTTGTGCCATGCCCCAAACGAGAAGTGTCACAATGAGCACGACAAGCACAATCCCAAGGAGCATGGCGCTGACCAATTTCATGCTTATCCCCGAGATCACATCCGCTGGAGCATAGGAGATGACGGCATTTAACAGGTGGCGTTGAAGGAGCAACATGACGATGAAGAATGCAGACATGGTTACAGATGATGCGAGGAAGACCTGAAATGTGAACCTTCGCCTCACACTGCTTCTCACCCAACCCCAAAAGCCCCTCGCCCTCGGGGTTTCAACCAATGAAGTTGACATTCACCTTCACCTCCCTCAACACGGCGAAGTAACCGAATTCAACAGAATGCATCGCTATCAAAGTCTAATGGCAAAGGCGATGAGATGCCACCAAAATCCTTCCAAGCAATGCCAACGGCAGTTTGAGCCGACAGCGATACCGTGTTATCATGAGCATGCGATTTGGTGCGCCACAGTTGTTTTCTCAATCGGGCAGCCTCTATACCATCTCGTCATCCTTTGAGCGGTGTGGGGTTTGGCTGGAAACTGGAAATGCAAATCCATGGTGATCGCAGATGAGGCGCAACACATTCATGTTGATCGCGGCTTTGCTCATAACGCTGCCGGGGTGCTATGTGCGTCTTTTCAACATTCATTTGCCCCATGCCTACCTCGCCCTATTGGCAGCGATAGCTATTGCTGGCGCTGCCCTTACCATCTCATGGGCTGCTGAAGCGGCTCAAGTTGATGTCTCACGCTCACTGTCGCTCGCTGTGCTCTCGCTCATCACAGTTATGCCAGAATACGCCGTTGACATTTACCTTTCATGGCGTGCCGGTAGGAATAGCGAATACATCGGGCTTGCGTGCGCAAACATGACTGGCGGTAACAGGCTCCTAATAGGCATAGGTTGGTCTTTAACGGCGCTGCTCGCTTGGCATTCATTGAAGCGCCTAAAGGGCATCAAAAGCTTCTCGGTGCCGCTTGACAGAGGCATGGCGCTTGAGATCGCCTTCCTCAGCTTGGCTACGCTTTACTCGTTTACGCTGCCAATCAGAAGAGCCATATCACCGCTTGATGCACTCATACTGGTTGGGCTTTATTGCGCCTACATAAGCTTCGCTGCTCGCGCACCAAAGGGAAATGTTGAGCTCATCGGACCAGCACAACTGATTGCCTCAATGAAGCCACTCGTGAGGCATATACTTGTGCTCCTGCTGCTTGCGTTTAGCGGTTTTGTCATATTCATCTCGGCTGAGCCACTCTCCGAGAGCTTGAGGGAGTTGGGCAAGCTACTTGGTATCGGTGAGTTCTTCATGATACAATGGATTGCCCCTGTAGCTTCCGAAGCCCCTGAGCTCATCGTTGCCTCATATTTTGCCCTGCGCGCTTTGCCAGCTTCAGCGCTCACCGCCGTCATATCCGCGAAATTCAACCAGTGGACGCTCCTCATCAGCTCGCTCCCAATCGTCTACAGCATCTCAAGCGGAGCCATAAAATCGCTCCCGTTAGTTGAACTCCAGAGGAGCGAGATATTGCTCACAGCGGCGCAGTCGCTCTTTGGATGTGCCATCCTCGTGAGCTTTGACATAACCATTGGTGAAGCGGCTTTGCTCTTCATCCTGTTCGCCGCACAACTCTCATTGCCGGCGGTGCTCCCCAATCCACAATCTGTTGGGATGATGAGGATGGTGTTCACCATATCCTACATCTCGCTTTCGGTTTGGATGCTCATCAAGCAGCGCAACTATATCCCGCAGCTTTTTAAAGCCGCCGCTTATGCCCTGCTGAGTTATCGCAGCACTGCAACGAATGAGACCGCCCGAAGAATGAGTAAAGAGCCAGTTGCTCAGGATGCCCACAAACTCGCCGTGTCCACTCACACGCACAGCCAGAAAGGCGTCAGCGCAAAATTGCAATTCTGCGGTGCTGCAATGGAAGTAACAGGTTCATGCCACCTGCTTGTTTCAGGAAATACTCACCTCCTGCTTGACTGCGGCTTGATACAGGGAGGCAAGGAGAGGCACATCCGCAACAGGGAGCCATTCCCATTTGATGCCTCAAGGGTTGATGCATGCCTGTTGACACACGCACATCTTGATCATTGCGGGCGATTGCCGCTGCTCGTGAAGGCTGGGTTCAAAGGGCGCATACTTGCCACAAGGGCAACTTGCGAACTCGCCCGAATCGTGCTCCTTGACAGCGCAAAGCTTAACGAAGAGGACGCTGCGTGGAAGATAAAGCGCCTCAAGAAGGCTGGGGAGGATTACTCATGGGTGACGCCGCTCTTCACCACCGAGGAGGCGCTCAGATGCATTGAGCGCTTTGAGCCGATTGACTACCATGAGGAAGTTACCATTGGCAGTGTCTCAATCTCACTGCGAGAGGCGGGGCACATCCTTGGTTCGGCAATAGCCGAGCTTAATCTCAAATTGAACGGCGCTGAGGTGAAGCTCGTTTACACTGGTGACTTGGGCAGGCGCAATGCGCCAATCATCAGAGACCCAGAGCTCGTGAGCCAATGCGATGTGCTCATCACCGAGGGAACATATGCGGGGCAAATCCATGAGGGTAAAGAGACCTATCTGCAAACGCTCACCGAGGTGATTGAGCGCACGCGGGAACGCGGCGGCAAATTGCTGATCCCGACATTCGCGATTGAGCGCGCTCAGGATGTCCTTTATGTGCTCGGCAAGTTGTTCAGGAGCGGCGCGGTTAAACCATTGCCCGTCTTCGTTGATAGCCCAATGGCAATTGAGGCGCTCAGGGTTTTTGAACGCCACATTGAACTTTACGATGAGGATGCGCTCGGTGACTTAAGGCGTTATGGGGAGGCGCTCTCATTTGAAGGCTTGCACCTGCTCTCAACCGTTGAGGAGTCAAAGATGCTCAACACGCTTGATGAACCATGCGTCATCATCGCTGGAAATGGCATGTGCACTGGCGGGAGAATAAAACATCACCTCAAGCACCACATTGGCGACCCAAGATGCACGATACTTTTCGTTGGTTACCAGGCTCAGGGGACTCTTGGAAGGCAAATCTTGGACGGCGAGAAAAGCGTGCGCATATTTGGAGAACATCATGAAGTGAAAGCGCTGGTTGCAAAGATAGAGGCGCTAAGCGGGCATGCCGATCAGGAAGATCTTGACTGGTGGCTTGGTTCCTTCAGGCAACCACCAAGATGCACATTCGTTGTGCACGGCGAGGTAAATGCATTAACGGCACTTCAGCAGATGCTAACCGTGCGCGGTTGGAAATGCATC
>Ga0209080_1000943_pt1 | contig 16173 bp, 9 predicted proteins | sample JNZ110809AmetaG_FD_184123 | JGI IMG/M metagenome (GOLD analysis project Ga0209080, IMG submission 184123) | Hot spring microbial communities from Jinze hot spring, China to study Microbial Dark Matter (Phase II) - JNZ 110809A (SPAdes) (version 3) ...
CCGAAAGAGCTCGTTTTAGTCTTCACTCGCCTTTTCTCTTGCACGAGTGGGATGCCCCCTATCCTTTCCGTCACAGCTGCCGCTTGGTTGTTTCACCGTCAAGTAACACGTGAAACATCAATGCCCCTTCACTGGCTCAATCCCCTCTCAACTTTGATTATTGCCTTAGCCATGTCGGATATGTCCTCGTCGCTTAGGAACTCATGCAGCGGCAGGACAATGAGCCTGTTCAGGTAATCTTGAGCATTTGGACATGTCGTCTCATCATATCTCACCTCACGAATAGCATGGTCAAATGGGAAGGGCGAATCGCCAAACACTTTCTTGCGCTGAATAGCCTCATGGCACAGGAAGATTGGCTTTCCGATGTAGTGTGCCGAACACGGTATCCCTTCGGCACGCAATGCCTCAACAAATTTGTCGGCTGTAAATGGCGCATTGTGTTGGACAAGCAGCTCATAATGCCAGTATACAGCCTTGCAACCGTCAAGGACCTTCTGCGGTTTGACATAGGAGCATTCCGAGATTAACTCACTCAACATAGTTCCCTTACGGTGCCGCTCGGATGTCACCCAATCCAAGCGCTTCATCTGTGCCAATGCAACAGCCCCAGTGATTTCATTCATGCGGTAGTTGAGTCCGAGCATGATATAGTGCCGATGCGGTGTCATTGCGCCTCGTTCCCACCCCTTGTCCATGAACAATGCCATCTTTGTCGCCAATTCTTCGTTGTCAGTGATGCATATTCCACCATCACCGGTTGTAATGTGTTTGCTCTGTTGCAGGCTAAAACAACCGATGTCTCCGATAGTGCCTACAAGCTTCCCCTTGTATTCGGCTTGATGTGCCTGTGCACAGTCTTCAATCAGCGTTAAGCCATGCCGCTTAGCAATGCTGACGAAGGCATCCATATTGCAGGGGTTGCCAGCCAAGTGCACGACCAAAATGGCTTTTGTTCGCTCTGAAATCAGATTTTCAGTGCTCTCAGGATCCATATTGCCGCTTTCTGGGTCAACATCGGCAAAGATTGGTATGCCACCCTCTTTCAGGATTGGGGTAACGCTCCCAATGTCCGTTATTGGTGCAGTAATGACCTCATCTCCCGGGTTAAGCTGCAGTGCGCCAATGGCAAGATGAATAGCTGCAGTGCCAGAAGTGCATGCAATGCCGAAGCGAACACCGTGCTTTTCGGCAAACGAGCGCTCAAATGCTTCAACCTTTTTTCCGCCAAAACGAAAAAGCCATGCGCTTTCAATCACCTCCTTCAGCTCGGACAGTTCGTCTTCGCCAACTTTGCGCTCACTCGGAAATGGCTTTTGGCGAATCGGCTTGCCGCCGTGAATTGCCAACGCCTCGCTCATTTGACTCACCTCCCATGCCAACGAATTATGCATCATTATGCCCAAGGGTTACGCAGTTAAAGGCTACCATCATACTGCCGTAAAGCTGGTTTTAAAAGATGCTGACAGGCAAATAGCCATCCACGCAAAATGTTTCCACCCATTCGCATCTATTCGGGTAATATAGCGCGCTTTTCTGCTTTGTAAAGTGAATGGCATTGCTGCCATCCAAACAGAGCTATTTTAACACCATAGCAAGCCTTCCCGCTTTCGTAAAGTGAACTGATACCCTCAAGCCGGTGATGCGAATTATGACGGCATTATACAGCTCATTCCCTTAACCCATCAATCGCATTATACCCTCCTTTATGATTGCCTCAATTTCTGGAGAAAATGGCGCAGGCAAACCCATATATCTGACCGATCCAAATGGTTCATAGCCACCCTCATCAAAGTAACGACTTGGGCAAATATAACCGACCATGCCATTGGAGTAACCTACCGGGATAAGGAAGCGATCCGGATGCAATTGCTTGATAAATAGCCCATAATCGCAGCAAATTTCCCCACTCATCGCGACGAGGGTGACCTCCTTGGCTATATCCAACCTTTGAATTATCAGTGGACAAGATGATGGTTCTGGCTGTGAGCCATCGGGAAGATGTGAAAGTGGCAAATTAATCGCTAACATTTGAGCATTCAGTAATGGCGTAACCGGCATCAATTCTGTCCGAATGATTCGCGTCACCTCTTGCCCCAAAGCCTCCCCAAAAATTGTCACATCTTCCGGTTGACCCAAACGGAAGCGAGCACCGCCGATGAAAGTGCAGTTTGGGCGAATATCACCAAAACATCCCGGCAAAAAGCCCGCCACACAGTTGAGCGTTTTCTCAATAAACCTTCGTGCTGCCCCCGGATAGTCAGCCGTGATGCGCAAGTCACCCATAACCGTTGGATGACAGGTGAAATGAAACAGCAGCGCATTGATGTTATTGCTTGTGGCATTACGGAAAGCGATAACTGTCACTTCATCATCCCGAACACCATCTGGGTTTGGCATAAACAGACAAGCGCCATCACGAAATAGCCGGCGATTAATTGCATATCCTTCACATTTTCCGCGCCCTACAGTTACTTCAGTTTTGCGAAGATTGTTATGCGCCTCTGTAAGAGCGTTTAAAATGCCATCGCGCACAATTGCAACTACTTTCGGAATAAAATCGCCACACTCAATCATGTTCTCACAGGTTTGCGGACCTGAATGCGTATGACTTGCGGCTAAAAGCAGCCTTTCCGGTGGTAAGCCGAATTGCGCTTTTACCTTTGATTGCACATCAGCGGTCAATGATGGTCCAAATCCAATAATGTCGGCAGTGACAATAGCAATTGCGTTCTTTTCCTCGCATTCGTCTTGCAACCAAAATGCCCTCACTTCCAAATCGTCCAAGACCTCGGTTGCCCCTTGATTTTTCCTGTGGGCAAATCCCGCCAAAGGAGTTCCCAAAGGTGGCGTGATCACGGCTTTGCCTGCGCCAATCAGCATTGAAAAAACACCTCCTCAATTGCTTTAGATGGCTTTAACACAATTTGGTTTTCCCTCCAGAAATTGCGCCATTATCCCGGAAATTTTTCAAATTTCCCGGATGCATTTAATTGTGCGGACTTTTTGGCGAAATTAATTGCCCCAAAATATTGAGTGCATTGGCAGCAAAGCTCGCCTCAAGGGCATCCCTAGCGTTAGCGTGACTTGACGAAAATCTTGCCGATTTTGTGTCAGATTTGAGCAATTTTGCCAATAGCTCAGCCTCCTCAAACGCCTTCTGAGCCTCAACAATGTTCTCGGTTCGCACCGCAGAATATGCCCTACAAAGCGCATCGTAAAATTTCAAGGTTCGTTCGGCGTAGGTGAATATGCGTTCATCCTCCTCAATTCGCATTTTGATCTTTTGTGGCAAAGCCATCAACATAGCCCTGTCAATGATCTCTCTGCAACAGTTCATCCATTTCACCATTTCCTTTAAAGTCGGGCCAATTTTCTCCCTTGTGTCGGTATTGTCATAACGCAAGTGTGGCGATGGGAAAAGGTCTTGTGCACCTGCACTGAGCCTACGAGCCAAACCATATTTTAGTTCGCTCACATTGCACAGCATTTTCTCCAAACATTCGTAAAATTGGCGCATTAAGCCCTTTGCCTCCCCATAGCGTCCGTCAAAGTAATCATTCCACAGCGCCTCGCAGTTAATTTTTGGTTCCCAAAGTTGGCGTGCCATTTGCCAATTTGTTAGCGCCATTGTCCCCCATTCACGGGTCTTAACATGCATGTAATGGAAATAACGAGCGCCAATGTCGTAGTAATATGGGATATCATTGCACATAACATGCATGTAACATACAGGTAAACATTTGTAACCCGAAACATTATAGTATTCTCCGATACAGATTTGACCACGATAGTGGCGATTGGATTCTGATGCCCAACTTCGCAAAATTTTGTTGTATCTTGAGTTGGTGGGGCAGCTCGGATCGTTGAAATTGTGGGCATAGCAGCGAACAATTGGGAAGAAAGTGGCAATGCACATGTCATAGTCAAAATCCCTCGGCAGTGGTTTAGTTGGCGGTTGAAGAACATCAGCATATACAAGGAAAAGGAGGCGAACTTTCCCCCTAATTTTCCCAGCAGCTTGGGCTTTTTTGATCTCACAAGCATAGCGGTGGATGAAAAGAAGATAACGATCAGTTGGTAAACCCAAGGCAACGCAGTTTGGGCATTCACACCATCTTCCGCCATCAAGAGTCCATGCGTTGATAAAATCGGCATCTTTATAGTGTCCTTCGGCAAGATCATTGATTGCGTTCTTCATCCATTCCCTTAAGGCATATTCGTTGGATTTGCAAAAATTATTGCCGCTATCACCATGGATGTTGTCGCTGCGCTTCCCTTTGATAAGAGCGAACCATTCGGGATGTGCCTCAAAATAGCTCAATTTCCCATCATTATTGGCATCGCCCATGTATTCCAAGCTGATTGGGTATGGATCCCTCGGTTTATCCTCATCGCCAACGAAAATTGGATGATCGTAAGGGTAAGGTGCGCGAGGATTGAGATAGCGATAAGTGAGAATATGACCACCTCCTACGAGTTTAATGCCGAGCTTGCGAAGCAATGGCTTTTGCGATTGCTCCACACACCAGTAATTTAACCGATTTCGTGCCATCCAAAGGATGAAGTCCACATCAGCCCTATCTTCCCAAGCGTGAAAGCCTCGCAATAGGAATTTTGGAGATTCACGGACAGACATATCGGGCATGTCAATGAGCTTCCTTTGTGGAATCTCTTCGCCGATTTCTCCCGGAGCATACCACCGCACGCCAAGCCGGTGCAAAAAATCGTAGACGCCATAAAGTGTGCCAACTCTACCGCCACCAGCAATCAAAACGACTCGGCGCCCATTTAGACGGACAGATTTGATGATGTAACCCTCTGGACCGAGCCTTTCCAGCTCATTTTGCGAAGTACCCACAGAATGGGCAATAAATTTGGCAATTTTGTTTGATGAAGGGCTGCCGACAACAATTATATTGCCATTTGGCATCCTCTCGTCATCAGCAATTTCGGTTTTTAAGCCCATTTTTTGGAGATAACTTTGCAGCTCACAGGCTGCGAATGCTTCAGTGCAGGTTGTAGCTTCATTTTCATCTTGCCAATTAATGTCGGTCTCACTGAAACCGGCTTCATACACTGTGGCATAGCGACCAAAGTTTACGACTATGGTGAAGTTTTCGTCTCCCAATTGCAGTATCATGGCATTAAGAGCCACAAATAGCCAAAATGGTATGGAAACGATGCTCGCTGTCCTCATGTTTCCCTCACCTTGTAAGTTGACCTTTACGGTTAACAATGACCTTAAAAGGACATTCCATACGAGATTGCCCTCTGGGATTAGAGTGCGAATTATGGTCCAAAAATGCCGGCTATTTTGAGGAAGTTCTTCAAGATAATCTTGCCATGTGGATAGGCATCGTTGTACCACTCCGGGTGGAATTGCGTGCCGTAAATTATGCGGCTTTTGTGCCTCATTGCCTGAATACGACATTCATTTGTTGAGGCAAGAAGCACAAAATCGGGCGGCAGCTTTTTCACCTCGCAGTAGTGTGATTCATAAACGACGAATGGATTTGGCAATCCATCAAATATTGGGTCGTTTTGAACGATGTAGACGGGATAAAAGCCAAACTCTTTGAAGTAGCCCGGGTGGTAATCACCACGAACATCGGGCTCACCCGGGCGTAGCAGACGCATCGGTTCATCTTGAAGTTGAGTGATTGAGCGAAAGTCTAAGTTATACATGAAGGCGAGGAGTTGATGGCTGCCACAAATTGCCAAAGTTGGTATGTTTTTGGTCTTAATGACCTCTTCCAATGAATAAAATGAGCTCACTTCAAATTCTCCAAATGATGCGCCAAATCCTCCGAGAAATAGGGCTTTCGGTCGCAACTCCTCAGTTAACGCCGGCGTGATCTGTGAATAATGCAAAACTAAGCATGGCTCTCCGCTCAGCTTTTCCAAGCGCCGCTTCACCTCAAACCCGCCACCACTTTGGTCATATTGCTCCAGCGTGGGTGTGATAATGACATAAATGATCATTTGCGTCACCTCCAAAGGTGTTATTGAGCCATTTTAAAGTAATTTGTGCTTGCTTTGCTCGGCTAAAACAGGAAGAACCTATGTCCGATTTTACCACATGAATAATCAATAACGAGCCAAATTCCGGCAGCCAAATATTCGCCAATGAGAAGACCGAGGAAAAATGGACGCCAAAGCCTAAATGCACTCAAACCGCCATAGCGCAAAAGTAGCGCCTTTAGCAGCCAACCAAGCATTGTAGAGAACCACAGCTGAATCATAGGCCAACTTGGACCCATGGCGTAGCCGATTGGATGCAATGGAAACCATACCAGTAATTGGCGCAGGCGATATAGTAACAGTGTTACGATGAAACCGATGATAAAGCAACCGCGACTTAGCGGCGTGGGTTGGCGCGGTTGGTCAAAATATGCCACAGTGAAATCAAGCACTTGTCTCGGGCTATGTTGAAGAAACCATGCACCGGCACCTTGCATCATTGTGTTTGCGCCCCTGCGATAGACAAGTCGGAGAAAAGACCATGATGAGAAAATGAGCGATGTCACAATTGAGAGCCACATGACTTTCACCAGTCCAAGAAAAGGTATGTATGTAACCTTTGCAATTCTGTAGCTATCCATAAAAAATGGCATAATGAATGTTCTCAAATCAAACATGAACACTTTTTCAACGAAAGCCATAACAGTCATATGGCGTTCGGAAAAGGGTCTTGTGCCAACAAGGGCAATGAAAAGGTCGGATGGACGAAAAGCTTGAATGAAGAGTAATCCCCCCTCACTGACAAACCTTGTTAGTGATATGGCAATAACAAACAGCACAATCCAACTTAGCAGCGATACCCAGAATGATGCTCCGGCTAACGCGCACCAAATTGTGGCTATAAGTAGGCAGAGGAAGAAACCAATAACAGCTTTTTGTGGTGCAAAGACTCCGTTGCTGGCGATCTTTGTGCCAATCCTTGATAAACTCCAGAGTATGTGCATGACAATAGCAAAGAACGCCCCCAACATTTGCAATCCTGCATGTGCGGGTGTGGCATAGCCTGGGAAATTTGGCAATTGCATCCCAAAGTATGTCAGCATAATTGACTGAGCCATGAAGACGAAGAAGAAAAACCAGAGGCTAAAAGCCAAATCAGACGGTAAAAGGAACGAGACACCTATGACTGAGAAGTGGATGATTGCAATGAACGGTCCGATTTGGCTGAATATAAAGCCAGTTAAGTAGGGATTTAGGGGGAATGTCAGGCGAATCTGCGGCACAGATGGAAAATAGAAATGCAAGCCATTTATGGTGTGAATGGCGAGCGGAATAAGAGCACCAAGCCATATCAAGCGTTGCCTGAGCAGGAAGGAGAAAAATGTCTGCGGCTCGTCAATTCCTTCCGTCATTTCAAGAGGTGGGTGCGTCAAAGGGAATGTCAAGCGGTCATACTCTAACCACTGACGGCGCAAAATTACGCTTATGCAGAACAAAGAGCCGAAGAATGCGAATGCCAAAATGCTCCAAGAAATTATCGGGACAATCCAACAAGAGATTGGCACTGGTGTCCCTTTTGGCACACCCTCATAGAACATGCGCACAATCTCACGCCCACCGGGCTGCAATGCTTGTGGCAGATATTCATAAATTTTTGACCACCATGCCCTCTCTGGTGCTGTGCCTCCAAGCACCCGAGTTGCTTCTGCCACATCCCATGGGACAAACCATTGCGGAATATACTGAAAAGTCATTTCAGCCCAGCGATTTTCTGGGCGGGCATAATAAAGCGTTCCAGCGAGCGTTGGGAAAAGATACTCGGTGAACCCAAAGGATGGCAGTCCAGAGCCAGCCAACATCATGCAATATGCGGTCAATAATTCGCGCCTTGTTAGGGATATTTTTGGCGATATTGCTTTTATCAAGGCATTCATGAAAAGGAGGAGCATGAAGAGGTTAAAGACACCAATCGGCAAATGGCAAGATGCAATCCATGTCCCTTGAACAAGGAGGTCAAAAATCGGCACAAGCCAAGAAAGCAAAGCAGTCCCAAGCAAACCAATAAGCACTGCCCTCAAAGTGATGGGAGATTCCTTGCACACTTTTGCCCGTTTTGTGGGCATACTTGTTGCCATAGCCGATTACACCCTATAGCCACTGACATCGCATTTTCAACTGCCAATAAAATCGGTCTTATTTGCCAAAATGCTCAAAGCTCAGCCTCGCGATAAGTATGTCGCGCATTTTTAATCTGGCGCTACTCAGTTGCACCCCAGTTATGGAAAACCCATCGTTTAAGGAAAACTTCGCCAAAAACGAGCTAATTGCTGTGCACCCATGCCTTGTCAAACACAGCGTGGCGAATTGTTTGGCGGAGGTAAGTATAAACGCAGTGAATGTTTCCATCGGAAGCAACAAGCAAACATGGATAACTAAACTCGCCTTCTCCAGATTCCAAATTGCGGATTATTGTCCATTTTTCGCTTTCGTCTGGAGAATGGGCAATACTCAATGGCGTCCGCTTATCGTGGCTGTTGTTAAACGCCAAAAGAAGCTCACCATTATGAAGCCTTACAAGGTCAACAGCGCTGTTTGGGTTTGGCAATTTGGTCGGTTCTGGTGGGCTCCAGCTTTCCCCGCCATTTTCGGAAACAATTCGGAAAATCTTTCCCAGGGAGCTACGGCAGTATGCCAGTATCCTTCCATCTGAAAGCTCCACGGCGGCAGGCTGAATTAGGCGTATTTTGGCTTTAATTGGGAATTTTTCCCAATTTTTTCCGCCGTCACATGAACGCCAGAAAATTGGCTGCCAACGGCATTCATCATAAAGTGGTAAAAGCCATGTGCCATCTCGCAACACTAACAGCTTTGTGCGCGGCATTATGCCACAAACATTGGACAAAAGTTGGGGTTCAGTCCATGTTTTGCCCATATCTGGCGATTTTACGGCAAAAAGAAGCGATGAAGTCCAACTCGTATCTCGCAGTGTGACGAAGAAAAGCCAAACAGTCCCATCTGGAGCGGTAAAAAGCACGGGATTCCCATCGGCTTTCTGCGGCGTGTCAATCAGCTTTTGCGGCTTTCCCCATGTCCAGCCTACCCCAACCTGCTTCCGTGCATGGACGACGAAAATTGCCTGATCACGGGCAGTTTCGTAGGTGCCCGCATAAAAGGCACAAAGTAGGTCCCCATTTGGCAACTCCGTCAATGTTGATGCGTGAGCCATCGGATGCGACTTCATCGGTTCAAAAATGTCGCACTTAATCATCATGGCTTTTCCTCCCCCTAAAGTTTTGGCTAAAGCCACTTTTGTTCATTGAATTGCCGTTTCATTCAAAGCGAAAGGCGGCTTTTTTCGCTGCCTTTCAGCTGCCCCATTCCAAACCACATCGGCTTGAATTTTTGAGCGCTGAAAAGTTCCGCTTGGTCAACGAAATGCGGGCTTTCAGGGTCATCGCTGATGCCAAAAGGTGTGATGCTCCATGCCTGTGGCGGCGTCGTATGGACGACAATGGTTGTGCAGGATTGACCGCCAATTCCTTGAAATTGCCCATTTTCATCCGGACCCGAAGCCCAAATTGCCCGCAAACAATCGGCAGCAAAACTCTGGACGCCGCTTAGGGGAAAGTCGCATTTTGGGAAATTGGATGCATGTAGTTGCAAATCCGCAGTTGGAGGCTGTGATTGGGCGTATCGGCGCAGCCTCTGAACTTCGCCTAAAGTCGGCAATTTTCCGAAATAGTTGAGCGAATGTTGAATGGCTGCGTTAATGGCTTCAACAGCGTCACGCTGCCCGGATTCACCGGATGGGACTTTGTCGTCATCAGCCCAAGTCAACTCGGGATGGCGTTGATGATACTGCCAACGCCAGAGCAAGTAAACTCCGGCGGCAACGCTTCCTTTGTCCATTCGCCCATCCCAACGCTGTAACTCGTCTAATGCCGCCTGCAATGCCCCATTTCTCACACCAGCGAGTTTGCATGCCCGAAGGAGACTTTCCACCCATTCCTTCGCTTTCGGCGAATAGGTATCAACAGCGATGCGCATCGCATCTTCAACCGTCATATGCTCAATTTGAGCCAGCAACTCCAACGCCCGCTCACTGCGTGCTCGGTAAACATTGCCAGTGTGGCTATAATAGGCGAAATGTGGGAATTTTTCTGGTGTCAAAGGGCTGTCGGGTGTGATGAACTTTGGGCTATTGTTGCAATTCTGCAGGAAACCACTTCGCGGGTTTCGCAAGTGAGGCAACTCGTGCCAACTCAAAGTGCCTTGCCACTCTGTCTCCTTCGTCCAACCTGGGACGGGCAAACTCCAGTCAAAATTCACATTTCGTCTCGGTGTCCGACCATTCAGTAAGTAGAAAATATCACCATCTGCAGTCGCAACTATGATGTTTTGTGGTGGGAAAGCAAATAGGCTCAGTGCATCAATGAATTCGTCAAGGTTTTGCGCCGTCATCATCCTCAGGAGCTGGAAGAATGCTTCCTCACCCAAACCGTCATAAGCGCTTTTGACTGCAACAGCAATCTCGCCAAGTTCAAAAACAATCGGACCAAGGTGCGTGCGGCGAATGAGCCTCTTCTCTTCGGAAATGGTCTCGCCAGTTTTGACTTTTAGCGTGACCGTTTCTTCGGATATGTCAAGCCATTCGCCATCATATCGGTATCGTTTTCGGTCACTGCTAAGTTGGAGCAAAAATGCATCTGCCGTATCAGGACCACCTGCGGTTGCCGACCAACTCAACCGCTCATTGAAGCCGAGCACAATGAAGGGCAAACCAGCAATGGAAAATCCAGCACAGGAAAGGGCGACAGGATAAGGAACAAGTGACGCAGGAAGAGAAGCGGCGTGTAAGTGGCATTCATGCCATCGGTATTCTCCAAACCACGAGACATGAGGGTCAATAAGCCTGATTGGGGCATTTAGCGCCGAGCGAATTGGTGCTACCGCCCACGAGTTGGAAGTGGAGGGCAATGTCGGTGTCCATTCGCCGCTGAGCAAAAGTTGCTGTGCGCGTTCCAACTCATGCAAAACTTGCCCATATGACCATTGGAGCGTCATCCAAAGCGTCAATGCGATGATGTGCACGGGCGTGACAGGTTCAGCGCCATCTGGAATTTTTTCGGGATTTTTTCCCATGAATCGGTTAATGCCTTCGGCGAAGGCGCTCAGGGCTTCATGGACTGGCGTTGAGAGCTCTGCGGCAAGGCGCTTGGCTTTCTGCGGGATGGCAATCAAGTGTTTGCGGAAGTCCTCTTCAAGCCAACTTTCGCCCTCTAATTCAGCCATTTGTCCCATTGCGATTTTGTAATTGCGCAAGATCGCTGCCAACCTGTCCTGCGCTTGCGCGTAGCCTTGTGCCATTAGGGCTTCACTGAGCGTATCGGCAAAAATATGCGGGATACCGAATTTGTCACGGACAATACTCACACCCATTTCAACCACCTCGCATGGGCATGAGAAATCTGCCCATTATTTTGGGCTGTCAGCCAATTTTCGGGCAGAACTTGCCGCCAATTCTTGGGCAGGCTTCGCCTGCCCCCTATTACTCAGTTTGCCACCATGATTGCGAATTTCGGCGCTTTTATATTCCGCCAAGTTGGCGCAGGAGTTTAATGGCTAATTTGGCAATTATTTCGCCACTTCCATCACCGCACAGTGCCCATTGACCTATGCTGACTTCGTAACCACCCTGTGACCATGCGCCACTAACGGTCAAATAGCCATTATAGCCGTTGGCATAGCCGATGATGAAAGTGAAAGGAAATGGCGAATTTGACTTCAGCCACAATGCTGGAGCGGTAAACAACTCGCCCGAAATCCCGACCAATGCCGCCTCTCCCAATACGATGATTTGCACTTCAGCCGTCCGTTCTACCTCATTGCGCCCGCGAATTGCCACTTGCCATTTGTCCCACGCTGCCCGCACTTGAGCGCCTAACTTTCGTTCTTCCTCGGTCAATTCCCGCTCACTCCTCATCCACCACATTTGCCTACCGACTTTCTCCAATGCCTGATGGAATTCCGCTTCCGCCCTGTCTGGGTCAGGCAGGTCAGGTCGCGGTGGCAAGATAATTTTCTCACATGCGTATGCGATTTTGGGCGTTAAGTTCGCTGAATGCCAGCCGCTGATACGGCGAAAATTTTGAGCAATCGTTTCACGCTCGGGATGACCATAATGCAGCCTAAGTAATGCCACTTGTTTGATGACTTCACTTGCCAACGCCATCCCGTAAAGTTGCACATCGTCAAAACTGCTTGTCGTTTGATAGACGGTGTTGACATCACCACAAGCACCTTGGGCGAATAGGCACATTTTGCAATTGGGCAAATGTGTCTCAATGAAGTGCATCAAAGCGCCTGGGAAATCGGCAGAAACCAAATCGTTAACTTGCACGACTGTCGGGTGGCAAGCGAAGTTGACAAAGACGATGTCTCCATCGTCATGGCGAAAGAGCAAGACGCCAACCTGTGGGTCAAAATCTTCACGCTCAACTTGCTCATCATCTGGTCGGTTTGGCAAGCGATAGGCTTTTCCGTCCTTGCCGATAATTCTTCTGCTCCAACTGGTGCCGATAACTTCTCCGACGGCGGCGAAGGCGTTTGCTGGTTTTCTTTCCCTCCATGCATCAACGGCGCAAGCGACCAATTTTTCAAGCAGCGCATTTACCCATTCGCCAGCGCCCTCAATTTCACGCAAAGGTGTTAAGCCGATCGTTTCGGGAGTTGAATGAGCATGCGAAGCAGCAAGCATAATGGCTTCATTTGCGACGCCAGTTGCATTGTGAACCCTCTGACGGAATTCGGCGACAAAATCGCTCCCTTCACCCAATAAGTTGCGGTGGAATCCTATAGCATCCGCCGTGACAATTACGGCAGCGTTGCCTTCGGCTTCCAACGCTAACGCCTTTGCAAAAAGCGGGTCATGAACGCCTTTGAAACGATGTTGCCTCGGAATGAAACCCAATTCGGGTATGTGCAAAGGCGGTGTAATTTCGGTTTTTGCGGAGCCGATGAGCCAGTTTGACATATTCGCTCATCCCTCCCAACTTACCGCCTTCCTTTTTGGCAATTTTGCGCCATTGACCTTAAAGACCGCCAATCCCTGACTCCCTCGGCATTGACCAATTGAACAGTAATCCCACCAATGTCCTCACAAATCCCGCCACAAACTCCCCAATGACTAAGCCGATGAAAAACGGCAACGCCGTGCGGTATGCCTTTGCACCACCATAACGCAGCAGGGTTGCTTTAAACAGCCATGTAGCGAATATTGCCACCCAGTGCCGTGGAACTGCGTAAGCTCCGCTCACGACATAGCCACCGGGATGAAACGGAAACCAAACCAAATGGTGGCGCAAGGCATTGAGCAGGAACACAAATCCCATTCCAACCAAGTAAGCTAATGCTGCTCCTATGTCACCCTGTGTTGGTGTTGTCAGCCAACTTTGGAGTCTTCTCCAAGGCTCAGGACCAAAAGCCCATAGTGCCGGACCTTGGACCTTTGCCGATTGCAACCCGATGCGGAAGCTGACATGTAGCAATGCCCACCACGCCACAATTATGCTTAGCGCCGTCGTCAAGACCAAAATCAAGGAAAAATTTCGCATGGGAATGCCAATTCTCTTTGCGATTCGCACCATGTCAGCTTGAGTTTGCATTGGGAACTGGCGGTGAGTCCTCATCAGCCAAGAAAAAGTCGCCATCATTGTCAAATTCTTTGGAGATATCTTTTGCGTGCCCAAGACCCTTGCCAGTATATCATCTGCCCCAGCCCGAAACAGTTCATTGGTTGGTAAACCCATTTCCGCGCGAATCCTCGTCACCGCGACGATGATCAAGAAAAGTATGGTAAAATAAGGCAAAGAGATGCCGATTGACATGCCAGAGCACTTGGCAAAAACCAACACAAATAACGCCGAGAATAGCACTCCAAGCAGCGCTATGGCATATGGCATTAACTCGCCATTTTCTTCAATTTCTTTCGGTTTTTCTTTGTTCGCCAGTTGCTGCCATATCTCGCGAAGAATTTTCCACAACCAATGTCTTGCCATCCATAGCGTGAGCAATCCCAACCCAATATAGCCACCGGAACACTGCTGCATCAAGTATGGGAATTTTCCGGGTTGATACAGACCTAAAGCGTCGGCAATAACCAATTGCATTCGGGTAAAAAGGTAGAAAAACCAGCACGAAAAACTCAAATCAAGCGGCATAAGGAAGCTCAAGCCGATGGCGAACGGGAAAAATGAGACGGGGAAACCACCCCAAGCACTCCATGGGCGAATTGTCGCAAAATAGTAGCGAATGTTCACAGGGATGAGTGGGATGGATGGGTAAAGAAAATGCATCTGGTTGATGACGCGGACCATTGCGCCGATAGCGAAACCGAACCACATCTTCCCCCGAAGCCAAAACCCCGTTTTTGTCATTTCCATGGGAATTTCGGCAATTGGGTAAGTTAAACGCTCAAAATCCCATTGCCGACGCAGAAGCGAAACAAAGCAAAGCATCCCAACAGAAATGACAAATGTGAAAAGTGACCACCAAACGACCGCCATAAGCCATGCTTGAATGTTGACAGGGTGATAGAGTGAGGAGCCACCCTCGCATATTGCCCTCAAAACAGCTTTATCGGTCACAAAAAGCCATGATGGCAAATGTGGGTGAATCAGCTCATCCCATCGGTTAACGGGATCTGCGAAACGGTGGACATAAACGATGGCAGAAAAAAGAATTTGCAGCCAATCATGGCTTAGTTGCTGGCTTGAGATGCAGAGCATTGAGTATACCATCAATAATTCAGCGCGATTTAGCCGAAAATTTTCGGGGAATTTCCCCAACACCCCAAATGGAAGGAGCAGGGTTAGCCAGCCGATGCAATTGAAAAACAGGCTCGGAATTGTGGGGCTGTCGGAATAGCGGACAAATTCAATTTCGGTCTGCCAAAATGCGTTCAATATAATCAACAAAAGTCCCAAAAGGATGGCTCGCTTTGTCATGCCATTTATTGCCCACCTTTCACGGATTTCACGGATCTTTGTCCATCATGCACAGCCGTAAAAATTAGCCAATCCATCCCAAATCCTCGGAAATAGCCCTTTACGCTGAGGGATTGCCAACAAAACCCTCATCGTAAAGGACTGGTTTGTAGCCATTTTCGCTCACCCATTCCAATGCCAATATCACTTTCTCTTCGGCATCTGGTTGGTATAAACGCGGGATGTCCTTGCGGAAATATTGCTCGTGAATCATCAGCTCCATAATCTCGCTCTGGCGAGGATTGTCCACAATTTGCTCAATTTTATCCACAATTTTATCAACCGCGAACTCGTTCAAAACGATGTCGTGGCGGACGAAAATGATGTCCTCACTTTTGTCCCACCAGTAGTCATTTTCTTGCAAATATTTCGTGTGCTCTCGGTCAAGATAGTAAGAGACAGCTGGATTGCCCTCGCTGTCAAATACGAAATATCCAACCAAGCCAATTATCCCATGCTTTCTCAAAATTCTACAGCCATCTTTTGTCACCTCACCCCAATGGATGGTCGTGAAAGAGCTCAACAGCTCCTCACCAGCAAAGCGGATTATTTCGCCAGTTACAGCCTCAAAATCCGCCTCAATTTGGCATGCTGGCGCATCCATATACGGGCGTGCTGGCTCGTCTTTGAGTGCATGAAAGGTGAGCCTAAGCCAATCGGCATTCTCACGCCATTCATTTTTGAACTTTTCTGGCATATCACGCAAAGTGAATGAGCCATCAACAGTTTGATAGTAGATGTTAAAATGAACCTTTGCTCCATATCTCCTATGCATTTCACGCCAAAACGCCATGTAAGGGTGCTCAAAGATTGAGCGGTATGTGCCAGCATTCTCAGCAATATCTCGCAAAAATAGGATGTTGTCATCCACAGACACCCTGTAGCGTTTGAAGCTATTGCGGTCGTAAACTACGGTTATTCGGTCCTCGTAGACATTGCCGTTAACCCTTACGCTTGCTGTAATCTCGTTGCGATGTTCGGATATCGCAACTTCGCATTGCCACAGATTTCCGTTGAATTTTGCGTCAATTCCGTTCACGGTCACATCTGCATCATGTGGCGCTTCAACGATGACATTGACAATCAACTTGCCGTTTACCACCTTGCCATAATTGCGGTTAAGAATTGCGCCATCAATTGGTGAAATTATGCGAATTTGTGGCAT
>Ga0209080_1000944_pt1 | contig 16169 bp, 14 predicted proteins | sample JNZ110809AmetaG_FD_184123 | JGI IMG/M metagenome (GOLD analysis project Ga0209080, IMG submission 184123) | Hot spring microbial communities from Jinze hot spring, China to study Microbial Dark Matter (Phase II) - JNZ 110809A (SPAdes) (version 3) ...
CGGCTCCCTTAAGGCGCTCTTAATTAAGTATGCCTTAATCCGTTTATGAGGAAGAACTAGCTCAACGTTTTCTAAGAGGCGCTTAACGTGAGCTTTAGCGTAGAGCGTGATGCGGTAGTAATCGTTACTGAGACGTCCATAGTTTGTCGTTCTGCCTTTAGGCGTTGTGTAAAGGTGCACCCTATACCCGCGCTGTTTAAGCGCATTGTACAACGGCTCAACGACGTATACCTTCTCGTTGTATAGAACAACCTTGAACTCCGTGGTCCTTTCTTCACGGCTACGTGCACACAGTGAGCCTTCGGCGTCAATAGTTATGTTGAGCGCGTTGTAAAGCTTTACGTCGCTATCTATATGCGTTGGAGTACGTCGCTCAAGGAGCCACCAGTAGCTCTTGAGCGGCAATAGGATCCATAGTTCCCACTTATACCCTCCTTTATCGTCCTTCTGCGGCGCTACGCCCACACACCCGTACCTGCCGAAAACCTCCTTGAAAAGGATCACCAAATACGGGTCAGGCGTTCTTAGCACTACTGATACCTGTTGGTTATATTGTTTTATGCTTCCGTCGGTGTGCGCAAAGTACCATAGCCTGAGCTTCTCCACGTCGTCGCCGTCGAAGTCGCGCTTAACATACTTCGTCTTCGCTAGCTGTACTGCTGCTATTCTATCGCGCACTTTAGCGTTCATCTTACGCTTCATCCACCGTCGTAGCGTAGCAAACGGTACGTTGAAGCACTTTGACAGCTTGTTTACCGATACACCCTTACCCCAATGCAACTCCTCAATCAACACTTTGAGCCGCTGCTCAGCGCTGAGCGCCTCATCCGTTACTATCTTCCTCGCTTCCTCCGAAAGCGTCATTAGTAACTCTTTAGGAATTATTATTTCCCTAGGTTTGCCGAAGTTCACCGTGAGTTTTATCCCTGCTTGGAGGGGTCGCGTGACCCTTTCCCCCGTCACTTGAACCACTCCCTCGGTATGTATTGAGCGTTTAACGCTGTAGAAACGGCTACTAGTAGCCTCTTAGTGCTCTGTTTATCTAGGTTTTCTGGTATTGCTTTCTCTTCTCCGTAGGGGAGGCGTGGGCCGTCTGGGCCTACGCCAGCCATAACCCCAGCAAAGTTCACCACCATGTTGAAGGTCCACAGCGCGTACGCCATTACGTCCACGGGGTTGTTGGCTGACTTGATCTTCGGTAGGTGTTTCCTGAAGGCTTCAACGAGTTTAGGGTTTAACGCTTTCTCGTTTTTCTCTAGGAACTCCTTCAACGCTTCGTATAGCCTACCCGCGAAGAGTAGGCATAACTGCTCAGCTATTAAGCGTTCACGCTTGAAGAAGGCCGTAAGCGATGGCTGCATCACGGTAGTTCACCTATCCTTATCATGGCTTCCTCGTACTCGCTCCACATCAGTAGCGTCTTGTCATGGTGGTACTTACGCCTGCACTCCTCGCATATTATTCCCCACACGTACCCGTCCAGCACCAGTAGCATAACCATTGGCGTGTCTATCAGTTCGCCGCATACGTCGCATAGTACTACGCCGTCCGGTATGGGTATGACGTGTTCGACGTTTCCGTTTTCGTCCATGATCTTTATGCTGCGGTTCCCAGCGAACCTGTGCCTGCTAGCCACGACAACGTAGTCCACTTGTTTCGCCTCGAAACCTTTTTATAGCCCTGAAGCCCCTTTAGTGGCTCGGGAGGGGTCAGCACCCCCTACTGGGGGTACTGTTTTAATCATCTTCATCGCGTCAGCCGTTCATCATACCCCTCCCAACTTCAACCCCTTTAAATTGCGGCTGACGAAAGGGTTGAAGCGTTCACCGGGGCTTCAAGGCGACGCTCAAGGCACCCCTCCGTAATGAATTGTTCGAGCAGGGCGCTGTTAACGCTTTTAACCTTCTTAGCTTTGTCGCGCTTTAAGCCCCTTTAGCGCCTTCTCGGCCTTGAAGGGTTAAGGGGTGAACACGGTTGGGCCGACGTGGCTAAGAGGCGAGAGGCGCCCTTCAAGGACGAGGAGGAAGCCGTAAAGTTCCTGAAAGGTGGTGAAGAAGCGTGAATAAACGCAACGTGCTCCTATGCGCTTTGTTGAAGTGCGGCCCTTTAGACTTGAAGGTTATTGAAGGCACGGAAGTGGACTGGTTTAAGGTTGTGGAGAGGATGGATAAGGATGAGCCGGTTAACTTCAACACCCTTATACACGCGGCTGAAACAGTAATACTTGAAGAAGAGTTGGGAGGCGTAGAAGGCTTCAGCCTAGAGGACTTCGAGTGCTACCATAACTACCTCGTCACCACAGTAGCGCTTAAGCCCGAGGCTAAAGGCAAATACCCGAAGGAGAAGCTGAAAAGGGTTTGGGAAAGGCTAGGCGTATACTTCGTTTATTAAAGCATACATGTTAATTGAAGGTAGAAGGCTTGACCGGTAAGCTCGACCGGGTTAAATGTGGAAACTGCAACGGCAAGTTCTACGTTCCAAGCAACTACCAAGGCGTACTTTTCTGCTGTTACTGTGGAAGCCTCATAACTAGTGAGGAGTAAAGGAGAAAAACATCCCTTCTTTTTTTTCTTTAAAATTCTCCAGTAGAAATAATGGTTAAATACCTATATTTCCTGTGGAGTTTCCAGAGGAAACGAGCCTCAGAAACTAGCTTCAGAACCAGTATTTCTGGTGGAGTTTCCAGTAGAAACCACGTAACCTTAATAGGGTTAACATGTGTTTAATAGTGAACTCACCTGAAAACTCCCAATACTCGATTGACCAGTCATCTTAACCTACTAAAGCCTTAAGAGCGACTAAGGAGCTTTTCGGATGAGTTTATCGGGGGTGAAATCTATGAAGCCCATGACTCTACGTAGGTGGATCTGTTAAGGGTCTCCCTTAAAACGTTTAAGGTGAAAGCCCGTGGAGGGGAAATATTTATTACCCTCCCTATGGGAGGAGGCTTTTAGCCGTGGTTTAATATTAATAAGTTAAAGGTTTAAGGGGTTGCTCTTCTTTGCTTAAGAGGCTGGATATATTGAGTCATGAATGGGTGCCTCGACACATAGTGCTTTCACCTGAGGAAAGGGCAGAGGTATTAAAGAGGTATGGAATAAAGCCTGAGCAACTACCTTGGATTAAGAGTAATGACCCGGTGGTTAAGGCTATCGGGGCTAAGCCAGGGGACATCGTTAAAATCATTAGAAAAAGCCCTACAGCAGGGGAGGCGGTAGTTTACAGGTTTGTTGTTCCTTAGGGTGGTTACCATGACGCTTACGATTGATGATAGATGGTTCTTAATTAAAGCCTTCATAAATGAGCAGGGACTAGTTAGACAACATTTAGATTCCTACAACGAGTTTATTAAGTCTACGCTTCGTAGCGTGATTAGGGAGCAAGGGGAAGTTGAAGCCGGAGATATAAAGATACAGTTCTTAGATTTTGAAGTGACCGAGCCACGCATAAAGGAGGCTGATGGCTCAGAGCGTTCCATTCTACCGATGGAGGCACGGCTACGGAACCTAACGTATGCTGGTTATTTAAGGCTACACATCAAAATTACCACGGCCGGTATTAGTAAGCCACCTGTTAGTGTTTTCGTGGGCTACTTACCCATAATGGTTAAGTCTATGCTATGCCCCCTCTCCAAGATGACGGCGAGCGAGTTAACGGCTATAGGGGAGGACCCTCAGGATCCTGGCGGCTACTTCATCATTAACGGCTCCGAAAAGGTGCTGGTAGCCCAGGAGGACTTAGCTACAAACCACTTGCTAGTCGACGTGCAGGGTGAGGGGTCAAGTACACCTTACATAGCTAAGGTTTTATCGGCCGCAGCCGGCTTTAGGGTGCCAGTATCTGTAGAAAGACTTAAGGATGGAACTTTACACGTAAATTTCCCGGCCGTAGCCGGGAGAACGCCAGCCATAATAGTGATGCGGGCTCTAGGATTACGAACAGATAAGCAAATAGTTGACGCCATAACCGATGACCCTGTAATACAGCAGGAGCTTTTACCCTCCTTCGAAGCAACGGCTTCGGTAACCACCGTTGAGGATGCACTGTACTACATAGGAAGCAAGGTTCTCTTCGGTCAACCTAGGGAGCGTATAATTGAACGGGCTGAAATCATACTCGATCGATACTTCCTACCGCATTTAGGTAACGAACCTAAGGATCGCTTAAAGAAGGCCTACTTCCTAGGACAAATGATAGAAAAGCTTTTAGAAGTAGCCCTCGGTAGACGGGGGCCGGATGATAAGGATCACTATGCTAATAAGCGGTTAAGGCTTGCGGGCGACCTTTTAGCCAGCTTATTTAGGGTAGTCTTTAGAAGCTTTATACGGGACTTCCAATATCAGCTTCAAAAGATTAAGGATAGGGGTCGCGATATCCACATTGAAACGTTAGCTAGAGCTGACGTGATAACAGAGCGGCTAAAACACGCTTTAGCCACAGGTAACTGGGTAGGCGGTAAGGTAGGTGTTAGCCAACTGTTGGATAGAACCAATTATATATCAACGCTTAGCCACATGAGGAGAATTATATCGCCCCTTAGTAGGAGCCAACCCCACTTTGAAGCTAGGGACCTTCATGCAACCCAGTGGGGTAGACTATGCCCAAATGAAACACCCGAAGGCCCCAACTGCGGCTTAGTAAAGAACCTAGCCCTTTCAGCTAGAATATCCGTAGGCGTCGATGAAGGGGAGATCGAGGACCTACTATATAGGTATTTTAACGTCATCCCCATTAGGGCCGCGCGCGAAGAAGGGGTTAAGGGGGCTAAGGTACTTCTTAATGGTAGATTAGTAGGCGTAGTTAAGGATGCCGAAGCTCTAGTTAAAGAGCTTAGAAGACAGAGAAGAACAGGACAGTTAAGCCCTGAGGTTAACGTAGCTTTATTCTCCAATAACTACATAACTGAGGTCCATATTAATTGCGACGCCGGAAGGATCTGTCGCCCCCTAATAGTTATTGAAAACGGTGAAATAGCCTTAAAGCCTGAGCATATTGAAAAGCTTAAAAGCGGCGCTTGGACTTGGAGCTCCTTAGTGAAGGCAGGGCTTATTGAGTACCTAGATGCCGATGAGGAGGAGAACGCGCTAATAGCGATAGACCCGGATCAGCTAACCCCTGAGCATACCCACCTTGAAATAGCTTCACCGGCTATTCTAGGGATCTGCGCATCCCTTATACCCTACCCTGAGCATAACCAGTCGCCACGTAACTCCTATGAGGCCGCCATGGCTAAGCAGGCCCTCGGCTTATCAACAGCCAACACCTTAATATTGATGGACTCGAGAAGTCACCTTCTACACTATCCGCAAAAGCCATTAGTCCAAACGAGGGCCATGGAAATCATAGGTTACAACTCAAGGCCATCAGGCCAAAACTTTATAGTGGCTGTGCTTTCCTACGGCGGCTACAACATGGAGGATGCAATAATCCTTAACAAATCGTCTGTTGAGCGCGGCCTCGGTAGATCAACCTTCTTCAGATGCTATGAAACCGAGGAGAGAAAGTATCCTGGTGGTTACGAGGATAAAATCGAGATACCATCACCCGATGTACGCGGGTATAGGGCTGAAGAGGCATATAGGTTCCTAGGTGAGGACGGCATAGTCGAAGTGGAATCAAACGTTAAAGGTGGGGACGTATTAATCGGTAGAACTAGTCCTCCTAGGTTCATGGAGGAGCATAAGGAGTTTGAAGTAACCACCTTAACCAGAAATGAGACATCCATCGACATGCGGCATGGAGAGAAGGGCGTAGTAACGTCAGTCATGATAAGTGAGACCAGCGACGGCAATAAACTAGTCAAGGTTAAGATTCGAGACCAGAGGGAGCCTGAACTTGGCGATAAGTTCGCGTCTAGACATGGACAAAAGGGAGTAGTAGGGTTACTGGTACCCCAAGAAGATATGCCCTTCACTGAAAGCGGAATAGTGCCGGACCTCATAATAAATCCGCACGCCCTTCCATCACGTATGACGGTGGGTCAACTATTGGAGAGCCTAGCTGGTAAAGTAGCAGCGGTTAAAGGCACATTTGTAGATGGAACCGCCTTTATAAACGTTAAAGAGGAAACCCTACGTCAAGTCCTACTAAGCCTAGGCTTTTCACCCGGTGGGTACGAAGTTATGTACAACGGTATAACCGGGAGGCGTTACAAGGCGCAGATATTCATAGGCCCTATCTACTACCAGAAGCTTCACCATATGGTGGCTGATAAAATGCATGCGAGAGCTAGAGGGCCCGTCCAAATACTGACAAGACAACCAACGGAGGGTCGAGCCAGGGAAGGCGGCTTAAGGTTTGGAGAAATGGAACGGGACTGCTTAATAGCACATGGGGCCGCTGCCCTTTTAAAGGAGCGATTACTCGATGAATCGGATAAATTCACCATTTACATATGTGAAAACTGCGGCTTCATAGCCTACTACGACCGGAACACCGACCGCTACCGATGTCAAGTCTGCGGTGATAAAGCAAAAATATCGGCAACAGTCATGTCTTACGCCTTTAAACTCCTCCTCCAGGAGTTAATGAGTCTAGGCATAGCGCCACGAATACAACTTCAATAGTGGTGATGTAATGAGCGTCCCCCTTAAGAGGGTTAAAAGCATAACCTTCGGGCTTCTATCACCCGACACCATAAGGAGGATATCCATCGGCGCTATAATAACCCCCGATACTTACGATGAGGATGGCACCCCTATAGATACCGGGTTAGTTAGCCGAAGGCTCGGAACCATCGAGCCCGGCAAAACCTGTAAAACCTGTGGTAACAGTGTAGGACAATGCCCGGGCCATTTCGGGCATATAGAGCTCGCACGCCCAGTTATCCACGTAGGCTTCGTAAAGGTCATCCATCAGCTATTACAAACCATATGCCACTATTGCGGCCGTGTAACCCTACCCCCCGAAGACGTGGAGAAGTACCATGAAATAAAGAAGAAACGCCTGAAAATGTGGCCATTAATAAAGGGAAAGGTTACCGAGAGGTTGGTTAGGAAGGCCATGAAGGCCTCTGAGTGCCCCTACTGCCATAAGCGTAAAAATAAGGTTAGGCTCGATAAACCAGCAAAGTTTTACGAGAAAACTAAGGAGGGTGAACGATGGTTAACACCTAGCGATATAAGGGCTATCTTTGAACGTATTCCAGACTCCGACTACGAGCTCCTAGGGTATAACCCTAAGCTTTCAAGGCCTGAGTGGATGATACTTACGGTTCTACCAATACCTCCAATTTCGGTTAGGCCCTCAATAACTCTCGAGTCCGGAACAAGGTCTGAGGATGACCTAACCCATAAGCTAGTCGACATAGTACGTATAAACGAAAGGTTGAAGGACCACCTTGAGCTAGGCGTACCGATGGTCATAATAGAGGAGCTATGGGATCTACTCCAATACCACGTGATAACCTACTTCGATAACGAGGTTTCAGGTATACCTCCAGCCCGTCATAGGTCAGGTCGAGCTTTAAGAACGCTTACGCAGAGGCTTAAAGGTAAAGAAGGGAGGTTTAGAAGCAACCTCTCAGGTAAAAGGGTTAACTTCTCAGCTAGAACCGTTATCTCCCCGGACCCCAACATAAGCTTAAACGAGGTGGGTGTACCCATAGAGGTAGCTAAAGTATTGACCGTACCCGAAAGGGTAACGGAGTGGAACCTTGAGGAAATGAGGAAGCTAGTACTAAGGGGGGCCGCCGAGTACCCAGGTGCTAACTACATAATACGTCCAGACGGTCGAAGGGTTGATTTAAGGTACGTTAAGGATAGGACGCTTATAGCTAGTACGCTTAGCCCTGGATTCGTAGTTGAACGCCACCTCAGGGATGGCGACATAGTGCTCTTCAACAGGCAGCCGTCCCTTCATAGAATGTCGATCATGGCCCATAAGGTTAAGGTGCTCGATTATAAAACCTTCCACCTTAACCCCTGCGTATGTCCGCCCTACAACGCAGATTTTGACGGTGATGAAATGAACCTCCACGTACCTCAAAGCGAGGAAGCCAGAGCTGAAGCCCTAACCCTAATGCTAGTTCAAGAACAAATCCTATCACCGCGCTACGGCGGCCCCATCATGGGGGCCATCCAAGACTACATAACTGGAGCATTTCTACTAAGTAGTAAGTCGACCATCCTAACTAGGGAAGATGTATACCAGCTACTTATGAGCGCTAACTACTCCGGCGCCATACCTGAACCCGCAATAAAGAAGCCAGCCGAATACTGGACGGGTAAACAGATTATAAGCATGCTTCTACCTAAGGGGTTAAACGCATCACTAAAGGCTAACGCGTGCATGAAGTGTGATGTATGCCTTAAGGAAGAGTGCCCCTATGATGCCTTCGTCCTAATGATCGACGGCTCCTTAATAGCAGGCCTCCTAGATAAGAAAGCCATAGGGGCTCAACAACCGGAAAGCGTACTCCATAGAATAATAAAGGATTACGGAGTTGAAACAGGAGCTAGATTCATAGACGACGCGTTTAAAGTATTTTTAACGTTCGTGGACCAATATGGCTTCACTACCGGTCTCGAGGACGAAAGATTACCTAAGGAGGCTCAGGAACGAATAAACAAAATAATAATGGAGGCTAGGGAGGAGGCTCAGGAGCTCGTGGAAGCATATAAGAGGGGCGAGCTAGAACCAACGCCGGGTCAAACACTAGAAGAAACGCTGGAAATGCGCATCCACGAGGTTCTAGCAGATGCAAGAGATAGAGCTGGTGATGTAGCCATCCAATACTTAGACCGAGGTAGCTACACGCTCACCATGGCCCTAGCGGGCTCAAGGGGATCGCTATTAAACCTAACGCAGCTAGCCGCATGCGTAGGCCAGCAAACCGTACGGGGGGAAAGAATTAAGCGAGGCTACCTAGATCGAACTCTAGCCCACTTTAGGAGAGGCGACCTAGGACCTGAAACCAGAGGCTTCATTAATAATAGTTACAAATCGGGCTTAACCCCCACAGAGTTCTTCTTCCACGCTATGGGTGGTAGGGAGGGGCTAGTTGATACCGCTGTTAGAACCTCGCAAAGCGGGTACATGCAGCGTAGGCTGATTAACGCCCTTCAAGACGTACACATAGAGTACGATCAAACCGTGAGGGATGCCGATGGCAACATAGTCGAGTTCAAGTATGGTGAAGATGGCGTTGACCCCTCGAAGAGCGATCATGGAAAAGCGGTTAACGTGGATAAAATAATCGAGAAATGCTTAGGCGTCTACGCCCTACTTGAAGGTGGGAAAACTTGAGCGATCTAAGCCCCGAAGCTATCGATAAAAGGTTTAAGGAGTTACAAGACGTATTGCCCCAATCAATAATTGAGGAGGTTAAAACGAAGGTATTAAAGTATAAGCTAAAGGAGGAGGAACTTAATAAGGTTATTTCCGAGGTTGTTAAGGCCTACCAGAACTCCTTAGTGGAGCCTGGTGAAGCTGTAGGGACTGTAAGTGCACAATCCATAGGTGAACCTGGAACACAGATGACGTTACGAACCTTCCATTACGCAGGCGTTAGGGAGTTAAACGTAACGTTAGGGCTTCCGAGGCTAATAGAGATCCTCGACGCTAGAAGGAACCCCTCTACGCCTATGATGGTCATCCACCTTAGGGGTGAAGCCAGAAACAACAGGGAGAAGGCCACCGATGTAGCAAGGAAATTAGAGCAGATCAGCGTGGAAAACGTAGCTAAAAGCGTAAGTATCGACTGGGTTACTAGGTCCATAACCATTGAGCTTGACCCTGAGATGCTTGGAGATAAACGGCTAACCGTGGAGCAAGTCATGAAGGCGATTGAGGCCAGTAAACTAGGCGCCGTTGAAAGGATTGATGAATGGAGGATCGCGGTAAGGCTACCGATGGCTTCGGACTTCAATAAGCTTACGAGGCAGAGCCAGAAGATATTAAACATAAGGTTGAGAGGGGTTAAAGGGCTTAAACGCGTAGTAGTTAGAAAGGAGGAGGAAGGATACGTACTTCACGTTAGTGGCTCTAACCTATCAGGCGTTCTAGAGAAGTGTATAGAAATACCTGAAATAGATCCAACCAGGGTCTTTACCAATAACATCTACGAGGTAGCATCAGTACTAGGTATTGAGGCCGCTAGAACCGCTATCATCGAGGAGGCCGTTAAAACGCTTGAGGAGCAAGGGCTTGACGTAGATAAAAGGCATATAATGCTTGTAGCGGACCTTATGACCATGACCGGGAGGATAAGGCAAATAGGCCGCCATGGAATAAGTGGCGAGAAAAGCAGTGTACTAGCTAGAGCATCTTTTGAAGTTACAACGAAACACCTCCTAGAAGCAGGAGCTAAAGGAGAGATCGACGAACTACGCGGCGTAACCGAAAACGTCGTAATAGGTCAAGTAATACCCTTAGGCAGCGGGATGACTCGCTTGTTGCAAAACCTTATACAAACTTACCAAGGTTAACAGCCTAAGGCGGCGTCTAAGTATCATTAACCCACCAAAATATATAAAGTTAAAACTGTATGCTTAGCGAGGGAAGAGTTTGGTCGACATCATTAACGAGTTAAAAATAGCAGAAAAAACTGGTGAACTAATACTGGGAAGCAGGGAGACCGTGAAGGCCGTTATGCAAGGCAAGGGTAAGCTTATAATCATTGCTTCCAACTGCCCAGAACGCATAAAGAAGACCCTAACCCATTACGCACAGCTCTCAAGCATTCCGATCCATATATGCTCTTTAACAAGTAAAGAAATTGGTGAGGCCTGCGGCAAGCGATTCATGGTTGCGTCGCTACTAGTACTCAATGAAGGAGAATCCGAGATCTTAAAACTAGTATCGAAGGAGTAGGCGTTTCATTTAACTAACCATTGGAACCAATACTTTAAGTCAAAACTAGTTCCTCCAAGCCTGGTGAGGCGTACAGCTCTTTTTGATGTTGAAAAGCTTAAACCGCGACCTTAACATACTGACGGTAGCCCTATAAGGATACCGATAGGCGTCAATGACATCTACGATTCGTCGATCGCGCAGGGTTTTTCAGGCTTTTTGGAGAAATAGCGTTTGCGTCAACCAATGGCAACGATAATCCGGTAAGCTAGAATGAAGGTTTAAGAAGCAAAACTGATAAATACCGACCGCTACTCTTACTAAAGGAGTAGGTTAAGGGCGATGTGATGAGCGATAAACGATTTATGATCGTACTCATAGTACTTGGGGAGGTTAAGCATGCCGTCAATTAAGTTCTTCGAAGAGGAACTTAAGTATATGCAGATTTTCGAGGCTTTAACAAGCGCGAGAACCCGGGATTGCGTAATGGACCATGACAGAGGTAGAATTTTATTCCTCGTTGAGAAGGGTGATATGGGCCTCGCCATAGGGAAGAACGGCTCCAACATAAAGAGAATTAATAAGCTGCTAGGTAAGAATGTTGAGATTGTTGAAGCGGCGGAGGATCCCGAAGGCCTAATAAGGAACAGCTTGTTACCAGCCCAAGTTCAAGCGGTAAAACTGTCAAAAACCGTTGACGGGAAGATCATAGCCTACGTAACCGTGAACCCTAAAGATAAGGGGATAGCCATCGGGAAGAATGGAAATAAGATAGCGCGGGCCCGTATATTTGCTAAGAGACACTTTAATATAGACGACGTTATCATAAGATAAATAACGCCAATACACGTCGAGCTTCTAACGGCTTCCTCGAAAGGGAAAGGAGCTTTTAATGTTTTAAAAGTAAACGTATTTTAAAGTCTAAGTGACCTAATATAGTACTTGAAACTTTATAATTAAACTCATCAGTTGTGAACAGCTTAACCATTTTCCTCCTTAGTCGTATCGTGCTACATAAGTAATGTTGAATAGGCTTATGGCTCTACCTCTGGACCTCTCTAGAGAGGATTGCTAAGCGTAAAATACATTATTTAAGGTCGCCTTTAACTAGCATGGCCTTCACAGTTTTATATAAGATGCGAATTAATATTAATGTGGCGGGTCTAACCTTTGGATGAGGGCTTTGCAATCTGGATAACGGGGTTACCAGCATCCGGTAAGTCGACAATAGCTAAAGCGTTAACGAAGAAACTAGCTGAACAAGGAGTTAAGGTTCAAATCCTTGAATCAGACGAATTAAGGCGAGTACTAACCCCCAAGCCCTCCTATACGGAGGAGGAACGGGACAATTTCTATCGTGCGCTTACCTACATAGGTAGACTGCTAGTTAATAACGGGGTAAACGTGATATTTGACGCTACCGCCAATAAGAGGAAGTATAGGGATGAAGCACGTAAGCATATTAAACGTTTCTTACTCGTTTATGCTAAGTGTCCCTTAAAGGTATGCATGGAACGCGACCCGAAGGGAATATATAAAGCCGCCCTTGAAGGTAGAGCTACCACAGTTCCAGGACTTCAAGTCGAGTATGAGGAACCAGAGGAGGCAGAAGTCGTTGTGGAAACCGATAAAGAGCAGCCTGAAGAGGCAGTAGCTAAAATCTTAAGGAGGGCAAGAGAACTTTTAAACTTGAGCTAGGTGAACAGAATGTTAACGGTTAACATTAAGGCCTTGGAGGAGTACTTAAGTAGTGTTTATGGTAAACAGGTTAAGGTTTTAAGCATTAATCCCCTCGGGGAAATTGAATGCCATGAGGGCTTAAAGGAATTTGGCTACGGCGTACCCTATCTAGTGAAGTATGAAGTAAACGGTGAACGTAAAGGCGTTGTGCTGGAAACCATGAAGCCTGACCACTTCGGGCATGAAGAATTTTCCGATAGGGCGCAAGCATTACTTTGGGCGCATTCAGCCTTTAACAAGCTTCCGAAACACGTCCGCAGCGTGGATGTAGGCGCCTTTACGGTGAGTGGAACTTTAAAATCGCTTGGAGATTGTAAGGAGTTATTTATCTTAGTTGAAAAGGTTGAAGGAGAGGAGTACTGGAAGGACCTTGAAAGGATTAAACGGGAAAAGGTAGTAAAGGAGGTCGATGTTGAAAGGTGCCGTGCTTTAGCCAACTACATAGCTGAAATCCACAGTATAAAGATGAATGCGCCAGAACTTTATATTAGGAGGATACGTGAGCTTATAGGCCACGGTGAATGCATCATGGGGTTAATCGACAATTACCCCCTAAATCTCGATTTTACGAGCGAAGAGGAGTTAATGCGAATAGAGTTAAAAAGCGTTAAATGGCGGTGGAAGCTTAAAGGTAAAACTCATCGGCTATCCGTAGTTCACGGCGACTTCCACCCTTGGAACGTCCTCTTTAAGGGTAACGACTTCACCCTTCTGGACAGAAGTCGAGGCGAGTATGGTGAGCCGGCTGATGACGTAGCGGCTATGACCATAAATTACCTATTCTTCTCGCTTCAAGCTAGCGGGAGATTAGAAGGCGCTTTTGAAACCCTTTACTACAAGTTCCTTAATAGCTACTTAACCCGGACTCGCGATGAGGAGCTATTTAGTGTAATACAACCCTTCTATGCTTGGAGGGGACTGGTAATAGCTAGCCCCATGTGGTATCCAAAACTGCCGTACGATGTTAGAAGGAAAATTTTCAACTTCATATTAAACGTACTTGATGAAGAGTGTTTCGATCCCAAAAGGGTTAATAGCTACATCAAGTATTAAAGGTCCATAAAGTATATGGAAGTTAACGTCCAACCGGTAAGGCTCTACTGCTCTTAGCCTCCGAACCGCAATTATTACCCGTTGAATTATATATTCTCAGCTTCCGATCATCAACGTTTAAATGTATCGGTAAAACAACAGGTAAAGCGTAAAGACAGGACGTAAGGGTTTTGAGGTAGGGTTAAGGTATGCCTGAAAGTCCGTACTTCGTAGTCAGCGGCGGCACCCTAATAACCATGGGCCCTAAGGGGGTAATACGCGACGGCTTATTAGCTGTTGAGGACGGGATCATAGTCGACATCGGTAGAAGGATGGAACTAAAAGGTAAGTACGCGAGCTACCAAAGGATCGACGCCAACGGTAAAATAGTGATGCCCGGGCTTGTTAACGCTCATACGCATGCCGCTATGACGTTGCTACGCGGCTACGCTGACGACCTACCCTTAAAGCAATGGCTTGAAAAATGGGTATGGCCCTTAGAACGCCATTTAACCGGGTACGAAATATACGTAGGCGCCCTCCTAGCTTCCATTGAATCTATGCTTTCCGGAGTAACTACTATCAACACCATGTACCATTACTACCCAGACTATAATGAGGCTAAGGCTATCTTTGAGTCCGGCTTAAGAGGGGCGGTAGGACACGTATGCTTCTCTTGGCGTAAAGACTTTGATAAGCAAGCACTTAAAGCACTTTTCACCGAATGGCATGGTAAAGAGGGACGTATTAGAGCGACGGTGGATCCTCACGCACCTTATACTGTGGACCCCGACTACCTTCAATATCTATGTGAACTAGCCGAAGAGCTTGAGAAGCGGTACGAAGGAGTACCGGTGGCGTTACACATGCACGTAGCTGAAACCGAAGATGAAGCCTTGCTGGTTAGTGAGGCTTTCAACGTTAAGGTGGAGAGTGGAATTATCAAATATCTTGAAAAACTCGGAGTACTGAAGCCGAGGCTAATTGCCGCCCATTGCGTTTGGCTCACCGACGAAGAAATCGAGATTTTAAGAAGGCGCAACGTGAAGGTAGTCCATAACCCGGTGAGCAACCTTAAGCTGGCTTCAGGTGTAAGCCCTATACCTAAGTTACTTAAGGCAGGGGTTACCATAGCCTTGGGGACTGATGGCGCATGTTCAAATAACTCCCTAGACATATTCGAAGCCATAAAGCTTACCGCCCTCCTCCATAAGGGGGTTAACTTGGACCCTACACTAATTAAGGCTGAAGACGCAGTAAAAATGGCTACCTTAAATGGGGCGCGCGCCCTTCTATGGGAGGATAAGCTGGGAAGTCTTGAAACCGGAAAAGCAGCGGATTTTGCCATCTTAAACTTTAGGAAACCACATCTAACCCCGCTCTTTAACGAGCTAAGCCACTTAACGTACGCCGTTAAGTCGTCTGATGTTGAAACGGTAGCGGTTAACGGTAAGCTAATCTTGGAGGACGGTAAGCTAAAAACCGTGGACATCGAAAAGGTCATGGATGAAGCGGAGAAAGTAAAGGAGGACCTACTCCTAAAAGTTCAAGCTAAGCTCGCTAAACACTCGTCGTAACCACTTTAAAGCTCTGCGTGACGTTAAGCGTCAACCAAGGCTCAACAGTTGAACTTCTGCAACCCCATTAAGTTTTCCTCTAAGTATTTGCCTTCGGCCTCGGGTTTAAGCGTTAAAACGGTGCCGATGCAGTTATGGACTGCGTGGTTATGGTCAGGAGGCATAAAGGCATCTTCAAGGGTAGAAGCATAACGTTCACGGACGGCGAAGGCAACATGGAGTACGCTATACCTGTGCCGGACGAGATTGTACTATGCGACGGTTTTCAGTGACTACGTAATGCTGTTAGTATTGGGCAGTTACGTGTGGGGCGTGGTATGCGAGGAATGCAGACACAAGTACCACCACGATAAGCCGGTGTACTGGAATGAAATCGAACCGGTGTATAGGGAAATAAGTAGGGCTTACCAAGAGGTACTTAGCAAAAGTAAAGCTTCCGCCGAAGCTTTTCATGAGCTTTGGCGGAGGCTACGAGAGAAGCAAATAATAAAGGATACGCGTGAGAAGTCGCGCCTCGGCCTCCGGCGCCAAGTGTGGATGGCGCTGGAACGGTTGAAGGCGAAGTACAATGTAAAATTTAGTAAAGTGAAGTAGTGCATTAAGGCTCACTTCGAGCCCTTAAGCTCTCCACGCACAGTTCTCCATATTAAGCTTATGGATAAGCTCCTTCATCCCAGAAAGCCCTGGTTCAAGCGTACTGTTTTCGGCTTCAAGTATATCTAAGTAGAATTCTTCTTCGAAGTCGATTGGAAACGTAGGTTAAACCGTCGAGCTTAACCTCTACTTTTAGTGGAGGCCGCATTAGAGATGGCGGTCTTTACCTAGACGCGGATACGCCGTTAATGCTTTTACGGGGCCTACGCGAAGGGTTACATGGTGTTAAAGCTAGCCAAACCGTCTTTAAGCTTTGAGTAGGAAGGCTAATAAACCTTTGACTACAAGCCCATAGTGATTGATATGCCTGAAGGGTATAAGGTTAAAGACGTAACACTAGCTGCTAAAGGGAGGCTCCAAATAGAATGGGCGCAG